>Ga0315284_10003509_pt1 | contig 22320 bp, 15 predicted proteins | sample YL17G09_16_MG_FD_203696 | JGI IMG/M metagenome (GOLD analysis project Ga0315284, IMG submission 203696) | Sediment microbial communities from Yellowstone Lake, YNP, Wyoming, USA - YL17G09_16 | ecosystem: Environmental > Aquatic > Freshwater > Lake > Sediment | place: USA: Wyoming | collected... | reverse complement strand
CCATGCGCGGCAGTATGGGATGGGCGAACGCGGGTGTCAAGCGCAGCAATCAGGGCCCACGCGTGGCGGCGAGCCATAAGCGGGGGGTATGGTTAGCCGCCCCGCTTGCGGGGCGCGCATGTTTAGGCGCCGGGCTTGCCCGGCGCGTGAAAGAGCGGGGCTTGAGGCCATGAAACGGTGGGGTTGGTTGTTGGGAGGCGTGTTCAGCCTCGTGGGCATTGTCTGGGCCGCAGAGCCGGAACCCCCCGCGATCTCGCCAACCGGCGACATCACCTTCGTCGATGAGGGGCAGGGGGGCGAGGTCGGCGAGAAGCCGGTCAACCCGTTTGCGGCCGGCGAGGATGGCGGTGTCCGAAAGGATGCCGTGCCGGGATACGTGGAACTTTCGTCCGGCGCCAAAGTCCCCGGTCGCCTCTTCACGACCCGCGGCGCGCGGCTGAAGGTCTTTAACCTGGAGAAGGAGGTTTACGAGTACGTGCCCGTCCCGGCCGTTCGGAAGATTGAGACGGTGATCGAGTGGGAGCGCATGGAAAAGGAGTGGCGCTTCAAGGAGGCCGGCAGCCCGGAGAAGGTCTATACCGGCCGGTCGTACCCGGCCCGGAAGTTCGCCTACCGGCTGACGCTCCTCGGGGGCCACACGATCACGGGGCACATCCTGGGCCAGCCGCTGTACCTCGCGCGCCCGTCGAGAGCCTCCCCGTCGAGAGCCTCTGGGTCGAGCGATGGGTCGAACGACGAGGGCAAAGTGGACCGCTTCATCCTCCACGATCGCCAGAAAGGTCCGCTGGACACGACGCTTGAGGACCTCGTGTATCTGAAACGGGTGGTGCTGCATGAAGCAGGGCAACAGGCAATAGGCAACGGGCAACAGGGTTAACGCCCGCAGATGAGTCCCGGTCTTTCGGGACGAATCTGCGGGATCTCTTCGGCAATGCGGAACGCGGCCCCTCGACCATGCTCCCCGTCGAGAGCCTCTGGGTCGAACGAGGGCCGCCTTGAGCGAGGTCGAAGGGCGGAATGAGACGGCAGTTTCGCCGCCCCGCGTGCGCCGCCTCACGCCGACGCACACACTTACGTCAACCGGCGATTGTGGATAACTTTTTAGAGGGAGTTTTGGGGGGTATTTTTGGGCGATTTTTTGGAACCCATAGGCCTTGGCGCTAGCGCCAGGGCAGATTTTTCGGCGGATGGGGTGCTTTTGGTAAGATGGGCTAGCGGAAATTTTGACTTTTTTAGGGGCTTTTTCACGTTTTTGATCGGCTTTTTCTCGCTTTTTGATGCCAATTTCGCACTTTTTCCATCCATGCCATGTGCATACCTTTATGTTAATAACTTTTTTTCGGCCCGTTTGGCATGCCGCTTGCACAGCCTTCAACGCAGAGGACGCAGCGGGCCACCCTGGCACGGCCACAAGCCGTGCCGTGGCCGGCGGCCGGAGCCGCACCCCGGCCAGCGGGCCACGGCAGGGGCCGTAGCCCTGCCAGGGGGGGGCCGTAGCCCCCTGGCGGGGCAAGCCCGCCGGGGCTTGACCGCTGCCAGGGAGATCGCCGAGCACGCCCGCCCCCAAAGGGGTCCAAAGGGAACAGGGACACGGCGGATAAACTGCGAACGGCGGGAATAGGGGGAACCCTCCTTCGCCCCGGCGCGCCGGGACTACGCCGTGGCAGGCGGCAAACGGCACAGCCTTCAACGCAGAGGGCGCAGAGAGCGCAGAGGAAGGCGGAGATGGGGGAAAGGCGAAACGGCACAGTTCGCCACGTCGAGTCGCCTGCGGAGACCTTCAACGCAGCCCGGCCGAAGGTCCCTGCGGGAAGGACCCCTTTCTTACATGGGGAGGGCGCAGAGGCCTGCCCTGAGTCCCGGCGCGCCGGGATCGAAGGGACGCAGGGGGGGGAGGGGGGGGATGACGAAATTTACCCGCCAGTGGCGGGGCCGAATGGGCGACCCGGCTTCGTCTTTGACTTCGCCGTGGCAGGAGGGATGACGAATCAAACCCGAAATTTACCCGCCAGTGGCGGGTCCGAATGACGAATGGCGGCGGACGGGCGGGCCTCGGCGAAGGCGGCCCCGTGATCGAGCGCAAGTGCTGGCCCTCGGACGACGACAAGCGCGCCCAGGAATGCCGTCACTGTGGCAAGCAGACAACGATGTGGGAGAAGGCCGGACGCTGACAGACCTTGGGTCGCGGACTTGATGATGAGCAGAGATACAAGCAATTTCCTTGCATGTTTTGCGTATCAGGGTCAAGTAGACGTGGACGGAACCGCTTGTCGCACGCAAGTGTTGAGGTATTGCAGGCCGATACCTTATAATGGAGTAGGCGGACTGGCGCCGGAGCCGGGAGCGGCAGGGGCGGACCAATGCTAAACAGGCAGAAATGCTTGCTTTTCATGATTGAGCGGGCTGGACGGCCCGTGACGCGCTTCGAGTTGACGAAGTGGGCGTTTCTGCTGGCGCACGAGATGCCCTCAGGGGGCGGCGCAGCATTCTACCAGTTCCTGCCCTATCAGTATGGCCCCTTCTCATTCTGCCTTTATCGAGAAGCCGGTGCCCTGGTCCGAGACGGTTACTTGGCCGAGAAGGATAACTTCTGGTGCCTCGTCGAAGATGTGGCGAGGCCTACGGCCGATCTGCCTTGGCGACTTCGGGATGACGCCGCTAGGGTCGTGGCGCGATTCGCGGAAAAGAAGACTGGTGTCCTTACGGACTACGTCTACGAGGGATTCCCCTGGTTTACGGCGAACAGCAGCATTCGGAGGCTCTGCACACGACCGGCGGCACCGGCAGCGGTGTACACCGTCGGCTATGAAGGATGGCAGGTCGATGGGTTCCTGAACATGCTCATGCGGTCTGGCATTCGGCGTCTCATCGACGTGCGGAACAACCCGGTCGCCAGGCGATATGGCTTTCACAAGTCCACCCTCGACCGCCTGTGCGGCAGGGTCGAGATCGAGTACGTTCACTTCCCACAGCTTGGCATCCGTCCCGGGCTCCGGCGGAACCTGGAAGGCCCGGCGGATTACGAGGCTCTCTTCGCCCGGTACGAGCGCGAGACGCTTCCTCGCGAGGCCGAGGCGGTGAACAAGGTCGCGGGGCTTATGAGCGGAAGGCCCGCCGCCTTGATGTGCGTGGAAGCCAACCCGCAGCAGTGCCACCGCAGTCGCTTGGCGAAGGCAGTTGCCCAAGTAGCAGCCCTGCCCGTGCGCCATCTCGGGGGAAGTGGATGAGGCCGGGCTTTGAACTCACCAAGGTCTTGATTACCGTTATGACGTATCCATATCCCTCGCGCGAGTATCGGGAGACGGTGTGCACGGCAGGGATCACTGAGTCAGGCAAATGGGTTCGGCTGTATCCCATAGACTACCGCTATCGGCCGGGGCATCAGAAGTTCAGCAAGTGGCAGTGGATCGAGGTGGCGCTGGCGCCCTGGGGGTACGGCACGGACCAGCGAGCGGAGAGCCGCGAGCCCGACCTCTCGACTATCCGAATCCTAGGCGAACCGCTCTCGACTAAGGACGACTGGCTCGAGCGCAGGGTGATCATCGACCGGATGCCACATCACACCGTCAAGCAGCTGGAATCGCTTTACGAATCCCAGCGCACATCGCTTGGCATCGTGCGGCCCAAGAGAGTGCTGGATTTGAAGATCACGCCGGTCGAACGGGATTGGCCAGCCAAGCACAAGGCATTGTGGTCGCAGATGCGGCTCTTCGGCGAGCAGAAGCCGCTGCGGAAAATCCCGTACAAGTTCCAGTATGTCTTCGAGTGCGAGGATAACGATAAGCCCTATGAGAAGATGAACGAAGACTGGGAACTCGGCGTGCTCTTTCTCAAGGAGTTCGAAAGAAAGGGCTCGGAGGAGGAAGCCGTCCGCAGCGTTCGGCACAATTTTCTTGAGATCATGTGCGGCAAGGACCGGGACACGCGCTTCTTCATGGGCACGCGCCATCCCTTCAACGAGTGGCTCGTCGTCGGCACGTTCTGGCCACCGAGAGAGCGTCAAAAGCCCTTGTTTCCCCTGTAGTCACGCTCTGTATGCGTGACAGGCGCACCTGCGTCCGATAGACTTCGGCGGATAAGTCGGCGGAAGGCCGAATGGCGAAGGCAGCCCGAAGGGCTGGAAATTACCCCTGGGGTCATTTCCGGCGCGTCAGTCCCGGCGGATGAGGCCGGTCAGGCCCGCCAGGGCGAGCGTTGTCAGCAGCCAGCCGGCCCCGATCTCAAACCAGAACCAGACGCACAGCAGATCGCCCCACGTGATGCAGACGTAGCGGTCCGGGCAGAAAGTGGTCACCACGTCGCTGCCGCCGTGGTTCGGGAGCCAACGGCCTTCCTGGTGCAGGTCCACGATGGGAAGAAAGGTGTCGAGGCTGTACACCCAGGGGCAGAACGCCTCGTCGAGGCGTTTCTCGCTGGGCGCGGCCGCGTCGGCGGGTAAGGAAAAAGTCGGCGAAAGAAGACCGGCCCTGTGGCCCCACCAGAAGACCCCCCCGCCGAGCGCTACAATGAAAAGTGCAATGAAGCCCACATGCCAGATAGCGTATCCGTGACCAAGGGTGGCACCGAGAAAAAGGCTCCAGGCCTTCGCCAGTCGGCCCATGGACCCGTATCGCCTCCGGTCTTGTTCCCTGGCGATGCAGACCTTTTTGGAGTCGGCCTCGTGGCCCATGCCGCGAAGGACGGCCGCCAACTGCTCGTACGGCTGGGGATGGTAATGTCCCCGCTCTCGATTCTTGGGATACTGGCGCGCGATCCAATCAAGGCGGCGTCCGGAGTCCGTCGGCCCCACGATGCCTTCGTAAACGAATCCTCGAAGGTCGAGGTTGCCGTGGGCGGGCCAGGAGGCTTCGTCATCAACCAGAACCCGCGCCTTGGCATGGGCGAGGCGCACGGAGCCCGCAGGGCAAGAGGCTTTATCCAAGAACAGAATGTCACCGATTTCGGCCCCTTGGAGGTTGAGGGCGTCGCCGCCCGGGTTTTCGAACGTGCCGCCCCTGCAAGAAAGGTTGCCGCGGATTCGTGCGCCGAGGAGGCGAACCTCGCCCTTGGCGTGAAATTCCTGCGTCATGAACACGCCCCCGTTGACCTCGAGCCTGTCGGCGCTCAGGGCGTCGCCGCTTGGGTTTTCGAACGTGCCGCCGGTGCATTCAAGGTTGCCGCGGATTCGGGCGCCGAGGAGCCGGACCTCGCCCTTGGCGTGAAAGCCGTTGCGAAGGAACACACTGCCGTGAGTTGTGAGTCCGTCGGCGGAGATTAGGCCCGTGTGTGTGCCTTGGAGGGAGATAGAAGCAGCCCGGGCGTGCTGAAGAGAAATGCCCCCCGGAATCGCCGAAGAGAAGAGGCCAAGAGGAAAGGAAATCCTTGCGAAGGAGAGGTCGAGGTCGCCTTCAACGCGGGCGCCCACGACGCAGAGGCCCTTGGGGTCCACGAGGCGGCGGGCGGCGGCGTCCACGCAGAGCCAACGGAGGACCGCAGCGCGGACCTTCCGGTCGTCTCCCCACGTTTCGGCCTTGGCGGGATCGTCCTTTTCCCGGTCGCCGGATCGGAAGTCGGCCTCCTTCCCCAAGGCGGCCGCTTCGACGACCTTGCGCTCGGGGTCCGTGAGGTCGGGAAAAGCGGCCATCGCAAGTTCAAGCAGATGTTCCGACTTTTCGCTCATGGTGCGGATCCCCCGAAAGAGGCTTGCGTGATTATATCGAAAGAAGACGGAAGGAAGAAGAGAGAAGGGGGGCGGGGTGTTTCGATTGCGGATTTGGGATTTCGGATTGAACGGCAAACGGCATCCCCCCGGCCCATCGATCCCGGCGCGCCGGGACTCAGGGCAAGCGGTGCGGGGGGGAACGAAAACGGCATACAACGGCATCCCCCGGCAATGCCGGGGGCTTGTAAAACGGGAAACGACATCCCCCCGCCCCGAAGGGGTCCAACATCAAACAGGGACAGTGCGGGGGGCTTTGATGCGCATGCGTTTTCGGTTGCCGGGGGTGGTGCGCGGTTTATAATGCCGAACGGCGGTCGCCAAGCATCCCCCGGCGGTGGGGGGGAACGAAAACGGCATACAACGGCATCCCCCGGCAATGCCGGGGGCTTGTAAAACGGGAAACGGCGTCCCCCCGCGGTGCGGGGGGAAAAACGAAAACGGCATACAACGGCATCCCCCGGCAATGCCGGGGGCTTGTAAAATCGTAAAACGGAATTGCGGGGTTCGACGGATGGGCGAGGCGCTCGCGTACTTCTTGACGTGGACGACGTACGGGACCTGGTTGCCTGGGGACGCGCGGGGATGGGTGAACCGCCATCCAGGGGACGGGGAGATCATCGAACCGCCGAAGGCGGCGCTTGAAGGTCACGCGCGCTGGCTGATGAAGGAATCCGCGGCTTTTCTGGACGCGGGGATGCGATCGGCTGTGGACGGCGCCATCCGGCGAGTTTGTGCGGAACAGGGATGGGGCGTGGAGGGGTTGGCGGTGCGGTCGAACCACGTTCATATTGTGGTCACGGCACCCGATGCCGCCCCGGGGAAGGTCATGGGCATTTTGAAAGTCGGCGGAACGCGGGCGTTGAATGCGCTGGCCGACGGTCGCACGAGAAGGCGGTGGTGGACGAAGGACGGGAGCAAACGGATCCTGGATTCGGAGGAATCGCTCAGGTCGGCGGTGCGGTACGTGATGAATCACGGTCAATAAACAAGCCCCCCGCACGGCGGGGGGATAAACGGCATGCAAACGGCGTCCCCCCGCAGTGCGGGGGGCTTGTAAAACGGGAAACGGCGCCCCCCCCGCCCCGAAGGGGTCCAACGACAACAGGGACAAGCGAAAGCGTGGCACCCGGCATCACCCTCACCCTTGCCCTCTCCCATCGAGGGAGAGGGAACCCTCGTTCGCCGCGAGAAGCGTGGGCGCCTGGGCGACCAACCACGATGCGTCACGGTGGAGTCGGGGTTGGGTCGGGGGACGAACGTCTCTCCCGCAACGTCCTTTCGGCTTCGTACCGTGAAATCATGGCCCTTGAGGCTTTCACCAAGTCCTGCTTGTTCTGTTGTGTGGCCAGGTCCAGGGCTTTCCGGTAATGCCCAATCGCCTCGTCGCCCCGTCCCTGGCTCACCAAAGCGTTGCCAAGGGCGTAGTGGGCATTCGCATAGTCGGGCCTGATTTCCAGTGCCTTCTGGTAATGCCCAATCGCCTCGTCGAGGCGTCCGCGTTTTGCCAAAGCGACACCCAGGTTGTTGTGGGCCTCCGCGAGGTCGGGCTGGAGTTCCAGGGTCTTCTCGTAATGCCCAATCGCCTCGTCGAAGCGTCCGCGGTTTGCCAAAGCGACACCCAGGTTGTGATGGGCCTCCGCAAAGTCGGGCTGGAGTTTCAGTGCCTTCTCGTAATGCTCAATCGCCTCGTCGGACCGTCCCTGGCTCCTTAGCGCGTTGCCAAGGTTGTAATGGACCTCCGCGAGGTCGGGTTGGAGTTCCAGGGCCTTCTCGCAATGCCCAATCGCCTCGTCGAGGCGTCCGCGATTTGCCAAAGCGGCACCCAGGTTGTTGTGGGCCTTCGCAAAGTCGGGTTGGAGTTCCAGGGCCTTCTCGTAATGCTCAATCGCCTCGTCGAAGCGTCCGCGGTTTGCCAAAGCGAGACCCAGGTTGTTGTGAGCCTCCGCATAGTCGGGTTGGAGTTCCAGGGCCTTCTGGTAATGCCCAATCGCCTCGTCGACCCGTCCCTGGCTCACCAAAGCGTTGCCAAGGTTGTAGTGACCGGCCGCCTCCGGTACCACCCCCCACCATGTTGAGGGCTTCAACCATTCCCAAGAGAACTGCCATTTCAGGACACCGACGACGTTGGAAAAATCGTCGGTCCAAAGACGGCCGGCACCTGACTGCAGTGGCGCCCAGCCGGGGTCTTGGACGATCGGCAGCAGGTCTTCAGCCCGTCGCGCCATCACGACCCAGGTGGAGGCGTTCTTTCCGAGGCCGCTCGTGTCGTTATCATTGCGCACCCGCGCGGTCACGCCGGCCTCCTCCGCCAGTTTGCCCAGGATCGGTTCCAGGTCCAGGAACCGACTGGAAATGTGGATCGCCAACAGACCGCGGTCGGCCAATCGTTGGAGGTAGATTTGCAGCGCCTCGCGTGTGATCAGATGGATCGGCACCGAGTCGGAACTGAAGACGTCGACCACGAGCAGGTCGAATTTCCGGGGCGCCCCGTGAATGAGCGAAAGCCGCGCATCGCCCAGAATCACTTCCACGTTCGCGCGGCAATCGGCAAGGTAGGTGAAGTACTGGGGGTTCCGTGCGATGCGTTCCACGGCCGGATCGATCTCATAGAAGGTGATGCGTTCGCCGGGCTCGCCATAGGCCGCGATCGAACCCGCTCCCAGGCCAAGCACGCCAATCTCGGCCAAGGGTCGGCGGGGTTGCAACGCCTGAAAGATTTGCCCCAGCGGTCCTTGGCGATGGTAATAGGTCAAGGGCTCGTGTCGCTCGCTTGTGTCGAGGATCTGTGCCCCGTGCATTGTGGAGCCGTGCTTGAGTACGTTCGCGTTCAATACGGGATCGCGGGTCACTCGCGACACGCCGAAGAAACTCCGTTCCGCGTGCAGCACGTGCAATCTGTCTTTTCCGCACCCCAGGCTCATGGCCAACAAGACCGCGACTCCCAGTCCGAACCGCAGGGGACGGCGCCGCAGGAGAAAAGCGGCCACGACGGCCAACACCACCAGCACCAGTTGGGTTGCCGGGGCATTCGCGTATCGCCAGTCGGCCAGGGGGCCCTCCGAGCGCGTCGCCCAGGTCGCCGCGGCGCAAGCGAGCAGGATCGCTCCGGGCAATGCGATCTCACGCGCCAGCGACCGGGGGCTCTTCGCTACCGGGCGCGGCCGCAACATGCAGGCCACCGCGATCATTAGGGGATACTCCAGCACGCCGGAGAACACGAGCGGGGCGACGAGGGCGTTGAACAACCCGCCCAGGACGCCGCCCAGCGACATCCACAAGTAGAACTCGGTCAGGCGGCTACTGGCGGGGCGGTCGGCGGCCAGTTGGCCGTGGCAGACCATTGCGGTTACGAAAAACGCCAGTAGTTGAAGCGACCCGAGCGACAAGAGCGTCGGCGGCGCGAGGGCCTCCCAGGCCAAGGCTCCTGCCGCCACCACGATCAAGTACGGCTGCGCCCGGACCATCCAGGGAAGCGGAAGGATCGACCGTCGTGCAAAGACCAGCACGAACGTCAGCAGGTACAGCGCCAAGGGGACCACCCACAGCAAGGGCATCGCAACGAGGTCGGTCGAAATATGCGTATTCACGCCCAACAAGAGGCTGGAAGGAACGAACGCCAGCGCGAGCCATCGGAGCCGGCGCCGCAGGCTCGGGCGGTCTGAAACCTGTCCCGCCCCCTGTTCCCGGGCGGCGGCCTCCGCCGCCGTCGGACTGGTGGGTGACGATCGCCATAGCCGTACGGCACAGACGACCATCAGCGCCATGAGCAGGCCATAAGCGACCGCCCACCACCCCGTCTGCTCCGCCAGGGTCAGGTGCGACTCGATCAGCAACGGATAGCCCAACAAGGCGAGCAGGCTCCCCAGATTGCTGGCGGCATAGAGAAAATAGGGGTCTCGGGCGGACCGGCTTCCCGTTTGGGCGAACCACGCCTGCAGCATCGGTGCACTGGCCGAGACTATTAGGAACGGCAACCCCACCGAGACTGAAAGCAGCAGCCAAAGCCAGAAAACGGGGAAGACATCCGGCGGCGGCACCCAATCCTGTGCGATGTGGATCGGCAGAACCACCCAGGGCAGGCAGAGCAGCGCCAGATGCAGTGCCGCCTGCCGACGCGGGCCGAGCCACTTCAGGGACAAATGCGCGTAGACGTATCCCGCCAGGAGAGCAGCCTGGTAAAACACGAGGCAGGTGTTCCACACCGAGGGCGCCCCGCCCAACAGCGGCAGCGCCATCTTGGCAAACATCGGTTGGACCACGAAGAGCAGCGAGGCGCTGACAAAAAGCGTGACCGCAAAGAACAACTCCGTTGTGCGCGCCCGCATCGGCGCCGCCGCACCCGACACTTCCAGCCGGCGGGAGGTATCGATTTCGCCTCCGGCTCCGGCCCGTCGTCGTTGTCGCCCCACCGGGACCCCTTCCTTCACCGCCTGTATCGCCCGATCACAACGCTGACTGCCGACAAGGAGCATGATAAGTCGGCGGACGCCGAACGCCAAGCCCTTTCCCGGCCGCGCCCGCCACGGAGGGCGAGCCTCGACTCGTCCCGAATGCGTCGGGACTCGGGATGACCCTCCTTCGCCAAGGCTTCGGAGGGCAGGCAGCGCGCGGCGGGCAAGCCCGCCGGCGAACCAGGCGGGCGGGGGGTTTTGGTGCGCATGCGTTTTCGGTTGCCGGGGGTGGTGCGCGGTTTATAATGCCGAATGGCGGTCGCCAAGCATCCCCCGGCAATGCGGGGGGAACACGAAAACGGCAAACGGCGTCCCCCCGCCCAGCGACCATGCTCAGGGCAAGCGGTGCGGGGGGGGAACACGAAAACGGCAAACGGCATCCCCCCGCCCAGCGACCATGCTCAGGGCAAGCGGTGCGGGGGGGGAACACAAAAACGGCAAACGGCATCCCCCCGCAGTGCGGGGGGCTTTGGGGGCGTGCGAATGACAATCCTTTACATTGATGCGTTTTCGGGGATAAGCGGGGACATGTTCCTCGGGGCGCTCCTCGATGCGGGCCTCGCGGAGGCGGACCTGCGCGCGGCGCTGGCGAGCCTGCCGATCGAAGGGTACGAACTGCTCGTGCGCCGCGAGAAGCGCGGGGGGATAGAGGCGACGCGGGTGGAAGTGCGACTGGACCCTGGGGCGGAGCAGCCGCATAGGCATTTGCATCATATCGAAGAAATCATCAAGGGGGGAAGAGATTGCGGATTGCGGATTGCGGATTGCGGATTGGACGGCATCCCGCAGATTCGTCCCGGTGAGGCTGGGACTCATCTGCGGGCTTTAGCCGTGTTTCGGAGGTTGGCGGAGGCGGAGGCGCGGGTGCACGGGACGACGCCGGAGAAGGTCCATTTCCACGAGGTCGGTGCGGTGGATGCGATCGTGGACATCGTGGGGGTGTGCGCGGGACTGGAGATGCTGGGCGTGGAGCGGGTCGTGGCAAGCCCGCTGCCGATGGGATCGGGGTCAGTGGATGCGGCCCACGGACGGCTGCCGGTCCCTGTGCCGGCGGTGGTGGAGTTGATGAAGGGGTTCCCGATCCGCCCCCCGACGGGGCAAGCGTGCGGGGAGGAGGAAGGGGAACTTACGACGCCGACGGGGGCGGCGCTCGTGGTGACACTGGCTGACGCGTTCGGGCCGATGCCGGCGATGGTCATCGAAAAGGTCGGGTACGGGGCAGGGGCGCGCGAAGGTAAACATGTGCCGAACCTGTTGCGGGTTATCCTGGGGCGGGAGGTGGGCCCGTCTTCGTCCCGGCGCGCCGGGACTACGCCGGGGCAAGCCGACGACGCCGAGGCCGACACGGTCTGGCTGCTCGAGGCGAACGTGGACGATGCGAGCGGGGAGACGCTGGGGGCGGCGACGCAGGCGCTGTTCGAGGCGGGGGCGCTGGACGTCTGGCTCGTGGCGGCGACGATGAAGAAGGGCCGGCCGGGCGTGGTCCTGGCGTGTCTGGCGGCGGAGGGTCTGGTGGCGGCGGTGGAGGAGGCGATTTTCCGCGAGACGACGACGTTCGGGGTCCGGCGGTCGGCAGTGGAGCGGACGAAACTGGCGCGCGAGCACGTGACGGTGGAGACGGCGTTCGGGCCGGTGCGCGTAAAGGTGGGGCGGCGCGGCGGGCGTGTGGTGACGGCGGCGCCGGAGTACGAGGATTGCCGGCGCCTGGCGGCGGAGCGGGGGGCGGCGTTCCGCGAGGTGTACGCGGCGGCGATGGAGGCGTGGAGAGGCAAGGAATAGGCATTGCGGATTGCGGATTTCGGATTCAACGGCGAACGGCAAGCGGCAAGCGGCGGGGGCAGACATGATGGCGCTTGAGGTGGGGATCCTCGTGGTGCTGGCGGGGGTGCTCGGCGTGTGGCTGAGCCGGGCCGTTACGGTCTATTCCGCCAAGGGCCGGGGGCCGGTCCTCAGCCGCGATTCCCATTTCGACAGGGCCGACCAGGGCCTGGTGTCGATCATCGTTCCGGCGAAGGACGAGGAGGCGAACATCGGTGCGGCGCTGGAGACGATCCTTGCGCAGGACTATCCGAATATCGAGATCATTGTGGTGGACGATCGCTCGACGGACGGGACGGCGGAGGTGGTCCGCGGCGTGGCGGCGCGGGACGGGCGGGTGCGGATGGTGCAGGTGAAGGAACTGGCGGCGGGGTGGTTCGGCAAGCCGCACGCCATGCACACGGGGGCCCGCGAGGCGCGGGGCGAGTGGCTCCTTTTTGTGGACGCGGATTGCCGGCAGGCCCCGCACAGCGTCCGCGTCGGCGTCGGGTTCTGCGCGGCCGAGGGCGGCGAGATGCTCAGCCTCTGGCCGGTGCTGGAGATGCACGGGTTCTGGGAGAACGCGGTCCAGCCGGTCGCGGGGTCGGTGCTGGTGGCGTGGTTCCGGCCGGGATGGGTGAACGACCCGAAGCGGCGGACGGCGTTCGCGAATGGTCAATATATTCTGATTCGACGTTCCACGTACGAGGCGGTGGGGGGGTACGGGGCGGTACGTGCGAAGGTGGTGGAGGACATCGCTTTCGCGCGCGAGGTGAAGGGCCGGGGCCACCGGCTGCTGAACGCGGTGGGGCAGGACCTTTTCACGACCCGCATGTACGACTCGCTGCGGGCCATGTGGAAGGGCTGGACGCGGATCTTCTACGGGGCTTTCGGTGGCGTGGGGCGGATCGTCGGCGTTCTTTTTCTGACGTTTTTCTTTACGCTCTTGCCCTTTGCGGTCCTGGCGGCGTCCGCCTTCGCCCTTTGGGCTTCGGCGGACGGGTCGGCGGCGGTCGCGGCGTCCGCCTTCGCCGAGGCTACGGCGGACCAGTGGGGGGCGGGCGGATGGTGGATCTGGACGGTGCTGGCGGCGTCGCTGGCGACGGTGGTAGCGATCTTCGTGACGATGCGGCGACTGTTTATCGCGGGCTGCGGGAACCCGTGGTACCTGGCGCTGTATCCGGTGGCGGTGGTGATGGTGATGGCATTCGAGGCGGGGGCCCTCGCGCGCGCGTTGGGGGTGGGGGCGGTGACCTGGCGCGGGACGACGTACAAAGGCGGGCGGGTGATTTCGGGCAAAGGCGGCGGCTAAATGTGACGGACGCTAAGCCGCCCCGAAGGGGAGCGGGGGTTTTTAACGCAGAGAACGCAGAGAACGCAGAGAAAGGCGGAGATTGGGGAACAGCAAACGGCAAACGGCAATGATCAAGAACGAAACGGCAACATCGCGCATCGTCACGTTTAGCCGCGACCCGAAGGGGAGCGAGGGGAGGTGCGATTTGAGTTTTAAGATTGCAGATTTGAGATTGAATGACGGGCGGGTCAGGCGTTGCGCAGGAGTCCGACGGCGTAGGGGCAGGAGACGCGGGCGCGGAGGATGCGGGGGCGCGGACAAGAGTGCGGAGTGCGGAGTGCGGAGTTCGGACCCGCCGTCGCCCTTTGGGCTATGGCGGGCAGGTTGCGGAGTGAACGGCATCCCGCAGATTCGCCCTGGTGAAGCCGGGGCTCATCTGCGGGCTTTGAACGGCGCGCGCCCGCCCCGCCACTGCGGGTAAACTTCGGCTCGCGGCTAAGCGTGAGAGGCAAAAGGGGCGTGGGGGCGAGGGCGAAGCCTGCGATGGTGAAGCGCCATGGGCCGAGCGTTCCGGAGAGGGCGCCGTCGGCGTTGGTGGACCAGGGGCGTTTGCGGAGGCGTGGGTTGACGGCGACGACGATTGCGATTTCGCCGGGGGTCATGCTGTCGAGGTCTTCGGGAGTGAGAGCGGCCTGTGCCTCGCGTCCGCGGTAGTCGGCGTGGGAATGGAACTCGCCGAGGTACTCGTGTTTGGGGAATCGGGCGATGAGGGACTGGATGACCTTGTTCTGTCGCTCGAAGAGGGAGACCTCGGAGAAGCGGCGTTCGGCGGTCTGGTAGGGGAGGGCGCCTTCGACGATCACTTTGCCGGGGAGGGCGTATCCGAAGAGGAGCCCGTAGGATTCGCGGCGATAGACCTCGGCGGCGGCGAAGATGACGGCGAGGAAGGCCTGTTCAGAGATGTAGATTTCGCGGTTCATGGCAAGGGGTTTCGTGGCGGTTGAGGTTGAGGTCCCGCGGATTCACTGCGTTCATCCGCGGGCTTTGTGGCGAGGATGCGCTCGAGCCATTCGCCGTAACGGTTCATGAGTCCCTGGGTGCGTGGGAGGTCCTCGGTGCACTTGACGTTGCCGCTGAAGACGTAGACGCCGCCGGCGGTGTCGTGGATGGGGGACATGGTGACGTGGAAGTTGAAGTGGATGTGGCCCTTGTCGGTGAGGATTCCGAAACGGAGGCTCCCTTCGCCGGCGGTTCCCTGCCAGAGTTGGTCCTTTCCGTTTTCGCGTACCCAGCGGTAGACGGGGAGGTTGTCCTCGCGGACCCATCCGAAGCGGTTGCGTTCGGGGACCTGGAAGAAGACGTACTCGAAGTCGGGGTCGGGGTCGCCGAAGGGGGCGGGTGTTCGGCGAAAGAGGACGATCCCGACGAGGTGGCCGCGCGCGAGTTGGAAGGTGGCGGATTCGTAGGAGACGGTCTGGTCCTTTCCGCCGGCGGCGCTGGAGATGCGGGCGGAAGAGCCGCAGCCGGAGGCGAAAAGCGCACCGGCGCCGAGAATCAGGACGGCCGCCTTCGCCGTCGCCGAACATGCCCGTCGAATGGACATCGGGATCCCCTTGCCTGTTCGAGTGCCAGTGTAGCGAGTGCGCGCCAGGGGGGCAAGGGCAGTCGTGTGAAAAGGACCGTTTCGCCGGCGGGTTTGCCCGCCGGGCGCGGGGGAGGGTGTCTCGGCTTGCGTCGGGCGGGGGGAGCGGGTAGGCTGATGGTGCGGATTGCGGAATGCGGATTGCGGATTGAAACGGCAAAGGCAGGGGCGTGCGGCGCTGCCATCGGATCGTGTTCGCCGCCCCGCTTGCTTGCCACGCCGAAGCCTTTGGCGAAGGCGGGCGGGGCGCTGCCGCCGCGTCGTTTGGAAGGAGACGAGTGCATGTGCGGAATCGTCGGATACCTCGGCCAGAAGCAGGCGTACCCGATTCTGATCGAGGGTCTGAAGCGGCTGGAGTACCGCGGGTACGACTCGGCGGGGATTGCGATTCAGCAGGGCGACGACGGGCGCCTGCTGGTGGTGAAGGCGAAGGGTCGGATCAGCGCGCTGGAGGCGCTGATGGAGGGGAAGGACACGCGCGGGCGGCTCGGCATCAGCCACACGCGGTGGGCGACGCACGGGGCGCCGAACGACGTGAATGCGCACCCGCATACGGACGCGTCGGGCAAACTGGCGGTGGTGCACAACGGGATCATCGAGAACTGGTCGGCCCTCAGACAGGCGTTGGAGGCGGAGGGGGTCGAGTTCAAGAGCGAGACGGACACGGAGGTGCTGGCGCATCTGTTTGCGCGGTGTTACGAGGGGGACCTTGAGAAGGCGGTGCAGGAGGGCCTGACGGAGGTGCGCGGGGCGTACGGCATCGCGGTGATTCACGCCGACGAGCCGGACGTCCTGGTGGCCGCGCGGAACGGCTCGCCGCTGATCGTGGGCGTCGGCGAGGGGGAGTACGTGGTGGCGAGCGACGCCTCGGCGATCATCGAGCACACGACGCGCGTAATCTATCTAGAAGACAATGAAATGGCGACTATCCGTCCGGGGGGCATGACGACCTCGACGGTGGATGCTGTGCCGACCCACAAGGAAATCTGCCGCATCGAGTGGACGCTGGAGCAGATCGGAAAAAAGGGTTACCCGCACTTCATGCTGAAGGAGATCATGGAGCAGCCGGAGAGCCTGGCGGACACGATGCGCGGACGCCTGGAGGCGGAGGCGGGCGTGGTGCACCTGGGCGGAATCCGGGACGTGGCGAGGCAGTTGACGCACGCGCGGCGGGTGATTCTGGCGGCGTGCGGGACGGCGTGGCACGCGGGCCTCGTGGGGGAGTACCTCTTTGAGGACCTCGTGCGGATTCCGACGGAGGTGGACTACGCGAGCGAGTTCCGGTACCGCAACCCCATCATCGACGACGGGACGGCCGTGATCGCCATCAGCCAGAGCGGGGAGACGGCCGACACGGTGGCGGCGGTGCGCGAGGCGAAGTTGAAGGGGGCGCTGGCGCTGGGCATCGTGAACGTCGTCGGCTCGACGATCGCGCGCGAGACCGACGCGGGCGTATATCTGCATGCGGGGCCGGAGATCGGCGTCGCCTCCACCAAGGCGTTCACGAGCCAGTTGGTCGTGCTCGTGATGATGGCGGTCTACATGGGCCGGCGCCGGCACCTGGCGCCGTACCAGGCGGCCCAGATGATCCGCGGCCTGCAGGCGATGCCGGAACAGGTTCGGCACGTGCTCCAACTGGACGCCCAGATTCAGGAGGTGGCGGCCGCGTACAAGGATTGCCCGAACTGGCTGTATCTGGGGCGCGGGTACAACTACCCGGTGGCGCTGGAGGGGGCGCTGAAACTGAAGGAGATTTCGTACATCCACGCCGAAGGGATGCCGGCCGCGGAGATGAAGCACGGACCGATCGCGCTCATCACGGAGGAGATGCCGGTCGTGTTCCTGGCGAACCGGGGCCTCCAGTACGAAAAGGTCCTATCGAACATGGAGGAAGTGAAGAGCCGCGGCGGCCAGACCATCGCCGTGGCCACCGAAGGCGACTCCGGAATCAAGCGCCTCGCGAAGCACGTCTTCTACGTGCCGGACGTGCCGGAGCCCTTCCAGCCGATCCTGAACGTCGTGCCGCTGCAACTCTTGGCGTATCACGTGGCGGTGCTTCGCGGCTGTGCGGTCGATAAACCCCGCAACCTGGCGAAGAGTGTGACGGTGGAGTGAGGCGATTCAGTTCCATCGTGGTGTCGCTTAGGCCCGCGCCCTTTTCGATTTGCTCTTTGGCGGCTTCCTCGCATAAGATGGTCAGGAGGTAAAAATAGGGACAGTCACCTATTTTTTTCTTGACCGGGGTGCGGCGTGTAGCGATCCTGGCGCCTATGCCAAGAGTGGCTCGCATCGTCATCCCGGACCTGCCGCATCATGTAACCCAGCGCGGGAACAACCGTCAAGACGTGTTTTTCACGGACGACGACTACCGCGTGTATCTTGGGATTTTGCATCGGCAGAGCGCGCGGTACGGGCTGGAGGTGATGGGTTTCTGCTTGATGCCGAACCACATTCACCTTGTCGCTGTGCCGGCGACGCACGAGTCCTTGGCGAAGGCGGTCGGCCGGAGTCATTGGCTGTACGCGCAGTACATTAACAAGCGGCACGGGCGGAGCGGGCATTTGTGGCAAAACAGGTTCTTCTCGTGCCCATTGGGGGAAAGACACGCGTATGCGGCCTTGGCCTATGTCGACCGGAACCCGGTCCGGGCGAGGCTGGAGCGGAGGGCGTGGGCGTACCCGTGGTCGAGTGCGTCGGCCCACATAGGGCGGGGCGACACGAGCGGTCTTTTGGATTCCAGGGTGTGTCGGCGTCTGGCGGACGCGATGGACTGGGAATCCGTTCTCCGCCGCCGCGAGGATCCCGAGACATTGGCGAGCGTCCGCGGCTTCACCCGCCGAGGACGGCCCCTCGTAAGCGACACCTTCCTTTCGAAACTCGAGCGGGCGCTGGGCCGGCGCCTGAGGCCGCTGCCCATCGGCCGCCCGAGGAAGAAACGAAGCCCTCGCTCAAAAAATAGGTGACTGTCCCTATTTTTATTTTTCATTTTTTTAGAAACAAATGAACTTTCCGGATTTTTATGCATTCTGGAGTTTTTCGAGGAGGGCGGGGGCGATGTCGAAGTTGGCGTGGACTTTCTGGACGTCGTCGTGGTCTTCGAGGGATTCCATGAGCCGGAGGACCTTCGGGGCGATTGCTTCGTCGAGGGTGATGTAGTTCTGAGGGACCTGCCGGACCTCGGCGTTTTCGACGGGGATGGCGGCCTTTTCGAGGGCTTCTTTGACGCGGCCGAGGTTTTCCGGTGCGCAGGTGATTTCGAATGCGGCGTCGGATTCGGTCATGTCGTCGGCGCCGGCGGCGAGGGCGACCTCCATCGCCTGTTCCTCGTCAACGCCGGGCGCGGTGAGGATGACGCCTTTCGGGGCGAACATCCAGGCGACGCATCCTGGCCTTCCGAGGGTTCCGCCGCTGTGTTCGAAGATGCGGACGATTTCGCCGACGGTGCGGGTGCGGTTGTCGGTGAGCCCTTCGACGAGTACGGCGATGCCGCCGGGCGCATAGCCTTCGTAGAGGACGGCCTGGATGGGTTTTTCGTCGGCGAGTTCGCCGGCGCCTTTTTTGATAGCGCGTTCGATGGAGTCCTTGGGCATGTTGGTGGAGCGTGCTTCGTCGATGGCGTATCGGAGGGTGAGGTTGAGTGCGGGGTCGGCTCCGCCGTTGCGGGCGGCGACGGTGATGGCGCGGGCGCACTTGGAGAACCGTTGGCCGCGCTTCGCGTCGGTGGCGCCTTTTTTGCGTTTGATGCGAGCCCAGTGGGAATGGCCTGACATGGTGGGCTCCTCTAAGGTTTCGTCGGCTCCGGCCCGGGGGCGGGGTGGTCGCTTTCGAGTTGGTCGGCGTCGGCGGTGGGAGCGACGGGCGGGGCGGCGCCCGCGCGGAGGGTATTCATTTTTTTTCTGACGCGTTCGAGGTCGTCGGGCCTCGGGCGGTCGGAGCGTCCTTCGAGGATTTTGGCGGCCTTTTGCCAGGCGTCGGCGGCGTCCTCGGAGCGGCTGAGGCGCCAGTAGGCGTCGCCGAGGTGGTCCCAGATGACGGGGTCGAGTTCGGGGGCGGCGTCCGCCTTCGCCCTTCCGCCGTCGCCCTGCGGGCTATGGCGGACAAGTTGGGCTTCTGCGGACAAGTCGGCGGCGGCCTGGAGCATTTTGAGGGCGTCCTCGAAACTGCCGCGCTTGTAGAACACCCATCCGAGGCTGTCCATGTAGGCGGGGCTTTTGGGATCGCTTTGGAGAGCGAGGCGGATCATTTTTTCGGCCCGGTCGAGGTTGATGCCGCGGTTCGCCCACATATAGCCGAGGTCGTTGTTGGCGGGCGGATGGTCCGGCCGGACCTGGAGGATTTTGGCGAGTTCTTTTTCGGCGGCGTCGGGGTCGGCCATTTCGGAATAGAGTCCGGCGAGGAGGTAGCGCCAGTCGAGGTTTTCGGGCTCGGCGGCGAGCATGGCGCGGACCTCGGCGGCGGCGTCGGGGAAACGGCCCTGGGCGGCCAGCGCGTGGGTCAGCAGGAGGCGAACGTCGTGGGCGTCGGGCTGTTCGGCCAGGAGGGTGCGGGCGATTTGTTCGGCGTCGGCGAAGCGTTTCTGGCGGTAGCGGACCTCGGCGAGGAGGGTCCGCGGGGCCGGGCCTTTCGGGTCGAGGGTGAGGGCCTGATTGACGGCCGTCTCGGCCTTGGCGGCGTCGCCTTGGGCGAGGGCGACGGCCGCCAGTTGGCAATAGGCGCGGACCTCGGTAGGGAAGCGTTCGACGAGGGCGCGGAACTCGGCTTCGGCCTCGTCGAGCCTGCCGAGACGCGCCAGCGCCGCGGCCAGGAAGTAGCGCGTGGGTTTGTCGTCGGGGTCGCCCTGGCGAGCGCGGCGGTACTGTTCGACGGCGTCTTCGGGGCGTCCGAGGGTGTCGAGGATCATGCCCATTTTGCGGTAGAAGATGGGGAGGGCGAGTCCGGCCTGGAGGGCGTCGCGATAGACGGCGAGGGCGTCGTCGAGGCGGTTGTGTTGGATGAGGATGTCGGCCTTTCGGGAGTAGGCGATGGCGGCGCGGGGTTCGCGGGCGATGGCCTGGGTGTAGAGGCCGACGGCGTCGTCGGTTTTTTTAAGGCGTTCCGCCAGCATGCCCACCAGGACGAACGTGCCGAAGGGTTCCGTTTCCCCGTGGAGAAAGCCCTTGGCTTCCTGATAGACGGCGTCGGGGTTGTCGAGGGCGTCGATGATCTGGGCGCCGCGGACGAGGAGAGCGGATTCGTTTCGTCGTCCGGTCATGGCGGCGGCGAGGGCCTGGAGGGCCTCCAGGGGCCGGCCTTCGCCGAGGCGGAGGTCGGCGAGTTTCAAGGCGGCGGGGACGGCGGCGCCGTCGGCGGAGGCGGCGCCGGCCGACAGTTCGCTGTAGAGGGCGGCGGCCTGGTCCTTTCGGCCGGCCTGTTCGTAGGCGGCGGCGAGTTCGAACGCGAGGGTCCGGTTCTCGGGGCTCGTGCGGCGAAAGGCTTCGAGTTCGGCGATGGCCGCCTCGATCTTGCCCTCGGCGCGGTAGGTCTCGATCAGCCGCTGGTAGCCGTCCGCGCCGTCGGGATGGGTCTCGATGAGGCGGTGGGCCATGGTGCGGGAGGTGGCGAAGTCCTGTTTCTGGAGGAAGGCGCGGCAGAGGAGGCCGAGGAGTTCCGTGTTGTTTGGGCGGTCGGCCAGGGCTTTCTCGAACAGGGCGATGGCGAGGTCGTTATCCCCTCGCAGGAGGTAAAGGCGTCCGACGAGTTGTTCGAGTTGGGGGCGTCCCTGGTAGAGGAGATAGATTTCCGGGTAGCGGCGGAAGAAGGCCTGCGGCTCCTCGATTTCCGCGAGCAGGGCGGTGTAATGCACGAGGGCGGCGTCGAGGTCGCCGGCTTCATGGCGTGTGCGCGCCAGGTAGTAGCGCGAGAGGATGTGATGGGGCGAAGCGGGGGGCGCGGCGCGGAGGGACCGGTCGAAGAAGTCGGCGGCCTGGTCGGGGCGATTGAGGCTGCGGGCGACCCGTCCCCGAAGGTAGAGCGTGAACGCGTTGCCGGGGTCGAGGCGGAGGGCCTGGTCGAGGGCGTCGTCGGCGTCGCGGAGGTTGCCGGTTTCATAAATCGCGGCGCCGAGGAACTGGCGGATGCACAGGACGTTCGGGGCGAGGAGCGAGGCCTTCCTCAGTTCGCCGGCCGCCAGGGCATGCTCGCCCTCGTCCATGTGAGTCCGGCCGCGGGCGTAATACCGGAGCGCCTCGCCCAGGGGGTCGGCGCTCGGGGCGACGTCGAGGGGTTCAGGGCTGCAATCGCGCGGTGCGGGGGCGGGCTCGGTGGCGGCGTGCTCGGTGGGTGTGGCGTCGGGCGGCGAGGGCGAGGGCGCGGCCGAGGCCACGCCAGGGAGACTCCCGAGCGCCAACGCCAGCCCGATAAGGATGCTAGTGCGCATAGGCGTTTGCCTGTTTAGTGCTACTTTGTCAACTTCGCACCCCCGAGAGGGGGGATAGCGCGGCGGGCATTCTTGCCCGCCGCGCGGCGGCCAAGAATGGCCACCGCGCCTCCGCTTACCTGCGGTCGCCACCCTGGCCCGCCGCGGCGGGCCGTGGCCGGCGGCGCCCAGCCAGGGTCGAGGAGCGGAGTTGACAAAGTAGCGTTAACCGCCTCCAGTCCCATCGGATGCGAGGGGCTGGGGCTTCAGTGAATCACCTTGCTGAGCGGGTACACAATGATACCCGTGGCGCCGGCCCTTTTCAACTCGGGCAGGAGCCGGCGTTCCTGGCTGCCGGGGAGGATGACCTCGAGGGCCACCCAGTCGGGGTCGGCCAGTTGCGAGACGGTGGGGCTCTTTTCGGCGGGCAGGAGGCGCACGATGCGGTCGAGGGCCTTCTTCGGGACGTTCATTTTGAGTCCGACCAGTTCTCTGGCGTTGATCGCCCCCTGCAATAGGAGCGCCAGGTTCTCGATCTTGGCCCGTTTCCAGGGATTCTCCCAGGCGGCCCGGTTGGCAATCAGTTGCGTCGTGCTCGTCATGACGGTATCGACGATGCGCAGCCGGTTGGCGCGGAGGGACGACCCCGTCTCGGTCACATCCACGATGGCGTCAATGCCGCGGACTCTGACCTGGTCGGCGTCCAAGCGGTCTTCCTGCCCGTTCCGCAGTTTACCCACCACCTGGTCTATATCCGCCTCGGGATGCATCAGAAGAAGTTCTTCGACGGCCCGTTCCAGGGCCGGCTTGATCTCGGTGGCGCCCCAGGAGAACTCGACCTCGACTTTGATGCCGCGCTCCTGGAAGAACCGCTCCGTGACCTTCACGAGTTCGGTGGCGATGCGGCCGCCGTTCAGATCCTCGGGCCTGCGGACGGGGCTATCCTCGGGCACCGCCAGGACCCACCGCACCGGCACCAGATGCGCCTTGGCATACACCAGGTCCTGCACCACATGGACCTTGGAAGCGTTTTCGGCGATC
>Ga0315284_10003508_pt1 | contig 22322 bp, 52 predicted proteins | sample YL17G09_16_MG_FD_203696 | JGI IMG/M metagenome (GOLD analysis project Ga0315284, IMG submission 203696) | Sediment microbial communities from Yellowstone Lake, YNP, Wyoming, USA - YL17G09_16 | ecosystem: Environmental > Aquatic > Freshwater > Lake > Sediment | place: USA: Wyoming | collected... | reverse complement strand
TACCACAACACCAAAACAAAAAGGGCTGTTGGCATACTGGAAAACACAATGCCAACCAAAAGGCATTCTGATCAAAAACAGCTATACGTATGTACTTTCTTGTGTGTGTGTGTGTGTTGGCATTATGGTTAAAAAAGAACCAGAATACCACAATGCCAAAGAGAGACACAGGAAGGGGTATATAGGACTAAGATGGTACTATATGTTTCAAAGTTGTACCCAGTACGTTGACTCTGACTTGCTAAAAAACTTTATTAAGTATTTGAATTGTTTTTTAATTAGATTTTAATTAGTTTTGTTATTGCCTGGATAATAATTCCAGTGTATAATATACCTATATGATTACAAGGAACATAGAACGGGTTAAAAAGAACGCGGAGGTTTTTACGCCCCCGGTCCTCGTAAACGAAATGCTTTCAAAACTTCCTCAAGAAGTCTGGGAAAAAGATAAAACTTTCTGTGATCCCGCTTGTGGTGATGGTGCCTTCCTTACCGAAGTTCTCCAACGTAAAATTTCTAATGGTCATTCTCCGTTAGAAACATTAAAATGTATTTTTGGTGTGGATATAATGCGAGATTCAATTAAAGAATGTCGTATGCGTTTGCTCCAAATTGTTAAAGATTTTGAACCTATAACAAAAGAACATATCTATATTGTTTTTAGAAATATAGTTTGGCTAAACCAAAAGCGTTATCCCGGTGGTTCATTAGATTATGACTTTTCATTTAAGAACGGTATTAAAGCCCAAGATGTTGATAGGTGGATGAAGTTCTTTTATAGTGATGATATAAATGAAGACCTTCCAGTTCCAGAAGGTAAAAGGGATTGGGATGGTTCTAATTTGTTTGAAGAAGACTAACATGGAAAAGAAACTTATATGGACTGGTCTATTTCTTGGTTCTACACTTGGTAATTGTGTATCCCGCTTTTATGGGGTGGAAGCGCCCTATCTCTTTCTGGCTTCCTTTTTTCGATTATTGGTGGTTTCGTGGGGATTTGGCTAGGATATAAGTTGGGAATTAGGTTAGAAAACTAAACTGGTCGAATTTTTAATTGCCTGAAAATCTAACACCGAATATAATAGACCCTAAAGGAGATTGAAAATGCGAACCTGGAAATGCCCGAAGTGTAATCGAACTGTCGAGGTCGGTTATGAAGAGATAGTGGAAATTGGTACTCCTCTATGCCAATATCCTGATTGCCAGGATCAAGAGATGGAACTTCAAGACAATACAAATCCAACCCGTATTATTGCCCAGGTTGAAGGTGGTTGTGTTGTAGCAATTATGTGCTCTGACCCGACCGCTAATGCGGATATCTTGGATTATGATAATCAAGACGAAGGGGACGAAGACGAAAATACCCGGATAGCCGAATTGGAAAAAAAGTGTGAATCCCTCACACAAGTTGCGTGATTAGTAATTTTTAATTATTTTTTATGGAAAGGTTTGTTCCGATGACTAACAAGCTCAAGGTTCGTTGTTCCAAGTGTGGAACTAAGGTGGTTCTTCATATCGAAGCCGATGACAAAGAAGAATTAGAAATGTATCGTAAGGATATCCAGAAGGGATATATTTGCGATAATTGTAAACATCCTACAGCAAAAGGTGTAATGAATGGCTTGATCGCTTCATAAAGATCCCAGTATTAAACAGAAAAACGATGCTACCTGTATCACCAATAAAAGGAAGATGGAACATAAGGCAAAAACTAATAGCAATAAGACAGACAGACAAATATTTAAGAAAGATTTGGGTAAAATTTTAGATGATTGAAATAATTTTAGCTATTTTAATCTATCTGTTTGTATTATTTAGTGATAAATTATCTAATGGTTCACTACATAACTTGTTATATTTTCTAACTTTATGTTGTATATTTATGTTATTAGGTTTTTTCTTTAGTGTTATGGATAGTATTTTTATAAAAGATTTGCCTGACACTGAAAAAGAGAGTATAATAACAAATTGAAAGGATGAACAAAATGTCAAATATTATAGAAAAATATATTGGTCAAAATGTTGCTATTGCTGTGGATGCGGATAGGTATTTTTATCGGGGCATATTATCAAAAGTAGATGAAACATTTTTGGTTCTGGATTGTGCCAGTGTAGTACTGGAAACGGGATTATATTACAACAAAAAAAGGACTATTCCGGCTAAAGAAGAATTTGTTGGAGATATGATTGTTAGTATCAATAAGATAAGTATGATTTATCAACCGAGTTGGTCACAAGGGCAGTTGCCAGTAGAATAAAAATAAGGTATAATTGATTAAATAACAGCCCAAAGAGGCTAACACTATTCCCCCTAAAAGGAGAGAAAAATGACTAAGAAAGATTTTACACTAATTCAAGATGCTATCAACGCTTCCATTAGAGAGTTTTTTGAAAACAAGGCATTACGGTACGATCTAGATAATGCTGTAACGGTAGATAAATCACTTGGCTTGAAAGATAAACTTTTTCTCCCACGTCGTATCGAAATTCACATGAGAATACATTTGGCAAAACAATTTGCTGAACGATTGCGTTATACTAATGATTCTTTTAATGCTGACCGTTTTCAACTAGGTATTACCGGAGCAAGTAAGGTGGTTAACCCATGAACATTCTAAACCATCCAACTGAAAAAGTGATGTTCCGTAAGTGGAATCAAAAACCATATTCGGTTATCGTAATCTGGCCCGGTGTCCCAGCTAATAATTCTGGTAGTCTATGCCAATCGTATGAGCATATTGGGCAACATGGTGGTTGTTATTTTGATGGCATAATTCGTATAACTTCACCAGCTAAGCCAGAAGAATACGCGGAATTGCTCCATGAGTTGATTGCTATTGGTTATAAGCCGGTGGTGATTAAACGAGCAAATAGGAAGTTGATTGAACATAGAATATTGACTTTAAAGCCATAAAGGAGACGGAGCCGATGAGAGATAGAAAACTACTTTTTAGTGCTTTTTTATATTTTATTTTCATGGTTATCGCTGTGATAGCCGACAATCGTAGTGATGACCCGTTGACTAAAGCAAGATATGAGATAGCTGCCTATGGTTTTCTGGTTATTTTCAATATGTTTATAATCGCTTACCGGGGAAGTCAAAAGAAGTAATTTTGCCTGATACCAAGAAATAAGTTATAATCAAGGTTGGTTCAATAACACTAACAAGGAGAAAAAGATGGCTGGAACGATTGGTAATGGTTTCTGGACTGGTGAGTGCTATGCCTGCAAAACCCAGATTACGAGGCGCAACAGTCTCGCGACTCTGGACGATAAGGCAAATAAGCTTGCCGGGGGAAAATATCAACGAAGGTGCCGGGATGGTAAGGCGTGCGCCGAGCGGGCTAATCCTAATAAGGAAACTAAGCCCGAGTGAACTTCTTTTTGCCAGCGAAAATAATTTAAAGTATAATTCCCATTAACACAGGAAGGATATAAGATGAAGCGTTTAGTGAAGATTGTGGTTAGTTATTCTGACGAAACGACAGAGACATTCAACTCTTTCGCTGAGGCAATTGATGGGATTGAAGAAACTGTTCTCGGTTGCGATTTTTCAGCTACGCCAGTAAAGGTTGTTGGGACACAAGAAGATGGTGTTAAGGTTGAATTAGGATGTTCTTGGCGACTAAAATTGGTTGATTTAATAAATAACTCTTCTCCGGTAGTTTAATTAAAATCCCGGTCGTATGAAAATCGGCAGATGAAGATGAAAGTTCTTCTCGGAGAATTATTGAAACATAGGTATAAAGATGGACCAAAAAACTTGCTTAGTCATTGTGGATATGCAGCACTACTTTAAAGCCGCTAGAAACCAAAGTGTTATTAGAGCATGTAAACGAGAAATATCAGAAGCAATAACAAATAATATTCCAATTATATTCTTACAATATAGTTCTTCTTTGTATAATGGGACTTTACCTCAACTTAGAAAAATGGTTGTTAGGTATCCTTATAAACAATATGTTGATAAAATCCTGAATGATGGTTCTGATAAGATAGCAGGAACATTGAACGATTGGCATATAAGACCAGCCCAGATTAGAGTTTGTGGGGTTAATCGTTGTGCTTGTATTAAGGCTACGGTTTCTGGGTTATTAGATCGTTATACAAGAAGCCAGGTTATTTTAATTGATGATGCTATAGGAGATGAATGGTATGGTAATTATGATTTGGCTGGATCAAGTTTTAATGGTTATGGCGATAGAATACAAGTAGTAAACAAACAATTTTAGGAGAATAAAAAATGGCTGATGGGATTACGGTTAAAAGTCAAGGCATTGGATTTTTTGGATTGCTTGGTATTGTTTTTATCGTTCTCAAGTTGTGTAAGGTTATTACTTGGAATTGGTGGTTTGTTTTAATGCCTCTATATGGGCCTTTGGTAGCTTTGGCGATTTTTATTGTCACTATGATTGTGTTTCTTGGTATTGCTATGGTTCAACATCACAGGGAAAGAAATCGCTAATTTAGCTGGTAATAATTTTTGCCCGAAAAATGGGTTTAAGGTATAATGGAGGATAGATAAGGAGCGCTCGTAGCTCAGTTGGTAGAGCATAGGTCTTTTAAACCTCAGGTCGTGCGTTCAATTCGCACCGGGCGCATTAGGAGAAATTGGATGGAAACTTATTATTACGAAACAAAGAATGGTATTCGTGGCTATCGGATAACCGCTAAGACCGATCAAGAAGCCATTGATGCTATTTTCAAGGTTCGGGCAGACATTGAAATTATCTATAAAGAACCAGAAAAGGATAAGTTGGTAGTGATTTGGGATTGCCTGGTCGATAGTCTAAAGGTATAATAAAACCCATGAAACCTTATAAATACTATCAAAAACTAGCAAAGAAAATGGTTAAGGCGGCCGATGTAAGCAATAACATTTGTGGTTTATTAAATGCCTTAAAAGAAGCTGCTCTTGACCAAGAATTTAACGATTATGAATCTTTCGATAAATGCCCTAATGATTGGGATGGTGAGATGGGGCGAAGATGGCGTAAATTAGCTAATGAGCTTGAGAAGTTGGCATTAAAAATCTAATTCCCTGACACCGATTTTTAGGGTATAATCAATTACATGAAAAAGAAAGAAACAAAGTATTCGGAGTTTGGTAAGTCTTTAGATGATTTGAACGATGGGACTGATTCTTTTAAGAGACAAGCTGCTGAGAGACAAGCCCAGCACAAGGTTTTTAATGACAATCTAAGAAGCCCAGATTATTTTATTCCAGCAAAAGATGAATATTCTCGTCCTTTAATGTTTTGGCATGTTCCAGAGGGTCTTGTAATGATGGAACAATATAAGGATGGTTATCATCGTGAATATCTTCATTTGTTTTCTCAAGATAAATGTGAGGCTTTTGTAAATACTATGACTACTACCGCAAGGAACTTGGATGATAAACCATGATTAGAACAATGCCAAAATCTGGTATCCCGCATATCAAGGATTGTATTTCTTACATTGAAAGTTGTGGATGGAAGTTTGTTTATCGTTGTAGTCCTTTTATGCGGTCATATTTTTTTGAGAATCCTGGGTCATCTTCATTGAAAAAAGTATCTTTTTCTTTGCGAGAAATTAGGGATGCTTTCAAGAATGGATGGTAAACTATGCTAACACTGATTATTGTTTCTGCTATTATTTTGTATATCTTGATCGGTATTTTTATTACTGCCAGATATTGGGATTGGCTTACCATGAATGATAATGATAACGATCTGAAATTTTTATTTAGTATGATTGGTTGGATGATTTGGACAATTATTCTAGCGATTCGTGTTGGTAGATATTTTAAAGCAAAAGATTGATTCTTGCCTGGTTAAATAATCTAAGGTATAATAATCCACAGAAGGGAACTAAAAATGGAACCAGGAAAATATACAATCTATTCTATTCAAAACAGGCAAACATTTCACAGTCCTTGGCTTAAACCAAATGGGAAGTTAGTTCCTTGCGATGATAAGGAATGGTCTGACTGTGGGGAATTTTTCTGGAAGGGTCTTTATCCTCGTTTACCTTCTAAAACAGGTGGTATTGGCAAACCAAAGTTCCCAAAGGCTCAAGCGGAGATTGACGAAATTCATTACAAGATGGGATTTGGTTTCTATTCTTGGTATACTATACAATATGCTATGAAAGCTTTAAACCGTTTACGTAAGTTAGATGCTCAAGGTGAGTTTAATTCTCATGGATATGGTGAAAATTACGATAAGGAAACTCAAGCAGTTCGCCATGAATTTAGAATTGTAAAAGAAGAATGGTCGTTTGATGTTCAGCCGGTGACAATGGAAGATGTTTTTGCGGTTGCCGGCAACTAAGTTGCCGTAAAAAGCTTCGCTTTGCCTGACACCGAATAAAAAGTTATAAGGTACGATAGAAGGAAAAATAAAAATGGAAAAACAAATAATTGCCCAAGATTTAACTGATAATCAAGTTATTCAACTTATCATTAGACGTTTAGAAGATTTAGATGGGGAGGATTTGGCCGGGTTGTTCAATGAAAACTTTGCTGACGATGGTGAAACTCTGGTATGGGATGATGGGGCAACCTATATTTTGAATAAAACCGTGGAAGAATAATTTTGCCCCGTCAAGATTACCTGACAAATAATCCTTAGTTATAATTCGTGGTAAGATGCTATTAGAACTAATGATATGCTCAACATGTGGGGGTAAACTGGAAGAACATTCATCGAATAAATGGGAATGTTCAAAATGTGGTAATCTATACAGAGATACCAATAATACAGAAACATCTATACCAGAAAAATGTGTATTTAACACATTTAATATAGAGAAATTTAATAATTGGGCTGGTTGTGGTGATTTACCAAAAATCGAAAGTGTTTATATTGGTAATAATCCACCATATTCAACAACTTTATCGTATAAAGAATATGAAGAAGAACATATTAGAAGTGGTTTTGATAATGGCGGTTCTTGGGATAAGATTTATGATGTAATAAATTGTTTGCTGATGAAGTCTAGTACGGTTATATGTTATATTGTTTGGATAATAGTTTTGTTTCTTTGTACTTTGGGTATTACATATAAACTTACTGGACTATTTTCATATAAACTATAAAGGATTTTGTATGGATGTTAAGGGAGTTAAATATACAGAGAGAAGTGCCATTTGGCAGTAAAAATCCTGATAAAATAAAAGCAAATTTTTCAAACACAAAAAGGAATGATAGGATAAAGCGTAAATGGTGTAAATCTCACAATATACCATTGTTAGAAATCCCGTATTGGAAATTAAATAGTGTTGAGCGTTGTATTATAGATTTTATACACGAATTATAGCATTGCCTGTCATTTGTTGTTAGGTTATAATAAGAGGCAAAGGAGACAACAAATGTCACATGAACTAAGTATTAGGGCTGACGGGACGGTTGAATTTGCTTGCGCAAATCGGCCCGCATGGCATAACCTCGGCACAGTTCTACCGACCGCTCCGGACAGTGAAACGATGATTAAAGAGGCGCACTTGGATTGGCAGGTTTTCCCGGACCCGGTTTATGTCCCGGGTATGAAGGGCACTTTTGATAAGGTGCCAGACGTTGTTGCTAACCGCCGTAGTGATACGGGTTTGGTTCTGGGAATTGTCAGTGATCGCTATAAAATCGTCCAGAATGTTGAAGCTTTTAACTTTCTAGATGGTCTTTTACAGGACGGGATTATGCGATTTGAGAGTGCTGGGGCACTTCGCGGGGGTCGCCAGGTTTTTGCTCTTGCCCGTATGCCCAGTGTTCAGTATGATGTAGCCGATGGGGATACACTGTTGAATTACATTTTATTCTCAACTTCACATAGTGGAGATTCGTCATTATATGCTACACCTACGACAGTAAGGGTCGTTTGTGCCAATACGCATCGTCAAGCCACAAAAGACCTTAAAGGTCTTCGGCACATGGGAAATATAGTTCAGAAACTTGAAACCGCCAAGAAATATCTTTCGCAATTCGATGAAGCTTTCACGTTATTCCGTGATAAGGCTCGGGTTCTTGCCACTAAACCGATGACAGAAGCCCAGCAAGAAGAATATGTAAATACTCTGTTTCCGCCGGTTGATAAGGATGGTCGGGGTAAGACCATTCGTGATAATAAGGTTGAACAGTTGAAGAAGATTGGTATTGCGAATATGAATATTGTCCCGGCAATCGCAAATACCTACTGGAAGTCTTACAATGATTTCTCGGAATTGGTAGATCATCATGGGACTTGGCGGGCGGCTGGTATCAACGAAGACGATACGGCTGCTGCCGATAACGCAAGGCGTGAAAATCGGATGTTGTCGGTAATGACAGGACCGGCGGCACAAGCGAAGAACGAAGCTTTTGACCTTGCTTGCCAGATGGCGGGGGTTTAAAAACCCCTTTGCCTGGGATAGTGGCACCGAATATAATTCCCTACAAAGGAGCCTGATAATGTGCTTAAAAATTAGCAAGAGTACCAAAATCAAGTTTGACAAGCAAGGTGGATGCCCAAAAATGCGCAGGTTGTTCTTATATCGTTGTCCCTGTCAGGTGCAATAAGAAGGATTTGGTTGCTAAGGGAACGTTTAATATCTTTTATTCTTCTGCTGTATTTATGAAGGTTATGATTGAAAAGCGAACTTGGAATAAGATTTTTGGCTTTGGCACGTAATTATGTTTGAGAACATAATCAAAAAGGCTATATCTGTCGCGAAAAAAAGTAATGTCCTGCGCTCAAAATTAGGATGTTGCCTTTTTACTTCTGCGGGTAGAATTGTGGCGTTTACCAATAATACAAAAATCTATGGTATTGATGGTAAGTTTACGATTCACGCTGAGGAAAGATTGATTGTCAAGGCATTAAGATTGGGTGCCGGAAGGTATGATGCTGATCGTATTCTTGTTGTCCATTTTATGCGTGGAACTCAATGCTTGGGAATGGCTAAACCATGTCCCAGGTGTGAGTATCTCCTTAAACGTGCTGGTTTTAAAGTCTGGTATTCCGACGAGAATGGCGACATAAAATTGCTTGCCTGAAAATCTAACACCGAATATAGTTGTGAGTGAAAGGGATAAAAAATGGCTCAACCCAATGAAAATATTCAAAAAGCTCTTGATATGACGATGCGAGAATATATTCTCTTTCGTTTTATCAATCGACAAGGAAGCTCTACTATTGCAGATATGGCTCAATATATACCGTGGTTTGATATATATTATTGTGATAAACTAATAAATAAGGGTATCATCCGTCGTTCACATTCTAGTCCGGACGAATACTATCTTCCTGCTGAAAAGGGTTTGGATGCTATCCTGGAAAATGTCCGATCTATTTTAGGAATTAATGAACTTTAGTATTCCCTGACACTAAAAATCAGATTATAATTCTTGTTAAAGGTGAACTATGAACAAGATTTATTGGTCAATTGATTTGGATTTTTGGAAGAATACCCAAGAACGTAGTAGTTTTTCATTATCTTTCTTTGATGATATTCTAAGGATGAATGTTCCATTGTGTGTGGTAGGAACTCATCACAATATGTTAAGAGATATTAAACGATTTGATTTTGATACTATTATCAATACTGATTTCCATTCTGATTTAGCTACTTACGAATACAATCATTGTATGCCACCATTTAATGAAGGAACTTGGGGTAACTACATAGCTCACAAAAGAGATAAAACTTTTATATGGCATTATCCAAATTATTTAGCATGTTGTAAACAGGGTATGGGATATTGCCAGGGAACTGATTTCCCAAATCCTTTTAATGGAAATACAAAACTTTGTGGGTATAAGAGGGTGATAAAAAGAGAACAATGTAAGCCACTTAATAAAGATGGTACAATTATCGCTATTGGTATATGTATCTCTCCGAATTGGAGTCAAACGAATCACGTTATCCGATTTGAACAATGGATGAAAGATAATCATGTTAGAATGGTTCCAGATGTACAAAAGGCATTTGATTATACTCGAAAGATTTTTGCCAGTCACTGAAAATTAAATTATAATCGTTGGTGAAGGAGCTAACCAATGGATTTCTCTGCTGCCCTTAAACTTGCACGTCAAATTATGGACCAACATGGGTGTAACCTACCGTTACGGGTAAATGGTGGTAAGACAGTAATTGGTATGCTTATGTGGAAAAAGAACTTTTTGACTGGCGAATATATTCCTACTCGTCTTGTTTTATCCCGCTATCTGATTGTGTTAAATGATGAAGATCAAATTAAAGAAGTTGTGTTACATGAGATAGCGCATTTTAAAGTTAATCCAAAGAACGGTCACAATTGGGCTTGGCAACAAATGGCTCGGCAATTAGGATGTAAAGAAGGACGATGTTCGGTCAATACTAATATGCCAGAAGGTCGATATAAGGCAGAATGTTCTTGTGGACAAGTTTATTACAAGCATCGCGCTGGTAAAAGGGTATTACATTCTAATTGGTTTTGCCGGAAGTGTAGGGGTAAAATTAGATTTGTAGATACTTTGGCCCCGAGAATACAAGAGCCAGTAGCACAATCTTTACTTGAATATCATATTTAATTTGCCTGAAATAAACAATAAGGGTATAATGGATGATGCCCAGTCCAGCTAACTAGAGGCTAGAGATAGGTAATACAGGTTAGGATTTCTAGTGATCCTGTTGTGGCTTGTAGAGCAGGCTTTCGATATCCTGCCTGGGCACCCAGTTTTAATTTCCCTGACAATTCAGCACCGAATATAATTAAAGGTGAAAGAAAACAAATTATCGAAAGATAGATAAAACAGAATATCTCAATTTTTTGATCTAAGGAGACAGAATATGAATCCTTATCTGATTACAAAAATGGACGGTACTTCTCCTAATATCATTTTTGGGCGGGATTTCCCTGATGCTTGCTGTCGTTATGATCTTTGGGTTAAGAAAATTCCAGTGGTTAAAGATGTTGGTATCACAATTCACTGGATGAATGTAAATGATGTAAATGATGCTATCAATAGATTTTATATCTTTAATAATATTAGTTATACTGGTGAAGCAAAAGAGATTGCCTGATATTTTCTGGTAAATATAATAGATAATATGAGAAACTCAAAGAAACAATCTGTGAAGTCTAAACTGGCTGGCTTCAAATCTCAGGGGCAATTGCTCCCGGGGACCGGGCGTAACGCGGGTGCTCACCAAAACAAGGCGGGTTTCTGTAAGAAGCGTGAACGCCAGAATTGGAATAAAGAAGTTGCCAGAAATGATTTTTGATGGTATAATTATCATTGGTAAAGGATAAAGCAAATGACTAGAACTGATTTTACAATGGTATTGATAAGGTTATATCCTTATACTAATGATTTGCTAAAGAGTCGTATATCTTTTCCGAAGATAGCTGAAATGGTTGCCCAATATTGTTTTCTCGGGGAACCGGAAGGATCGGATGTTGAAGCATTAAGGTATCAATTAAGCTATTTGGCTCAAACTGCCACTTTTGATTTTTCTGGAGAATAAAATGTCTAATTGTTGTATAAAATGTAATGCTTGGTTAAATTCTGGTTTAGCGATGATTGGACAAGAACATAAACCGGATTCTGTCGAGTGTAAGGATCGACAGATTGAACGATTAAAAAGTGCTTTACAAATTGCTATTAATGAGCTAGAAGACATTGAGGTTAATACGGATAGGTATTCAGCGAATAATTCCGTATTGAATAAAATTAAAACTATTTTAGCGAGTTAATAAGTTTGCCTGACACTGATTTTGACGATATAATAGATAGCGTTGACAAGTGAATAAGGAACCGATTGCGGTGTGAATAGACACACTACTGCTAGGTAAGACTAGCCGGGCTTTCGTGTAAACCGTGTCCTCCTGTTCTCTGGTTGACTACTCTGATAGGGCAAACGCCAGGGCTATCAAGCGGGATTAAGATACGGGAGCCGAAACGACTTCACGGTACGCCGGAAGAAGTAAGCGACGTTAGGATTTTATATACTACGCATAAGCTGGGTGCTTATTGATATACTTCATCCTCCAGCCAATCGGTCCTTATATTCCAAGAGAGTAACCCCTTTGGTTGCTCTCTTTTTTTATTGCCCGAAAAATAATCTTCAAGTATAATTAGCACTAAAGGAGCAATAAAATGGATACTTATACGACTGGCGTTATGAATCATCTTCTGAGGAACTACAATCTTGGTGGTGATACGGAACTAGCGATTATGCTGGTCCTCACCTATGAAGAGGCAATCAATAAGGGTAAGCGTTATTTTATGATTGCTTATGATGTTGCTCGCCAGATTGCTGTTCTTGAAGGGCTTAAGGAAAATGAACTTGCAACACCGGAGGTACCGGCAGAACCAATTGCCTGATTTATTTTAACACGATATAAAGGATATTATGATTATAGAGTTTTTGTATCCTGACGGTAAAACCCGTCCGGTTGAATTAGAACATTTACCTGTTATGGGAAACTTGGTTGTCGATAGTAGTATAAAAAATGGAACTGTTTATCGCGTTTCACAAATTGTTTACGATATCCAGTTAAAAAAGCCAAAGATAACTTTTGAACTTGTTACTATTGCTAAGGTGGATTAATAATGATTAATGATACTATGGATGTTGGAGATACTAAACAAGCTCGTTTGATTTATTCCGATGGTCGGATTGAGTACTATGGGGATAACCAGCAACTAGCCTATAAGGTCTGGCTTGCCATGGACAAGGGTATTAGGATTGCTTTTAGGGGTAAGGATGATATCCGTCCAGTTTATTCATGGGATTGTGTTGATGTTCTTGCCTGAAAATCTAACACCGAATATAATAATTACTAAAGGAGAAACAAATGGTTTGTCAAAAGTGTCAAAGTAAGCGTTCTGCTTCTGTCCAAGGAAAAACTTCTGATTTGTGTTGTTTCTATGTTAGTAGTAATGATATAGAATTAAATGATTATGTTCCTAGTGGCGTAGGGATTGGTGGTGGAGACTATATCGAATTTACATATTGTCTTGATTGCGGGCAAATACAAGGTAATTTTCCAATCTCTAGCGAAGTTATCACTAAATTGAAAAAGTGATTTTGCCTGAAAGAACATAATTAAATATAATTTATGATATGAGAATTGAAGATGCTCTAAAAGAATGGCAAAGCAAAAAACGGCGTATGGGTTGTGTCTCTGCCGCTAGGTGGTTTTGTAAGCGAGTTAAAGGATTTGTCCCGATAAGAAAGCGTTTTTATTATCAAAATGGTAATGATAAAAATGGTCTGTTTTGGGAGCATATTATAGCATACAATGGTTTGATTGAAATTGATATATCGCCTTATGCTAGAGTAGTGAAGGAGTACGCTCGCCAATATATTTAGATAGTTTAACATAATTTTTGCCAGATAAAAATAATTGAGTTATAATAAAGAGCATGTGAAGCGAAAGCCAAATTAACACTCTATAGAAAGGAGAAAACAATGGCTCGCACTCCGAAGGTCAAGATTCACCGTCCGCGTCTGTCGTTCGATGCTTTGGTTGCCACTAAGGGCACACAGGTGGCGAAGGCTCGGCTTGAAAAGAAGCTGAGTATCCTGGACAAGAAGATTACCGCCACCGAAACCCGCAAGGCGTCCCTGCTTGCGGCTCGGGACACCCAGATTGCGGCTTTCAATGCTGCTATCGCGAATGTCCAGGTCGTGAACGCCCCGGTTGTGGCTCCCACTCCGGTTGCCCCAGTTACCCCGGAAACCGACGTTCCGGCTCCCACGCTGGACACGGAAACCCCGACTCCGGTTGATGCTCCCCCGGCAACTGCCTAATCTTGCTCCGATTAGGCTATAAACTTTCCAGTGGTATCCCCGCTGGAAAGTTTTTTATTGCCAGTAATTATTTTTCGCGTTATAATTATTACTAAAGGAGCTAACAATGAAGATCGTTCCCCAAAAACTAATTCAAGACTTTGTTAATCTTGCTAATCGCCCCGGAAGCTGCGAATACAACGATGAAAATAAGAGAAAGTTTCATCGATGGGGCAAGCGGATTCTTGCACTGGTAGCTGAGAAAATGGGATTAGCACCAGGAACATACGACATTCGCAACAATGTTGGTGGAGTGGCTGTGTCAGGAGAAATTATGCTCCATGGTGAAAAGATTTATATTCAACTTGCTCAATCTTGTGTTGGTTCAGGAACAGAGTTTATGTTTAGAAGTTGTAATGGTCGAAGAGACTATACCGGGAAACGTAATCATTGGATGAAGTTCAGTGAATTGTTGAATATTGATAAGGCAGTTATCACGTTCAAGGCGGTTGCTGATGGGATTTTGTTTTGGGTTACCTGAAAAATTAGCACCGAATATAATTACCTATAAAGGAGCAAGACAATGGCATACTTGAACCCTGCTTGTCGGTCGTATCGTGTGCGAAGAGGTATTCGAGCCAGGTATCGTTGGAGTTTGGCGATTTGTGGTGGTCGAAGGTTTCATTGGATGAAGAGTGGTGTATAGGGAATAGGGCAATAGTTTAACTGGAAAAATATCTTGCAAACAATATATGCGGGAGGATGTTGGTTCGAATCCAACTTGCCCGGTTCCCTGATAACAGAAGTTGGTATATGATTATTAGTGAAGGATTAAAAAATGAGACAAACTAATATTAGAACTAATGGTACACAGATGTTTAACATACCCAATAATGAAGAAGGCAGGTTTTTTATCAAGCTAGTACAAAAGTTTTTAAATTCCAGTAAATATAAGATTTCTAGTAGGGGAAGAGCTAAACGTCGCAGATTGCTTGCCGAGTTAGACAACCGGTTTTATAATAGGTCTGATATTCCTATTGCACAAGCTGAATGGATTGCTTTATATGTGAAGAATAAGCAAAATCCTTTTCCCTGATAATAATTTAGTGGATATAATAAATTACTAACAACTACAACCTTTTACAGGGAGAATACCTATGGAACTGGAACAAATGTACATTGGGCACGCTCCCGCTGATAATGAAGTCAGTTATAAGTGGGTTAGCAAGGGAAAGATGTGGGGTTATATTACTCTTTATGCCGATGGTCTGGTTGAATTTTCTGCTATCGGTGATAAGGGTAAGGAAAAGGGAATTATGATTGAGGGTATTGGTTCCCCGGTTGGAGTGAATGTAGTTCTCAATCAACCCTGTGAAGTCAAGTTTCTGTGATTGCCTGAGAATCAGCACTTGGGTATAATGAGATTTAGCGGCTGTTATCATAGGAACGACAAAAAGAGCTTATGACCGTGGAAAAGGTAAGTGCTTTAAATCGTTCGCTGTTCCACCAGAAAGCGGGACGTTACACTCTCGCCAGCCGCCTTTTTAAACTTTGCCCGCGCAAAAATCATCAAGTATAATAAGTGTCAAAGGAGCAAGGAAATGATACTCTTCTGGTTTGAAATGCTTTTAGTGGCGATTGGCGCGTCTATGATATTTAAGTGTGATCCGTTGTTATCTTGGGGTTCGTATCTTGTTTGCTGGGCATTTTTGATGGCTATAAATAACCCGAAGAAATTATTTGTTGCCTGACACTGAAAATCCGTGTATAATAAAATACAACAAAGGAGAATACTAATGATTACCGGTACTAAACTTTTGACCGTTGCTGATCTTACCGAGATGTTCGATGTTAAGCATGGTGCCAGGGCGATTACGATTGTGGCAACTACTACGCCAAAGTTGCTCAAGGGTGCGCCCAGGGTTGTCAAGATGTCCCGAGTAAATGGGATGGTCTGGTTTTCTTACCAGAACTCTGTTAACAACCAGCGTAAACGTGAGGGATTGTCTGCCGACTTCAAGCCCCAGCCACGTAAATGGGGTGTTCGTTTGGCTAACTCTGCCCTTGTTGAACACAAGGGCGAGTATTATCTTGAAGTTAAGGTAGAGAAGAGTCTTGAACACAAGTATATCGACCCGGATACGGGCACCGAAGTTCCCTCCAGTTTGGTCAAGCCGTTCATTCCCCAGCGAAAAGAAGGGGAACGCCAAGCGGTCGAAAACGTGATTATCCTCCGGGATTACAAGCTCAATAGTATCGAAAGTATCACGCATGAAGGGACTACCTATACTGTGGCGAAGACTGGGTATGTCCCGATGGGTCGATGATTTTGCTTGCCTGACACCGAAAATCGTGCTATAATAACTCAAGTAAGATCAATCTAACCGCCGTAATAACGGCAGGAGTGTCCAATGTCTTACCTGTGTTCGTTCTGTGGAAATCCTGTGCCAAATGGGACAAAGCGTAAGGTTGTAAGGGTTGAACGTCCCAAGACTTATATCGTGGCTCCTACTATTCTCCTGAATGAAGATGGGGAAGAGGAAGAGGTTGAGGGAAGTCGCGAACGTCATGGTTCCGAAATCGTGATGGAAAAGCCGATTTGCCAGAAGTGCATATTGGTTGGGAGAACTCTGCCCAACGGGCATATTGCCTGATACTGAAATCGGTAGTATAATTAGAAGAGTGAAGAGAAGTAAATACTACTCGACCTTAAGGAGCTAATAATGAATAAGCCAAAACTAAAGTTGGTTGGAGAAAATGGAAATGCTTTTAGTATTTTAGGAAGAGCACAGAGTGCTGCCCGTAAGGCAAGTTGGACGAAAAAGCGAATTAAGGAGTTCATGGACAAGGCGATGTCTGGAGATTACGATAATTTCCTGGCGACTTGCATGGATTATTTTGATTGTGATAGCGAAGGTGAAGATTTAGAAGAAGATGAAGAATGTCCCGATTGTGGGGAAATTGGTTGTGATGGCGGTTGTGTCGATGAAGAAGATGACAAATAAAGCTTCGTTTGCCAGATAACAAAATCTAATGTATAATTAAACTCGGAAAGATAAACCCCTAACTAGGAGATTTAAAATGGCTCGTGGAAAGCGAATGACGTATGCTGAGAAGGTCCAGTACAATGGTACCGCTGCTGCCCAGGAAATGCTCAAGAAAGAGCATGATAAGATCGACGCGAAGATTACTGAGCACAAGGTGGAAATCGCCACCTTGGAAGTTGAGAAGGTCGCCCGGCAAACGGCTTTTAATGCTGCTATCGCTGATTTGGCGAACGTCAAGCCGGTTTTCCCGGTTGAAACGACTGTGGTTCCGGTAGTCGTGCCGCCGGTTGTGGAAATCGTTTCCCAGACGACTGCCTGAAAGTAGGATTTGAAGTATAATTAGTGTTGTAAGATAATTATGATCCCTCAATCGTCTAGTGAAATAGGACACCGGCTTGGAACTGCTGGAAAGGGCGGTGAGAATCCGTCGAGGGACATCATAATAAAGATTCCCCTGTCGTTTAGTAAATTAAGACACCCCCGGCTTTAGGGGGAGAGGTCGATTGTGAAATGCTTAAGGTGTGGATATTGTTGCTCAGGAGATACTTTGGTTGTTATAGTCGATAATCCCGACAAAGGGATTAAAGAAGATAATTTAATCGTAAAATCTTCTGGAAAATGTAAGCACTTGATTGGTGAAAAATCAGGCGGATATAGTTGTACCTTACATAATAAATCGTGGTATAAGGAAACCCCATGTTGGAATCATGGGCAAATAGAAGTAAATATAGATTGTGAATGTAGGATGGGAAGATATTTGTTAAATAAATTGCCAGAGTAAAAAGAAAACGATATAATGGAGAGTATAAGAGGGCTTGTCGGTCAGCGGCCTAGACCAGAAGGAGTTGACATAAGAATAATGGGCTCTTAGCTCAAAGGTAGAGCAGGCCACTCAAAGATAATTCCTTAATTGAATAAGGGTTTATTGATATCAGTATAACGATGAAGATATTTATCGTTATGCTTTAATGGTCAGGTTGAAGGTTCGATCCCTTCAGGGCCCAGTAATCAGAATGTTATGAGATAATGGAAAGTAAAATTCTGTAGTAAAGAATGTAGGGACAGATGGAGAAGTAAAGTAAAAAATCCGCCTACAAAAGAAGAATTACAAAATCTTTTAAAAAATAACACTGTTACTCAAATAGCTAACATGTATAATACTTGTAGAAAAGTTGTTAGAAAATGGGCTATTAGATTAGAAATATGTAAAAATAGTGAAAAACAAAACATTTTTTGCCCGATAAACAAAACTGAAGTATAATCTCTCTCAAGGAGATAGTAAATGACATTCAACGAATACACTGATACTTGGTACTCTAAGTTGGCGAACTATGCCAAGCATCGTCGTAAGGGTGCCGCTGTTTTGAGAGATTGGATAAATAGTCATCCTTTCCCGAGTCGTAAGAACCTTTTTAAGTTAAACTGCATTATTTGGGATTTTTTCGATTTTAATGATGAAGAACTCCAAAAATCGTTACAAATTCATGTTAAACAGATTTGGAATAGGGGTTTCAAAGATGAGTTTCGTTGTCATTTTAATAAACGTAAAAATAATTGTTCGGCAACTAGTGAGTTATTTTCCATGGTTCGCCAGTCAATTGCCCGATAAACCCGTTTAAGCTATAATCTTCCATATAAAGGAGATTAAAATGAGCAATGGATTGTATGGGCAACGGGAAGGAAACGAGAATCGTCAGTCGGTCGCCGTTTTTTCGGAGCATCTTTCTGATAATGAGATTTGCGAAGGGCGAGAAGTTGCGAAACTTCGCGAAATGTTTATCGACCATGATTTCGATGGTATTGACAGTTATCATAAGGTGCTGTTGACAAGGGGTTTCTCTCCTATCCGACTTCAATATATGATGTCAACCGCTTCCTGTGGCATCAAGTTTTAATTGCCCGAGAAATAAGACAGAAGTATAATCTTCTACACAAGGAGAATCAAATGATTTTGTTCAATGAATATGGAAAGATGATTGACCCAGAAACGGAACGTGTTGAAAACCAGATAAGGCTTTTGGTTCGCTCACATTTTCATATGTTACTTACTTGCGATAATGTGTCATTGGTTGAAATAAAGGCGTTATCTGAGTATTTCCAGGGAGTTATCGCCGGTGAGACAGCCTATCAAGTTCTCAAAACTGCTATTCGTATGAAAAAGACTTGCCCGAAAAACCAAACATAAGTATAATCATTCAAGTAAACCAAAACCTTCTAACATAAGGATAAAGAAAATGAACGCCGCGATCAAGATTGCCAGTTGCCATCGTTCGAGCGTCATTCTGTCAAGTTCCAGATCAAGACCGGCAATGCCACCTTGCGAGTGATCGGGTCCGAGAAGTCCGGTTTCCGCCTGGGCGGGCAGGCCCGGTCAAACAAGGTGCTGGTGTTCGGGTAGACCGATCCCCGGCAGATCGACGCTATCCAGCATGGTATGGTCAAGTTCAATGTCAAGGCGGTCAAGTTGGTCCAGCGGAAGACTAACTAAAAACTTGCCAGAAACGTAAGTTTCTGTTAAAGCTTCGCTTGCCAGGATAAATGATTGGTGGTATAATTTTCTCTACCAAAGGAGAAAGATATGCGATTGAACATTGAAATTAACCTGGACAATGACGAGTTTGCTGATAGTGGGATTGCCAATGGTATCGAGCGAACACTAGAAAACCTGGCTGGCAGAATTGCTCTTGATTTTGAGGCTGGTTGTCAAAAGCCAGCCGGTGGGGGTGTCGAAGACGTAAATAGTAATACGATTGGGCACTGGGCAATTACGAATGACAAGGAGGTTTGCTCGATTTGCGGTGGGCACCACTAAAATTGCCCGAACAAAAAGCTGACGATATAATAAAGAAGTATGCCCGCGTAAACCAATTGGAAGAGTTAAGGGTCTTAAAAGCCCTCCAGTGTCAATTCAAATCTGACTGTGGGTAGAAAGCTCCGGTAGAGTAACGGTTTATCTCGTTGGGTTTTCAACCCAAAGGTTACGGGTTCAAATCCCGTCCGGAGTATTTTGCCCGATAGGGAATAATCAGTTATAATTATTCTCAACACAAGGATAAAACAAATGAGAAACACCTTAAATGACACCGATAGGGAACAATGGATTGATAACGATGAAGGGCTTTATAACTGGTGGAGGAGTTCTCGCCTGAGTAAGCGGGAGTTTATCCGGCAAAACAGGGATGAACTTACGCAAATTATTTTGAATATTCGTGATGATCGAAAACCGGCGCATTATCTGGCTTATCCATAATTGCCAGATAATGAAAAAAAAGTATAGTAAAGATGGTAATCTTTTTCCCTGACAAACTAACACCGAATATAATTCTCCATATAAGGAGATTTAAATGAACACTCTAACTCAATCTGAACTCGATGGTTTCACCGGAACCGAGAATTATTATCGTAGTTTTCTTAATCTTAAGTTTACCGATGGTGTTAAGTATATGGCTGAAAAAGCCGGTGCCTATTGGTTGATTGATGCGATTGCATCTCATCAATTTAATGTCAATATACAGAAAAACCAAAGATTGCAAGATTTCCAGGTTTGGACATTGGATGTTAGCCCCGGCAAAACAGCGGTTTTGTCTTGCCGGGAAGATTCTGGTTATCCAGCCGTTATCAACCAGAAAATCCCTTACACCGACTTCCCGATGGCGAAAATCCAATTATGGGTTGAAAATGGCGTATTGATACTTCCGAGTGAACATTAAATTTACCAGACAAGAAGTAATCAAGTATAATTAGTATAGTTGACAAGTGAATACTGGGAATCATAAAAAAAGCAAGGTCTAAAGTGCGACATGGTTATGCTTCCCATGACTCCCGTAAAAAAACCCTTGTGGTCGAAGATTTGAACAGGAACCCTATCGTAAGGAACACGGTACCCTATCGAACCCATCGATTATCTAGGTCGCTCCGATGGTAATCCGGAACTCGAAAGGAATACGGCACCCTAACGCAAAGGAACACTGAAAAACAATCTAGCCCACAAGGGTTTTTTATTTACCTGAAAACAAAACCTAATTTATAATGTCTCTTAAGGAGATAACAATGGCAACTAAATTAAAACGTGCTTTCCTGGTCTATCAAGGTGGTATCGCCAATGTGTTCCGGGTCGATTGCTCTAATCTATCGTCCACCGGACGAAACGCTGTTCGCTTGCTCCAGTCTGATTTCCGGACCTGTGCCAATTTTTCGCAAGGTCTTAAAGCTGCTGGTGTTATCGTCCATACTGCCGCCTGTAATCAAGCTGGGGACATTTCCGATTCGACCTGGTCGGAAGACCTGGAGAATCAACCCTTCTCGGACAAGTTTATCGTCGTGTAAGCTTGCCAGAAACGCAAGTTTCTGTTAAATCTTTATTTGCCCGAGAAAGATAGTAAGAGTATAATCTTCTCATAAGGAGATAATAAAGATGTTCCAGAGAATCATTGATATCCTGAAAAACAAGGGTTATAAAGAACTTTCACAAACTAAAGGGGATACGCATAACTCCCGCTGGTTCTCCAATAATAAGTTTCTGATAAAATTGGATAACCAACAAGGTAAGGTTTCTGCTGCCCTTCTGTGATTTTGCCAGACAATTAATCCTAACTTATAATTATCTTCATCAAAGGAAAAGATAATGCGAACTCTTTATGTCGAAAACTATGGCTTTTATTGGAAAGCCTATACGTTCGTAAATAAAGTTAGATCGCATGTACGAAACTTTCATCGCGCATCGAATAGCCCCCAGTTGATTCGAGAATTGGCAAACGACAGGGGATATGTAGATATTTACTTTACTTTTTAGTTTTGCCCGAGAAACAATCCTAACCTATAATTTCTCTCAAGGAGATAACTATGGCGAAACATCAAGCCTTTGACGTTTATTTGAGGGAGAAACTAATTGACACGGTTTTTTATGGTCCGAATGTCAAGATTGACGTTGAAGAAGTTCGAAACTCTTTAATCAACCATGATGGATATAATCCAGCGATTATTGTTATACGAGTAAAGTAATCTTCCCAGTAAACAAAATCTAACTTATAATCTCTCTTAAGGAGACAATAATGAACACACAAACCCAACTTCTGACCGTTGCCGACCTTGCCGATATGTTTGACGTTCGCCACGGTGCCAGATTCATTACCCTTGTTGCCCAGACTACGCCGAAGCTTTCCAAGGGCGCGCCCAACGTGGTCAAGGTTTCCAGGGTTAACGCCTGCGTCTGGTTCAACTATCAAAACAGCGTCAATAACCAGCGCATCCGGGAAGGTCTGGAAGCTGACTTCAAGCCCCAGCCCCGCAAATGGGGCGTCCGGTTGTCAAATTCCGCCCTTGTTGAACACAAGGGCGAGTATTATCTTGAAGTTAAGGTAGAGAAGAGTCTTGAGCACAAGTATCTTGACCCGGATACTGGCAAGGAAATCGCCGCCAGTGAAGTCGAGAAGTTCATTCCCCAGCGGAAAGAAGGTGCCAGACAAGAAGTTGAATCGGTTATTATCCTTCGTGATTACAAGCTTTCCAATATCCAAAGCCTGACCCATGAAGGAGTTACA
>Ga0315284_10003506_pt1 | contig 22328 bp, 26 predicted proteins | sample YL17G09_16_MG_FD_203696 | JGI IMG/M metagenome (GOLD analysis project Ga0315284, IMG submission 203696) | Sediment microbial communities from Yellowstone Lake, YNP, Wyoming, USA - YL17G09_16 | ecosystem: Environmental > Aquatic > Freshwater > Lake > Sediment | place: USA: Wyoming | collected... | reverse complement strand
ATCTGCGTCTAAAAAAGTCTATCAATCTTGCGTCTGTTTTTCTGTCGTTAGTTTCGAATTTTTAATTCTTCATTCTTAATTCTTAATTTTCTTCCCCAGCTTTCCCATTTTAACATGTTTAACACAGGTGGTCTTTTTTTAACAACCCCGTCAAAAAGCCGATTTTTTTTGTAAAAAAGTGTAAAAAAGTGTTCATTTTATGTCAAAAAGTGTTAAAAAATGCTCAATTCATGTCAGTTTTTGTCACTTTTTGCACACCTCAAAATTCGCCTTAACTCCTTGCCCCATAAGGACTAAACGCAATTTTACACCAAAATCTTACCTATCCTGCCGAATAAGGACTTACGTGCTTTCCGTGGCTGAAATTTTCAGACTTGTTGGTTGATGGAAATCATGTTTTTTGCGGCTTCAATGATTTTTTTGCGAAGCGCCTCAGGTGCAAGCACCTGCACCTGGTCCCCATAGCCGAGAATCCACCATGATATTTCATTTAGGCCGTCAACGCGAAACTCCATTATCGCCGAGCCGTCGCTTTCTCGCGTAACTTTCTGCGTACTGTGCCACTGAACCTCTGTAACATTCTCAGCTACCTTTGGCAGAAATCGCAGCTTGATATTATAGATTCTGCCCTCCGGTATCATCGCCCATGCCCTGCCCAAGTATTCATACAGGTCGAACCGTCCTTCCTCGACAAAGCATTTGTCCAGCAGGTTCAGCTCCTTAATTCTGTTGAGCTTGAAGGTGCGAACCCCTCTATGCATGCTCGATAAACCCAGCACGTACCATGCACGATGGTTATACAGCAAATGGCAGGGACATAGTTCAATGTCGATAATCCTTCCCTCAAACAGCGAATTATATTTCAACTGCACCACATGTTTTGTTACCAGCGCCTTTTGCAGTTGCGAAAATATCCTGTCTAAGTGACTTGCCGGCGCCTGCGGACTGGGCCTTGTTGAGACATTTTTCAGAGCGGTATCGCAATACTGCCTGATTTTGACAGGCAGGTTATTTTCGATTTTTAAGCCGGCTAAAAGGGCTGAATTTTTAAAGGGTAATTGTATGTTATTTCTTGCCTTATGAACCAGCAAAAGCAGACTCAATGCCTCCTGCAGATTCAAGTCTATCGGCGGTAGAAAAAATTCCGGGTCTACCATATAGCCGCCCGCCTTTTGGTCGTAGCGGAAAGGCAGGCCGATTGCCTCCAATTCTTTCAAATCCCGAAAGATTGTCCGCCGGCTTTTGCCGAATATATTCGATAAATCGCCGGCGCTGTAGTTTTTCCCTGCCTGCAGAGTCGTTAAAAGCTGCACAACCCTGCCTATTCTGCCGGATTTCATGGATTGAACCTCAAAATCAAGTTAATGAACACAAAAAGTGCAAATGCACAGTCGGTTTATACAGAAAGCGTATTATATGGTTAATGTTGAGATTGTGTCAAAATTTAATGTAGGAAGTTTAAGTGAAATGAACAACTTTTTAACCTAAAGTCGGGCTAAAAACGGCTTTTAAATTGACAAATAACCGGATGAACGATATAATAACTGTGAATCTGAAGGTTTTATTTATGTTACGTTTTATGGTCGGGGCGCTGATTGGCCGATACAATAAGGGTGTTATTGTAAAAAGTTCAGCCGGCAGCGTAGTTTCAAAAGGAAATTATGATGAAAAAAACGTCTGTTTCGATGATTTTGGGTATAATTTTGTTTGCTTTGATTTTCTGGCTCAACGGTTGCAGCCAGCCGGGCGAAACCACCGCTGAAGGCAGCAGAAGACATGATCGCAACGCCAGCATCAATCAGCAGGAACTGAACCAGGACATCGACAGGGCATTTCTCTTCGATAAGCCCAGCAAACTAAGCGATAAGAGGATACCTTAATTCGTCCGGTGACTCGTTAATCGAGCCGCAAATCATGAAAGGTAAAAAAATCTAATCAAAAGGAGTTGATTTGTGGAAATGCTCATCGAGTATTTCAGACGAGTGGCGACTTATAGCGGATGGGTGGTTGCGATTGAGCTGATTCTTATCGGCCTTGTAGTTTATTGGGCAGTCGATTTCCTCGAAGGCACTCGCGGAGAGAGGTTGTTTCGCGGCGTAATATTCATTCTTATCGCAGGGGTACTTATCCTGAACCTTGTTGTCGAGCGGTTCGGTTTTGAGCGGCTCCAGTACCTTTACAAAGGTTTTTTGATTGCCGTGTTAATTATCGCCGTGGCGGCATTCCAGCCGGAAATTCGCAGGGCCCTTATACGAATAGGCCAGTCAGGTTTTCTTGCCGGACGAACTCAGCAGCTCGTTAGAACCGCCGAAGAGATAATCTCTGCTGTTATAGACCTTTCCGCAACAAAAACAGGAGCCGTAATTGTAATTGAAAAGGACGTCGCTCTTGGAGAATTTATCGATACCGGCGTTCGGCTCGATGCCAAAGTTACAGCAGAGCTGCTCAGAACGATTTTCTACCCCGGCTCCGCACTTCATGATATGGCCGTTGTAATACGAGGTGACAGAATAGTTGCCGCAAGAGTGCAGCTGCCGTTGATTGAAGAAGGAACGAGAAACGGTATCCAGCTCGGCTCCCGCCACAGAGCGGCACTTGGTATTACCGCCGGCTCCGATGCGAGCGCTATAGTCGTCAGCGAAGAAACCGGCATCGTCTCTATTGCTCAGAATGAGAAATTGAGTAGGAACATAACGGAGTCCCAGTTAAGAAAACACCTCGCTGATACTATTGACCAGGCGGCGCCTGCCGGCGAGCGTTTCTGGAAATTCTACAGAAAAAAGAATATTGCAGAGAAGTAGCCGGCTTGTAAAATCGAACATAGCGGTCGGAAAAGACAGGGCGTAACATTAGGCGATGCGAAATGTTGGAAAGAATTAAATTCGGCAAAATAGCGGCTGTTGTAATCCTGACTGTTCTGATATGGGTCTGGGCGGATTTGGCTTTGGATGTAACTTTGCCCGAAAGACCCGCCGCAATCGTCGTTGACGATTCTGCCAATCCAAAATTGTGGGTCAATTTCAACCAGGCATCCTCTGCCGATGTCAAAATAACCCTTTCAGGTCCGCATTCGGCAATTGCCGAGGAGGGCAGAAGATTAAAAGGAGGCGCCAGACTCGAATTCACCTTTGATGCCGCTCAGGAAAAAATGGATACGCCCGGCACCTTCACGCTTACGGTGCTTCCTTTTCTCCAGAAAGACAAGGAAATAAAACAGCTCGGACTTTCGATAAAATCCTGCGAGCCAAATACAGTGCCCGTTACCGTCGTTGAGCTTGCGAAAAAATCGCTGGAAATAAAGTGCTTTGACAAAGAGCAGAATCCGGTAAAGACAAAAGTTATCGACCCTGCCCGGGTGGATATGTTTGTCCCGAAGGATTGGGATGGCTCGAAACTGGTCGCCAGAGTTGTACTCTCGGACAGTGAACGGACGCAGGCCAAATCCCTGTCCATCGAAAAGACACCGTATGTTGAACTGGCGCCCGGTGAGCTGAGAAGGGCTCAGACACCCGTAAAAATCTCCCTGCCCCCTGAAGCGGAAGTATTGCAGGAATACAATATAACCTCAGCCACGGTCGGGTTTGTTTTTAGCCCCGTCCTGCAGGGAAAATACAGGGTCGAATTGCTCAACTCCGCTGATATGTCGATGGTAAGCATCAAGGCAACCGCTGCCGCAAAAAGCGCCTATGAGCAGGAGCCGTTCAAGATTCTGCTCTATATCCTTGACGGCGATGAAAAGAATACCGGCGAACAGACAAAAAAGGTTGTTTACAATTTCCCCGACGAATTTGTCCGCAACGGCGAAATCATTTTGAAAAACGAAAGACCTGTCGAGGCCCGCTTCAAGCTTGTCCCCCTCTCCGCCGAACCGGCCCCTGCAAATTAAAACACCAATTACAAAACCGCCTTGGATGCAAAATTAGGGCTGAAATAATTTGAAAAACATCTCCTTTTTTGGGAACGATAGATAGACCAAAACCGTCTTACTATTAAACGATGAACGAACAAGAGCAACAAGTATATACTGAGCTGCTGGTTATTCGCTGTCAACAGGGAGAAAAAGAGGCATTCGAGATGATAGTCCAGTTGTGGCAAAAGCCCCTGTTGGTGTTTGCGTTGCGATATCTTGACCAACAGATAGATGCGTGGGATGCAGTACAGGAAACCTGGATTTCAGTAATAAAGGGGTTGAACAAATTACAAAATCCAAGCCTGTTTGTATCATGGTTGTTTCGCATTCTGACAAATGAGTGTATTGACCGACTACGCAAAAAACAGCAGGAAGTACGCTTGCTGAAACAGGCAGACATCAAATTGGAATCATCGGAAATTTCGAATGAAAATGAATCTTTAAGTCAGGCCATTCAGGGGCTCTCAGATGAGCATAAGGCACTTATCATGCTTCGATTTGGACAGGGATTACAGATTGGGCAAATTGCCGCGATGTTAAACATAGCTGAAGGCACGGCAAAATCGAGATTGCATCGGGCACTGGCACGATTGCGTGAAATTTTAGGAGACACAATATGACCGAAGAACTGGAAAAAAAACTAAACGAACTTTTGGGATTGAAAAAACAAATTGAAGAAATGACGGCAGACAAAAAAAAATCGGATGCCGCTTCAGTATTTGAGGAAAAAAGTCGAAAAACTAAAGTTTATTACTATATTTATTTTGGCGTTTCGTTGGGCATCATGCTCTTTGGTATTTGGGGCATATACATGAACACCGGTAAATATCAAATCCTTTCATTATTTTATGCTGTTCTGGGCTTTGAAAGCACTGTGCTTATGAAAATGTGGTATAATACAATTACCACCAGACTGGCGATTTTGCAGGAGATGAAACAGTTTGAACTGCGAATAACGGAAATGCTGAAAAAGTGATATTGACACCTTGTTTTTCCCTAAACAAAAAGACAGGAGCGGCTTGGCCGCTCCTGTCGTAAATCCATTCACAGAAAATCATCCTATTTCGAATTGCTGTCTTTCGGCCCGTGCTGCTGGTTTTTATTGCGTTCTGCCCTGCGTTCCGCCATTTTTTGGCGATTCTCTTGCATTTCAGCATATTTCTTCTGCTGTTCCGGCGTAAGTATCTTATTCAACTCCGCCTGCGTTGCCTGGTGTATCGCCTTTACCTTTTCCATCTTCTGTTCCGGGGTAAGTGATGTGTCCTGCCTGACCGTGCGAATGTCTTTCATCTCTTTTTCAATAATCGGTCTGATTTTTTCTTGCTGCTCCTTGGTCAGATTAAGTTCCTTGCTAAGGTTCTCCATTCGCTCCTTAATACGTTCGCGCATCTGGCCGGGCCCCCCCTTTGGCTGCTCTTTTTCCACCTTTGGCGATTTAGCATTGGGGTCATTCTTGCCAAACGCCTGCTGCGAAGAAATCGCAAAGACGGCTGTTATCAATACCGCCAGAATTACTGCCATCGATTTACTCATTAGTTTTGTTGACATTTTTCTTCCTTTCTGCAAAAAATTTTCAATAATCGTAACGCACGTTTGTATTCTACTACATTAAGACGGCAAGAGTTGTTCATTTATTGCAATAAAATGAAAAAGCTTGCATACTGCCGTTAAGCGGCGGCAACTTTTCTAACCGCCTTGTAAGCCTCGTACATTAAAACCACCGCCAACAGCAACAGTATTCCCGCAGTAATCCCAACGGCGCCAAAACGATACTGCTTCAACAGCATAACCAATGCACAGACTGTCATTACGTTCATAAAAACCATCGGTATGAGCATAAAGCCGGTTTTTTTACCGCTTTTCTTCAGCCACAGCACCCCCACCAACAGTACCAGCCCTGCCAGCAATTGGTTGGTCGCTCCGAAGACCGGCCACATAACCTTCCAGGCCGGGATTGGATTGCCGGCAGAATCTTTAAGCGTGATCAATACGAATATTGTCGGCAATAGTAAAGTGACAAGCGTGGACAGATAACGGTAATTTACGCCTTTGAGCTTGAAAAATTCCTCAAAAATATACCGGCCTAACCTTGTGGCCGTATCCAGTGTGGTAAGAATGAACGTAGACAGTGCCAACAAACCAAAGGAAAATCCGAGCTTTTCAGGGATGCCGAACACCGACAAAAACCTGCTCATACCTGTGCCGTAGATTATCAATGGCGCCTTGGTGCTCAGAGACTCGCCCTTTGCCAGCATAGCAACGGTCGCTAAGGCCAAAACCGCCACTATACCTTCAATCAGCATCGCTCCGTACCCGATGATTCTTGCGTCGGATTCCTTATTGATTTGCTTGGATGATGTCCCCGACGCCACAATCGAATGAAACCCCGAGCACGCGCCGCAGGCCACGGTAACAAACAGAATAGGAAACAACGCCCCTAATTGCGGGTCGAAAAACGTGCGAAAAGACGGGTATTTTACGGCAAAACCCCCGAATAATATGCCCAGAAAACCACCTAAAACCGATGCGTAAAGTAGATAACTTGATAAATAATCCCTGGGCTGAAGCAATATCCAGACCGGCGTGGTTGAAGCAATAAAACAGTAAAGGATTAAAACGATGTCCCATGTCTTCGCAGGGTCATCGCTGATAATCCTCGGAATTATATCGGATGAGAGAGGTATTTTCTGCCCGAACCACACAGCAACGAATACCAAAGGAACAAAAAGCAGCGACGACCATAATACCGGCACTTTCAGCCGATATACGAACACGCCGAAGCCAACAGCCAGCGCAACGAACAGAATTGACGACGTAGCAACGCCGCCATCCTCGACAAATGTCGCCGCCGTCAAATCCGTAAACACCGTAAGCACATAAATCAGACTCAGCCATATAAAAACCAAAAACAGCTTATAGGCCAAAGGAGACATATATTCCCGGGCAATTTCGGCAATAGAGCGGGCCTTATGGCGAATCGAAGCTATAAGAGCTGAAAAATCGTGAACTCCCCCAATAAAAATAGCGCCTATAATCACCCACAATAATACCGGCAACCAGCCGAAAGCCACCGCCGCAATGATAGGCCCCACTATCGGCCCAGCTCCGGCAATCGAGGAGAAATGATGCCCAAGCAGTACCGCCTTGTGCGCAGGCACACGGTCTATCCCGTCATAATCGGTATGGCTCGGCGTGACGCGATTGTCGTCCACGTCATAACGCCTGTCCAGAAACCTCCCGTAAACAAAATAAGCCGACACAAATAAAACCGCTGCAGCAACAAGAATGACGGTCAACATAAAAAAATTCCTCGAAGGTTTTTCAGTCTTTCATTCCGAAATTTTTATATTTGCTTTTTGATATTTGATTTTCCTTTTATTCCGTGCTCCTGTGCGACCGTGCCAATAGTCTTATCGGCACCTCCGAGGTCGGCAGCAGCTCACGCAATTTGCCGACGATAAACCTCCTGTAATTATCGTCGAACAGCTCCGTATTATTTACAAACATAAGTATCGTAACGGGATTTGCCGCTACCTGCGTGGCGTAATAAATGTTCGGCAAAGCCATTTTGTGCTTTGCCGAAACGGTTCGCAATGCCTTTATCGACTCGAACGCATCGTTTAGTTTCGGCGTCGGTATCGACATCGTGGTCTGCTTGAATATCTCTATCGACAGGTTCAAAACCCTCTCGACGTTCTTTGCCTTCGTTGCCGTCGTAAACGCCATCGGCGCATACCTTAGCCCCGGCAGCATCTTCGTCAGATATTCCTCGTAATCACGACCAACGGAACTGTTTTTGGCAAGGTCCCATTTATTGATGACTAATATGCAGCTTTTGTATTCCTCGGTGATGAATTTTGCCAGCTTCTTATCCACCTGCGAAATCGGCTCGGTCGCATCAATCAGAAACAACACCACATCCGCCCTGCTGATTGACCGCGTCGCACGCACTAAACTGTAGAATTCAATGCTGCCCGACAGCTTGCTTTTCTTGCGCACCCCCGCCGTATCAATAACGACGATGGTTTTGCCGTCCTTCTCGAACCGCACATCCACAGCGTCCCTTGTGGTCCCCGGTATTTCGCTGACTATCACGCGCTCGTCGCCGACCATCGCATTTACCATTGTGCTTTTGCCCGCGTTTCGCTTGCCCACTATCGCAATTTTCATTATCGGCTCGGGCGGCTTTGTCGAGTCAAAGCTCTTTAGCTTTTCAAAAATTCTGTCCAGCAGCTCACTTTTATTTATATTGTTCGTTGCCGATATGCACAGAAACTCCCCGAAGCCCAGCCGCGAAAATTCCCCCGCTGAAGGAAACAGGCTGGCAGCATCCGCCTTGTTCGCAACGCCGATTACATTGAGATTCTGCTTTCGAAGAAGCTGCGCAACCGTCTTATCCAGCGGCACAATCCCGTCGCGTATATCAACCACGAACAGAATTAAATTTGCTGATTCAATTGCCTTAAGGATTTGCTGCTCGATGTGACTGCTCAACTGGTCGACATCGACGATTCCGTATCCGCCGGTATCGATAAGCTCGAAGTAAGAGTCGTTCCATTCGATAATGGTGCTGACGCGGTCGCGCGTAACCCCCGCTGTCGGCTCAACGATGCTTATCATCTCGCCCGCCAAAGCGTTCAACAAACTGCTTTTGCCCACGTTAGGACGACCAATTATTGCTACTATAGGCAGTGCCATAAAATCAAACCCAAAATAAAAAACTAAGTTCAAAATTAAAGCGGTATTATACTCAATCCGCAGCCGATTTGAAACACCAATCCCGCGATGATTTTATTGCACCTGCAGATGTGGTATTTTTGACTTGGGATTGCAGGATAGTTGAGGCAATGGAAATGATTTAATTTTCGACTTCGGCTTTGGCTTCGCGATTCTGGCAGCGGGGACATTTGCAGGCACCGACCCGCCGTAAGTGTGAAACGCCTGCAAGATTTTTGGTCTCAATGAGTTTTGCGCCTTTGGCCCTCATCTTGCGAAACGCCATCTTCGCATCCCTTTTGTTATATGTACCGACCGCATCGGTTACGATACTGACTTTTTTGCCACGCTGCAGAAGTCCCAAGGCTGTGGCCTGCACCGCACCTTCGGCACTTGCGCCGATAAGTATAAACTCGTTGGCCTGGACTTCACTTAACAATCTTTCGATACGCGGTTCTTCGAACGGGTCCACGCAGCGTTTGTGAAGGATAATCTGGCGGTACTGACGCATTATATCGCGAGGCAGGTCGGTACTGGTCTCGGCGGGAAAGCTGATTCTATTGCTTAAGAGTGTATAGTGGATTTTCTTCTGGCCCTCAGTGCCGTCCACACAATAGTCGAACACACTGAAGCCGTTATTATTTGAGTAAACTTCGCACATAGAGATTACCGGCACATTCCGAACCCTTGCCCAGGCCATAATGCGGCGGACGTTTGCCAAAATCCGCCTGTGATTTCGCGTGCACGCATTGCCGTTAGCCAGCAGAAAATCCTTCTGCGTGTTCACATCGATTAGCACCTGCCTTCGCCGTAATCTGAGTAATTGCCGAATCATTTTGGGGATTCCTTTTTTTGCCGTAAATCCAACTCCTAAATAAGGATCACCACTAATAATAATACGCATTCGACCGCAATTTAGTTCTCATTGAGTTATCGAATATACGCAGGTGACACTTTAATATCCGCCTGCCGAAAAATCAATTTCTATCTTCGTTAAACGCTCGGCTCTGCTATAATGTCGTCAAATACAGGACTTAGAGTTCAGGACTATAGAGGTTTTAGGGCAGTTTTTCGCCGCTTTTTAAGATGCTTTTGAACTTATGGCAAAGATATTAAAAGACTACCCTGCTATTTCGCTCAGGCAGGAAGATTTGAACGAAAAAATTGACTTTACGCAGATTTTCGGACGTTCCGGGCCGGTACATATCGAGGTCGGCTCAGGAAAAGGCGCTTTTCTGCTCAACCAGGCAAAGGCCCAGCAGGATGTGAATTTCCTCGCAATCGAATGGGCGAGCAAATACTACCGTTACGCCGTTGACCGTATCGGCCGATGGGGGCTGACCAATGTGCGGATTATCCGTACCGATGCCGTTGATTTTATAACCCGGTTTGTGCCAGCCGATTCCATCGAATGTTTTCATATTTATTTTCCAGACCCCTGGCCGAAAAAACGCCATCACAAAAGACGGTTCATAAACTCGGCTAATCTTGAGCAGCTAATGCGATGCCTTAAAAAAGGCGGCCTTATCAAAATCGCTACCGACCATGCGGAATATTTTCAGCAGATTCAGTATGTCTTGTCTGAGCCGGGAGATAAACTTGAAAAAATAGATTTTCTCACACCGAACGGCACTAATGATGGCGAATGGGTAGGCACGAATTTCGAGCGGAAATATATCAGGGAGCAAAGACCGATTTACACCATCGCCGCCAGAAAAACTTAACCTGGGTAGAGCTTATGGATGCTGTTCAAACCAATTTTGACCAAAAATTGAAACTCGAATTTCACGGAACAAAAGTAACCAGCGATGCAGACCGTTTATCTGTTGACCCTGCAATGAAGCAGCATGAGATATAGTAACGTAATTTGAACTTGGATTTTCTTTATGGATTCAATAGAATAGATCTCGCGTTAAGATAAAATTTCATGGAGTCTCGAATGAAATATCCATCGGAAATAAATTTTAAAAAAGAAAAAGATGGCATCTGTGTATGCTATAAGGATAATTCAGAAGTAAAATATAGTTTGGATATATGGGCTATAAGCTATTTACTTAATGAAAAGCTATATCAAGACCGCAAAGAGAATATCGTACATTTACCTGTTACTGATCGAACGATGGCATTAAGGATATTCTTTTTGCAGCACCTTTTTAAAAATATAGTATTTGATGTCGCAAATGCTGGTGATTTTAAGGAAATAGAAGATATAGTACACGACAACGGCAAAAAGTATATTACCTATTCAACAGGTTTCCCTCCTCGTGGAAAGAGGAAGACCAAAGAAGCTCTTATAGAACAATACCTCTCTGAGGATTTGTCTCGGCTTTCTGAAACAGAATTTGCCGGGTCAAACAAACCTATGACACAATTTCCAGCTAATATTTTTGAAGAACAGATAAGTAAAAAAAACCGTGTTACGCGGAAATTCTGGATTGATATATTGTCAGTTAACAATTTCAATCAATTATCCGTAATCGAATTGAAGACCGGCGCAAACTGTCCTCTGGATATTCTGATGCAGGCAATTGATTATGGTATTTATTGCCATCTTTTCAAAGAACATATCGCAGACAGCTTTTTTGGCGGTGTCCCACTTCTTGGCAAAAATAAAATTGCAATTTATTGTGTTGTCGAGAGATTTCATCCCGGACTGGTGGGACGTGATGATATAAAAGGCATACTACCGTTACTTCAGCAAAATGATTTGTTTGATTTGATCCTGTTTGAAATAAGAACCACATCCGGCAAGATAGAAGGCAAGCCGGTTATCGTATATGACTCAAGATCAAGATGAAAGCAATAATTCACAGAGGCGCAAAAGAAATCGGCGGCAGTTGTGTAGAGATTCAGTCAGGGGATTCGAGAATACTGATTGATTTCGGGATGCCGTTGGTTGATAAGAACAGGGAGCGGTTTGATTCTGACAGCATAGCAGGCAAATCAATCGATGAACTGAAGACAGAAAAGACTCTGCCTGATGTCAAAGGCTTATATAAAGATGAAAAATCGCAAATCGATGCCATTTTAATATCGCATTCTCACCTCGATCATTATGGTTTATTGGATTTTGCGAATAATGAGATACCTGTTTATATCAGCCGGGGTGCAAAAGAACTTGTTGATGTAACAAATATATTCATAGGTAAGAATATTCAACTATCAAATACTCAGACAATAAAACACCTGTCACCATTTCATATAAAAGATTTCAACATAACGCCGTATCTTGTTGATCACTCGGCCTTTGATGCCTTTGCGTTTCTGATTGAAGCGGAAGGGAAAAGAGTTTTTTATTCTGGGGACTTCAGAGGTCATGGAAGAAAAAGGAAACTTTTTGACCAGCTAATCGAGAATCCGCCCAAAGATATAGACTGCCTTTTGATGGAAGGCTCGATGCTGGGCAGGGATGAAACGGCATATAAAAAGGAAGATGATATCGAAGCCAGAATTGTGGAGATCCTGAAAGAACAAAACAACATAACATTTTTATTTTCATCATCTCAGAATATTGACCGACTTGTTTCAGCATATCGAGCCTGTTTGCAGACAGGTACAACTTTCGTAATAGACATCTATACCGCTTTCATACTGCAGAAACTTGGAGAAGTATCCAAAAAGATTCCGCAGTTCAACTGGAAAAAGATAAAGGTCAAATTTTTTAAATACCATGCGGACAAACTCGCTGGGGCTGGTTATAAAGAACTGCTTTATATTTATAACAGGCAGAAAATTGAGATGGACGAATTAAATGAGAAAAAAAGAATATACTTATGCTGGCAAGAGATAATTCGATATTCCCGCTCATTATCAAGAACATCAGCGACCCAGAAGGTGCAAAAATAATCTATTCGATGTGGGAAGGGTATCTGACGGATAAATTTAAAAATTTTTGTAGCGATAAAAAGATTGAGATTGAGCAGGTTCACACGAGCGGTCATGCAGTATTAAATGACCTGCGGTGCTTCGCAAAGGTTTTAAGTCCCAAGTGTCTGGTTCCAATTCATACTTTTGAAGCGGCGCGGTATTCAGAATTTTTTGAAAACGTGAAGATAGTAAATGATGGTGAGTCGTTTTTAATTTAAATCTGTGACTCCTATGAACCGGAGCCGTGTCAAGTGGCTTATCTTAATTTTTCTTTTATTTTTTTCCTGTTGTACAACATTGTTCTTTCCCCTTGTCCAAAGTTGCGTCTTGCTCGGACCGGCGGACGGACGAGAATGGGCCATTAAAAAGCTCGTCGGAGTATGGCCGCCGCAGACGAGCAGGACGCAGCGGTTCTTCGCGACAAATCAAGGCTCATGCGGCGACTCAAACGGAATGCGTCTTCCAAACTCCTATTCGTGCTAACCTTTCGGCTGCACATCAATCTTAATACGGCCAGGCTCCCATTCTCTGCGACGCGATACCCGAAGGCTCAACATTTCACTACGACCGGGATGCCCGCCTTTTCGCCTCCAGTTCTATTTCAACGGCCATAACAAACTGGCTGCCCAACTGTCCAATAAAGGCATCGATGCGGCTATGCTCGACAACGGTTTTGTGAGCATCGAAGGCTTTGACAAAGCGCAAAAATTGGCTGATGACATCAATATCAAACGCATTCACCGAATACTCGATACCTATGCTCGTCTCTACTGTCCCATCGTCAAGAATTTCAAGGATGGCTACCATTGGAGCATTATGCAGGCCGAATACGCCACTGACATTATTTTCAAGCGTCAAAGCGATATTGCTCCCATCTACGAGGAACTGATCAGAACGGCCGTACATGCTGTCAAAGCCGACAATATCGCTACCTTTCTTGGCAGAAGTCTCCATGGCAGGTATCAGGATGAATTGGGCAACGACTTCAACACGCGTATCCAGGGAACACGCATTAAGCACCACATGGGGCCGGTGGCAATTAAAATGTACGATAAGCACGGCCTCGTGCTGCGTATCGAAACAACCGTCAATGACGTTACCTTTTCAAACACCACCGCAGGGTGGAACATCGCGACGGCGTCAGCGAGATGAAGCTTGCGCCGCTGCAAAAAAGCATCTACAGTTTGAATGTGCTTGCCGAATTGATGTGCGCTTCCAACCGCCGCTATATCGATTTCATCTCCGCCATTGATGATCCGGGCTCTGCCCAAAAAGACATCGAAAAGATTTCGCGCCCCGTCAGCGACAATGGCCGCAGCTATCGCGGCTTCAACCTTTTTGACGGCGATGATCTGGATCTGTTCCATGTTGTTGCACGGGGCGAATTCAACATCAGCGGCTTGAGCAACCGCCGAATCAGAAAACACCTTGCCGGCAAAACCGCCCATCAGATATCGCGTATGCTCAAACGGCTTCATACGCACGGCCTTATCAAAAAAATCGGACGAACATACAAATACTACCTGACCAAATTCGGCCATCGAATTATCACGACCGCTTTGAAAACCAGAGAACTGTTCGTGATCCCTTCGCTCCGAGGGATACGGGCTCACTGATCCAAATATCTTGACCATTTTGCGCAAGATTTTATTCATAAGATACTAAAAATAAAATCCAAATTTCGGACATCGAAACACGAAACAAATCTGAAAGCTGCAATACTCCATAGATGCCTTGCCTGAAGGTGTTGTCCTATAATAGCAACCTTTTCGCAAAAAAATCAAGGTTTTCCATGTTTTTTTTGAAAATACCCATTTTTGGACAGTTCGGACAGGTTGGACAAAAAAAGGTCGAGCACGGACAGACACAGACGGGCACGGATGAACACGGACGAAGTGGACGGAATGGACGGGATGGACAAAAAACCGCAAAAAACCACTTGCAGCCTGACTTCGACGAGCCTGCCTCGACAAGCTCGGGAGGGGCTCAGCCGAGCCGAAAAATCCGTCTATAAACTTGACGTGCAGGCCACACGGTGGTAAATCATCGGAATTGGTTGAGATTTCTAACATATTGCTGTATAATGGCCTGCTTCAATGAATAAGTTATTGGAGCAAATTAACAGCCCGGATGATATCAGGGCTTTGTCGGTCGAGCAGTTGAAACTGCTGGCTGAAGAGATAAGGCAGCTTATTTTGGCCTCAGTCAGCAGGACAGGCGGACACCTCGCGAGCAATCTGGGCGTCGTGGAACTTACGGTTGCACTGCACTATGTCTTTGATTTCAAAAAAGACAAGCTACTCTGGGATGTAGGACATCAGTGCTATGCCCATAAGATTCTCGCCGGCAGAAAAGACACTTTTGCCGACCTTCGCCAGGCCGGCGGCCCCAGCGGCTTTCCAAACCCAAAGGAAAGCCCATACGACCAGTTCATCGTCGGCCACGCAGGCACTTCAATACCAACAGCCATCGGAATGGCTCTTGCCCAGCAGCAGGAAAATAAAACCGATAAAATTGTTGCTCTTGTCGGCGATGCGAGCATCGTCAATGGTGTATCTTTCGAGGCCCTTAATAACCTCGGCCTTGTCAAAAGACAGCTCCTTATCGTCCTTAACGACAACTCAATGGCGATAGACGCCACCCAGGGAGCGGTTGCAAAATATCTTTCAAGGATACGCCTTAGCCAGACTTATGAGGATTTGCGAAAGACGACCAGAACTATCCTCGAGCATATGCCCGTCATAGGCAAAGGCGTCGATGATGCGATTGAGAAGATTAAAAAGAGTATAAGAATGGCGTTGCCCGGCAGCCAGTTGTTTGAGAGCTTAAATATCCCATATTTCGGTCCCGTTGACGGTCACGACATCGGCTCGCTTTCGGAATTATTCAGGGCAATGTCGCATCTCAATCGTCCCGCTATTCTCCACGTTTACACCAAAAAAGGATTCGGGTTCAGCCCCGCCGGTGAGGACCCGAGCAAATTCCACTCTACAGCCCCTTTTGAGATGAACGGCGACTCCGTGGAAACAGTTCCATCGGGCAGAAGTTTCACAAAAGCTTTCGGCGAAAGTCTCGCACAACTGGCCGCTGAAGACAAAAGAATCGTGGCAATAACCTCCGCAATGTGCGACGGCACAGGCCTTGGAGAATTTCGCAGCAAATTCCCCGACAGGTTCTATGATGTCGGCATCGCAGAAAGCGCAGCGGTCGTTATCGCAGCAGGCCTTGCCAAAGAAGGCTTGCGACCTTTTGTCTGCATCTATTCGACCTTCCTGCAGCGAGGTTTCGACCAGATATTTCAGGATATTTCGCTCCAGAATCTGCCTGTCGTTTTCTGTATCGACAGGGCAGGCTTAGTCGGCTCGGACGGTCCGACCCATCACGGCCTGATGGATATCGGCTACACCAGGATAATGCCCAACATGGTACTGACCGCTCCTGCCAACGAGCTTGAGATGAAGCTGGCCCTTGAGTTTGCACTTCGACAGGCATCGCCCTGCGTAATAAGGTACCCAAAAGATGTCGTGCCTGTAATGTCGGACCTCGAAATGCTCGCCTGTGCCCAGCCGTTCGAGCTGGCCGGGGCAGTAGCCGTACGAAAGGGTAAAGACCCACAGATTGCCCTTGTATCTTACGGCAGCGTCCTTGGCGAGGCACTAAAGGCAGCCGAGACCCTTGCCAAAGACGGCATTGAGGTCGATGTGGTAAACGCAAGGTTTGCCGCACCTGTCGATGAAAAAATTATTGCTCTTGCCCGTCGCGGCAAGGGTATTATAACTATTGAAGACCATTATCTTGCCTGCGGATTCGGTTCTGCCGTGCTTGAGGCTGCCGCTTGCTCTTTTGGTGCGCACGGCCAGAAAAGCAAACGTAACGCTAAGATTGCCGTCCTCGGCGCAGCGAAGGAATTTATCGAGCACGATTTGCGAAGTTCCCAGTTCAGGCAGGCAGGTATAAATGCCGATAGAATCGTAGAAAAAGCGAAAGAATTGATAAATGACTGATAAAGATAAATTACCAGGATTAGTTGTTTTCGGCGACCCCCAAAAGGGCAATGTGGCCAGTGCCATCGCCCGATTCACCAATTTCGTAAAAGGCAAGGCCCGGATTGTCGCCTGCGGCCACATCAACGACTGCACAAAAGAAAGCATCAATCAGTGCGACTATGCCGTTGTTTTCGGCGGCGATGGAACCATTATCTCCGCTGCAAGGGCGCTTAGTCAGAGCAAAATCCCCACCATAGGTGTAAACCTCGGCAAACTTGGATTCCTCGCAGAGTTCAGCATCGAGGAGCTCGAAAAATATTTTGGCGATATTGTTTCCGGCAGTGCCAAAATAGAGAAACGAATTATGCTCAGCTGCACCATTTCCGGCAGCGGCAGGGAAGATTTCTGCGCTACAGCCATCAATGATGTTTTTATCACCGCCGGCCCACCTTTCAGAACGGTTGAGCTGAAAATTTCTGTCGATGGCCAGCCGCTGGCAGGCTGCGTCAGCGATGGTCTTATAATCTGTACGCCCACCGGCTCCACAGCATATAACCTCTCCGCAGGCGGTCCGATATTATCCGGCGATATGGAGGCTATGGTCGTTAGTCCCATTTGTCCGCACTCCCTGAGCTTTCGGCCAATAGTCATCAGCGCAGACAGCACCGTCGAAATCGTCGGAGAGCGACTAAACGAAGGAACTACCGTTTCCGTCGATGGTCAGATTTCCTGCAAATTGGCCGTCGGCGATGTCGTCAGGATAAAGAGGGAAAACGGTCATTTTCTTATCGTTAATAATCCGCTACGAACCCAGTGGGATACACTTGCAACTAAACTGAGGTGGGCGGAAAAGCCGAAATACAAGAAATAGCATAAATTATTGTCTATCGGAATTTAATCATGAACTTGCCGCTGTTTTGCGGGGTATAACGTACTATGAAACACAGATTGTTTATTACGAATATCGTATCGGCTGTTGCCCTTTTGGCTGCCGCCGCATGGGCCGTTGATAATCCATCTATTCAGAACCCCTCAGTCAATAGCTCCGTCGGCATGGGTGGTACCCCTCAAAGCAGTATTAGCAGCGGTTTGACCGGCAGCCCAAATCCCATGGGACTCAACGGCAATCTGATAGTCACAGGCAACGTCTCTGGCGGCAAGCACTTTCGAGGCGTCGTACCCTACAATGCAGTCTCGGATTTTGGAGGCAGACTCGGCTCGGGCTCCGTAGACTCATTTCTAAGGTATTCAGCGGATGGAAGTTATAGCAGCACTTTGACACCATATTATTCACCCACCCGGACGGTCAGCATTTTAACCCATGGCTCTCAAGGTCAGCTTCTTGCGCCCTCATACGTGAATCTTTCCGGCGGGTCCGGCCTTGGCCCGCTTCCAAATCAGCAGTTTGCTCCGACGTCAACAAGTTATATGACTAACTCCCAGTTCAGGCCTTTGTCCACAAATCTCCAGGGACTGAATAGGACATTGTCGCAGGATATAGCGGCTTATCCTCAGGGCGGAATACAAACAGCCCAGCAGCAGCAGGCCCAAATGGACAGGTACCGCGAAGAGTTAAAACAACAGGCAGAAAAAACCGCACAGGACCAGCAAAATATCGCCGACCAGAAGGAGTCTTCAGAGCAGGATGCCAAAAATAAAAAGAAGCTCGGCGAAAATAAGCCGGGCGATTCCTTTGAAAATATACAAAAGGAGCTTGAGACTGTTCAAAAGATTCTCGACCAGCTAAAGGCGGGCGAAACTCCAACCCTCCCCGATAATAGCGATAAACAGACAGAGGCGGAAAATGCCGCCAAACAGGAAACTGCCGACAGGGACGCTGCCGCCTCGAACTTGTCTGCCAAAGCAAAAACCGTTTTGGGCGAACACAAGACCTTCAAGGATTTTGAAAAGGCCAAATATAATGAACACATCCGCACCGCCGAAAATTATATGAAACAGGGGCGTTATTACCTCGCAGCCGATTCCTATTCTATGGCGCTGGTCTACAAGCCCAGCGACCTCACCGCACTCACAGGTAAGTGCCATGCCCTCTTTGCCGCCGGCGAATATATGAGCAGCGCACTTTTCCTTTCCAGGGCACTCGAAATCTCCCCCGAATTCGTAAATTCCAAAGTCGACCTCGTCGCAGTTATCGGCAATAAAGATACCATCGAAACAAGGGCTTCCGACATTCTGAAATGGATGAAGATAACCAATTCTCCGGAACTGGGTTTCCTGCTCGGTTATATCTATTATCGGCTCGATAGACCTGATTTCTCCAAGGCGATGATTGATGCCGCCGCCGAGAAAATGCCCGACTCGCCCGCTGTAGAAACTCTCAAAAAAGCCATTTACGACCGCGCTGCAAACAAATAATTTTAACCGGCGAGCAATACTGTTCATGATTTTCTGCCGAAAGTATTTTTCTAAACTAAAAACTACTTTCCCCTTTTCCCTTTACGTTTTCCACGCCCTCCTATACTCTATACCCTGATGATAAAAGCCAATACAACCCTGACCATAGAACAGATACTCGGCGCCGATGGATTAATCGCCAAATCGTTTTGCGGTTTTGAATCCAGGCCCCAGCAGCTCAAAATGGCACTCGCCGTTCAAGAAGCCCTCCAGACAGGCCGCAGGCTGGTAATTGAAGCCGGCACCGGCATTGGCAAAAGCTTTGCATACCTTCTGCCCGCAATAGAAATCGCACGCCGCAGCCAGGGCAAGGTCCTCGTCAGCACTTTTACCATTACCCTCCAGGAACAACTGATAAATAAAGACCTCCCATTTTTAGCCGAATCTCTGCCGTGGGCTTTTACCGCCGTTCTCGCAAAGGGGAGGTCGAACTACATCTGCCGTCGCCGGCTGGAGTTTGCGCTGCGAAAAAGCAGAACCCTCTTCACCCAGCTCGATAACCAGCTAAACCAGATAAATAACTGGGCCCGACAAACAAAAGATGGCACACTAAGCGACATTCCCTTCCAGCCGCACCCAGATGTCTGGGATGCGGTAAGCAGCGAACACGGCAACTGCTGGGGCAAAAAGTGTTCCCATTTTCAAAACTGCTTTTACCAGCGGGCGCGCCGTCAGCTCGACAACGCCGACATCATCGTGGCCAACCATGCCCTGATGTTCAGCGACCTTGTCCTCAAACAAAAGGATGTCTCAATTCTGCCCGAGTATAAATTCGTTATAATAGATGAAGCCCACAATATCGAACGCGTCGCAGAAGACCATTTCGGAATCAATCTCAGCAGTTACAAAGTCAAACTGATTTTGGATAATCTCTATAACCCCAGAACCCGCCGGGGACTGCTCGCCTATAAAAAAGCCGAAAAGGCACTCGACCTTATCGACCAGACCGCAAAAGAATCCAAAAAATTCTTCAGAAAAATCGGCGGCTGGTACGAAAGCTCAAGACAGGATACCGGCGGCCGATGCTATAAAAATTTTGTGGATGATAACCTGTCCGGCTACCTCAAAAATCTACGCTCGGAATTAACTTCGCTGGCTAAACTCACAGAAGACGCCGACGAAAAACATGAGATTATCCGCCAGGCTGAACGCTGCGGCGCAATTGTTATGGAGCTTAACTGCTTTCTCACTCAGGAGAAATCCGACTACGTTTACTGGGTTGAACCTGCCGGCAATAGAAAAGCATTCGTCCGCCTGCGCAGCGCACCGCTCAACGCAGGCCCAGATATAAAAAGAGTTCTCTTCGACCAGTATCAGTCCGTTATTATGACAAGCGCAACCCTCAGCATCAGCTGTGAAACTGAAAAAGGCGGCTTCGATTTTTTTGCAGGCCGAGTCGCCCTTGAGGATTTCGATTCCGTCAAACTCGGCTCGCCCTTCGATTACGAAAATAACGTTACTCTCTACATCGAGCAGAACCTCCCAGAACCGAACGAGCCGGACTTTATCGAATTGGCATCCGAAAAACTCAAAAAATATATCCTGCAGACAAACGCCCGCGCCTTTGTACTTTTTACAAGCTACTCAATGCTTCAGCAGACAGCAGACAAAATATCCGACTGGCTCAGGGAAAACGATATCGAATTATTCCAGCACGGCGCAGGCTTAGACAGAAGCACACTTTTAAGGCATTTTAAGGCAGGCAGCCGATGCGTTCTCTTCGGCACAGACAGCTTCTGGCAGGGTGTGGATGTCCCCGGCCCGGCTCTATCCAACGTGATTATTGTTCGTCTGCCATTTGCCGTGCCAGACCAGCCTTTGCTTGCCGGCCGCCTCGAGCAGATAAAAGAAAAAGGCGACAATCCCTTTTTCGATTACCAGCTGCCCTCTGCCATCATCAAATTCAAGCAGGGTTTTGGCCGGCTTATCCGCACCAAAACCGATACCGGCATTGTGGTTGTTCTGGATAACAGAATCATTAATAAAGCCTACGGAGCTAAATTCCTCGCCGCCATCCCCAAATGCAAAGTGCAAATCGTTGAATAACCCCCAAAATCATACTTGAAATAAAAAAATATAACAGTATGCTGTTTATCACAGAAAAGGAAAATATATGACAGCTATCATAAAACAAAATGAAGGCAGATTGATTGAATTGTGCAGGAAATACCATGTTGCTGCGCTTGATGTGTTTGGCTCTGCGGCAACGGATGATTTTAATGAAAAGACAAGCGACATCGATTTTCTGGTCGAATTCGACAGCAGCGTCAGGCAAAACAGGTTTGACAATTTCTTTGCACTGCTTGAGGAACTGCAGCGGCTTTTTAAACGTCCGGTTGACCTTGTCGAGCCGGGTGGATTGAGGAATCCTTATTTTATTGAATCAGTTAATCAGACAAGGAGAAAGATATATGCCGCTTCATAATCCCAGGAAGTATCTCTATGATATTATAAACTGCTGCGAGTTTGTGCTTGAACTTACAAAAAATAAAACCGTCGATGACTATAAAAATGACAGGGTTTTCCGCTCTGCTCTTGAACGGGAACTTCAGATTATCGGAGAAGCAATACTGCAGCTCGACCGCGTCAGCCCCGAAACAGCAGAAAAGATTTCGCAGCACCGAGGCATTATAGGATTCAGACATGTGCTTGTTCACGGTTATGACAGTCTTGATCCTTATACGGTCTGGAATGTGGTAGAAACAAAAATAGAGGTACTCCTGCAGCAGGCAAGAGAACTACTTTGACGATCATGAAACTTCAATCTGACCCAAAAAATATAACCCCGAGAAATGTTTAGTTGTTAATGTCATATTGAACTCCGTTTGAAATTACTTTATTTTAATCATCCAACTCGAACAAAAATTGTAAATGACAATAAATGCAACATATAAATGAATAGCAATAACAACAAGTATGTTACTATTACTTTTACATACTTATATTTGCTAATTAAAGGAAGTAGCATAAAGTACACGCATGGGATAAAAATGAGCCCACATAAAGCAAGAACATATGTATTTTCGATAGCTATTTTTTTGAATATAATATCGAATAGCTCTTTACCCAATGGTTTATAAATAAATACGGTTAAAATAACCAAAAAGGCAATTATACTAATAAAGGATTTCGTTACATCTCTTTTCATTTGAACTCCGTCATAATATTTAGTAAAAAAATATTTTCTTGCTCTCTTAAGCAGGCCATAACTCAGTAAGAATCACTATTCCTATCAGACATATAGATATAAGGACCCCTAAATATGCTAACGCTATTTTAATGTATGTATTCTTAACAAATGGACATTTATTGACCCTTGAATAATTCACTTAAACAACTTGATTTTTCCGATATTATTTTGTATGAAGAATACAATGTCATACAAAAATACGGAGCAACGTCGGCTTTCGGCCATGGCGTTGCTGGAACAGGGA
>Ga0315284_10003505_pt1 | contig 22330 bp, 19 predicted proteins | sample YL17G09_16_MG_FD_203696 | JGI IMG/M metagenome (GOLD analysis project Ga0315284, IMG submission 203696) | Sediment microbial communities from Yellowstone Lake, YNP, Wyoming, USA - YL17G09_16 | ecosystem: Environmental > Aquatic > Freshwater > Lake > Sediment | place: USA: Wyoming | collected... | reverse complement strand
GGTGCGATCAGCCTGGCACGCACGGCCGAACTTGTAGGTTTGCCCTGGCTGGAGCTGCGTACTCGCTTTCTGCGGTTGGATGTTCCGTTGCGCACTGCACCGGCTGACCTGGGTGAAGCACAGGCTGACGTTGAGGTCGCTGCAGCATGGACTCCCCCAGCCCAATGACAACACCGCTCACCCTGCTGGACAACACGGTACTGAGCAACTTTGCCCTGGTTGGCCGGCCTGACATCGTACAGCGTCTGTGGGCAGACGCTACTTGCACAACCCCCGCAGCCAAGGCCGAATACCAAACTGGCATCACTGCTGGGCTGGTCCCCGCCACGGCCTGGACTGACTTGCCGGTCGTGACACTGACCGAGACGGAAACCGCCTTCGCTGCCGGGTTGCCGCCCCGGCTGGGAGCCGGCGAGCGAACCTGCCTGGCCGTCGCGTTACACCGCCAAGGCCGCCTCGCCAGTGATGATCAAGACGCCCGCAGCGTGGCTCGCCGCCACGGTGTCTCCACAACCGGCACACTCGGTATTTTGGTCCTGGGTGTGCGACGAGGGCTTCTCTCCAAGAATGAAGCGAATGCACTCCTGAAAGGGATGATTGCCGCCGGCTATCGCTCTCCTGTTACTGACCTGGATTCTTTGCTCTCCCAGTAATTGCGCTGGCGATGGCTCCAAAGAAAGCGGTTGAAGTACGAGGAGCGGAGTAGGATATGGAACTGATCACCGGCCTCTTCATCCTCGGCCTCTACAAGGCGACCGAGAAAATCTGGGGCAAGGGCTTCGACGCGGCCTGGGGACCGGTGGACGAAGCGTTGAAAGCACGCTTCGCCCACTGGGCCGGGAAGGGCAAAGAAGCCGAGCGCCGGGCCGCTTTTGCCAAGGCTGCCGAGATTGCCCGCGCCAACACCCTGCACGTTGCCGCCGATCCCCAGCAGGTGGAGAAAATCCTGAGCACGCTGAATGGCGAGCAGGACAAGAAGGGAGCCAAGGCATTGGCCGAGGAGGGGGCCAAACTGATGCTCTTCTCCGCGGCCCCTGACGTTCCCCGGCTTACCAGACTGTGCCAGGAGCGGCTGCAATGGGATGCCGTGTGGGGCGAGGGTGAGCCGCCAGCCGCAGAGTCCGTCGCCTTTGTCCTCTCTGACTTCCTGACCAACCTGCGCGAAGCACTGCTGGATCAGGAGCCTTACCACGACCTGATCCAGAAAGATATGCGGCGCGCGTTGAATGAAATCCTGGCCGAACTGCGCCCCGTGGCCTACGACGACGAGGCTACCTATCGCTACCAGGTGGCCGAGATGTACCGCCAGTTGGAGTTCGTGGGCATTCCGGAATTGAAGGAACGCCGGCCCATCACCGTGGAAGACATCTTTATCCACTTACAGGCTGAGCGGGAGGCCGAGCGGCTCGAGACCCCCGAAGAACTACTCGCCCGGGGAATGCAGCCTGGGGACCAGCGCTTGCAGCCCAAGAGGCCGATCAGGCAGCGGGTGGACGCCAACGAAGCCTTGCACCAGACAAAACGCCTGGTTGTGCTCGGCGACCCTGGCACAGGGAAGACGACGCTGCTCAAGTACTGGACCATCACCTGCGCCGAGGGACGAAGCGAGACCGAACTGGGTCTCAAGGCCGATGAGGCCGGATTGCCTTTACCTATCCTCATTCCGCTGCGAGAGTTCGCCGCCGAATGCGCCGGGCGCGATCAGGACTATTGTCTGCTAGACTACCTCTACACTCACGCCCGTGAGCATCTATTACTTAACCTGCCCCGGAACTTTTTCGAGGAGGCGCTGGAAGCGGGACGCTGTCTGGTTTGCCTGGACGGGTTGGACGAGGTTTGGGCAGTGGGACAACGCAAAGCAGTCAGTGACGCGGTAAAGGCTCTGGCTACCCGCTTCCCACAAAGCCGCTGCATCGTCACCTCCCGCATCGTCGGATATGGGGAAGCGCCTTTGGATCGCCGTGAGTTTACCCACTACACTGTTCTGCCTCTGGAGGACAAGGACATCCAGGAGTTCGTGCGTAGATGGTACACTGTCCGCGAGCGCGATCCCATACAGCGCAAACAGAAAGTGGACGACCTCATCGCCACGGTTGAGCGCGAGCCGCGCATCCAGGATTTGGCCCGCACCCCCCTGCTATTGACCATCATCGCGCTGGTGCACCGTATCGAGGCAGAACTACCCCACGAGCGGGTCAAACTCTACGACAAGTGCGTCACCACCCTGGTGGATACGTGGGAAGAAGTCAAAGGGCTGAGCATTGAGGAGAAGCAGCGCCCTTTCTACCGCTATCGGCGGCGGCTTTTGGAGCGGCTGGCCTATGAACTACACACCCGCGCTACCCCCCTGGTTCTTCCCGCCGGTGGGGAGACAACCCTCCTCACTCCCCCTATCAGCAAGGGGACAGCGGGAGGGGTGCAGACAGTAAGGGCTGGCGACCTGGAACTCTTGCTGGCCCGCTTTCTGATGGAGAACCAGCGGTTAGGCTACGCCGATGACCCCGATGGCGCTCGCGACGAGGCACAGGCTTTCGTGCGGCTGGCCCGCGGGCGGACGGGGCTGCTGGTGGAGCGGGGCGAGGGAGTGTTCGGCTTCCCCCATCTCACTTTCCAGGAATACCTGGCCGCCTGCGACATCGAGAACCGCTGCATCCATCAGGGGGTGGACGCCCTGTGGGAGGAGATTGAGCCTCACCTGCACAATCCTCATTGGCAGGAGGTGATCTTGCTCCTCTTGGGCAGCCTGAACAAATACGACGAGCCGCCGACGCTGCTGGTGGAACGCATTCTGGAGGCCGGTGAAGAGGACAAATTCGAGCCGGTGCTTCACCGCCACCTCTACCTGGTCACCCGTGCCCTGGCTGACCGGGTGGACATAGCCGATACTCTCCACAGGCGCGCGGTGAATACGACACTGAAAATAGCCTGCACAGCACCCAGGTGGGAAGCACAAGATGCCTTCGCTGCCTTATCGTGGCTTACCCAGGATCCATACGCAGCAGATGGCCTATTGAGCCTGGTCTGCAACGAGCAAGCGGATGCGGGAAAGCGTCGCGATGCTGCATTTACATTGGGCCAATTGGGCCGCGCCAAGGAGGCGGTAGAGGTCCTCCTGGCTATCGCCCGAAACGAGCAAGTGGATGCTGGCGTGCGCCGTGACGCCACGGCTGCTCTGGGACAGTTGGGCCGCGCCAAGGAAGCGGTGGAGGTCCTGTTAGCCCTGGCCCGCGACAAGCGCGTGACTGCCTGGGTGCGTAGTGCCGCCGCCTCCGTTCTGGGTCAGGCGGGGTACCCCAGCGAAGCCACCGAGGTTCTGCTAGTCCTGGCACGCGATACACAGGTGGACACCAGTGTACGCAGTGCCGCTGCTTCCATCCTGGGTCAACTGGGCTACGCCGAGGAGAGCGTGTTGAATGGCCTGTTAGCACTGGCACATGACGAGCAAGTGGCCGCCGGGATACGCAGCGCTGCTGCTTCCTCGCTGGGCCAACTGGGCCGTGCCGAAGAGAAAGCGTCGAACGGCCTGCTGGCCCTGACGCGTGACAGTCAAATGGCTGCCTGGGTGCGCAGTGCCGCCGCCGCTTCCCTAGGCCAACTGGGTCGCACTGAAGAAGCCGCACAAGTCCTGCTGACCCTGGCTCACGACGAGCAGGTAGCCGCGTGGGTACGCCGCGCTGCCGCTTCCTCTCTAGGCCAATTGGGCCACGTTGAGGAAGCGGCAGAGGTTCTCCTGGCTCTGGCCGGCGATCATCAAGTTGTTGCCGGAGTACGCCACGCTGCTGCCTCCACTTTGGGCCAACTCGGCCGTGCCAGGGAGGCGGCAGAAATCCTGTTAGCGCTGGCCCGAGACGAGCAGATAGATACCGGAGTGCGCAGCGCTGCTGCATCCGATCTGGGCCAACTGGGACACAGTGAAGAGGAGGTGCTCGATAGCCTGCTGGAACTGGCTCGCGATGCACAGGTAGACACTGGAGTACGCAATGCGGCTGCTTCCGCCCTGAGCCGACTGGGCCGTGCCAAAGAGGCTGCGGAAGCCTTGCTGGCACTAGCCCAAGACAAGAAAGCGACCGCTTGGGCGCGGCGCGACGCCGCTTCTGCCCTCGGTTCACTGGGCCTGGCCAGAGAGGCTGCGGAAATCCTGCTGGCACTGGCCCGAGATGAGCAGGTGGGTGCGGGGGTACGCCGCGATGCTGCTTCTACCCTGGGCCAACTGGGTTGTGTTGAGGAGACGGTGCTCGATGGCCTGCTGGCGCTGGCCCGAGACGAGCAGGTGGTTGATTGGGTACGCAGCGCCGCCGCTTCTGCTCTGGGTCAATTGGGCCGCGCCGCGGAGGCTGCAGAGATCTTGCTGGCACTGGCCCGGGACAGGCAGAGGGCCGCCTGGGTACGGAGTGCCGCCACGGCTGCCCTGGAGCAACTAGGCCGCATCAAAGAAGGGGCGGAAATCCTGCTGGTCCTGGCCCAAGATGAACAGGCCGCCGCCTGGGGACGCCGCGCTGCCTATGAGAATCTCAAGCGGCTGGTCGGCGGCATGGCAGAATGAACAATGAACGATGAGGCATGGGTACTTTAGCGGAATCCGGTACATCGAACAGCGAGGCCACCGCCAGAACGTGGGCGATCAAATCCGCTGGGGTCAACTCGAGTTGCCGCAGACGGGGGTGTAGCCTTTCGTAGGCAAGCACTTCGGCCAATTCAGCAACCATCGTGGGAGTCATGCATAGCGTCACCTGGCCTTTTTCAACCAGGCGCAATAGCCGCCACGGGAGGCCTCGCCACAGTAGACCAGAGACCCAGAGATTGGTGTCAATCACGATGAGCACGGATCACTCTGCTTTTCGCCTGCGCCGTACTTCATGGACGATCTCATTGATCTCATCCAGCGAAAGCGGCTCCCCCTCCGGGGCCTGAGCCACGATCTCCGTCACCGGCGCCGGGGTGATGCGCTTCAGACACAGCGTGTCCCCCTCGGCCCACACGAAGAAACGATCCGTGGGGCGAAAACGCGCAACAATCGCCGCTGGCAACTTTAACGTACGCTGGGCGGTCCATTCCGCAATCTCGGCCATACCTTACTCCTTCTCTCCCAATCGGGCAGAAAACCGGGGTGAGTACACGTATTCTAACCTATGAGCCAACGGGTGTCAAATCTTTCATAGCCTGACATCCTGTCATAATTCTGGATAGCCCACCTGGTGAACGATTTTCTGGACAAAACCGAGGGCTTTTCCCCACCTGGGGATCACCTTTCAGCCCTCATGTGGGCGTGCCACTCCACCGGTTGCGCCCTGAAGCGATTTATGACAGGATCTCAGATAGATCAGATGGCGATGGGTTGATGGAGAATGTGAGTCATGATATAATCAGGCCAGTTGAGCATCTGCCGGAAGATGTTCTGTTACACAAATGGATACTGGATGGGCCAACTCACATGCGACTGGAGCGCGCTTGTACTCTCTACCAACGTGGCCAACTAAACCTGAGCGGCGCAGCCCATTATGCACGCATCGGCGTCGAACAGATGATGCACGAACTGACCCGCCGTGGTATCGAACATAGTCCCTCAGTTGAGCAGTTTGTAGACGGCCTGGAGACGCTGGCCGATCTCTTTGACAAAGACGGTCTGCGCGCTGCCGCTGCTGAGGTACGCAAACAAGAGGGTCTGCAACCTCACAAGGATACGCAGCCTTCATAAACCATTTCAGCGATTTCGCACCACCAGCGGCAGGTATGTGCACCCTATACACATCTCCACCTCCTGCGGCTGCGCCTGATTCCCGTCCCCATCGTGCCACTTGCAGTCCGTTCAATCCGTTCCACCGTGTACTCACGGGCATAATCCGTTGACAGCGTGCTGATCGCCAAGCCCTCAACTCATGTGAAACACACCCACTTCAGTGTGGAGGCGAGTTTGCATGGGCCGCACCGGCCTGGAAGAGCCGGTGCTGGGCTCGTATTCGCTCCCAGCGCCGCCTGTTCCACGGCGCGGCCCACACGACTGAACGGAACACGCAACACGCAACACAGAACACGCCCCACGTTTCACTCGGAGGTACCCAGATGAAACCTGCTGCGAAACCCAGGTCTACCCTTGCCCTGCTGACCACCATCATCGGCGCCGCCATCGTTAGTGCTGCCTTCGTCAGTGCTGGCTACACGCCTTCCGCCCTGCCCCAGGCCAGGGCACAGTCCGGCCACTCCACGGGTCGCGCCCTCGCCCCTGCCACCGGCACCCTCACCCCCACCGCCTACCTCCCCCTCGTCTCGCGCTCCGCCAGCAGCGCTCCCGCCGTCCGCCCGCTGCCCGAGACCACCGCCGGCATCCACGTCTTCAACGACCAGTTGTCCAACAGCATGAGCGAGGCGCAGTTCCAGTTCGCCGCCACCCACTACGCCGGCACGCAAAAGATGGCCCGCTCCGACGCCGACCACCTGCGGACCTACAACCCCAACTTTGTCATCCTGCACTACCGCCTGGGGCTGGGGCTGGGCTACCGGGCCATCCAGGGCACCTGCGACCCCACCGGCGAGTGGCTCCACATCGTCGAGGGGGACGACTGGGTGCGGGAGTGGCCGGCCTCCCCCCAGGACAGTTGGTTCTTCCCCTGGAGCGGGCAGCGGGTGCTCAACTGCGACTGGGGCTGGTACCTGGTGGACCCGGACGACCCGGCCTGGCGGGCCTACTGGTCGGCCGAACTGCTGCGCCAACTGCGGGCCAACGACGACGACGGCCTATTCGCCGACAGTTTCAGCGTGCCCAACTACCTGGGTCCCGACCGCTACGACCCACCCCTGCCCGCCGTGGACGCGACCTTCGAGAGTGATTGGGCCGCCCGCCTTGAGCGCCTCATCGCCTACGTGCAACAGGGAGCACTGGCCAACTACTACTTCATCCCCAACGCCGGCCAGTGGGTCACCACCCGCGATCCCACCGACTACGCGGGCGCGGACGGGGTGATGATCGAGGGCTTTGGCGGGTGGGGTTATGGCAACTACTTTGACCTGGCCGATTGGCAGTTGCAGATGGAGCGCATCCTGGGGTTGGTCGGCCAGGACAAGGCGATCCTGGCCCAACAGTACGTGGACCCCGCCGACGTGAACGACCGCACCTTCCTGCTGGGCTGCTATCTGCTCATCAAGGGACGCACCACCTACCTCAACTTTGACCTGGGGCTGGAGCCGGAATGGTTCCCCGAGTACGGGATTCCCATCGGTAGCCCCGTGGGAGGCCACCCGGCGAACGTGGAGGCGCTGTGGAGCGCCGGTTGGAACGTCTACGCCCGCACCTATAGCAACGGGCTGGTACTGGTCAACCCTACTGCTACCACCCGCACCGTGAACCTGGGCAGCACCTACTACCGGGCCACGCCGCACGGCGGCGGCGAGGTCCCTGCCGATGGGGACGTCTCGGCCTGGACGGTGACGTACGCCCCGGTGACCGCCGTCACCCTGCAGCCCAACCGGGCGGCCGTGCTACTCAAAACCGCACCGTAGAATCTTCAAGGACACCGATTCACACGGATTTTCGCAGACAGAAAAAGAAAAACCGCGTTTGTCCGCGTTTGTCCGCGTTTGTCCGCGTTTGTCCGCGTTCATCCGCGTTCCAGAAATGGGAGGTATCACCACTATGAGACTTACCGGAGGACAGATCGTCGTCGAAACACTCGTCCGCGAGGGGGTGCCCTACGTCGCCGGCATCCCCGGCCACGGCACGCTCGGCCTTTCCGACGCCCTCATCGGCCAGGACAAACTCCAGGTCTTACAGGTCCGCCACGAACAGGCCGCCGTCCACCTGGCCGACGGCTACTACCGCGTGGCGGGCGTGCCGCTGGCGGTCTTTACCTCCATCGGCCCCGGCGCGATGAATACCGTGATCGGCGTCGCCTCCTGTTACGTGGACTCGATCCCCGTGCTCGTCCTCACCGGCAACAGCCACACCCACATGGCCGGGCGGGGGGTCCTCCAGGAGATCGAGCGCCAGCACGACGCCAACTCCCTGGCCGTGTTCGCCCCGATCGCCAAGCGCATCTGGCGACCCACGAGCGTCGAGCGGCTGCCGCGCATCCTGCAGCGCGCCTTCGCCGAGATGCTCACGGGGAGATGCGGCCCCGTCGTCGTGGACCTGCCCATGGACGTGCAATGCGACAGCGTGGACGTGGGGGCAGGGCTTGTTTCTGCCGTCGCCCCTGCCACCTACCGCCCCAGCGGAGCGGTGCTGCCCGACCCCGGCCTCGTCGCCCAGGCCGGGCGCTTGCTCGCGGAAGCCCAACGCCCGGCGATCGTCGCCGGGGGCGGTGTGATCGCCGCGGGCGCCTGGGACGAACTGCGGGCGCTGGCCGAATTCCTGGGTGCGCCGGTCGTCACGACCATGATGGGCAAGGGAGCCTTCCCGGAGGACCACCCCTTGTCCGGCTTCCACGGCGGGTCGAAGGGCACTACCTGTGGCAACGCGCTCACCTCCCGCGCCGACGTGCTGCTGGCGGTCGGCATGCGCTTCGCCGACGAGTCCACCTCATCCTACCGGCACGGCGTCACCTACGCCATCCCCCCCACCCGGTTGATCCACCTCGACCTGGACCCGGCCGAGATCGGCAAGAACTATCCGGTCGAGGTAGGGATCGTGGCCGATGCCAGGGCAGGGCTGGCGGCGCTGCTGGAATGGCTGCGCGCCCACAGTACCCCCCGTGGCGACTTTAAGAGCGCCTACCTGGCCGAGGTCCAGCGGCTGCGGGAGGAGTGGCTGGCGCAGGTGCAGAGCCTGGCCACGTCCGACCACGTGCCCGTCACCATCTCCCGCCTGATCGCCGAAGTGCGCGCCTTGCTCGAGCGGGACGCCATCGTGCTGACCTCGTCGGGCAACGTGCAGGCGCAGTGGTTTCAGGAGGCACCGGTTTACCAGCCCAAGACCAACCTGACCACGGGCGGCTTTAGCACCATGGGCTGGACGGTGCCGGCCGCGCTGGGGGCCAAACTGGCCGCCCCGCAGCGCCAGGTGGTGGGGCTGGTGGGGGACGGCGACTTTCTGATGACCTGCCAGGAACTGGCCACCGCCGTCCAGTACCACGTCCCCGTGGTATACGTGGTGGCCAACAACGCGGGCTGGATCGCCATCCGCGACCTGCAGGCCGCCGTCTACGGCGAGGAACGGGCAGTGGGGGCCGAATTCTTGAGGGACGGCGCGCCGGTCACGCCCGACCTGACCGCCCTGGCGCGCGCCTTTGGCTGCCAGGCCGAGCGCATCTCCGCCCCGGCCGAGGTGCGCCCTGCGCTGGAGCGGGCCTTCGCCGCTGGTACCCCGGCCGTCGTTGAGGTCATGATCGAGCGCACCTACCCGCTCTCCGGCAGCCCGGCCGTCGGCTGGTGGGACGTGCCGGTGCCGACGTACCTGGTCGAACGACGGGCGCGGTACGAACAGGAGCGGGCGGAGGAACGGTAAAACGTGAAGCGTGGTGCGTGGTGCGTGATGGACACGCAACACGCAACGTAGGCGCTGACGAAACGCCTTTCCAATCGCTACGGCCGCATGGGCAACTCTTCCAACTCTCCCCGCCGGTAGCGCTCGACGGCTTCGCCCACCGTGATACCTTCGGGCGCGGCGTAGACCGTTACCGCCAGGGCCTGCAAGGCGGTACAGCACGTGGGATGGATGTGGGGCGTGATGAGCACGTTGGCCCCGCTCCGCACCACGGCCCGCACCGCGTTCAGGCTCACCTCGCGCGCCGGGCCGTCCGGTTCCACCTTCTCATGGATGTACTCATCCACGACCACCGTCCACTGCATGGTCTGTGGGTCTACGACGACGAAGGAAGTGCAGACGCCAAAACGGCGCTCCAGGGGGGCATCCAGCCCGCCGTCGTGGGCGGCGACGGCCACGCGATTGGCAACCCCCTGGCGCTCCTCGGGCGTCTTCAGACCCGTCGCCTGGTAGAGCCGGATGGCATCCTCCACCGTCACGCCCTCCACCCCATCAATCACCTCGACCCCCAGCGTCTGCAAGGTCTCGCGGCAGGCGTCCTGCATCCGTCCCGTGATGACCGCCGTCACGTTCTGCTCGATGATCGCCCGGAGCGCAGCCAGGCTTACCCGCTCCGGCTGTTCTGGATTAGGCGGCACGCTGACGACCACGTATTCCATCGTTTCCAGGTCAAACACCAGGAACTGCGAACACAGTCCCGTCTGTATGCCCACCCACGCTTCGGGCAGCGTTCCCATAGACGCTACGGCTACTTTCATCGCTGCTCTCCTTTTCTAGTGATGCTCACCCTGGCCCTCTTCCATGTGGCGGCGGTACGCGCCCAACAGGTGGTCAATCGCTCCGCGGGTCTCTTCCAGGTTACGCACCCACGCACTCAATGCCTCGTCGCCCAGTGCGGTGAGGTGATAAACACGCCGGGGGGGCCCCTGGGTCTCCTTCTCGTCCCAGGCGGAGGTTACCCATTCCGCGTCTTCCATGTCCCGCAGCGCCCGGTAGACGACGCTCGGGTCAGGCCCTCCCAGGCCGAATTCATCCAGCCGTTCCAGCAGCGTGTAACCGTGGGCCGGACCATGGTGGAGCAACAAGAGCAACACCGGCTCCAACATGCGCACCGCCCGGCCAGCACAACGCCTGCCACCGCGCCATCTGCGACCACCTGGCATTCCTTTCACCTCCTCCTCAGATGCCAGTATAGCACCCTACTGACAACTTGTCAATAGAGTGACGGTGACCTCAATCAGTGGTATGATGAGACACTTGGGTAGCACCGCCGTCTTTGGACTGCCTGCCTATATGTTATCCGCCTATTGACAATATGCACATAGTGTGGTATACTCGGCGACAAATCAAGCGCGCAGGCGGGCTGCGTCTGCTGACGCTATTTCGAGGGAGGACATGCATGATTGACCAAGCGTTGGTGTTGGAGGCTCTCAAGGGGGTCAACGACCCTGAACTGGGCAAGAGCCTGGTGGAGTTGGGGATGGTGCACGATGTGCAGGTAGAGGACGGCCGCGTACGTTTCACACTGGCTTTGACGACGATGGCCTGTCCGCTCAGGGAGCGCATCGTCGAGGACGCCCGGCAGGCAGTGCTGGCGTTGGATGGCATTCAGGACGTGCAGGTCAGCCTGCGGGAGATGACGCCGGAGGAGAAGGAGCGCGTCTGGCCGAAGGAAAGGCAGTCCCAGAAACAGGAACCGGGAGTAGCGGCGCACCTCAATAATATCAGCCGCGTGTTGGCAGTTATGAGCGGCAAGGGGGGCGTCGGCAAGTCGTCGGTCGCGGCCATGTTGGCCGTGGCGTTGCGGCGAGAGGGAAAGCGGATCGGCGTGCTGGACGCCGACATCACCGGCCCCAGCATCCCCAGGATGTTCGGCCTATCTCAGACCCCACCCATGGGGCCGGTGGGCATGCTGCCGGCCGAGACGAGGACCGGCATCAGGGTCATGTCCATCAACTTGCTGCTGCCGGACGAGGACGAGGCCGTCATCTGGCGCGGTCCCCTCATCGGCGGAGCGATCCGGCAGTTCTGGGGAGACGTGGTCTGGGGCGACCTGGACGTACTGGTGGTGGACCTGCCGCCGGGCACCTCGGACGCCTCGCTGACCGTCATGCAATCCATGCCCCTCAACGGCGTGGTGCTGGTGACCTCGCCGCAGGACCTGGCGGGCATGGTGGTGCGCAAGGCGGCGCGCATGGCCTGGCACATGCGGGTGCCCATCGTGGGCCTGGTGGAGAACATGAGTCATGTCACCTGTCCCAGGTGCGGCGAGCAGATCGAGGTCTTTGGCCCAAGCCAGGCGCTGTACACGGCGAACCAACTGGGCGTGCCGCTGCTGGGGCGGCTGCCGCTGGATCCCGAACTGGCCCGCTGCTGCGACACGGGAGAGATTGAAGGCTACACGGTAGATGTGTTCGAGTCCATCGCCGTGCAGATCACAGAGCGGGCGTCTGCCCGGCCGAGCACGCCGATCTTGTAGGTGGTGACGGATGAAAGCAGTATCCATATATACCTTTCACGTGGAGGAATGCAAATGAAGATCGTAGTCACAGCCAATGGCGCCAACCTCGATGCGCAGGCCAGCCCAGTATTTGGGCGCTGTCCCGCTTACGTCTTCGTGGACACAGAGACGATGCAGTTCGAGGCTGTGCAGAACCCGGCGGTCAGTGCGTCCGGCGGAGCGGGCATCCAGGCGGCTCAGTTCGTCGTCGAACGCGGAGGGCAGGCCGTGGTGACCGGCCACGTGGGTCCCAACGCCTACAACGTCTTCCTGGCTGCCAACGTGCCCGTCCACATGTTTGGCGGCGGGAGCGTGCGGCAGGCGGTGGAGGCCTACAAGGCGGGCCAGTTGCCTGTCGTCGGTGGCCCAAACGTGCCCGCACACGCTGGCATGGGGGCAGGGCGTGGCATGGGCATGGGCCAGGGCCGGGGTATGGGCGCGGGAACGGGCCGTGGCAGGCGCATGGGCATGGCTGTGCCGGGGGCACAGCCCGTGTCCGAGGTGGCCCCTGCTCGCGAGGAAGAGGTCGCTGCTCTGAAGGAGATGGCCGGCGACTTGCGCAGCCAGTTGGCCGAGGTCATGGAACGGCTGGACAGGTTGGAAAAGGGAGGATAAGCGATGCGCATTGCGATTTCGGCAGACAATAACAACGGGTTGGACAGCGTGGTGAGCCCGCATTTCGGGCGTTGTCCCTACTACGTCCTGGTTGACCTCGAGGACGCAGAGGTGAAGCACGTGGAGGCGGTGGAGAACCCCTATTACGGCCAGCACGCGCCAGGGGTCGTGCCTGATTTCATCCACAGCCAGGGTGCGCACGTCATGCTCACCGGTGGCATGGGCGGGCGGGCGATCGGGTTCTTCCAGCAGTATGGCATCGAGGCCGTGACCGGGGCCTCCGGCACGGTGCGCTATGCGTTGGAGCAGTACCTGGGCGGACGGTGGCAGGGTGCTGCGCCGTGCCACGAGAGCAGCGCGCACGCCTGTGGGCACGAGCACGAACCGGCCGAAGGAGGTGAATGAGATGGGTCGAGGTCGTGGAAGTGGAAGCGGCGGCGGCCGCGGTGGTGGCGCAGGTCGGGGCAGCGGCCAGGGGCCAGGGCGCATGGGCGGCCCCTTCGCTGCCGGGCCGGGTGGCGATTGCGTCTGCCCCAACTGTGGGCATCGGGAGCCGCACCAGGCGGGCGTGCCCTGCTATCAGGTCAAGTGCCCTCAGTGCGGCACACAGATGACGCGCGCAAGGTGAGAGGGGGCACCGTGATCGTCGCTGTAGCCAGTGGCAAGGGAGGGACCGGCAAGACCACCGTCGCCGTCAGCCTGGCACTGAGCCTGGTGTCCGATGCCAGGTGTGGCTGGACGCCCGGCTTCAGCCAGGAGGCCCCCACTGAACACCTCTCCGTCAATCCTGCGCATCCGTTGTTCTTGGACTGCGATGTGGAGGAGCCCAACGCCGCCCTCTTTCTCAGGCCCGTGATCCAGGAGCGCCGCGAGGTGGGCCTGCTCATACCGGAGATAGACGCCGAGGCCTGTACCTGCTGCGGACGCTGCGCCGAGGTGTGCCAGTACCACGCCATCGCCGTCGTCGGGAAGAAAGTGCTCGTCTTCCCCGCCCTGTGTCACGGTTGTGGCAGTTGCCGGCTCAACTGTCCTACAGATGCGATCCGTGAGGTGCTGCACGTGACGGGCACCATCGAGCGCGGCTGGGCCGGCCTCCCCCCCGCTGCGGGGGGGCCGGGGGGGGTCGAGTTCGCCCAGGGCACGCTGAACGTGGGCGAACCAATGGCCGTCCCCATCATCCGCCAGTTGAAGCGCTGGGTGGTCCCTCCTGTGCCTGGCGAGCGGCCCATCATCCTGGACGCCTCACCAGGTACCGCCTGCCCGGTGGTGGAGACGATGCGGGGGGCAGACTGCGTGCTGATGGTCACCGAGCCGACCCCCTTCGGCCTGCACGACCTGCGGCTGGCGATCGAGGTGGCGCGGGGGGAACTGGGCCTGCCCGTGGGGGTGGTCATCAACCGGGATGGCGTGGGCGACCGGGGTGTGGACGAGTACTGCGCTGCCGAGGACGTTCCCATCCTGTTGCGCATCCCCCTGGACCGGCACGTCGCCGAGGCCTACTCCGAGGGCCTGCCGCTGCTGGAGGCGCTGCCGGCATATCGGGTCCGCTTCGTCACGCTCTGGGAGCGCCTGGCAGCACTGGTACGTCGGGAGCATCATCACGGATGAAGGACAATCACCTGTCGTCTCAAGGCCCGCCTGAGCGGGCGAGAGGCGTCGAACGGTGGGGCTGGTATTCCATCGCCGTCAATGTCATTCTGGCGGCCATCAACCTGGGTGTCGCCCTGGCCTCCGGCAGCCTGGCCGTGCAAGCGGAGCTGGTCCACAACCTGGTGGACCTGCTGGCGGCGATCGGTGTGTTGATCGGGCTCAGACTCTCGACGCGCAAGTCGAAAGAGTTCCCCTACGGGCTGTACAAACTGGAGAACCTGGTCGCCGTCGTGCTGGCGGTGATGACGTTCATCACCGCCTACGAGATCGCCCGCGACGCGCTCCTGGAACCCACCCGCCGGGCCACGGTGGATGCCTGGATGCTGGGCGGCGTGGTCGTGGCGACGATCATCCCCCTCGTCTTCAGTCACTTTGAATTGCGCGCTGGCCGAGAGGTGAACTCGCCAGCCCTGATCGCCGATGCCAGGGAGTACCGTGCCCACGTCTTCACCACCGGCGTCGTGCTGGCCGCGCTGGTAGGCCAGTGGCTCCACTTCCCGCTGGATCGTGTCGCGGCACTGATCATCGTCGTCGCCATCGGCAAGACGGGCTGGGAACTGCTGGCGGACGGCATGCGCGTGCTGCTGGATGCCTCGCTGGATCCCGATACACTCCTGGAGATTCGGGAGGTCATCCTCGCCGAGCCCGCGGTCTCCGTACTCAAGTGGGTCACCGGGCGCAACGCGGGCCGCTTCCGTTTCGTGGAGGCCGAGCTTGCCCTGCGCGTGCACGACCTGGAAAAGGCCGAGGCGGTTACGCGGCGCATCGAGTCGGAGATCCGCCAGGCGGTGCCGTACGTCGAGCGGGTGCTGATCCACGCCGAGCCGCTGGAGCGCACCCATTTGCGCTACGCAGTTCCCCTGGCCGGCCCTGGTGGAGCCCTCAGCGACCACTTCGGCGAGGCCCCCTACTTCGCCCTGGTCAAGGTGCGCCTGGCCGACGGCGCCGTCGAGGGACGGCAGGTCCTGGCCAACCCCGGTCGAACTACACCAGACCACTGCCGGCACACTGGAGCAGGCCATTGCAGCGCAATTGCCTGATGAATCTCTGGGCCGGCGTAGCGCGGTTACTGCAGCGTAGGAGGGGCGGAAGGTGAAGCAACTGGTTGTCCTCAGCGGCAAGGGGGGCACGGGCAAAACCACCGTCGCCGCCGCGCTGGCCCACCTGGCCTCCCGTGAGTATCCTATCGTCCTGGCCGATGCCGACGTGGACGCGGCCAACCTGGAACTGGTGCTCGACCCGCTCAGGCAGGAGGAGCAGGACTTTGCCGGTGGCCAGTTGGCAACCATTGACCCGGCCAGGTGCACCGCCTGCGGCATCTGTGCAGAGGTCTGCCACTTCGATGCGGTCATCTCCGGCGATGAGGCGTACCGGGTGGATGCGCTGGCTTGCGAGGGGTGTGCCGCCTGCCATTACCAGTGCCCTGCGGAGGCGATCGAGATGGAGGAGCAGCGCGCCGGGCAGTGGTTCCGCTCCCGCACCCGCTTTGGTCCCCTCTTCCACGCCCGCCTCTTCGCCGGGCAGGAGAACTCGGGTAAACTGGTCACGCTGGTCAAGCAACAGGCGCGCCTGCTGGCGCTGGATACGGGCGCTGCGCTACTGTTGGTGGATGGGCCGCCGGGCATCGGCTGCCCGGTAATCGCCGCCAGCGCCGGCGCCGACCTGGCGCTGCACGTGGTCGAGCCGACCGTCTCCGGCGTGCACGACCTGGTACGCATCCTGGCAACCACCGACCACTTTTGTGTGCCGTCGCTGGTCGTCGTCAACAAGGCGGACCTCAACCAGGCTCGCTCTGACCAGATCGCTGCCTTCTGCGCGGAACGGGGAGTTACGCTGGTCGGCTACATTCCCTACGACACCGTCGTGACGGAGGCGATGTGTCAGGGCCTCCCGGTGACGGACTATGCGGATGGACCGGTGACGGAGGCGTTAGAAGAGGTTTGGCGGGCAGTTCGGATGAGACTCCTGGCCGGATGACGTTCAATCTCATTACGAGGGGTATGCGAATGGCAGGCTCAAGCACGTTGCGTGAGGCAGTCCTTGCCCGCTGGCCATACCACTGGCCCTCTCCATCCGCAGAGCGGTCGCGGAGGTGGAAGGGGTGGCCGCACAGAAGATGGAGATGGTCGGCTATCTTCAGGCAGCGGAACTGAACGAACTGTTACAGGAGCTGGCCGATTGATCGCCTTCGGACCGGTCCCCTCCCGGCGCTTGGGCCGCAGCCTGGGCGCCAACCACGTCCCGCCCAAGGTCTGCGCGTATGCGTGCGCCTACTGCCAACTGGGGCGCACGATCCGGATGCAGGAGGTCGAATACGGCGGGCGGAAGTTCTATTTGAGGAAGTGGGGACAGTGAGCGACTGACGGTCTCTGACCAGGCCTGTGGAACCTGTGGCAGGTGAACATTGGCAGGGCGTTAAGCCCTGCCAATGTTTCATGAACTTGACAGATTGCTCGAATTGTATATAATTGTAAATGCGAATCATTCTCAATAATATATGGCCTGGCCAACATCCAAAATCAGGTAAGGGGGAGACAGGATGAATACTGCAGTCGGCTTCGCATTGTTACTCTCGACCCTGGCTGGATTGTCCACGATATTAGGCTGCCTGTTGGGCATCTGCGTGCGCCGGCCTGGCCCGCGCTTCATGTCGTTCGTGCTGGGCTTCTCCGCCGGGGTGATGATCCTGGTTTCCTTCGTCGAGTTGCTACAGGATGGGATCGAAACCAACGGCGCCGCCCTCGCCTACCTGGCCTTCTTCGGTGGGATGGGGGTGATGTTTCTGATTGACACGTTCGTCCCGCACCGCTACGTAGTTGAGCATCGTTCCGTCAAACAGGAAACCCGTCAGGACCGGTTGCTCCATACAGGGCTGCTCGTGGCCTTGGGCATCGCCATCCACAACTTCCCCGAGGGGATCGCTACGTTCACAGGCACCCTGGAGAACCGTTCCCTGGGCATTGCGATCGCCATCGCCATTGCGCTCCACAACATTCCAGAGGGCCTGGGGGTATCGGCGCCGATCTACGCGGCCACCGGCAGCCGGGCCAAGGCTTTATGGTGGTCGTTTCTCGCCGGCGCGGCGGAGCCTCTCGGAGCGCTTCTGGCGGCACTGATTCTGACACCCTTTCTCAATCAGAGAGTGCTGGGCTTCGTACTGCCGGCGGTGGCCGGCATCATGGTCTTTATCTCACTCGACGAACTGGTGCCCGTGGCCTGCTCGTTCGGTCAGGAGCACATGTCCATCCTGGGCGTTACCGCAGGTATGGCGATTATGGCTTTCAGCCTGTGGGTGGTGCCGTAGCGGACAGCCGACGAATGGGATAGGCCTCTCTTGGCTGTTGGCAACTTTGCTGACGACCCCGTGCCGGCTTGCACGGACAGACCGGACGGTGTACAATCGGCCAAACGCAACAAGGAGCACCGCTATGCCCCCGATCCGAGTGGCCATCGTCGGCTGCGGCCGGATTTCTGACCTGCACGAAATGGGCTATCGCGGGCGGGAGGATGCCCGCATCGTCGCCGTGTGCGACACCAAGCGCACCCACGCCCGCGCCAAAGCCAAAGCCTGGGGCGTGGAGAAGGTCTATACAGACTACCAGAAACTGCTGGCCGATCCCGAGATTGACCTGGTCGAACTCCTGGTGCCCCACCACCTGCACGCGGAGATGACCGTCGCGGCGTGCCAGGCCCACAAGCACGTCTCGGTCCAGAAGCCGATGGCGCTCACCGCAGCCGAGGCCGACCGTATGATCGAGGCCGCCCGGCGGGCCGGCGTCACCCTGCGCGTGTACGAGAACTTTGTGTTCTATCCGCCCCACGTGCGCGCCAAACAGATGATCGAGGCGGGGGAGATCGGCGAGCCGCAAATGGTCCGGCTGCACGTCAACACCGGCACGCAAGGTGCGGCCTGGAAGGTGCCGCTCAGTGCCTGGATGTGGCGCTTCGACGAGCAGCGCTGCGGCGGCGGGCCGCTCGTCTTCGACCACGGCTACCACCTCTTCTCGCTGGCGCGCTACCTGATGGGGGAAGTCGAGCGCGTCTACGCCTGGATTGACAAGAGCCCCGTCGTGCCGACCAAGTTCCTGGACGCGCCCGCCCTCATCATGTTCCAGTTCAAGTCCCCTCGCCGCTACGGGGTGTTGGACTTTGCCCACACGCCGCACATGAAGATCGAGTCCCTCTACTACGCCGACGACGACCGGGTCGAGGTGATCGGCGACAAGGGCATCCTGTTCGTTAACCGCTGCACCGCGCGTACGGTGGACCTGCCCGCACTGATGATGTTCCGCGACGGCAAGACCACCCCCATCCCGGTCGAGCGGGTCGAGTGGCACGACTCCTTCATTGACTGCACCCGCCACCTGATCGGTGTGTTACGGGAGGGTGGCCAACCGGTGCTCGACGGCCCCACCGGCAAGGCGGTGCTCCAGTTCGTGTTGGCGGCCCTCAGTTCCGCGCGCGAGGGCAAAGAGGTGCGCCCTGATGAGGTAGGATAGAGCGCGGGATCTGTTGCCATACCTTCCCTACCGCCTGGGGCTACTCTAGCGGGAACGCTTCTCGCGTCTCGATCTTCCCCTCATCCAGTACCAGGCCCAGCCCCGGTAACTCCGGCAATCTCACCCCTCCCCCCGCGGGCCGATAGATCGGCTTGTGGAAAAACTGCTTTCTCTCCTGCCATTGGATCAAAAACTCCACCATAGGCACTGCTGTGGGCGACTGGGCCCCGGCCACGTGTAGGGCGGGCAACAGCGAATGGCCGTGTGCCACGACCGGCACACCAAACGCCGACGCCAGGCTGCAGATTTTGACCTGCTCCGTGATCCCGCCCGTCCAGTCGGGATCGGTTTGGACCACGTCCACCGCCTCTCTAACCAGCAGCTCTTTTACCTGCCACCTCGTGTACACGTGTTCCCCGGTTGCCAACGGCACCCCGGCCGCCTGGCGGATCTTGCGCAGTTCGCCGACTCGCTCCGGCGGTACCGGCTCCTCCATCCAGGTGGGGTTCAGCGGCTCCAGGGCCCTCACCATCTCAACCGCATACGGCACGTCCCAGCCCATGAAGGCGTCGAACATCAAAGCGTAGTAGGGCCCCACCACTTCCCGAACCGCCCGGGCCAGCGCCAGATTCCTCTCCTGGCCCTGCTTGCCATCTCCCGGCCCATATCGGAAGAACCACTTCTGGGCCGTGAATCCCTTCTCCTTGTACTCCCGGGCTGCCTCGGCCGCCGCCTCGGGCTCTACGGAGAACCCCAGCATACTGGCGTACGCGGGTACTGAGGCCCTCGTGGGCCCGCCCAGGAGCCGGTACACCGGCTGTCCCCACGCCTTCCCCTTCAGGTCCCATAGCGCACAGTCAAGCGGGCTGATTCCGGTGACGAACATCCCGGAGCGTCCGTGCCGATCCAGCCGCAGCATCTGATCCAGCAGTGTCTCGTTCGCCAGTGGATCGCGCCCGATCAGAAAGGGACGCAGTGAGTTGCGGATCACAAAGGCCTGGCCCTCCTGTATCGGTCCATACAGGCCGGATATTCCCTCATTGGTCTGGATCTCCACATAGAGCGCGTGCGCTCGCCTGGACTGCTCCTCCTCCCCGGCAGGCTGGTTGAACTCGGGGTAGATATCGAGCTGCAATGCCGTGCGGTCCCCGGGCGGGAACTCCGGCCCGCTCCAGCGGCCGCTCACCCGGAAAAGCGAAACGTCGGTGATCTGCATAGAACCTCCTGGGACGTCAAGTATCTCGTATGCGGATATACAGCACAATGAACGCTTTGTCAACTCTTTTCGTGACTGCAGGTTGCTTGGAACGGCGTTTGCCGAGAAAACGCCCAAACCTGCGGGAGGGTGAGCAGTTGCCTCTTTTCTTGGTGAATTTGATGGAGAAGCATTGCCTTCCCACCCTATGTGTGGTAGGATAGCGGCGGCGATATCCCTGGCGAGAATGGAGAGGAGATGTCATACGAGGGCGCTGAGACCGTAGTAGCGTGGTGCGTGATGCGTGGTGCGTGGCACATAACGGAACACGAAACACGGAACACGAAACCCGTTTCGCAGATTCTTCCCAGCCAGAGGAGGGCCATCTTCCATGAACGTAGACTTGCGCTTCCGCCAAATCCACCTCGACTTTCACACCAGCGAGCACATCGCGGGCATCGGATCGCAGTTCGACCCCGAGGAGTTCGCCACCACGCTGGAGCAGGCGCGCGTGAACTCGATCACCTGTTTCGCGCGCTGCCACCATGGTTGGATCTACTTTGACACGCGGGCCTTCCCCGAGCGGCGGCACCCCCACCTGGCCCGCAACCTGCTCCAGGAGCAGATCGAGACCTGCCATGCGCGCGACATCCGCGTGCCGATCTACCTCACCGTGCAGTGGGACCACTGGACGGCGAACCTGCACCCGGAATGGCTGGCCGTGAACGAGCACGGCTGCATCCTGGGCACACCCCCCTTCGAGGCGGGCTTTTACCGCGAACTGTGCCTGAACTCTCCCTACGTCGAAACCTTCCTCAAGCCTCACGTGCGGGAGGTTCTGGAGACGCTGCCGGTGGACGGCTTCTTCTTCGACATCGTGCGGCCGCTGGCGTGCGCCTGCCGGTACTGCCGCGCCAGGATGGAGGAGCAGAACCTGGACCCGGCGGACGCCGAAGCGCGCAAGCGGTTCGGCCTGCAGACCGTCAACCGCTTCAAGCGCGAGATGACCCGTTTCGTGCGGCAGTTCAACCAGGAGTGCAGCATCTTCTACAACGCCGGCCACGTCGGCCCCCGGCACCGGGCGGTGGTGGGCGCCTACACCCACTTTGAGCTGGAATCGCTGCCCAGCGGCGGCTGGGGCTACCTGGACTTGCCGATTACGATGCGCTACGCCCGCAACCTCGGCGTGGACTGCATGGCGCACACCGGCAAGTTCCACACCTCGTGGGGGGATTTCCACTCTTTCAAGAACCCCGCGGCACTGCAGTACGAGTGCTTCCGCATGCTGGCCCTGGGCGCCAAATGCATGGTCGGCGACCAACTGCACCCCTCGGGCCAGATAGACCCGCACGTCTACCGCCTGGTCGGCTCGGTCTACGCCGAGGTGGAGAAGAAGGAGCCCTGGTGCCAGAGGGCGCGGGCCGTGACCGAGATCGGCGTGTTCACGCCGGAAGAGTTCTACGGCGCTGCGGTGGGTGGGCTGCCGCCCGCGCTGATGGGCGTCACGCGCATGCTGGAGGAGAGCGGCCACCAGTTCGACGTCGTGGATTCTGCCAGCGGCCTCTCGCGCTACCAGGTGGTGGTGCTGCCCGACAACATCCCCGTCTCCCCGGAACTGAGCACTAAACTAGAGACATACCTGGCCGGCAGTGGCGCGTTGATCGCCTCGTTCGAGTCAGGTATGGACGCGGAGAGAGCGGCGTTCACCCTCAAGGCATTGGGAGTGTGTCTCAGGAGCGCAGGCCCGCGCGACCTGCAAGGCGAGTTGGTCCGCGGGAAGCCCTTTATGCGCGGAGATTACGCCGAGTACGTCCTGCCCGCGGGGCCAATCGGCCAGGGGCTGCCCGAGACCGAACACGTCATGTACCTGCGCGGAATGGACGTCGAGGCCGAACCCGGCGCGGAAGTGTTGGCCAGCAAGGTGCTACCCTACTTTGACCGCACCTACCAGCACTTTTGCTCCCACCGGCAGACCCCCTCGTCGGGCAAGAGCGGGCCGCCCGCCATCATCCAGCATGGCCGCACGATCTACTTCGCCCATCCCATCTTCACGCAGTACAGCCGGAACGCGCCGCGCTGGTGCAAGGCGCTGTTCTTGAACGCGCTGGGGCTGCTGCTGCCGGAGCCGCTGGTCCGCCACGACGGCCCCACCACGCTGCAGGTCACCGTCAACGAGCAGGCGGCGGAGCGCCGCTGGGTGGTGCACCTCCTGCACTATATCCCCGAGCGACGCAGCCAGGACATTGACGTCATTGAGGACGTGATCCCGCTCTACGACGTGCGGGTCTCGGTGAAGATACCGCACAAAGTCGAGGCTGTGATGCGCGTGCCCGAGCAGGAACCGCTGCTGTATGAGCAGAAAGGCGAGCGCGTCGAATTCGTGTTGCCGAAACTGG
>Ga0315284_10003504_pt1 | contig 22334 bp, 18 predicted proteins | sample YL17G09_16_MG_FD_203696 | JGI IMG/M metagenome (GOLD analysis project Ga0315284, IMG submission 203696) | Sediment microbial communities from Yellowstone Lake, YNP, Wyoming, USA - YL17G09_16 | ecosystem: Environmental > Aquatic > Freshwater > Lake > Sediment | place: USA: Wyoming | collected... | reverse complement strand
CATTCTCCTGGTCGTACGTGGAGTAATGGTACGGCGTATGCGCCTCAAACTCGGCCGCGCAAGTATCCACGGTCTTGTAGACGGGGATGATTCCGAATGCCTTCCTGAGGTGCCGGATGGCCTTCTCTGTCGTGTCCCACAGAAATGCAAGCTGCCGGTCAGAGAAGCCGTACTGCTTGGCTTTCAGGAGAATCTCCCTTGTGACCCTCGTGGGAACGCCCTTAGTTTTCGCGTTTGCCCTCATTCCCCCTCAACTCTTTGTACCGCTGAATCTGATCCGCAGTGAGAATCTGCTTCATGCGGAGGTGCGCCTGAAGATGGATGAACCGGAGGTCGGCACGGAGCATCGCGACCTGCTCGAGCTTTGAGCGCAGCAACTTCTCATTCATCGTCCCCGCCTCAATAAGCTTATTCAACTCTTCCTCCGCCTGAATGATCTCCTGTCCTTTTGCCACTGCAGAGCTCGTCACGACCTTCTCCAAAGCCTCCGTCTTTTTCAGTTGATCCTGGATCAATCCCAATTGATCCTTGAGCTCAAGTGTATGCTTCGGTCCGGGATAGCCATTTTCCTCAGCATAAGAAGCCATTCCCATCCCATGTCCTTTCAGCAGTTCCTCCCGATCGGAGGGAACCAGAGCTTGACCAAAGCTATGCCCTGCCAGGGCCAAGACCAGCAAGGCTGGCGCCAGGATGATCCCCAGGTTCTTTTGATATGCTCGATGATCTTGTTTCATAATACCTTCCTCTCATTTCTACCTCGTGCCGTCAGGCATTGAATGAGAGCAGTTCCTCCTCAAATTCAACGATTTGTTTGACGTTGTAAAGAAACCATGGGTCGATTTTCGTCACCCGAAACAGATCCTCGACCGTCGCCCCAAGTTGAAACGCATAGCGAAGATAGAAGACGTTGTCCGGCTTCGGCATTTTCAGACGATCGAGCACCTTCTTCTTCCACTCGTCGCGTTTGTTAAGAGAGAGCCCCCGAACATCGAGAACATCTTTGCCATCGGCACCGAGACCGAAGCGCCCCTGCTCGAGGGAGCGAAGGGCCTTCTGAAACGCTTCCTTGAATGTCCGGCCGATCGCCATCGCTTCACCAACCGACTTCATCTGCACCCCGAGGGTATCATCAACACCCTTGAATTTTTCGAAATCCCAGCGCGGAATCTTCACCACACAGTAGTCAATTGTTGGTTCGAAGGAGGCAGGCGTCTCTTTCGTTATGTCGTTCGGTATCTCATCCAGCGTGTACCCGACGGCAAGCTTCGCCGCGATCTTCGCTATAGGAAATCCCGTCGCCTTGGATGCGAGGGCCGACGATCGCGACACACGTGGATTCATCTCAATGACAAGCATTCTGCCAGTGTCCGGGTGCACCGCGAACTGGATGTTCGAGCCGCCAGTTTCAACACCAATCTCCCGAATGATCTTCTTTGCGGCGTCACGCATCGTCTGATATTCTTTGTCCGTGAGTGTCTGAGCCGGAGCAACGGTGATCGAATCCCCCGTGTGAACTCCCATCGGATCAAAGTTCTCGATCGAACAAATGATGACAACGTTATCCTTGAGGTCCCTCATCACCTCAAGCTCATATTCTTTCCAACCGATGACCGACTCTTCGATGAGGACCTGATGGATGGGGCTGCTTCCCAATCCGTGCTCAACTTTCTCACGGAACTCCTCCATATTGTATGCCGTCCCGCCGCCTGTTCCGCCGAGGGTAAACGACGGCCGAATGATCAGCGGCAAGCCGAACTCTTCGACGACCTTAAGTGCTTCCTCCAGTGAGTGCACGAAGTTCCCCCGTGGCGTCTCCAGGTCAATATTTCTCATCGCCTTCTGGAAGAGCTCACGATCCTCAGCTTTCTTGATCGCCTCGAGCTTGGCCCCGATCAGCTGAACGCCGTAGTTCTTCAACACGCCGCTCTCTGCCAAGGCTACAGCGATGTTCAGAGCAGTCTGACCTCCCATCGTGGGCAGAATGACGTCCGGGCGCTCCTTCGCGATGATCTGTTCGACGAACGACGGCGTGATCGGCTCGATGTACGTCGCATCGGCAAGATCGGGATCAGTCATGATTGTGGCGGGATTGCTGTTGATGAGGACAACGCGGAAGCCCTCCTCTTTCAGCACTTTGCAGGCCTGCGTGCCGGAGTAATCAAATTCACATGCTTGACCGATGACGATGGGACCTGAACCAATGATGAGGATGGACTTGATGTCGGTGCGCTTAGGCAACTCTGTTGTTCGCCAGATTACGTGAGGTATAATGCTCCGCTTGTCGGCCTTTAATATACCACGAACAGCCATCTTAATCAATACGAAAGACGAGCGCGAAGGAGAGTTTTGTCGAGAGCGACGCGTCTCCGCGGAAGCGGCGATGAGACCACCGAGAGACCCGATCAGCGCAGGTAGACCATCTTTCGAACTTGAAGGGGCGCTCCGGAGACGGACAGACGGCAGTAGTATACTCCTGAAGGCAGCGGTGTCCCATCCCGATTGAGGGGAGAGAATTGCACCGCGTGTCGTCCCGCTTCATACATCTTGTGTGAAGCGAGGGTTTGCACGAGCTCGCCCAAGGAGTTGAAGACTTCAAGCCGAACGGCCGAAGCCGACGGCAATTCGAACGGAATGACTGTTGAGATGTTGAATGGGTTGGGATAGTTCTGAAGAAGCGTAAACTGCGTTGCAAGAACACTTGAGGCATCCTTGAGGATCCAGTTGTTTGGGTCAAGCTGAACGGCGCTCGGCTCTTTCGGGAGGCCGAACATCAACGTTTGGATCTGGGTATTATTGAAGACCGTGATTGTTGTGTCAAGCCCGACACCGGTTAACCTAAGATCCAGCGGCATAGTAAAACAGACGGGAGTGCTTGTCCCTGTGGTTTGACTGATCGTAATCCTCACCCTGTAGCGAGACCCAACTTGGATCGTTTCCCACTGGTATTGGTAACTCGGATACTTCTCACCGTAGATCCATTCGTCAAAAAAGTAAGCCAGACTCTCGCCAAAAACGTTCTCACAGACCGATTGGAAATCCCTTGTGGAAGCCGTCTTAAACCTGAATTGGGGGTCGCTCGCGTACTGGTACATTGCCCTGAAGAAGAGCGAGTCCCCCATGACGTGCCTGAGCATGTGAAGAACTGTCGCTCCCTTTGAATAGACGAGCGCACCATTGAAGAGGCGGCCCACATTTGAAGTATCTTGAACAGAGATGGACCCGACTGCCGATCGCGCAGAACTGATTTGACCATTCATATATGACCGGTACGCCGACTGACCATACTTCCTCTCCTGATACAGCGCAACGCAATACGTCGCAAAGCCTTCATTCAGCCAGATGTCGGGCCAGGTCCTCATCGTGATCATATCGCCAAACCACTGGTGGGCGAGCTCGTGGGCAACAAGGTTTTCGCCAAAGTTGCCTAAGGACGTCATGGTCTGATGCTCCATCCCTCCACCCCATCCAAACTGAGAATGACCGTATTTCTCAGTGTAAAAAGGATAGAGCCCGAAGAGATCCGAATAGATCCTAAGCATGTCAACAGTTTGGGGAATGGAGCTTATCGCGGAACTCAGGAAATCCGGAAGACTGTAGTTCAGAACGAGCATTGAGTCGGTAGGTGAGTATCGAAACCAACCGGAGACCTGTGAATAATTCGCCACCGCGATTGAGACAAGGTACGTTGCGATAGGATAACGATGCTGCCATTTGTGCGTCTTGGTGCCATCGGGATTCTGGACAACGTCAACGAGCCTCCCTTGTGAGCCAACCTTGAAGCTGCCATCGCATGTGACCCACACGTCCACAGAGTCCGCTTTATCACCGGGATGATCTTTGCTTGGCCACCAGTCTTTTGCGCCGTAGGGTTCGCTGAGTGACCAGACCCAGGGCGATCCAGTGGAAGTCGTACTGAAGGCAAAGCTGCCAAACCCGGAGCTTCCAGGTACTCCGTGGTAGTACACCGCCGCTGTGATCGTCTCCCCGCGAGTATACGTTCGGTTCAGGCTAACAATGAAACTTGCCGGCTGTTGCGCAACACTGACGGGGGTGCCCCCCACAAGAACAGAATCGACCCTCAATGAGTTCATCAAATCCAGCGTGATCGACGCAAGATTGTCGACGATGCACCGCGCAACCATCGTGACTGAACCGGTGAGGTTATTCGGAGAGGTGGAGAGACGGAGGTCGAGCTTGTAATACGTTACATCAAATCCTTCCTGACCCGGAGTTGCGTGTTGAGATGCTCGCGCGAGTGTCGTAGAGCGTTGAGCTTCTGAGAGCCTCAGCTGTTTGAGCTGAAACTCCTCCGATTCTTGTGCGGACGAAAACTGAAGGGCGAGAGAAGAGAAAGCGAGCCACAGAAAAATTCGTTTTACCATTCGCAGCGTTGCTCTCATCGACAGTATTCTCCTAGTGCCCTCCACCCCACAGCATCTTGAAGGCGTGCAAGAGACCTGGAAGAATCGCATCGAGCGATTCCTCGACGCCTCTCTTCGAGCCGGGAAGGTTCACGATGATTGTCTTGCCTCTCACACCCGCGATCCCGCGAGACAACATTGCATACGGCGTCCGATCTTCTCCGTAGCTTCGAGCAGACTCAGTGATTCCGGGTACCTGCTTCTCGAGCACTGCTGCCGTTGCTTCAGGAGTAACATCTCTGGGACTCAGCCCAGTTCCACCCGTCGTCATGACCAAATCGACCTTCAGATTGTCTGCGTAGCGAAGAAGGTTCTGTCGTATCTGCTCCGCGTCGTCTGGAATGACCCTGTAGTCAACAATTTCTGCCCCTGTCGCCTTTAGCCGTTCGACAATAAGACGGCCGGAGGAATCCTCTTTTTTCCGACCCGCGATCGAATCAGATGCCACGAGAACGGCTGCCCGCAGGGGTCTATCAAGCACGTCGCTAAAATCCGACTTTCCTCCTTTTTTGCTGAGGAGCCTGACGCCAATGATCTCCATCGATTCGTCGACCGACTTTGCCATATCGTATATGGTCAGTGCTGCCACGGTAGCAGCCGTCAGCGCCTCCATCTCGACGCCGGTCTTGTAGACTGCCTTAACCTCTGCTGTAATCTCAATGGTCTCCGATCCCAACTCGAATCGACAATCCACGAAATCAATTGGCAAGGGATGGCAATAGGGGATGATCTGGCTGGCGTTTTTTGCCGCTTGTATTGCGGCCACCTTCGCCACCGGCAGGGGATCTCCCTTTGGAATCTTGTTTCCCCGAATCAGCGCAATTGTCTCCGGGCTGACCTTCAAGACCGCCGTTGCGGATGCAGTCCGGAGCGTCTTCGTTTTCTTTGATATGTCTCTCATGGCCTTGGAACGAATATAGCGAGAAAAAATGTTAGAGTCAGCTAGAGAGTGACGGGTTGCTGTTTTCTTTCAAATTCGTTCCGGTGAATCTCTCGGTTTTTTGTTATATTGATATACGTTTTTGCCAAGCAAACTTCTCTCTTCCGCGCCTGCGCTCGGAACGATTCTGGAGCCAGCTCGTAGAAATTGAGCTGATCCGGCCTTTCAGGAGAAACGACATGGAATTGAAGGATAGTTATCAGACGAAGTCAACTCTTACAGTAGGTGGTACGACCTACACAATTTTTTCCCTGAAGCGCCTCGACAAGGCCCTGGCCGGATCTCTCGACCGGCTCCCCGTCTCACTGAAAATCCTTCTTGAGAACCTGCTGCGTCAAGAGGATGGTAGAGTGGTTCGGCGCGAGGATATCGAAGCACTCGTGCGGTGGAACGCAAAAGCCGCTCCAGACAAGGAGATTGCCTTCATGCCGGCTCGGGTCCTTTTGCAGGACTTCACCGGCGTTCCGTGCGTTGTCGACCTCGCCGTGATGCGCGATGCGATGATCAAGATGGGTGGAGACCCGAACAAGATTAATCCGCTGCAGCCTGTCGATCTCGTGATCGACCACTCCGTGCAGGCGGATGAGTCTGGTTCCGGCTCCTCATTTCTCTTGAACGTGGAGAAGGAGTTCGAGCGAAACAAAGAACGCTATGCCTTCCTGCGATGGGGCCAGCAGGCGTTCAAGAATTTCCGCGTCGTACCCCCCGGCACAGGCATCGTACACCAGATCAACCTCGAGTATCTCGCAAAAGGAATCTTCACGAGCCAGAAAGATGGTGAGACTTGGGCGTATCCTGACACCCTGGTCGGGACGGATTCGCACACGACGATGATCAACGGCCTCGGCGTCCTCGGGTGGGGTGTTGGCGGCATCGAGGCGGAGGCGGCCATGCTCGGTCAGCCCATTTCCATGCTCATCCCGCAAGTCGTTGGATTCAAACTCTCCGGAAAATTGCGCCCAGGCGCCACTGCTACAGACCTTGTCCTCGTGGCCACGCAAATGCTTCGCAAGAAAGGTGTAGTGGGCAAGTTCGTTGAATTCTATGGGCCGGGGCTTTCGTCCCTTGGACTCGCCGATAGAGCTACGCTTGCAAACATGTCGCCCGAATATGGAGCCACAATGGGCTTCTTCCCTATCGATGAGGAGACGCTCAACTACCTTCGCTTCTCCGGCCGTAGTGCAGAGCTCGTTGCTCTTGTCGAAGCGTACTGCAAAGAACAAGGGATCTTCCATTCACACAATAGTCCCGAGCCTGAGTTCAGCGACACGCTTGAACTCGATCTGAGCTCCGTCGAGCCGAGCTTGGCAGGACCGAAGCGGCCACAGGATCGTGTGCCGCTCTCCGAAGCGAAAGCCTCCTACCGAAAATCTCTGGTCGAAATGCTCGAAGCAAAGGGCGTCGCCATCGACAAAGAGGCCGCCGCGTCGTGGGTGAACCGGGCTAATTCTGCCGAGGCGCAAACGGCCGATCAGTCACTTGGCGCAACTCTCCTCAAAGCGGTCCCGGTTCAAAAGAACGGATCCCATTTTGAACTTTCCCACGGTTCGGTTGTCATCGCGGCCATTACGAGCTGCACCAACACCTCCAACCCTTCTGTGATGGTGGCAGCCGGACTACTGGCAAAGAAAGCCGTTGAACGCGGACTGAAATCAAAACCGTGGGTGAAGACAAGTCTGGCTCCCGGCTCCAAGGTCGTCACCGACTACCTGCATGAAGCCAAGCTCGATTGGTATCTTGATGAGCTCGGGTTCAACCTCGTCGGGTACGGTTGCACAACATGCATCGGCAATAGTGGACCACTCCCTGAACCGATTGCAGGAGCGATTCAGGATAACGACCTCGTTGCTGTGTCCGTACTTTCGGGTAATCGGAACTTCGAGGGGCGTGTGCACGCTCAGGTGCGCGCCAACTACCTCGCCTCACCCCCTCTCGTTGTGGCCTACGCCCTTGCAGGAACGATGAATTTCGACATACAGAATGAACCCCTTGGGACCGGGAACGATGACAAACCGGTGTATTTGAGAGACATCTGGCCGTCACCAGATGAAGTCGAGTCGACCATTCGCTCGTGCGTGAAATCTGAGATGTTTCACCGGCAGTACTCGAACGTCTTCGAGGGAAGCAAGGAATGGAAGAATCTGCCCGTTCCGACCGGTCCCCAGTATGAGTGGGATGCGACCTCGACCTACATCAAAGCGGCTCCGTATTTTGAAGGCATGCCCAAAGAACCGCAAACCCCGAAGGATATCGTCGGCGCGAGGGTTCTCGCTCTGCTTGGCGACTCCGTCACGACGGACCACATCTCTCCAGCTGGATCGATTTCAGCCAGCGGTCCAGCGGGTAAGTACTTGGTCGAGCACGGCGTGGAAAAGAAAGACTTCAATCAATATGGTGCTCGTCGCGGGAACCACGAGGTGATGATGCGCGGCACGTTTGCCAACATCCGGCTTCGCAACTTGCTTGCCCCTGGAACCGAGGGAGGAGTGACAGTTCATCCCTCCTCAGAAGAACCCATCTCGATCTATGATGCGGCGATGAAGTATCGGAAAGAAGGAGTACCACTGATTGTGATCGCGGGAAAGGAATATGGCTCGGGCTCATCGCGCGACTGGGCCGCAAAAGGACCGCGCCTTCTCGGAGTGCGTGCGGTGATTGCCGAGAGCTTTGAAAGGATTCATCGGAGCAACCTGGTGGGGATGGGCGTCCTGCCGCTCCAGTTCGAAGAAGGGCAAAACACTAAGACACTCGGCTTGACCGGATTTGAAACCTACACCATTGAGGACATTTCCAAAGGATTACGACCTCAGCAGAAGATGACAGTCAAAGCCACGGACGCCGACGGCCAGAGCAAGACCTTTACGGTCATCTCTCGCATCGACACACCGAATGAAGTTGATTATTACAGGCACGATGGGATCCTGCAGTTCGTACTTCGTTCTCTCTTGAAATAATCGCCAATCTGGCAGCACGAAGTCAGTGAGGAACGACGGCAAATCCTGATAAGGAGAGTATTGGATGGGATATGGATTTTCAAAGACCGTATCGCTCTCGCACGAACGAGCCATTGAGCGAGTGACTGAGGAACTCAAGAAGGAAGGCTTCGGCGTGCTGACGACAATCGACGTGAGAGACACGCTCAAGAAGAAACTCAATGTGGATTTCAACAAGTACGTGATTCTCGGAGCGTGCAATCCTCCGTTTGCTCACAAGGCTCTCCAAATAGACGAGCAAATTGGCTTGCTGCTACCGTGCAACGTGATTGTGTATGAAAAAGCGGGGAAGACTGTGGTGGCTGCATTCGATCCGATCTCGATGACGAAGGTGATGGACAACGAGATGGTGCGACCTGTAGCAGAGGAAGTGAAGCAGAAGCTCCGGCGGGTCATTGACTCAGTGTAGCCGGGCCGTCCAACGAACTTCAAGAATCCATGTCGCTTAATTCGTCCTGCGCTCGCCTGGCGAAATCAGACCCGGGGAGAATTGCGATTGCTTTTCGGAAGAGCTCTCGCGCCTTGTCATATTCATCAGCCCGCCTGAATGCCACACCACCGTAATAAAAGACCGCGGCCTTGAGCTGGCGAGTTTGATTGGGAAACTCCGGATGTTTGAGGAGAATGATGAAGTCCTCAAGGGCGATCTCGAGGCCTCCGAACTTTTCAGGCATATTGAGACTGTTTATTCCTCGCGTCAACCTCACCATCATATCGTCGGGCGCCCTGTCGACCGCACGATCCATCTCCTTCCCCCCCTCTCTGAGGTACTTCAACTTCGTGGGCGGCCACCACGCATCACGTGCGCGAAGTGTCCACAGGCTCCCCCTGTAAACCAGAGCTACCGCATTCGTCGAATCAAGTGCGAGCAATCTGTCGAAGCACGTAAACGCTTTCTCCACCGCGTCGTCGTCCCCCTGCATCCCAAGATCGTGATAGAGACGACCCAACTCCATCAGAGTCGCTTGATCGTCGGGACTCGTTCTCAGCCTTCCTTCGAGCTCTCTGACTTTGTCTTGCGCGCGTGCAAGACTGCCCAACGTGATGGAGAAGAGAACAAGAAAAAAAAGAAAGGCGGTGAGACGCCGGTTCATAGACTTCCTTGCGGCAAGACTCTGTACTCCTCCACTCTCTCTACGGCACACGGGCGGGTTCGGCCTGCTGCTTCTGCTCAACGCGGAACCAAGCAAGACGAGGCTTGATTCTGTCCCATAAGCGATACCCTAGCAGCAATATCAGGATGACACCGTAGATCAGCGGCCTCTGCCTATCAGCCTTCACCAACCACAGATAATGGATGACACCACCAAGCGCCGTAAAATAGACAAGGCGATGCAGCAGGCGCCAGCGCCTCCCTCCCATCCACTTTGCAATCCTATCAGTCGAGGTGGCGGCAAGAGGTGCCATCAGCACGAAGGCCGTGAAGCCGACAGCGATGAACGGCCTCTTCACAATATCCTTCACAATCTCGTCAAATGCAAAGAACTGATCCAGGTAAACATAGGTCGTGAAGTGAAGTAATCCATAGAAGAACGCGAAGAGGCCGAGCATTCTCCGCAGCCGCACGACGACACTCCATCCCGTTATCTTGCGAAGAGGAGTAACCGCAAGTGTGATCATGAGGAACCGCAGCGTCCACGTTCCAGTCTCACGAGTAACATCATCAATTGGATTCGCGCTGAGGCGTCCGGACAGAGCATTCCAAACGAGCAACGCCATGGGCAGAAGAGAAAGCAAGAACACTGACGGTTTGATCACGCGCGTTGTCCACTGCACTTGTGTCACAGCTACTCCTCTCCTCAGAAGTATTTCCTCAAGTCCATGCCGGCATAGAGATGAGCGACCTGATCACCATAACCATTGAACGGTAGGGTTTTCCGCTTGAAGAATTCGCCGATCCGACGCTCTGATTTCTGGCTCCATCGGGGATGGTCAACGTCAGGGTTGACATTCGAGTAGAAACCGTATTCGTCCGGAGCAGAGATGTTCCAGGTAGTTGCCGGCTGCTTCTCAACAAACGTGATCCTGACGATCGACTTAATGCCCTTGAAGCCGTATTTCCAGGGTACAACCAACCGAAGCGGCGCGCCGTTCTGATTCAGCAGCTCCCTGCCGTACAGGCCAACAGCCAGGATCGTAAGTGGATGCATTGCCTCATCGAGGCGGAGGCCCTCGACGTACGGCCATTGAAGGACATTTCTCTTCTGGCCGGGCATTTGTTCCGGTCGATACACTGTTTCAAACGCGACGAATTTTGCCTTTGATGACGGCTCCGCTTTTTTGATGAGCTCTGCCAGTGGAAATCCTCGCCACGGAATCACCATGGACCAGCCCTCAACGCACCGCATCCGATAGATACGGTCTTCCAATTTGTACGGCTTCATGAGATCTTCGAGACTGTACGTGGCTGGCTTCTTCACCTCTCCCTCGATTCGAACGGACCACGGTTTCGGCTTGAATCCGCCGGAGTACTCAGCCGGATCGCTCTTGTCAGTTCCGAATTCATAGAAGTTGTTGTAGGTCGTGATATCGTTGAAGGTGTTCACTTCTTCGTCGGTATCGGTGAGACCTTTCTTCCCTCTTGGCCATCGGTCCTGCGCATAGAGGCCGTGTGGCAAGAATGGGGCCGCGGCCAGCCCAATGCCTGCAGCAGACGCTGCGAGCATGAATTCACGGCGATTCAGATAGAGGTGTTCAGGAGTGATCTCTGAGGACTTGATATCGTCCTTCGGTTTGATAAGCATGGGAATTCCCTTCCTTGGCGCGTTCTGGTTCGTGCATGAGAACGCACCGTCGAGGGGTTTTGTTCCGTCGGAGAGAACTCGTTAAGAAGGGCAGCAGAAGCGAGGATCGTTTCAGCCCCTTATCTGCTTCCACCAGCGGTCAACCACTTCGGGAATATCGGTCTTGACATCGCTCTGTTTCCACTTGTCGAAGAACTGGATGTCAGCGCTGCTGGGTTCGGGGTCGGGGAAGTCGATTTGCACCCTGAGCGGCATCGGGATGGCCTCGCCGACGATGAGTGCCTCACCCTGCCGCAGGGACGGCAGCGTGTCGATCAGGCCCGCGAACGTATCGGACATCAGCTTCCGAACATAGCCCTGGTCCACGGGATTAGTCAACCGCAAGATAACGAAGTTGTTGCATTGCGAAATGATCGTCTCGGAGACTTCCGCGGGACGCTGGCTCACGATCATGCAGCTCACGCCATACTTTCTTCCTTCCTTGGCTATTCGCTCGACTGTTCGGCGAGCTGCACCGCTGCCAGCCTGACCGCTCGGCAGGTAATTGTGCGCCTCTTCGAAAACCAGCAAGATCGGAAAGTCGCGACGGCTCGCGTTCCAGAAGTTGAAATCGAATGCAAGCCGGGCGAGCAAGGAGACAATGGTATTGACGATGTCAAACGGGACACCGCTGAGGTCCATGATTGTTATCTGCTCGTGCTCGGAGGAGCTGAAGATTGTGCTCAGGAGCTCCTTGAAGCTGGAAGATTGAACGTACGTCTTCGGCTTGAACATGAAGGCATAGCGAGGATCATTCAGCCTGCTATCGAGTCGAACGAGGAAACGTGAGAACTTTCCATAGAACGGACCTTCCTTCGCTGCGGTCCCGAGACCAGAGATCTTCTCCGAATCGAGATACTGGATCTTCGCACGCACTTCGGACAAGTCAAAGTACACTGGTGTGTCCACGGTGAGCACATCCGACAACTGGGGGTTCTTACCCTTCTTGGATGCGACGACGAGATCCTTCAGCACGGTGACCTGGCTCGCTGCGGAATCGTCCCGAGGATCAATGAACATCTCCTCGAGCTCAGCCAGGTTCATCAGCCAGAACGGAAGCTCGAGCTCAGCAATATCGAGTCGCTTGCTCGTTTCGGGAAACGCAGCACTGTACTCGTTGTGAATATCGAGGATGATGACGTTTGTGTCAGGATACGTCGCGACCTTTTGGAGGATGGACGAGACTGTGCACGACTTACCCGCACCGCTGGATCCCAGGATCGCGAGGTGCTTTCCGAAGAACCGATTGGGGTCCAGATAGCACCGCTCTCGCTCAAAGAGTGAGAGCTGACCGACCGAGAAGCCGAATTTCCGGAAGACCGAAAACACCGCCGTGAGATCGGCGTCCTCGGCGATGAAGACCGGCGAGTCCACCGGTGGAATGACCGACACGCCGCGCTCGTATCTTCCTGCCTTCACTGTTCCGACGAGGTTCAGGTCCATGATGCAACGTTGGGTAAACGTGCCGTTCTCCGGGAAGTCCACTTTCTTGAATTCCGAAACCATCGAAACGATAATCAGCTTCCCAACGGGAACAAGCACGTAGCTCCCAATCTGACCGATGTAGTACACCTTTCCATTGATCTCACGGGTGAGCGTTTTGATGTCCGTATCGATAACCGCCGTCAAGGTCCCGCTCGTCACTCCCGTCACAATACCAATGCGCTTTTCTTCAGTCATTGCACGCCTCGTATGAAGGAACGATGCAACTCATTATTTATGCTTGGTTCACTCGCTTGATCACGACGATGGTCTTGTCATCGCTCTCCTCCGTGCCCGACGAGAACTGCAACACGTCATCCACAAGCTGCTGGCAGATGTCCTTGGCACTCAGTGAGGAGAACTCCTGGACTTTCTCGGCGAGACGCTTCTCACCGTACATCTCCGTACCGCCCCGAGCCTCGCTGACACCATCAGTATAAAGTACAACTACGTCCCCTTTCTGAAGGTGAGTGTTATCAACTCTGTAGACCCCATCAGCAAATGGGCCCAAGAGCTGGCCGGTGGCCTCAAGCGCCTCAGTCTTCTTCGTCTCCGCCCGATAGAGGAGAGGACTGTTGTGACCCGCATTGGAATAGAGCATTAGCCCCTTCGGGTCGTTCGACAGCTCGGCGTAGAACAGCGAAACAAATTGTTCCTCAGAGAACGATTGGTTGACGAGCTTGTTGATGCGCGACATCAGTGAGCTGATCTTCGTGTGATAGGAGATCCCCATCCGAAGCGCCCCCGAAACATACAACGCTTGAGCCGCCGCCCGAAAGCCCTTGCTCGCAGCGTCGCCAATAACAACGCTGAGCCTGTCCTGCTCCTCGTCACTACGAAGGTAATCAAAAAAATCTCCTCCCACAATCCGGTCAGGCAAAGACACCCCGTACAACTCATAATGATGAAACTTCAGGGCGTGCTGGGGCAAAATGCTTTGCTGAATTTCCCTTGCCTTATCGAGATCTTTTTCCAGCAAGTATGCCTTCCGCTCGACCTTCTTTCCACGCAACAGAGAGGTCACGGCCAGACCGATAATATTCAGATCGGAGAGGATAGACTCATCCAACGTATCGGAGTTAAAGGCGAGGATGTAGAGAGGAACCAACCCCCGTTTCGTCTCGATTTTCTCGCCGACGCCCGTTGCAGAATACTTGATGATACCCTTCTTTCGGAGATACTTGTCGGTTTCGATCGCGATGACTGATCGATGCTCCGCCAAACGAAGGAAAATCGGATAGCTTGCCAGCGAGATCTGGTAACCGGGGTCGAGGCGATCAATGACTCCAATCTGATGGACGAGTCGGTACGACTCGTTTCCTGGTTCGTACTCCCAGATGCGCCCCCCCTTGAGGCTGATCTGCTCGTCCTTAACAATTTCGTTCAGGACATGCTTGAGAAGTTCCTTGTCCGTCTTGAAATGTTCCGAGGCGAAGCTTTCAATAGTCCGATACAGCCTGCGTTGATTCATCATAGCAGTCAGATTACCTCATCCAATGGAGAATCTGCTACCGTCGGGCGGAGCGGGGCAGAGAGAATCGCGTAAGTTCCGAAGCCAACGAGGAGGACCGCTATCAGGAGAAGGAGAATCTTGAATTCCAGCCTTGTTTGGATCGCTCGAATCAAGCTGTGAGCCCCCTTTTTACGCAGAGTGAGGAGAAAAAAATGAGGAATGTCCTTCAGGACCGGAATCAACTTGGAAGAAATCTCGACTCAATCTAGTCAATTCTCGCTTGAGAATCAACGAGATCATCGAGCGCGACGACGCTGAGCAGGGCGCGTTCGTGAACGTTGCATGCGTGAGGAGAGATATTGAATCGGAACTGATGCGCCGGTCGAAACGCGATCCTAGTCCAGCTTCTTTCTGAACCTTAAGACACTGGCGACCAGAATCGCAACCCCCATGAATAAGAGCATCAGAGCCTCGACCCAGAGTGTACTGAGGCCAACGCCCTTCAGGATGATCGAACGGACGATGACAAGATAGTACCGCATCGGTATGCACAGAGAGACATACTGCAGCACCTTCGGCATATTCTCCACCGGGAACACAAACCCGGAGAGGTACATCATCGGCATCATCATAAAGAAGATCGCGGTCATCATCGCTTGCTGCTGCGTTTTGGAAATCGTCGAGACAAAAAGACCCACACCAAGGGATGTAAGGAGAAAAAGCCCAGAGAGTCCGAAGAGCAGCAGCACGCTTCCCTTGATGGGTATCCCGAAGCCGAAGACCATTACGGACAGGACCACGCACACGTTGGTGAGGCCGATGATCGTGAAGGGAATGAGCTTGCCCAGGATAAGCTCAGAGGGCTTGATGGGTGTGACCATGAGCTGCTCGAGGGTTCCGATCTCCTTCTCCTTCACAATGGCCATCGCCGTGAGATTGGTAGTCGTGAGGAGCAGGATGAGCACAAGGACGCCCGGGACCATAAAATTCCTGCTCTTCAACGAGGGATTGTACCAAGCCCGGATCTCAGCGTCAACCATGCCTGTGGGGAGTCTGCCTCCGAGGACCTCGGTCAGAATCTCGGTTGAAGAACGAATAATGATTTGATTGACATAAGCCATCGTGATGGCGGCAGAACTTCCTTCACTTCCATCGAGGAGTACCTGAACCGTGGCAGGCTCTCGGCGCAGCACCTTGTCCCCAAACTTTGGCGGTATGACGAGCGCCATCGCCACCTTGTTGTTGTCCACATACTGCTGAATTGACCCATAATCCTCCGTTGCATACTCGACTGTGAAATAGCCAGAATTGGTGAAGCTCTGGACGAAGGTTCGACTCGTCTCCGTCTTATCAAGATCACACAACACGATCGAGATATTCTTGACGTCAAGAGACGCGGCGAATCCAAGAAGTGTCAGCTGGATTACGGGCGCGAGGAATGCGATTGGCAGCAGCTTCTTGTCCTTGAAGAGCTGTCCAAACTCCTTCTTTAAGAGGGCGATGATTCGCTGCAGACTCATGATCTCATCCGATTGTCTTCTTAAACCGTAGAGTGCTGATCGCGAGAAGCACCGTGGCAAAGAGACCCAGATAGACAATCTGCTCCCAGAACGCGCTTATCCCCACACCCTTCAGGACGATGCTGCGGAGAATGACAAGGTAGAACTTCGCTGGAGTCACGTTCGAGATCACTTGCAGCCACCACGGCATGCTGCGTATCGGAAATACGAAGCCGGACAGAACCATCGTTGGCACCATGGAGACGATGGCAGCAATCTGAAATGCAACCTGCTGGCTGTCCGAGATGGTCGACACCACCAGACCGATGCTGAGCGCGGCTACGACGAACAGGAGCGTCGCCCCAAAGAGGTGCAGAATGCTTCCTTTGATCACGACATCGAACAACCAATAGGCTGCGAGAAGCACGAGGGCCGCGGCCACCAACGAAATGAGTGCGTAGGGAATGAGCTTCCCAAGAATAAACTCGAATGAATGGACAGGTGAGACATTGATTTGCTCGATAGTGTTCCGCTCCTTCTCCCGGACGATCGACAGCGAGGTGGCAATCACTCCGGTGATGGCGAGAATGAAGGCAATAAGCCCCGGCACGAGGAATTTGGCGCTCTTGAGCTCAGGATTGTACCAGATGCGCCCTTCATAGCGAATCGGTATGTAGCTGCCTCGACCCATCTTGGTGAGATTGTTCAGAATGATCTTCTGAGAGTATTGCATCGTCACGGCTTGAGCGTACCCAACGACGGTCGTTGCCGCACTTGCCTCCATGCCATCCACGAGAATCTGCACGGTAGCTCTCTCATTGGCGAGGAGACGCGAGGAGAAGTCAGCAGGCACGACGATGACAATCCGGACATGCCCGTCGTCGATCAAGCGCGTCGCTTCCTCCGAAGTGTTCAAATTTTGGACGTAATCAAAGTAGCCCGAGGTGATGAACGAGTTAATGAATTCTCTCGATCGAGCGCTCTTCTCTCGATCGACAACAGCGGCCTTAATGTGGGTGACGTCGAAATTCAGGGCGTACCCGTTCAACAGAAGCAGACCAGCAGGCACCACGGTCAACACCAGAAGCACACGCTTGTCCCGCCTGATGTGCCTGAACTCCTTCTTGATAATCGTCAGCATCCGTCGAATCATGGAGAAGTCCCTCACGCCGCCTTCTTTGCTTCTTGGTCGAGCAGATAGATAAAGACATCTTCAAGCGAAGGCACGATCGTCTCAACATGATGGACGCCGATGCCGTTCTCCTTCAAGAGACGCCGGATCTCCGTGCGGGCCTGTTGTTCCTCGCGAACGCTGACATGGAGATTCGTCCCGAAGACCGATGTTTCAATCGCCCACGGTTCCTTTTCAATCCTGGACATCGCCTCAACGGCATTTGAACATTGAACTTCAAGGATGGGCGTCCTGATGTGATCCCTCTTCAACTCCTTCGGGCTCCCTGCGGCAATGATCTTTCCAGCGTTGATGAGAATGATATCGTTACAGTATTCCGCCTCCTCCATGTAGTGCGTCGTCACCAACACGGTGACCCCCTCGGCGGAGAGATCGTTGATCAGCTCCCAGAACTTTCTGCGCATTAAAGGATCAACGCCGCTCGTCGGTTCATCGAGGAAAACGATCCTGGGACGATGGAGCACCGCACAGCCAAGCGCAAGCCTCTGTTTCCAGCCCCCGGAGAGCGTACCGGTGATACTCTTCTCGCGGCCACGCAAGTTCGCTATGTCCAACACCCACTCTTTTTTCTTGGCGACCTCGCCGTTCGTCAACCCATAGACCTTGCCAAAAAAGTTGATGTTCTCCTCGACGGTCAGATCTTCGTAAAGCGAGAAACGCTGAGACATGTAGCCGATAGTTTCCTTGACCTTTTCCGGTTCCCTATTGATATCGTAGCCGCCGACGCGAGCCGTCCCTTCTGTTGACTGCAGCAAACCGCACAACATCCGGATTGTGGTCGATTTTCCCGCTCCATTTGCGCCGAGGAAGCCGTAGATCTCCCCCTGTCTGACCTCGAAGCTGATGTGGTCGACGGCACAAAACTTCCCAAAACACTTCGTTAGACGCTCAACCTCAATTGCGTTCATCACCATAAGATCATTTGTAGATGGATTCACACGACTGCGGTCTATTCTGCCACCCCGACAGCTTTTTCCAATCTTGCCTCGGCGAGCCCATATTCAACGAGCGCCTGCGTCAGCTGGAGCTTCGACTGCAAGAGCGCAACCTCAGCATCCAGGAGCTCGGAGTTCGTGGTCAATCCTGCTTTGAACTTCTCCGCTGTCACGCGATAGTTCTCACTTGCCTGCTCAACGCCAAGCTCCGAGAGGCGAATTCTCTGCTTGGCCTGATTGAACGCCATATAGTTCTGAGTGACTTCAAGCGTGATGCCATCCCGCAGCGTGGACAGCGCATCCTTTGTCTGCTCGTGCTGTGCCGTCGCCGCGTTCGTTTGGTGGAGGGACGTCAGATTGTTCCAGATATCAAATTGAAGCGAGATGCCGATGTCCCACGAGTCCTTGAATTCGTCCTTCGCCGGAAAGATCCTCGGATTCGGCCTTGCATAGTAGTAGCTTCCCGTCAGAAACACCTGTGGTAACCAGCCCCCCTTCGCTGCGGTGATGCCTGCCTCCGTTCCCTTGAGGCGCCATTCCATACCTTGGATCTCTGGCCGCTGCTCGAACGCCGCAGTGACGAGCTTGCTCACCTCTGGAAAGTCTTTGGTCCGCGAGGTCGGCGACGACGCAAGAGCGACCTCCGTCTCGAGAGGGAGACCGATGGTCGAGTTGAACGCAAGCATTGCGAGTTGCGCATTGTTCTCTGCATCGCTTTGGAGGATCTTGGAGTTCGAAAGCTGTACTTGGACCTTCAGCACATCGTTCCTTGTTGCCATCCCTTGCTTCAGGAGGTTTTCCACATCCATCAGATGTGCGGTGATCTGGTTGACGTTTTCGTCGGCGAGGCGTTTGATTTCTCGTGCGCGATAGAGATTCCAGTAGGCAGCTTTGATGTTGTAGATCAGTTCCGTTCTGTCCTTGGCAAGATCGTGCCGCGATGCTTCGGCTTGGTACTCTGCGTTGTCTGCCGCGGCCTGCAATTTCCAGCCTGTGAAGAGCGGTTGCTGCAATGTTGCGCGCACATTGTAGGTATTCAGAACTATCGGAAACGTGACAACGTTGCCGGGGATCGGAATCCTGAATTCGGGAACCGAGCTGAGTTTCTGGTAGGCGGCCTGCACGCGCACGGAAGGATAGAGCGTTGCCGCAGCTTCACTTGCTTTCGCGTCAGCATATTCTGCCTTCATCTGCGACGCGTGCAATACCTTGCTGTTCTCCAATCCGATCCGAATGCTTTCTTCGATCGTGAAACTCCTCTGCTGCGCAGGGAGTTGCCGCACCAGCACGATGGCGATGAGAACAGCGACGGCGTTCAACCGGTTGTTCATGGCTTCGGTGTAACCTCGCTTTCTTGTTGGGCTCCTCGTTGGGACAAGAGAGAGATGAAGACATTCTCCAGAGAAGGTGAAATCGTTCTCCAGCCTGAGACATCGATGGAATTCTTCTTGAGCGCGGCGATCACCTTGGTGATATCGCGCTCCTCGTTTTGTACAAGCACATTGAGACGATCGCCAAATGCCTGGACTTCACGAACTGACTCAAGGGATTTCAGAAGGTTGAACGACTTGCGGATCTCGGAGCAAACGATCTCGACGGTCGCGCCCTTGACGATTGCCTTCAGATTGTCAGGCGTGTCCGCCATCAGAATTCTCCCTTCATTCATCAACGCCACTCGTGAACAGCGTTCAGCTTCGTCGAGGTACGGCGTCGTCATCAGAATCGTAATGCCCTCCTTCAAGAGCCCCGAGAGGATCTTCCAGAAATCCCGTCGGGACACTGGATCGACGCCGGCAGTGGGCTCGTCCAGAAAAATCACATCCGGCGTGTGGATAAGCGTGCATGCCAGAGCAAGCTTCTGTTTCATCCCACCGGATAGCGTCTCGGCGAACCGATCCCGAAATGCCGTCAGCCGGGTGAATTCCAGCAGCTCATTCCGACGATGCTCGAACTCACGGACGTTGTGGATCTCCGCAAAGAACTCGATGTTTTCGTCAACGGTGAGATCTCCATACAGACTGAATTTCTGGGACAGATAACCAATTCTCTTCTTGACCTCTGTTGGCTGCTTCTGGACATCGAATCCACAAACCGAGAGAGCCCCTGATGTCGGCTTGACGATGCCGCAAAGCATTCGAATGGTGGTCGTCTTTCCGGCTCCATCCGGACCGACGAGCGCAAACATCTCCCCCCGTCTCACCTCGAGCGATATGGCATCAACCGCGAGGTGACGGTCGAACCGTTTGGAAACCGAGCGGAGCTCGATTGCGTTCATGGTCTCGATCCTCGCTAACGGATATACGCGTCTGCCGGCATGCCGGATTTCAGAATCCCCTCCGCGTTATCCACCTCAATCTTCACTCCGAACACCAGCTTCGTCCGGTCTTCTTTCGTCTGCACATTCTTCGGCGTGAATTCCGCGTTCGGTGAGATGTAAATAACCTTCCCCGGAAATGATTTGTCCGGGTACGTGTCGATCACAACATCCGCTGGTCCGCCGAGCTGGACTTTGCCAAGCTCTCCCTCGCTGACATAGATCATGAGGTTGAGTCTCTCCAGCCGTGCGATGGTGGCCACGGCGGAACCGACACCGATCAACTCCCCTTCCTCGAGTGGCTTGTGAGTAATGGTGCCGGCAACCGGGGCAAGGACCGTGGCGTCCGACAGCTGCTTGTGCAATATGTCGGCGGAGGCTTTGGCCTGGCTCAGGCGGGCTTTTGCCGCTGAAAGGTCTTCGGGTCTTGCAAACCGCTGAAGCTTCTGCAAGCTCTCTTTTGCCGAATTCACTTGTGCCTTGGCAATCGTATGGCGGGACTCCGCTTCATCGAATTGCCGTCGCGTCACCGTGTTGGATGCGAGCAGTTCTTTCATCCTTGCATAGTCATCACTCGCGATCTTGAACGATGCTTCCGCCTGACGTAAAGCTTCTTCTGCAAGGCGAAGGTCCTCCGAGCGCGCCCCGTTCAGCAGCAACCGGTACTGAGCCTCAGCCAGCTCGACGCCTGCTTGTGCCTGTTTCCACTGCAGCTCGGGGGTCGAGCGATCAAGCACCACAAGAGTATCACCGACACGCACGTGCTGTCCCTCCTGGAAATATATCCTTTCGACTTGCCCCGGGACTTTCGCGCTCACCTTCACCTCTGTCGCTTCGAGAGTGCCGCTTGCTTCGATGGATCCTTTGTGATTGTTGCCACAACCCTGCCAGACGAGGATCGTCAGGAGTAGTAAAATGACACGAACGGTTTTCATAGGAACCTTCATACAGGATGAGTAGTGTCAGATTGGATTGTCAAACAGATGAAACCCTTTTCTCGCATCGTCTGTCAGCGCCCCCTCAAAAAGAACTCTGAATATTGTGCGAAACGCATCATCCGTGGAGAATGCATTCTGACTGAGCACTTCCGGGTTGACAATCCCCTGGACTGCACTGATCAACATGAAGATCAGAACCTGATCATGGACGTCATCACGGAACACCTTTTCTGCACGCGCTTGCTGGATCATTGTGGCGAGCTTCCTGAGGACGCGCTCCCGTCGGAACTGCTCCAATTCCTTCCAAAGCGCAGGAGTGAATCTCTGCATATCATTGATGCACGACCTGCTGATTCGCCCCACGAATTTCCCCAGCATCATCAACGCCTCCGCTAATTTCTCTGCAAAGGGCTTATCCGACGAAACGATTTGCTGCAGCTCTTGGTCTATCATGCGCATGTTCATATGAACCGCAGCGCGCATGAGTTCTTCTTTGCTGGGGTAGAATTTGTAGAGCGTCTTCTTGCTGATTCCGAGGTCCAAGGCGATTTCATCAATCGTGACTTTGCTGAACCCCATCTGCAAAAATTTGTCACGAGCGTGAAGCAGAATTCTCTCTCGCGTTTCTAGATCTGATGCCATACTCAAGACCCTAGGAAACTCTTGTAGTATCGAGAGTTTCCTATTTAGGAGTACCTAAATAATTTCGATGATTTTGCTGACAGAAGGTTATGAATCTCTAGATACTATTATCGTATTCTTGGTTTCCAATTTAAGGGATTTTTTTTCCCGTGTCAAGGAGAATCTTTCGGGCTCGGCTCCGCGCGTGAATTTCCCCTGAGCTCAAATGGAGGGAAGGCTTTTGTCTTATTCCCAAGAACGGGAAAGGCCAACCAAGCCCAGAACTGTGCCCTAATTACCTTGAGTTCAGGGAGGTCGGTGAGCCTGCGCGTGTGGAGGACGGAGACAGCTAGAGTAAAAGGACTGCGAAACGTGCTGTCTGCCCAGAGGTGTGAACGTGCGGGGTCTTTTGCTCGCTCTTCCTTCAAGCTACGATCGGTCCATCTGCTTCTTGAGCTCCGCGAGCTTTTGCAGCGCCTCGAGCGGGGTCATCTTCTCAACGTCCAGCTTCCGGAGCTCATCCCGGAGGTGATCATCTTTCATTTCGAAGAGCGTCATCTGGATGTCGGGTGGAGGGATTCTTCCTTTGATCTTCTTGCCGGTTGAATACACATTCAATTCGGAGTCCTCAAGATTCATGAGTATGCTCTTCGCTCGGTCGGTTACCTCTTCCGGCAAGCCCGCCATCTGCGCGACCTGAATCCCGTAGGAGTGATCAGCAAAGCCCGGAACCACCTTATGCAAGAAGATCACCTTGTCTCCG
>Ga0315284_10003503_pt1 | contig 22340 bp, 15 predicted proteins | sample YL17G09_16_MG_FD_203696 | JGI IMG/M metagenome (GOLD analysis project Ga0315284, IMG submission 203696) | Sediment microbial communities from Yellowstone Lake, YNP, Wyoming, USA - YL17G09_16 | ecosystem: Environmental > Aquatic > Freshwater > Lake > Sediment | place: USA: Wyoming | collected... | reverse complement strand
CGTTCCTCTTCTGTCAGCGTCACGATATACTTCTTCTTCATGGTAGGCCTCCTTGCCAGGGTTATGCCTATCCCATCGGCAAAGAGACCCAACGTCATTCATCATTTGACGGCTGACGGAGCACTAGGGGTCGCGTGCGTGCGGAGCACGCACCCTACATTATTCCGTATTCCGCTTCCGCGTTCTGCGGGTGATAAGCCCCGCAAGACAAGGCAGGCAAAGGATTTATAGGGTGCCAGAAAAATTAGTCACACCCGTGCTACGCCCGCCCTGCCGCCATCGCCTTGACCTCCTCGACCCAGGCCCTCGCCAGCGCCTCGTCAGCCGCCTCGGCCATGATCCGCAGGACCGGCTCGGTGTTCGACGGCCGGACGTGCAGCCACCCCTTGTCGGACGAAAGGTACAGCCCGTCGCGGTCGTCGGCGCTGGAGTCGGCGAAGCGTCTGCGCATGGCCTCAAAGACCTCCGCCGGCTGTACCCCCGCCAGGGCCACCTTGTCCTTCACCATGGTATAGACGGGCAACTCGCCGGCGAGTTCACTCAATTTTCGCCGCCGCCAGGCCATCATCTCCAGGACCAGGGCCGCCCCCGAAAGGCTGTTGCGGACCAGGGCCACCCGCGGGTCAATGACGCCGCCGTTGCCCTCGCCGCCGATGACGCAGCCCTCTCGCTCGATGGCTTCGGCGACGTTGAGTTCGCCGACGGGTGTCCGCAGGATCGGCACACCCGCCTCCCGGGCCACGAAATCGAGCATCCGCGACGTCGAAAGGTTCGCCGCGATCGGGCCGCGCTTCTGACTCAGCCGATGCCGGCAGGCCAGGGCAAGGGTGTATTCCTCGCCGATGGCGCATCCGGTCTCGTCAACGAGGCTCAGGCGGTCGGCGTCCGGATCGAGCGCAAGGCCCAGCCCCGCGCCGCTCTCGCAAACCGCCCGCGACAGGCCCCCGATGTTTGTGGGAATGGGTTCCGGGCCGCGCGCAAACTCGCCCGTCGGCTTGGCGTTGATCATGACCACGTGGCAGCCGAGGCGCTCGAGGAGCAGGCCCATCTCGCGGCCGCCCGCCCCGTTGACGGGGTCCACGGCGACGCGAAACCCGGCCGCGCGGATCTTGGCGGCACCGACGGTAGGCAGCACGCGGCCGACGTGGATCTCGGGGCCGTCCGACAGGGATTCGGCCGCCCCCGGCTGCGCCGCACGGGCAAACGCGCGGCGCTCGAGGATATCGAGGACGGCCTGGCCTCGGTCGCGGCTCAGAGCGACGCCCTTGGGCGACATGAGTTTGATGCCGTTCCAGGGCAGGGGGTTGTGGCTCGCCGTGATGACCGCCCCGCCGGCCGCACCGAAATGGGTCACCAGGACGCTCGCCCCGGGCGTCGAGAGGATGCCGGCGTCGGCGACCGCGCAGCCGGTGGCCCGGAGGCCCTTCTTGAACGCCTCGGCCAGCAGGGGGCCGCTTGGCCGCGAGTCGCGGGCAAGGATGACGCGCCCGCCGCCGACCATCGTGCCGAAGGCCAGGGCGAACCGCTCGACTTCCGCCGGGCCGAGGCCGTCGCCTACGATCCCGCGAATCCCCGAGATGCTGATGATGAGTTGCGGCACCGCAGCCACCCTCCGCCGACCGCCACGGTAGATTATCCTGCCGCAGGGAAGACGGACAAGAAAAATGGTGCGATTCCGGATTTCGGATTCCGGATTTCGGATTGAGAGGCGCGCCGGAGGCGAGTTTGGCCGCGACCCGACTTCGCTTCCGACTTCGCTGCGCTTCGCCGTGACAGGGCGCTTCGCCGCGGCAGGCCCGGAATGAGCGCCCGCTGGGCGCGTTTAGCCGCGACCCGCAGGGGAGCGGCGTTGTTTGCCGTTGCTGTTCGTTTCGTGACTCGGTTCTTTCCCGGGGATTCGCTGCGCTCATCCCCGGGCGTTGGCCCTTTGTCCCTTCGTCCCTTCGTCCCTCCGTCCCTTCGTCCCTTCGTCCCTTCGTCCCTTCGTCCCTTCGTCCCTCCGTCCCTTCGTCCCTTCGTCCCTCCGTCCCTTCGTCCCTTCGTCCCTTCTTTTCTTGTATTTGGGCCCACTTTGCGCCGCCTTCTTTTTTTTCGGAGCCGGGTTATCGCTGTTTTTTATAGCGCCAATGCGGTTTTGGGGCGAAAATGTTAAGATGGGCAAGCGCAGAATTACGCGCTCTTGCGCGCCACTCGCGCCCAATGCCCGTTTTTGACCCCGAAAACGGGGGCGCCTTGCGCCTTTTGCTAACATACGCAAGGCCATACGTGCATGTGAGCGGAGAAACGAACCAGCGGAGGAGCGGAAGCGCGGCCAGGGCAAGTCCTTCAACGAGCGGCGTGCGGGAGCACGCCGTAGCGCACGAACGTCAATGGTTAAGCCGCGAGCGGGAAGCCTTTGTTTCGAGCGGCGACCGGGAGGTCACCGTAGCCCCCGGCCGGGCAGGCACATTCGGACGCGAAACCCGCCTTCGCCCTGCGGGCAACGCCGGGGCAGGCCGAAATCAGTTCGCCTCGTACGCGCGAAGTTCCACGACGTGCAGCCCGGGGTTGGCGCTGTTGCTGAGCATGGTCACACGGATGTAGCGTGCCTTGGTCGGGGCGAAGGTGTGGGAGTACCCTTTCTCGGTGGCCGCCTGCGTGTTCGTGGAGGCGTCCACGACCTCGGTCCAGGTCTTGGCATCGGTGGACAGGAATATCTTGTACTGGTAATGTCTCCTGCCGTCCCAGTAGGTGTAGAGCGTCACTCGATCCAGCGTGGCGACCTTCTGGAGGTCGATCGCGAAATTCTGCGGGCCCGGCGAGAAGTCCAGGAATCTGTTGTGATCGACCATGCCGTCAACCGCCTGCTCGGCGGCTTGCTCGCACGAGACGCCCCATTCGATCGGGGGCTTCTTGTAGGTGATGTTGGTGGGGTCGAAGTCAACCTGGCGGAATCCCTGCTTCCATTGCGTGCCCTTGGGCTTGCCTTGGGCATCCAGGAAGGCGATGCTCACCTCGCCCGACTTGTCGAGAGTGATGGGCTTGGTGAGTGGCTCGCTCTGTTCGGTCACCGGGCCGTTCACCTGGTAGCGCACGGTGCCTCCGGCGGCGGCCGTCACCAGTTCAATCGTCACGTTCTTGCCGAAGCGGTTTTCGCCCGGCGCGACCGTGCCGGTAACCTTCACCGTGTATGGCTGCCAGCGGTAAACGCGGTTGAAAATGCCGCCCAGGGGCTTGCCGCTGCCGTCGAAAAGTTGCGCCTGCACGCAGGCGGCATCTCCCTCGGGCCGGCTGATCCTGACCGGAGCGGCGGCCTCGGGCGAGTCCGCCTTGGGCTCGGTGCCAAAGAAGCGGTAGGGGTGGTACTGCTTGATCTCGGTAACGGTATAGCGGACCTTGGCGCCGGCGACGTTGCTCTTAAAACTCAGTGTCAGGTCTTTGGCGAAGGTGTAGTCGGGCGTGTTGCCCGTGCCACCCTCCTGGAGCCACTGCGCAACGCTCTGGGAAAGGCCGGTCTCGGTCACCGCGATTCCCGTCGAAAGCGGGTCCAGCAGCGAATCGGTGTGCGCGAGGTTCTGGGCGAATTCTTCGTAACGGATGGTCGAGTCGGGGCTGTGGGTGAACTGCTGCCGGCCGGGCATCTTCTGACGCAGGAACGGCACCGCGACCGAACCGTTCTGCTCCCACAGCACCAATTGCGAGCCCATTGCCAGCCTGCCGGGCTTGACCTGGTCGTCAAAGGGCCGCCAGCGGTAGAGCGCCTTCACCGGCCAGCCGCACGAAGGCGTCCAGGTGACCTGGATGGTGGGACGCCCGCTCTTGATCAGGTTGGGCGTGGCGCCGTGGTTCCAATCGATGTGCCAGACCATGCAGATGACGTCCTTGTTGTCCGCAGGCAGCGGGCAGTCCTGCCAGACGATCGTCCGCTTGCCCTGCGCCTTGATGACCTTGTCCAGGCGGTTGATATGGAACATGTACAACTCGTTGGCGTCCTTGAGATTGTACTTGGCCATGTAGTCTTTGGTCTTGGGCTGGGCCATCACGCCGCCGATGCCCGCTTCATCGCAGCCGATGTGGAAGAACGGCGAACTCTTGAACGCGCCGCACATCTCCGCGATCAGGGGGTCGAGGCCGTCGCTGTACATCTTGTCGCTGCCCATGTCCAACACGCCGAGGGTGCCGTACACGTCGGGCATGTCGCGCTGCATGGAGGCCGAATGGAACACGGTTTCGAGTTCCGGCACGAGCGCCACGCCGCGCTGGTCGGCGTACTGGATGGCGGCCAGCAGTTCGTCGCGGTCCCACCGGACGCACGTGGGGCCTCCGTGGGCCGACCTGTTGGATGCGCCCAGTTTGGGCTGGACCTTCGAGGGGAACACGAACGACTCCTGGTCGTTCAGGTGCAAGTGGAGATAGCGAACTTTGTAGAGCCTCAGCAGATTGACGCAGTCGCGAACGTCGGCCGGCGTGTTGTTCTGGCGAGCCACGTCGAGCATGACGCCCGGGTACTCGGCCGCCGAGGAGTCGCTCAGCGTGAGTTTGGGCAGCGTGACGCTCTGCCCCTTGACCTGCAGCAGTTGCAGCAGGCTGCTGGTGGCCATCGCAACGGCGTTGTAGTCGCCGCCGGCGGCCTGCACGTCGTCGGCGATCGTCAGCGTGTGCGGCCAATGCCTGGCTTCGGCGTCGGTGAGGGACGGATCGATCTTGAGCACGATGTCGCCCCTCTGGCTCTGACCTTCGGCTGTGGCAAGTTTCAGGGCGGTGAGGTTCTGGATTTCGCCCGACAGCACAGCCGCCAGGGGAACCATCTCTTTCGATGCGGCCACGATCCTGGCGGAACCCGTAAGTTCCAGTTCGCCGCCGGAGACCTTGATTTCCTTGGGCGTCGGAAGCAGCGAGATAGTTGCATCTGCCTGGGAGGCGAACTGCCCCATCGTCAGCGCCCCCGTCAAACAAAAGAAAAGCGGTACGAACTGTTTCATGCGATTCTCCTTTTCAAGCCGACATTTCCCAGACGCCTCCCGCTGACGAATCCCATATCCGGCCATATCCATATCCGGGGACGTAATACGGTACTTCTCCTACTCCTTGCGCGGCCGGCCCACGATAGCCCGGCCTTCTGGCCGCCATCGCGGGGAATACGGCCACGGCAGGCTAAAACTCAACGAAGTGGACCGTTTCTTCGTCGAGTTCCTCAAGGTCGATGAGTACCTTGGCTCTCCTGGGGCTGCCGTCGGCATTCCGAAAATCGCTTTGGAATGAGCCGCACTTGATGAGCGCGGCGTCCGTCAGGCGGATAAAGGATATCTGTTGGAGGTCGAAAGCGACTTTGCGCAGCCTGGACCACGCGCCGCGCTTTATGCGTTCCAGTTCGTACTTCGATTTGTCTCCCTTAAGCTCGCCGTGCCACGCCTGAAACGACCTGGCCTCGTCATTATAGACGACTTTGCCCAAGGCCAGCACAAGCCCCACCTCGTCGAACTGCTTGATAGCGCTGGCCGTGGCTTCACTGTCATTGACGAGGATCTGGTGGCTGCTGGTGTTCATGGCGTGCGCCTTGAAATCCCAGGGGACTTCGCGGAACGCATCAAACCGCACATTGCCGTATTGGGGGCCGGGTATCTCCATGAAGGGGGAAAGGTGCGTCTCGCACATGAATTGGAAATAGAATCCGATCCATTCCATCTGCTTCCAATACTGGCTGCCCGCGGCTTTCATCTGGAGGATGCAGCTTTTCCCGTCCCACTTTTTCGGTATAGAGGTTTTGAGCAACTCGCCCATCCGTTTGGCTGTTGCGTGGAAACTCATGCCTTGCCCCCGAAAAGAGGAAGTCCTTCGGCCTCGGCGGCGGAGTCGTCGGCGTCTATGCGGTAGACGCCTTTATCGAGCCGCTCCTTGGCGAAATCGTAGTATTCCGTTACGACCTCGAACCCAAGGTAGTGGCGTTTGAGCATCTTGCTGATCACGGCGACCTGGCCGGAACCGAGAAACGGGTCGAGAACCACGTCGCCCTCTTCGCTGGCGTAGCAAAGAATCTTCTCGATCAGATCGGCGGGGAGTTTGGTCGGGGTTTTCTTGTCTCCGTGCCAATACTCCCGTTTGATAAGCCACACGTCCTCGAGGTCTTGGTAACGCCGACTTCCGCCGTTCTCGCCGCGCTCGTCGGCGCTGAACCTTGCGGAGTTGAAGAACTTGCGCTGGTCGTCGTCCTTGCAGACGAAAAGGCAGTGGTAGTGCGACGTTACGAATTTCCTGCTGCACACCACGCCGAACTGATATTTCCATATAATGTGGTTGACCGTGACGAAGCCGAGATCGTCCAGGGAGGTTAAAACGTCCTTGAGGTTGTTCCAGCCGGAGAAAACGAACATGCTTCCGGTCGGCTTCAAGACCCGCCGCACCTCTTCCATCCATGCGCGGGTAAACCCGGCGTAGTCCTGGGCGTGAACCTCGTTGTAACCCGTCATGACGCGCGATTGCGTCCGGTTGTAATTGGACCGGTGGGCCTTGAAGTCGATGGCGAAGGGCGGGTCGGTTATCACCAGGTCCACGCTCTCCGCCGGCAGTTCCTTCATGCCTTCCACGCAATCGCGATTGAATATCCGATCAACCTGCGGCTTGGGCATGGTTCTGGCTCCGATCTGAAAGGCATTTCAAATTCGACCGGATTGTAACATATCCGGGGACGTGATACGGTGTTTCTCCTACTCCTTGCGCGGCCGGCCCGGACGGCTCCGCCGCGCAATCCCTGACGTCCGGCGCCTGACGCCTGACGCCCGACGCGACCGAACGGCGAGCCCGCCACGGGCGGGTAAAATTCCTCGACTTCACTCGGGATGACAAATCAGGCCCGCATCGGGCTCGATTACTCCGCGTACTTCACGCTGCATCCATACGACTTGGTTTCGGGCAGCGACACGGGTTTGCCCGCGAGGAGTTCGGCGAGGGCCTGGTCCACGTAATTTGTCGGCGACTCTTGGATGCCGCCTGGGTCGTCGTCAATGGCGCCGGAGTAGACGACCTTGCCGTCTTTGAGGATGCGGATATCCGGGGTGCTCTTGGCGTTGAACAGGTGGCCGACCGTGCCGCGCGGGTCGCTGAGGATGGGGTAGGGCACCCCGAACTTTTCGGCGTGCGCCTTGTCCTTCTCGGCGGTGGCGAAGTTGGTGCTGTTGACGGCGAGCCAGACGACGCCTTTGTCCTTGTACTTCTCGGCGAGTTTGTTGAACGTGCCGCGCTGGTAGTGTCGCATGGAGATCGGGCAATCGTAGTTCATCCATTCGAGGACGACGATCTTGCCGGCGAGGTCGTGGAGGCTGACGGTCTTGCCGTCGTAGTTTTCGAGGGTGAAGTCGAGGGCCTTCGATTCGGCGGGGGCCGGTGCGGCGCCCGGTTCGAGATAGATGTTGCGGAACTCGATGGGCGACCCCTCGCTCTGAAATCCGATGAACCCGGCCGAGGGCAAGACGTTGGTGACCTCGTTCTGCACGAGGCCATTGATCGAGAGGCGGATGGCGGCGTCGGAGCAGTCGATGTCGTAGGAGTTCCACTCGCCGGGGGGCTTTTCGTTGGAGGGGTTGCGCTTGGGGAGGCGGATGCCGATGAACGGTTTGCCGGCCGCGTCGTTGCAGGAGACCTGTCCGATCCGCCAGAGGTCGCCGGCGTTCTGGTGGGCGAGTTGGGCCTCGAACGAGGTGGGCCAGACGCGCGTTTCGTCGTTCATGTGGAGCATGACGCCGCTGTTCGTCGGCCGCGCGGTCCAGCGCCATTCCAGGTGCAGCCGGTAGTGGGCGTAGGGGGTCTCGGTGCGAAGGGCGCAGAACGGGGCGCCCTTGCATTGGATGGCGCCGCCCGAGACGGACCAGACGATGGTCGCCTGGGCCATTCTGTCTTCGGGGGCGACGACGACCCACCCGGCGAGGTCCTTGCCGTTGAAGAGGACGGTCTTTTCCTTCGGGGCAACCGGCACGGGCGCTGCGGCGGCCAGGCTGCCCGGGTCGGCGGCAGCGCACCCGGCGGCAATGACGAGTGCAGCAAGGACGGCGGGCCTGAAGAACAGGTTCATCGGCGGCTCCTTTGGCGTCGAGGAGCGCAGCAAGCGTGCGATGGCAACGTCGCCTGCGTCTGCGCCCGGCGGCGCCGGTGGTGCAAGGGGGTATTGTACCGTTGTGCGCGGCCGGGGGGAAGGAACAACAGGCGGGAGACTGGAGACGGAAGGCCGAAGACCGGAGGCGGAAAAAACTCGCCCGCCCCCTCGCCAAGCGCCGATTTAGGAGCATCGGGCAGCCTTACGCCGAAATGGGTTGACCGGGCGCGGCCGATGCGGCGAGAATGGATCCCGGACGGTTTCGGGTAAGTCCTGCGCGGCCCGTACGGGCGGCGCTCGGCGAACTCAAAACGCGGCGCGATGGCAAGAGGAGGCCCGGATGATCGCACTGGCCGAAGTGCCGATGAACTTCATGCCGACGTGGGGCGCGGCCCTGCTGGTGGCGCTGGGCCTGGTGTACCTGGTGCTCGGCAGCCGCTGGCCGCGACTGTTCGACGTGCTGAGCATGACCGTGGTAGGGTGCGCGGCCGGGCTGGCGGTGTCGGGATGGGTGCCGCTTAACCAGGCGATCGTGGTAGTGATCGGCGGGATCGTCCTCGGCGGGCTGACGGCCCTGGTGCGGAACATCGGGCACGGGGTGCTCGTGGCCATCGTGCTGGGCGTGGTCCTGGCGTGTTTTGCGGCGATGATCGTCGGCGAAGGCGGATTCACGGTGTACCGGGTCGCCGACAGTTCGGGCCAGAGTTACTCGGTCCAGGTGCCGGGTCCGAACCTGACGAGCGACCCGGTCCTGGCGGCGTGGCTGACGGGGCTTCTGGGGGGCGCGGCGGTGGCGGTCCTCAAGTTCCGGTTCAGCGAGCGGCTGGCCACCAGCGCGCAAGGCGCGGCGCTGACGGTGATCGGCGCGGCCCAGTTGGTCGGGCGGGCGCATCCGGACGCGGCCGGGCACTATCCGCTGACGATGGCGGCGGCGTGGCTCTGCGTGACGGCAATCGGGATCGCGATGCAGCAGGCGCTCGCGCCGCCGGAGCCCGACGAGGCGGCCGATGACGAGGACCCGCCCGCCGGCCGCCCGGCGCGGTGGTGAGTCAGGCCGGAGGCAAGGCGTACATGCTTAGCCCCCTGTGAACACACAGGGGGCGCAATGCTCCGGGGCGGCGCCCCGGGGGCACTCAAGGCGCAGCAGGGCTGGGGCAAGCGGCGCGAGGGACGAGCATGGCGATACCAGGCATCGACGACGAGTCGCTCAATCAGGCGGCCAAGTGGCTGGACACGGTTATCAATACCTTCCAGGCAGCGGTCCGGTCGCTTCCGGACACCCTGGCGAACCTCCAGCCGTGGCAGGCGGCGCTGCTGATCCCGCTGGGCCTGGTGTCGCTCCTCTACGGGCTGAAACTCTTCCGCGGGATGGTGGTCATCTATGCCGCCATGGTGGGAGTCCTGGTCGGATACGCGGTGGCCGAGCAGGTCGGCCTGAACCCGCTGGTGGGCGTGGTGGTCGGCGGGCTGGTGCTGGGCGCGGTCTCGTGGCCGCTCCTCAAGGGCGCCGCCGTGGTGTTGGGCGGGCTGGCGGGGGCGCTCCTGGCGGTCGTGGTGGTGTACGCGTGGGGGGGCGAGGCGCCGTACCTGGTCGTCGGGGCGGGCGTCGGGTTCCTCATCGGCCTGGTGCTGGCGGTGCTCCTCTTCCGGGCGCTCATCATTTTCATGACGGCGGTCCTCGGCGCGCACCTCGTGGCCCTGGGCGTGGTGGCGTTGGTGTCGCTGGCGCCGGCGGTGAACGAGGCGGTCATCTCGGGCCTGGAGGCGAGGCGGTGGCTTCTGCCGGTGCTGATCGGCGTGCCGGCGGCGATCGGGGCGATCTACCAGGCCCGCCTCATGGAGGCCGAGGAGAAAAAGGACGAGTCCTGACGCCGCGCCGCGCGGCGTTTGCTTTGCGGGCACGGGCTCGCTATAATAAGGGACAGTCGGATACGCCTCTGGTGTGGGGGCGACCGGATTCGACGGGGTCTTGAGGGCTTGAGGCTGCGCGAAGAGGTTGTCGGCCACCTCTTAAAACTGCCGGCAAAACAACAAATGCCAATCCTAACATGGCAATGGCCGCCTAAGATTAGGTGACCACGTTCGCCCCGGTTGGCCCGTGGGCCGGGAACGAACGTCACGACACGGGCTGGCCGGCCAGTTGACCGGGAGCGACGCCGGCGAGAACCAGTCCCGGTTGGACCCTTGGGGATCCTGCCAATCGGAGCCTCGAAGGTCGAGATCCAATAGATCGGCTACTCGCGTAGAGGCTTCGGGTCACGGGCTTCCGGACGTGGGTTCGATTCCCACCGCCTCCACCAACCTGGGCCGGCCCAGGTTGGTAGAGCAGGTGAGCAGGAGACAGGTGAGCAGGAGAGAACGGCAATCGTAAGGGTCGCCGTTACCCTGCCGCCGAGTCCGCCAGTTTGCTCACCTGCGGTCTCCTGTTCTCCTGCTCCACTTTCTCTTGTTCTGTGCCTGGCCGCGCCAAAGCGCCGGCGGGGCTATACCTGGGCCGGAGAAACGACAAAGGTGTGGAATGAGGACGGATCCAGATCGGCCTGGAATGAGGCCGCGGCCAGACGCACGGACAAGCGCCGGACGTCGGAGAACGGGTTCACCATGGCCAGCACCGTTGATCCGTCCGGGTTCTCGAAGCACAGGGCGTTCGACGTCCACGGACCGCGAAGCCCGAGCCGGACGGCGCCGCCCTGGACGAAGCGTGCCAGGTGCTTCATGACGTAGTACTCGTGGGTGAAGGCCAGGGTGCGCCTCTGGGGGGCGACGGTCATCATGGAGTTCTGCGGCCAGCCCCAGGTGCTGCGGCCGCCCGCCGGGAGGATCATGTTCCAGTAGACATAGGCCACCACGTGGTTGGTGAAATAATGCTGAATGAGTTCCCAGACGTACAGCGCGTAGCGCCACGAGTTGGCGCCGTCGCCGCACTCATTCTCGCTCTGGATCAGGGGAACGTCGGGGTAGGCCTCGTGCGTCTGCTGCACGGCGAACTTCCCGGCCCATTGGTAAGCCACGCCCCGCGTGTACCGGGCGGCCTTGGGATCGGAGAGCACCAGGTTGGCGAACTGGTCGAAACGGCTCCAGGGCCAGCGGTGGTCGGCTTCCGGACCGTTGAGGGTTCCCAGCCACACCTCGGCGGGGACGTTCGCGCGGGCGAAACGCGGGCCGAGGTAGTCGGCGATGAACTCCCGCATCTCCTCGCCGGTCCAGACGCAGGACGGGAACTTCTGCTCGCTCATCGGCTCGTTCTGGACGTGGACCTGGCAGACGTTGATGCCGCGCTCGTGGTAGGCTTCGACGAACCGCTGGAAGTAGAGCGCGTACGCGGCCAGCACCCGCTTCTCCCATCGAAGCGTGCCATGATTGAACGTCCGCACCGTTTTCATCCACGTCGGGGGACTCCACGGCGAGGCGAAGAAACGGATGTCCGGCCGCACCTTCAAGGCCCTGCGGATGTACGGGATGAGGTATTGCTCGTCGCGGGCGACCGTGAAGTGCTTCATGGCATAGTCGTCGGGCGTCTCGTCGAGGCTGTACCATTCCAGTGCGTAGTCGCTGGCCCCGATGGGCAGGCGGCAAAAACTGAAGCGGCACCCGTCGTCGCCGAAGAGGGCCTCCATGGCGCGGGCCTGGTCGGCAGCAGGGAGCCGCGCCAGGGCCACGTGGCCCAGTTCGTTGAAGCAGCCCCCGAACCCCTTGACCGTCTGAAAGCGAGCCCCGGACAATTCCAGGTTGACGGGGCCGCCGGCTCGGGGGCGAATGCGGCTCACGCGCCAGGGGCGATGTTCGGTCGTGCTGACGTGCGCGACGTCCATTGTCCCGGCGGTCTCGCTAGGCCTCGGCCTCATGCCGGTCTCCTGACTCAGGGTCCCACGATTCCGGTTCCGACACGCCGCTCCACTTTTCACTCAGGCCGGCGTAACGCTCGAACAGACTGAGGAGATGCCGTGACGCTGCCGGCGGGCGCGATTCACGGCGAACGTTTCCTGCCTACCTGTACGCACGGAGGCTCAGGTTCACAATCCTGCCCTGCAGCGCGGGCGCCATCGCCGGACTCTCGAAGAGATGTTCCGACACCACCTTCATCTTGCGGAACCCCGCCCGGCGGATCGCACGGAGGTAGTCCGTCTTCCCCGCAGCCACAGCCAGCCAGTCTCCCCAGACCTGCTGTGCCCTCCGGTTCAGTGGTGCAACTCTCCCCTCTACTACGAGATCGGACACGAGCATCCGCCCTCCGGGTCGTAACACGCGCCGGGCTTCGCGGAACGCGGCCACCTTGTCGCGGCAGTGGTTCATCACGCAGTTGCTCAGCACCACATCCACGGAGGCGTCATCAACGGGCAGCCGCTCGATCCGGCCGATGCGGAACTCGACATTGGCGGCCCTCGCCTTGGCAGCGGCACGTCGGGAGCGTTCCACCATCTCCGGCGTCAGGTCCACGCCAATCACCCGGCCTCGAGGCCCCACGCGGCGCGCGGCCAGCAGTGCATCCAGGCCACAACCGCTGCCGAGGTCAAGCACTACTTCACCTTCTTTCAGTTCGGCCGGTGCGGTTGGATTCCCACAGCCGAGACTTGCAAGAGCCGACTCGGGCACGCCATTCAGGTCTGCCTCCGAATAGCCCAGCGATCGGGCCCGGCGGGCAAGTTCGGCTCTTGCTCCGCCCTCAGGCAGCGCCCCTTTCTCAGAAACCATGCGGGCGTAATGCCTCCTCACGGACCTGCTCGTGAACTTCTTACCTGCCATCGGAAAACTCCTGGTGTCATCTGACAAGCCGTCAGCCAGGCAGGATAACGCCTTTGCGAGGGGGGCACAAGTGCCTCCGGGCCGGTCTCGGCGCGGCAAGGCGCTAACGCGGAGCCGGGCCCTTGTCCGCCATAGCGGCGTCAGACGCGACGGCGGAAAAAGAAGAAGCCGCGCGGGGGGTGCGGCCCCGCGCGGCTCGCTATGTCTTCGACCCGGCCCGGCCGACGGAGGATCAGCCTGCCCGCCGCGGCCTGCCCGCCTCTGGCGCGCCCGTCGCGTATTCACTTGTCCGTCCAGTGATCTATACGACCGGTGGTGACCAGACTCAAGACCAGAAACGAAATGTATTGGCAAGGCCCGAATTCATCGCTAGCATTTAGGCAGAACCACGGTGTGAACGGCAGGTCGGAGGTCTCGCAATTGGGGATCAAGGCGTGACGGAGCAAGTTCCAAGGAAGCCGCCGGGGTACGAATCCGACCTATCGGATTTCGGCCCATGCGTTCTTGATGCGTACTGTGGCGAGTCGGTCGGCTGGGGATTCAAGATACAAAGGCGGCTTGAGAGGGACCGGTTGGAGGTTCTTAGGGCCTATGGTAGCCTCGAATGTTGCTATTCGGAGCATCTTCAGCCCCAATGGTACTTGGTCACACACTGGCTTTCGCGCGACGAAGCGCAGCGCAAGTATGGCGATATCACACACGAGACCTTCGGCCCACGTGGCGGCTGGAAGTCGGTTACGTTCGGCACCAAGACGTTCATGTCGCACCACTTCAAGCCTCGCACAGATGCCAGATAGGCTTGGCGGTAGCGTGTACTTTCCGGGCACAGTGTGGCGGGTTTTCGTGCGCTGCCGACCTGTGGAATGTGCTCGCAGGGCGGGCGCTGGATTGCTTGGATAGCGCAGCGCGCAAGGGGGGCGCCTGAGCGAATTCATTGGAAGGAGGCGACTCGTGTTTCTGAACGCTGCATGCGCGCTGGATCCCAATACCGCAGCGGGCTCCTTCGTCATTCAGGTGATTGCGGGAGTCGTCGGCGGTGTTCTACTGATTGCTGTGGTTGCCTTTCACCGCTGGGTTTTTGCGCCCCTTCGTTGGCTTTGCGAGAAGTATCACCTTCGGCGCATGCTTGTGCCAGGCCGCAGGTTTAGATTCGTCTTCAATCCCCAGACAGAGGGAACGAAGTTCGTCACGTTCCAAGCCAACGGGGAGATTGGCGAGGGCCGTAACAACAACGAACATCGCTGGCGGATCAGGCGGGGCAAGATTGAGATACTTGCTGGTGATAACCAGGTTTACAGCCGCTTTCGCCATGACCATGAGTCTGGTAGACTTGTCCATACAAATGACGCCGACTGTAGGTCGATCCGAGGACAGTACTTCGAGTCCGAGTGGCAGAGCATGCGGCGCGGGTGAGCACACAACGAGCCTACAGCCATTCACTCCACGGTAGGACCCCGGCCGTGCAGGAGTTGCTTGCTATGCGTATTCCTTGTCAATCCGGACTTGGCCGCAGTCGAGGCACCGGCCCTTCGGCAGGCTCAGGGCGGTGAGGTCGTCGAACCGCACCGGCGGCGGATGATGGCGGTGTAGGGCGTGCCGCTCGTGCTTCCGGCCTTCGCAGCCAAAGTGCCGGCGCGCCCCTTGTTTCGGCCGGCCGGGCGGCTAGAATGACCCGATGGACCAGGCCTGCATCCGCAACTTCAGCATCATCGCCCACATTGACCACGGCAAGAGCACCCTGGCCGACCGGCTCCTCGTCCGCACCGGCGCCATCGCGCCGCGCGACTTCCACGACCAGATGCTCGACGCCATGGACCTGGAGCGCGAGCGCGGCATCACGATCAAGGCGTCGGCGGTGACGCTGGACTACGAGCGCGGCGGGCGGCGGTACATGCTCAACCTGATTGACACGCCCGGCCACGTGGACTTCCACTACGAGGTCAGCCGCGCCCTCTCGGCCTGCGAAGGCGCGCTGCTCGTGGTTGATGCCAGCCAGGGCGTCGAGGCCCAGACGGTGGCCAACGCCCACCTCGCCCAGCGGCTCGGCCTGAAACTCGTGCCCGTGGTCAACAAGATTGACCTTGCGTCGGCGCGGCCGGAGGACACGGCCATGGAGGTCGAGCGCCTCCTCGGGACGCCGGCCGAGGACTGCCTCTTCGCCTCCGCCAAGACGGGGCAGGGCATCGAGGAGATGCTCGAGGCCATCATCGAGCAACTCCCGCCACCCGCCGGCGACCCTGCCGCGCCGCTCCGGGCGCTCATCTTCGATTCCGCCTACGACGACCACCGGGGGGTCATCGTGTACGTGCGGGTTGTTGACGGCCACCTCGGCCGGGGCGAGAAGATCCGCATGATGGGCGCGGGCGAGGTGTACCAGGCGGTCGAACTCGGCAAGTTCCGGCCGCAGCCGGTGCCCGTCGAGTCGCTCTCGGCCGGCGAGGTCGGATACGTCATCGCCAACATCCGGTCGGTGGCGAGCGTCCACGTGGGCGACACGATCACGGCGGCGGCCCGCCCGGCCGCAACGGCCCTGGCGGGGTACCGCGCCCCGCAGCGGATGGTCTTTTCGGACTTTTACCCGGGCCCGGCGACGGAGTTCCGGCAGGTGCGCGCGGCGTTCGAGCGGCTCCAGTTGAACGACGCCGCGCTCGTGTTCCAGCCCATCAACTCCGAGGCCCTCGGGTTCGGCTTCCGCTGCGGGTTCCTGGGCCTGCTGCACATGGACATCGTCCAGGAACGGCTCGAGCGGGAGTACGATGTCGAGGTGGTCCAGACGGCGCCGACCGTGCCGTACCAGGTTCTCCTGGTGGGGGGCGAGTTGCGGGAGGTGGATTCGGCCGGCGACCTGCCCGACCCCAGCGCCGTCACCGAGATCCGCGAGCCGATGGCCCGCGTTGACCTCATCGTCCCGGCCGATGCCATCGGCCCGATCATGGCCCTGGCCGAGGATCGGCGCGGCACCTACCGCCGCACCGAGTACCTCTCGGCCGACCGCGCCATCCTGACCTACGATCTGCCCCTGGCCGAAATCCTGTACGATTTTTACGACAAACTCAAGAGCGCGACGCGCGGCTACGGGACGATGGACTACGAGGTCTCGGGGTTCGCGGCGAACGACCTGGTGAAACTCGACATCCTCTTGAACGGCCAGGTCGTCGAGGCGCTGTCGAGGATCGTCCACCGGTCGAAGTCAGAAGCGCGCGGCCGGGCGATCCTCCAGCGGCTCCGAAAGGAGATCGCGCGCCACCAGTTCGAGATCGCACTCCAGGCCGCCATCGGGTCGCGCATCATCGCCCGAGAGACCATCAAGGCCTACCGCAAGGACGTCACGGCCAAACTCTACGGCGGCGACGTCACCCGCAAACAGAAACTCCTGAAGAAGCAGAAGGCCGGCAAGAAGCGGATGAAGATGATCGGGACCGTCGAGGTGCCGCAGCGGGCGTTCATGGCGGTCCTTGAAGCCGAGTGACCCGCGTCCGCGTCTGCGCCCGCGGGGCAATTCACCGCCGCCGCTTGCCATGACCGGCGCCTTCATCGTCCCGGTGGATGCCCTTAAGCGTTGACGCACGCCGCCGGCGAACGTACTGTTGCGCGGCACGGGCGGCGGGCGAGGCGCCCGGAAACCGGCGGAACCATGCGACACGTGACAGGACCGGCCAAGTGGCTCCACCTCGGGCGCGCCCTGTTCAAGGCGGTCCGGCACCCCCTTCCCATCGGCTTCGAGATGCTTTTCCTCAAGCACCTGAGCCAGGAGAAACTGACCCTCCTGGACGGCCGGACCTACATCAAGGGCAACTATCCGACGCTGGAGTCGCGGGCGTTCGGGTATGCCGCCGAGGGCCTGTCGCGGATCGGGCGCGGCGAGCAGCGGCTGCTGACCATCACGATTTGCCCGACGATGCGGTGCCCGATGAAGTGCTCGTATTGCAGCGGGCGGAACTTTCCGCCCGGGCCGGAACTCGGGACGGCGCGGCTCCGGCGGCTGGTGACCGAGGCGCAGGACCTGGGCGCGTTCGCCGTGGATTTCTCGGGCGGCGAGCCGCTGCTTCGGACCGACCTGCCCGAGATCGTCTCCGCCGTGGACGACCGGTCGCTCTCGCTCCTCTTTACGTCGGGGCTGCGGTTCCCGCCGGCGGCCCGCGCCCTTCGCCAGGCGGGACTCGAGCACGTTGTCATCAGCCTCGACACGTTTGACGAGGCCGAGTACAACCGGCGGCGCGGCAGCAAGCAGGCGCTGGCCATCGCACTGGAGGCGGCCAGGGCCTCGGTCCGCGAGGGGTTCTACACGATGTTTGAGATGACGGCCGACGAGGCGATCCTGCGGCCGGGGGCGTTTGAGGCGTTTCTGCGAGAGGCCGGGCGCCTCGGCGTTCACGAGGTCCGGACGCTCGCGCCGCGGGCGTGCGTGGCGCTAGGCGGCAGCCGGTCGCGCGGCTTCAGCCCGGCCCAGGCCAGGGCCCTCCGCCGCCACCAGATGCATTACAACCGGATGGCCGACTTGCCGAGCGTCACCTCGATTGACTACATCGAGAGCGCCGACAACCAGGGCTGTTTCGGCGGCACGGGTTTCTGCCACGTCACCGCCGAGGGCGACGTCGCGCCGTGCCCATTTCATCCGATCTCGTTCGGCAACATCGCCGACCGTCCGCTGGCCGAGGTGTACCGGACGATGCGCCGGTACATTCCGTGGCCGCCGGCCACCTGTCCCATCGTGGAAATCTTCGACCTGATCGGCGAGCGGCCCGAGGGGCCGTGGCCCGTGCGCGACGCCGAGACCATCGAGCGGGTCTACGAGCGGTACAATCGGAAGGCCCAGCCGATCCCTGAGTTCTGGCGGCGGCTGGGCATCCGCCGGAGCAGCGCCGCGGCGGGGCAGGGGGTTGTTGCGCCGATGCCCGTGAAGGAGTCCTGATGTTCGGCTGGCTTTTTCTTCCGATCGAACGATGGGCGCGGGCCGAGCCGCGGCGCCAGGGGTTCCTGGCCGACCACGTGCCGCTGTGGCACGTGCGGCAACTGGCCCGGTGGAAACTCGTGCGGACGCTCCGCTGGGTCTGGAAGCAGTCGCCGGCCCAGCGCCGGCGGTGGCAGGAGGCGGGGATCGGCCTCTCGAACCTCCGGTCGCCGGCGGTGATCGAGCGCCTTCCCTTTACGACGGGCGATGCGCTTTCGGCGCGGCCGGAGGACTTCTTCTGCACCTCGCCGGACGACTTTGTCCACGTCATCAGCACCTCGGGCACGACCGGCGCGACGAAGACCGTTTACCTGACACAGGACGATTTCGAGCGGCAGATGGCCCTCGTGGGCATGGTCCTCAGGCGGTTGCCGGGGGCCAGGCGCGCCCTGGTGATGTTCAGCGTTTTTGAGCCCACGTGGTCGGGCGCCGGGATCGCGCGGCGGGGCCTCGAGGCGGCGGGCATCCTGGCGCTATCGTCCGGGACGCACCAGACCATCGCCGAGCAGGTCCGCCTCATTCGCGAATACCGCATAAACGTCCTGGTGGCGATCCCCGCGTACCTGCACCGCCTGACGCTCGAGGCCGGGGTGGACCTCAAGGCCCTGGGCATCCGGTACCTCCTCATGGGCGGCCAGGCGTGGACCGAGGAGTTCCGCCGCGACGTCGAGGCCGCCTGGGGCGCCAAAATGATCGACATCTATGGGAGCACCGAGGGCCTGTGCGGCGTGGCGACCGAGTGCCTCCAGCAGGACGGCCTCCACCTGGCCGAACTGGAGTACTGGGGCGAGATCGTTGACCCGAAAACCGGCAAGACCCTCCCCGACGGTCAGGACGGCGAACTGGTCTTTACGACCCTGAGCCGGCGCGGCATGCCGCTGGTCCGGTACCGCACCGGCGACATCGCCCACCTCTTGCCGCGCACCAAACGCTGCCCCTGCCGCCTGCCTGTCCGAAAGATGAGCCGCATCCGCGGCCGAGTGGACGACATGGTCATCATCGGCGGCGGCGACAACATCTATCCCGATGAATTCGACCGGGCGGTCCTCGCGGTGCGCGGCGTAAGCGATTACCAGATCACCCTCGAAAAGGACGGCTATCGAGACGTGGTCCATCTGGCGGCAGAGGCCGGCCCCGGCGCGGCGGACCTCGGGCCGGCCCTGGCGGCGGCCCTCGAGGCCGTCAAAGGGATCCGGACGGCCCGCGCCGCCGGCACGGCGACCGTCGGCACCATAGAGATCGTTCCCCGGGGCGCGCTCTCGGAGGGCCGGCCGAAGAGCATCCGCATCGTTGACAAGCGCGGCACGTTCCCGACCGGCCCGGCCTGAGCCCGCCGGCCGCGCCCGGAAGCGCCGGTCACCGCCGCCACGACCGGCCGCGCCGGGCGAAGTACGCGTTCTTCTCGGCGACCGTCCTGAACCGCTGCCTTGCCCAGTCGCTCAGGTACCCGCCTTCGCCGGCGAGGACGGCCGCGGCGTGGCCGACCAGGACGGCGGCGCCCCGGAGGAACGAGGCCAGCACCGGCGCGAGGTCCGGCGCGGCGAAGTCGTCCACGGACTTCAGGCCCGGGGCGTTCATCTCCGTGCCCACGTTGATCGGCAGGCCGCGCGCGTCGGCCTCCTCGACGACGCGGTAGAGGTTCGCGACCTTGGCGGCCTTGGCCTGGGGGTCGGCCAGGTTCCAGTTGCGGTCGGGGATGATGTTGATCGCCGCGGCTCCGGCCTTCAGATGGAGGTCGAGGAGTTCCTCGATCGCCTGTTCGCCGGGGCTGGTGCCGTCGAGCCACGTGGCTGTGGGGATGCCGCCGACGGCCAGGGCGAAGCGGTTGACGTCGGCCATGAGCGGGAAGGTCTCCGGTTTCGGTTCCTGGTAGCCCGGCCCGCCGCGCTTCATCGTCTTCAAGCGGATGAGCGCCTGGAGCCTGCGGCTGTCGTCGAGGAGCCCGGCGATCTCATCGGCGGGCGCACCGAGCCGGTCCGACCAGAACCGGACGCGCTTGCCGCGGTCCGGGTAGATGGCCTCGGCCTTCTTCTCGTAGGCCAGCGAGAGGTGCCGCTCGGTCGGCGTGGCCGAGGGCGAGAGCACCAGGACGTCCGCCTCGTAATCCAGGGCGACCGGGTCGAGAAAGGCGTTGACGCGCTCGACGACCAGTTGGTTGCGGAGGCGGGCGCCGGCGCGGAGCCGGTCGGCGAACTTCCGGGCCTCGGGGTCGGTGATGGCCGAGGCCACGAGGCCGGTGACCATGTGGTAGATGATGCCCGGTTCGCCGAGCGAGTTGATCTCGCGGGCGCCGAACTCGGGGAGGTAGGCCCGCGTCTCCATGCCGGCGACCGTCGGGATGCCGAGCCGCTCGCCCGCCTCGGAGAACTCGTCAATGCCGTCGAAGACGTCGAAGTCCACCAGGCCGACGGCCCGCAGCCCCTCGCGCCGGGCCCGCCAGACGATGTGCGTCGGCGAGTAGCCCAGGGCGTTGTAGGAATGGAACGAGTGGACGTGCAGGTTGACCTTGGGCTGCGGCTCGGGGAAACGGATCGCGCCCCGGGCGACGAGCCCCAGGAGCGCATCGAGAGCGGCGTCCCGCTCGCCGCGGTCGAAACGGTCGAGCCGCGCTTCGAGGTCCGCGATTCGTGGGTCCACGCCGGTGGTCCCTCCGGGCGGTCTGCCGCGCGCAGCCGTCAGGCGGCGTGGCAACTCTTGACGATGAAGCCGCCCGACTTTTCGTCGCGTTCCAGTTCGAGGATGCCCTGGGCCTCGGCCTCTTCGAGCAACTGGCCGAAGGACCGGAAGCCGTAGTAGGACTCGCTGAAGCCGGGCTTGCGGCGTTTGAGGGTCTGCTTGATCATGGACCCCCAGATTTTTTCGCCCTCTCCGCGTTCCTCGACGAGGGCCTCGTAGGTGGCGACGATCAGGTTCCAGGCCTCGCGTTTTTTGTCCTCGGCGGGCGGCGCGGGCTGGGCGGGGGCGGCGGCATCGGCGGCCCCGGCGGCATCGGCGGCCCCGGCGGGCCCGGCGGCATCGGAGGCCTTGACGGCCTTGGCGGCCCGCGCCGGCGCGGCCCTGCGGCCGGTCCCCCGGCCGCGCGACCTCGAACGGGGCGGCTGCGGCCGGACCAGGTCGTCGTAATAGATGAACTCGTCGCAGTTGGCGATCAGGAGGTCGGACGTGGATTTTTTGACGCCGACGCCGATGACGATCTTGTCGTTCTCACGGAGTTTGCTGACGAGGGGCGAGAAATCGGAGTCGCCGCTGATGATGACGAAGGTGTCCACGTGCGCCTTGGTGTAACAGAGGTCGAGCGCGTCGACGACCATGCGGATGTCGGCCGAGTTCTTGCCCGACTGGCGGATATGAGGAATCTCGATGAGTTCAAATGATGCCTCGTGCATCGTGGCCTTGAACTCCTTGTAACGGTTCCAGTCGCAGTAGGCCTTCTTGACGACGATGCTCCCTTTGAGGAGGAGCCGCTCCATGACCTTGGTGATGTCAAACTTGGGGTAATGGGCCTCCTCGACGCCCAGGGCGATGTTCTCGAAGTCGCAGAACAGGGCCATGTTCCTGATCTCGGCCGGCTGCGTTGTCGTCACAGGCGATCCTCCACGTGGTTCTCGTGCCCGGTCTTTCGGCCGCGCATTGTACCGCCGCGGTCCCGGATCGGCGCTGAGAAAAGAGGGGACCCCCTCGGCCGGTTCCGCGTAAGGCCCCCCAAGGCCGTCCAGGCGGCAGCATAGGACGCCTGCGGCCGGAGGTCAAGACAATGCACGAGGGCGGGCGGGGGGTGTGACTCATTTTTCTGGCAGGGATTTTGTGCACGAAAGTGGGCCGTAGTAAGTGCCGGAGGCACGTTTGTTCTCTAGCCACGGGCGCCAGCCCGTGGAAAGGAAACGTACCGGCCCTTTCTTCTTCTTTTGTGTTGGAGCCCCGGCAGGGGCGATTGAACCTTTTCAAGCGCCCCTACGGGGCTTGGAAACGGCAACAACAAGGAAAGGTGTGGTGCTTGGTTCCTGGTTCCCACGGGCTTCCGCCGCCGTCCCGACAAGTCGGGACTAGGGCGGACGGGTGCGCCCGTGGCTAGAGAACAATCCGCCCCTACCGGGGCTGACAAAGAGAGGGGTCACGTGCGTGCGGAGCACGCACCCTACATTCTGGGCCCGACAACGAAAGGCGGCCGCGTAGTGCCAGAATCCGCAGTCACACCCCGCGCGGGAGTTCCTTCAAATAGGCGTTCCTAAGGGTCCCGATGTGCGTTACAATAAAACGATTGCGCGTCATCGGATGCCGGGTTGCGGCGGTCCTGTTGGGGCCATGGCTACCTTGCTGCGGCATCCGCGGCGCCGCTGCCGCGCGGGGAGTGGCGATGAAGAAACGAATCTTGGGTCAAGGGGTCGAGGCCATCCACCAGCGCGTCGAGCGGCTGCGCCGGCGCATCCTCAAGGACCCGGCCGAGAGCGCCGCCATCCTGCCGCAGGCCCTCAAAGAGTTGCAGGTCTCGCTTGAGAAACTGGGCGTGGCCGAGGAAGAACTGCGGCAGCAGACCGAGGAGTTGCTCGTCGCCCGCGATGCCCTCGAGGCCGAGCGCAAGCG
>Ga0315284_10003502_pt1 | contig 22342 bp, 37 predicted proteins | sample YL17G09_16_MG_FD_203696 | JGI IMG/M metagenome (GOLD analysis project Ga0315284, IMG submission 203696) | Sediment microbial communities from Yellowstone Lake, YNP, Wyoming, USA - YL17G09_16 | ecosystem: Environmental > Aquatic > Freshwater > Lake > Sediment | place: USA: Wyoming | collected... | reverse complement strand
TCGAGATTCAGACCAGGAATCCGGCCGGCGGGTTGTTTCGGATGGAGCTTACCCAGGGCCAAGCCCAGGCCGTGATCTCCCACCTTCAAGCCGCAATCGCGCCGGCGCCAGACAAGCCGGAAGGGACGTAATGGCAAGGAAGAAGAAGGCCCAGGATCCCCACGCAATCATCCCGCCGGAAGCTCTGGCAAAGCTGCTTGAGGTTGCGAGCTTGCTGCTGCTGGCGGACGTGATCCGCATGGCCGCACGCAAAGGTAAGAGCATCGTAATCAGCTTCGGCGCAGAGGGACCGAATGGCGTGGTGCTGCCAGATACCCCCATGAACAAGCCGGAAGAAACGTAATGCCACCAGACTCGGGGAAGATCATGGCCGCGCTGGCGAAGCGATACCGGCCGCCAATGTGGGCGTTGCTGGAGCAAGTCGGCAACGGCACGGGCACAGCCTGTAACCGCTACGCCGACGCCCTGGCCCTGAGTCTGTGGCCGTCCCGGGGGATCGAGCTGCACGGCTTTGAAATCAAGGTCTACCGCAACGATTGGCTGCGCGAGCTGAAACGCCCGGACAAGGCCGAAGACATCGCCAACGTCTGTGACTTCTGGTGGATCGCGGCGGCGTCCGGCGTGGTGGACGTGGACCGCGACCCGATCCCTACGGCCTGGGGCGTGATGATCCTGGACGGCCGCGGCCTGGTGCAGCGCAAGAAAGCCGAGCGCCGGCCCGAGCGTGCCGAGCTGACCCGCTACACCATCGCCGCGATCATGCGTAGAGCCACGGAGCGCATGGTGCCTGTGGGCTCAATCCAATCCCGGCTTGACGAGGCCCGCGAGGAAGGAGAAGAAATCGGCCGCAAGGAAACCCACAAAGCCGACGCACATGAGGCCGAGCTGCGCGAGCTGATTGAGCTGCGCGAAAGCATCGCCAGCTTTCAGGCCGCCAGCGGGTTGGAAATCAAACGCTACTGCGGCGCCGGCGACCTGGGCCGCCGGGTGAAGATGGTTGAAACGCTCGACCAGCTCCGTGTCGGCTGGACGCTGAAAGGCGTTGAGCAAAGCCTAGCCGCGGCGCTGGAAGAAATCCGCAAGGTTAGGGCGACTCCAAATGAAACGAAAGGGACGTGATGCTACTGCTTGTCGGGCTCGTGGTGCTTTTCCTGGCCGGCGCCATGCTGGCGAACATCGCTGACAGCGGAGGCTTTGGGGAGCTGGTCGCGGTCGGTCTGTGTTTGATCTGTGGGATCGGCGCCGTGATCGTTGGAATCATGTACGTCAACGCCCGCTTCTATCCCCGAATCGAAATCGCACAGATCGAAGCCGTGCGCTCGGCGGTGCGAGAGTGCCCACGGGACCGCTCCCATGCAATCTACCTGGAGGCTGTCCAGAAGAACGAAATGATCCGAGAGTCCCAGGCTTGGCGCCGGCTGTGGTGGGCGCGGGACTTCACCAACGCCGGCTGGGACTCGATCCAGGTGATATGCTTTCCGTCTGACAGTCTCGGCGCAAAGTAAGGCCAATCCGACATGAATTCCTTGCCGATCAATCGCCGGCCGCCGCTGGCGCCGGATGTGGTCGTGCCGGCGATTCAGGCGTGTGCCGGACGGCCGGCCGGGGAGCCTCATCTGATCGCGGTGATCCGACGCGGGACGCATGGGCGGGCCACGGCCACTGTGACGATCGCCAGCCCAGCGCGTAGCGGGTCAGTCCATTTCAATGACTCCAGCACGCTGAGCTTTGAATCCCGAACGGAAGCCCGGGTCTTTGTTTCGGCCTGGATCTGGTATCGAGTGGCCCGCCGCAAAGCCCAACCCCGGGGGAAACCATGAAAGGAATTCTATTACTGGTTGCGCTGTGTCTGCCGCTGCTCACGTCCTGCACGGCGGCCTCAAGCTGGTGGAGCGTCGGACAATTCCGTATGACCGCCCCGCTGGACGACAACGCCGCCGCGAGCTGTGCGGTGGCCCCGATTCTGTGGCCGGTGTCCACATCAGCGCCCCGGGTCAATCACTTGAAGATCACCCAGGGCAGCTATGCCTGGGAAGACTCGATTGCGACCACGGCCGGCACGTCCACGGCATTCACCCCGCCCTACGTCCCGGCCGGCACACTGGTGACGGCTACTGGCTGGGCGTCCGACGCCGGCGGCCCAGGCTGCCCGATGGTGATTACCCGGATGCCACTGGCCGTCACCAAGCCACCGGCGGCGCCCGTCCTGATCGCCTACTGATTCCGTGCCGTGCGCCGGCGGCTACCTGGCCGACTCGGGGCGGCGCCCCTGAGCCCAGCGGAGGGACCATGTTGATCGGTCTGGTGGTGCTGTTCATTGACCTGCTGTGGTGGATCCGCCATTGAGATCCCGGGGGGCCGGCGAGAGCCTGGCCGCTACCGCGTTCGTGCTGATCGTCGGTGCGGCGATCGTGTGGGCGCTGGTGGCGGTCGGGCTCTGGCGCTGACCCCCCAACCAGCTCACCGTTGACCGCCGGCCGGGGCTGCGCTACCATGCCCCCGGGCAGGCGTGGCAGCGGCCGGGGTGTCCCTTTCGTGCGTGAACGCGCCTGCCCGGGTTGCGACTCACGGCCCATCGCGGAAGGGCACCCCGGCCGCTCGCCTTCGGGGTGATTGATGGGCTTTCGCCAGCAAGCCGCGGCGCTCAAGATCCAACTCCCCCCCAGCCCCAAGAACGTGCTCAACATCCTGGCCTTCCACGCCTGCGACCTGTGCGGCCGGGCGTGGCCCGGAGTCCCCACTATCGCCCTGGAAACCGGCCTGAGTCCCCGGGCGGTCCAGGATGCGCTCAAGGAGCTGCGCGACCGCCCTGAGCTGGTGACGGTCTACCGCTATCCGAAGGGTGGCCGGGGCGTGAGCACGGAATACCTTGTCATGCCAGCGGTTGCGAAGTTATCCACAGCCGATTGCTCGCGTTGTGGAAATCGCACCGATACCCTGCACGTGGCGCACCCTTTGACAAGTGCTGAACACGAAAAGGGTGCAAATCAGGGGTCGAAAAGGGTGCGGCAAACGTACCACCAACAATCAGTACAACCTCAACAATCAGGCGGCGAGCCCGCAAGCGAGCCCGCCGCCACCGGCCCTGACGGTCCGGGAGTGGAACCCAACCCCCCAGGATCCCGCTTTCCCGATTCCGCCCCCCAAGCTCCTCAGACGGCCGCAGAGGTCACCGCCTACGTCAAGGCCATATCCGCCCGCTTGCACCTGAGAACCCCGCCAGAATCGAAACCCGGAGGCCACAGAGGCCCGTGAGAGGTAAGCGCAAGCCTCCGGCCAACCGGATTGGATAATAATTAGCCACCATCCTCATTCGGCGCCGGAGCGCGAAGCTCTGCAAGCACCGAATCCAGGTATGGCGCCGCAGCTTCGGTTGCCAGGATCGGGTACTTGAGCATGGCACCGCTATCGGCAAGCTGACCCATGATCTGCTCGGTGCTCCCCAGCCTGAGCATGGCGACCTGTTCCCGGCTCAAGCTGTGCTCAAGCACGAACGCGAAATCGTCGGCCGGGGTTTGCTCGATCACCGCCCGGGCCAGGGCATCCACCGCCGCACTCATCCGGGTTTCGTCGTCGCTCGGCGGCTCGGGCAGCTCGGGTTCGTTCACGATCCTAGCAGTCGCCGGCACCGGCTCGCCCGGGGGCCGGCGCATGGCCGGCGGCGCGGGCCGGCGGGTCAGGAGCGTGGCGGCGAGGCGTTCTAGGCTGGGGGCCAGCTTCTCGATCACCACGGCAACGGTGCTTTGCTCGGCCCCGGGCTGGGTAGACTTGCCCAGCTCAATGCCTTGCTGTACCAGGCCCATCATTTCGGTGACGCTGGCTCCGGCCAGGGCCGGCGTGGCCCGGTCGCTGATCAGCTTCGACAGCTCCACCAGCTCCTTGAAGGGGAACGGCTGGGTTGCCGGCGCGGGGGTCGCCGGCTGGGCGGCGCGGGCGTCGAGGCGTTCCAGCGTGCGCGAGATCGCCGCGAGGATGCCGGCAAGCTGGGGGTCCGTGGCGGGCGGCGGCGGGGGCGGCGGCGTTGTAATGGTTGAGCTTACATCCTTGCGCGGGCCGTCCACCGCGTAGACCCGGCGGAACCGCAACCGCTTGCCGGCCCCATCGTTTACGTCGAAATACGCCCAAAATTCATAGATTCCGCCGCCGAATTCCCGTTGAAGCTCCAGGATGTCCACCGGCCCTACGCGCTTCGTCACCAGCGAGCGCGGGCCGGCCTGGGGACTCTGGTTGATCTCTTGCGGGCTGCGCAAGCGGTAGATGCTCCATGAATACTCGGTATAACGGGAATCAGCCAGCTCGGCCACGTCGCCCAATTCGGGCTCAGCTGGCGGGGCGGTGTCGGGCGGCGGGTAACCTTCGGGCTCGATCGTGGAAGAATTCTCGGCCGAGGGATCGAGTCCGGGGACCACGATGCGCGGTGAGCGTGCCATAAGTGGGCCTCATTCCTAGAGATTCACCCGAACGGTAGGGCACAGATTCACCCCCAGGATGCGGCCTGTCAATTCGATTCGCTTCTCAACGTCACTTCTGACAGATGCGACACAACGCAAAACCCCTTGCCAGCCGCGGAAATCTGTGACATGACCGGGGCGTGTACGAGACGGTTGGCGGCTACACGATCACCACCGGGAAGCTGCCGCCTGGTGACGCGGGAATCAAGAAGACCCTGGAGATCATGCAACAGCTCTCCCGGGCCGGCGCGCTGCGTCGTGAAGTCCGCGAGACTGCCATTGAGATCGTGCGCGGCTCGGGAACGGCGCCGCACGATAGCCTGGGCGAGCTGGGCGCGCTGTTCGCCTTCGTCCGTGATCGGGTGCGCTTTACCGGGGACATCGCCGGAGTCGAAACTATCCAGGCGCCCCATTACACCCTGCATGTGATGGCCGGGGATTGCGATGATCGGGCGGTCTTGCTGGTCGCCCTGGCCCGTTCGATCGGGCTAGATGCCAAGCTGCGCTTTCGCGTGATCGGCGCGAATCCGCGCCGGCCGGGCACCTTCTCCCATGTCTACGTGGTGGCAACCGTTCGGGGCAAAGATGTTGCCCTGGATCCCACCTATCCCAGCTCACTCATGGGCTGGCAGCATCCCCGCCCTTCACGGATCGGAGATTTCCCGCTATGAGCTATGAGCAACTGTCTGGTCTGGGCGCCGCACCGCGCCAGCTTACGTTTGTGCCGCGCTCGCGGGGAAGCCAGCTCCGCTATCCTAGCCGGCGGGGTATTGTGAAGCGCCGCACGCTCCAGCATGAGATCAGCCTAACCCTGCCGCGGCTGCCGGGTCATGCCGTATTCCCCACTCAGCTCAGCGGCCTGGGCTTCTCCTTGAAACCGCCCAAGTTCATTCGCAAGATGCAACCGGGGGTGATTCTCAAGAAGGCCGCTATTCCCTTGGCGATTGCCGCCGCGGTGTTGATCCCCGGGGCTCTGCCGCTGGTCGCAAAGGGTGCCATGGCTGTCGGCAGGGTCGCCCTGAAAGGCGGGGCCGGGATTGCGAAGCTGGCCGGAAAGAACATCAGCACCGCTGCGGGGATTATTGGCATCCCGAAAGTCAGTGGCGGGTCCGTTGTCTCAAGTATAAAGAAATGGTTTGGGTCTAAGAAATCGGCTTCTCCACCGAGCTTGCTACCAAGCGATCAACCACCGCCCTGGGTCCGATCGTCACCGATTCCGCCAGCCTCGACCCCGCCGCCAGCCTCGACCCCGCCGCCAACGGCAACCCCATCACCAGCCACGTCTGCCGAAATTCCCCCGCCAACCTATGCCCCAACCAGTTACGGCGGTGGCGGCGGTGGCGGCGGCGGTTACAGCAGCCCGGCCGCAGAAATCCCAACCCAAGCGGGCCTTAGTGCGTCTTCACTTATTCCAATCGGCATTGGCTTGGTCGCCCTGGTCGCTATTTCAGGCACGTTGAGGCGCCACCGGCGCTAGGAGGAATCATGTACACCTCTCGATACCAGACCGGCGGGGATCTGTCCGGGCTAGGCTTTTCGCTCATGCCGCCGCGCTGGATAAGAAATGCGGTTACTGAGGTTGTCAAGGGTACCAAGGTCAACGTGCCTTCGGTGAATATCCCGCTCCCGGGCGGGGGCATGATTACAACTCCAAGCACCAAGCCGAGCCTGCCGCAGCAAGCGGAGTTGCTGGCGGCCAACATCCCCGGCGGCTGGCTGACGATTGCCGGCGTGGGCTTGCTCGGTGTCTTGCTGTTGCTCAAGCGGCGCTAGGGGGAAGACATGGCCGGCCCCGTACAGTGGACCGTCACGGAGTTCTGGAAGCAATTACAGAACGTCAAGAATCAGATTCACGCGGTTGACTCGGCCTTGCAGGCCGACAAGGCCACGCTTACCGCGCTCTACGCTCAGGCCCGGAAAGAGTACGACCCGGCCGGCGCGCACGATCGCGCCTACCTGGAGCCGCTGATTCATCGGAACAGCGTGTTGCGAATGAGCTACCTGGCTCCGGTCAAGCAGAAATTCAACGCGGCAGTCACCGCGGCCAGCTCGGCGTTGAGGGGCGCCGGGTACACCACGCCCAACCTCACGGGGCTCGGTGTGGTGCCGGCCGTGGTGATCGTTCCGGCGGTAGCCGTCGCGGCCCTGGGCATCGCCGCCGCGGCCGTGCTGATCGTCCGACGCATGACCGAGGCCCAGGTTGGACGCACCGCCACGGCCCGCGGCATCTTCGGGGACGCGAGCACCACGCCGGCGCAAAAACTCGCCCTGGCGGAAGCCTTCCAACGCGAAATGGAAACCGAGAAAGCCACGTCACCGCCGCCGCTCGGCATTGACCTGGGTTTCGTCGTTCCGGCAATCGCGCTCGTGGCGCTGATCGTGCTCGGTCCTCAGCTCCTGCGGGCGTTCGGCCCGAGAAGGGCGGTAGCATGAACGGCGACCGCTGGATCTTCCGGCGCATGGTGGAAGCCCGGTTGCATTCTTTCCCGGGTGCTCAGCCGGGCGTTGAAGTGGCCGATGGTGAGCTGATCGCGGAAGTCGCCAGCAAGGCCATGACCACGCGCAAGGCGAACATCTTTCAGGCGGCGTTGAGTCGCACGCTGGGGGATGAAATCGGCAGCTACCGCACCAGCGGCGGAGTGGAAAACCCCCGCCTACCAGCTGAGGATCATGTCGGCTATCCGCGCTGGATTGTCTACGAGCCCGCGGCCGGCTACCTGGTGGCAACGCTTTCGGGGATGCTGAGTTCCGCCCAGGCGAAGAAGGCGGCGAAGAACCTAGCAACGTGGTTGGGTATTCCGGTGGAGTTCCGCGAGGAGTTTCACGGCGGTAAGCCAAATCCTGAAATCCGCCCGCTGGCCGGTGAGGTTTGGAAAGACCTACACGGCGCCCGGGTGCGGGTCAAGAGCGTCAACAACAAGATCGTGTTCGTGGATCAAGACGGGGATGCCTATTACGTCACGCGGGAGGAGTTTGGCGAGAAGTACCAGCCGGCCAGTGGGCGCGTGCCAAACCCAAGGCGACGGAATCCGTACCGGATGGGGCCAGCCCCAGGGCGAGAATCCCGCGTCGGCCACCGCGTACAGCTCCACGCTGCAACCTCTGAGTGGATGCAGGGCGACCGCTACGGGGTGATCGTCGGCTACGGCCGGGCGCGGGATTACCGGAACCACACCACGGGCGAGATCACCAAGGCGCGGCCAGTCAAGGTGAAGCTTGACAAGTCGGGCCGGATCCGGGCGTTCCATCCCGAAAACCTCTTTGAGATCGAGAGCAATCCCGGCGGCCCGCGCATTGTCTACAACCGGCTGCTCGGCGGCTGGTATGTCGTCACCGGGCCGCATCAAACGCCGCTCAATGGCCGCTTCAACAGCAAGGCGGAAGCCCAGGCGTGGCTTTCCGGCGGGCCGAGCCGTCGCGGTCAGAATCCCCGCGGCGGGCGCCGCTTCGATGTTGGCGAGTCCGTTATCTACCGGGGTCCGGCGTGGTGGTACGAGCGCGAGGGATCCCGCAACGTGCTGATCGGCGCCAATGAACAGCGATACAACGAGCCCGCCAATGTGGTGCGTGTCGGGGTGCTCGGGCGCTACCTCATGCGCTCTGCCAATGATGGGCGGTTGGCTTGGGCGGACAGCTCTCGGCTTGAGCTTCCCCTTGCCAATCCCCGCGGCGTGAGCGAGGACGAGCGGGCACTACTGACGCACGTTTCCAGGTTCGGATCGGATGGCTACCCGATCAGCAAGCTCGGCCGCGGTTGGAGCTGGGGTTATCGCGGCATCAAAGGGCCGCCCAAGGTGTTCAAGACCAAGCGCGAGGCAGTTGCGTCATTTGAAGCGTTCATGGACATACTACGCACCGCATCGGGTGAGCTTGCCTATGAACGGGCCTGGGCCGATCGTGACCGGGCAGAGGGTCGCCAACCGAATCCGAAGGGACGGATCGGGCGCCGGCTCAGTAAGGCCCAGGCGTTGACGATCGCTCGCAACACCTTCGGACCTGATGCCCTGGTGGACAAGCGGGGCCAGCGGTTCGCGGTCTATGCCGGGCGCACCAGCGTGCAAGGGGTATGGAACATCCTGGGCGTCGGACGCTCCTGGGATGAGGCGTTGGAAGACGCCAACCGGCCGGCCGGGATGCCGCACCAGATTATGCACAATCCTCGCGGCGGGAAGATCGCGGTAGGTGATCGGGTGCAATACCGGGCGGAATTCCTGCGGAGCACGGGGATGTATACCGGCGACGTGCCCCGGGCAAAGGGGATTGTCACCGCCCTGACTCCGTTCGGCGGGGCCGGCAACGCCCTGGCAACAATCGAATGGGACATCCCAGGGATCCCCGAGCGCGTGTTGACTCCTAACCTCAAGCGCGTGGGAGACTACGAGCCCAATCCCCGCGAGCTGTCGCGGGTGCGCCAGCACGGCACCAGAGTAACCGCTACCGGCACCCCGGCGGCCCGCATGGCCGCCCTGCGGCAGATCGTAGCGGAAAGCCAATACGCGAAGATTGACGGCACGATGGTTGACCTTTACACGGCTTCCGCCATTGTCCAGATCTATGACGCCCTGAACGACGCCAACCGGGCCAAGTTCGCCAGTTTCCCGGTGGGGATGATGGCAAAGGTTGCTTTCAAGCTCATGCAGCCGAAGACCAACCCCCGCGCCCCGCTCAATTGGGCGGCGAAAGAGCTACAGGCTGCCCGCATGAGTACGGCCGAGCTGCTAGGCGCCATGCGGGACATTTCCAAGACGCTACCCCACGCGGACGCCCAGGACCGAGCGGAGGGCGGCGGATCCATCGGCGGCTACTACCGCGACGAATCCAGCGTCTACCGCGCCGAACTTGACCGCCGGCGGGCCGGGAGCCCGCACGGTCGCGCTCGCATGGTGATCAAGAATCCTTCCTACCGCCTGACTGGCACCGTGGAGGAGATCCCGGACGCCCCGCCGGTGGCCCGGCGCGGCCCGGGCCGGCCGCGCAAGGTGCGCGTAGCGCCGGTGGAGCTGGCGCCGGCGCTGGATCCAGTCCCTTTTGAAGTGCCGGCCGAGGCGCCTGGGCGCGAGCTTCAGGCCGGCGATCGCGTGACCGTGCCCTACAGCGGCCGGGCCAGCTACTTCGGCCGGGCGGTGAAGCACACCCGCGAGAGCGGGATCTTCGAAGGCTACACCTATGAAAACGATCAACGTCTGGCGTTCGTCCGCGTCAACCGCGGGCACACGGTTGAAACGCACGCTTTCCCGGTGGATCAGGTCCGGCTACACGGCAAGAGCTTTGCCGAGCAAGCCGCTGGGCGCCGGGCCGGGCGGCCGGCGAAGCTCGCCCGCCTGACTTGGAAAGCCCACGGCAGCCTGGCGAAAGCCGAGGCCATGCTGGAGAAGGCGACCGCCGAGCACGCTGCCACCGAAGCCCTGGCGCTGGAGCTGTACCCCCAGCACGAAGCCCAGCCCGGGCGGCCACGGGGGCGCACCGCCTCCCCCAGCCGGGAGTACGTCAACGCCAGGGCCAAGCTGCGCCGGCTGCGCGAGCGGGTGGATCTGCTTGATTCCGTGGTGCGCTCCCTGGGCGGTAGGACCGTGGCGCTGGGCTACGGCGAGGCCACCGGGACGGATCCGTGGGCGACCAACCGGCGCCGGCGCTATTCCAATCCATTACGACACAACGGCCCGCTCAAGAACGCCCGCACCGTTCGCGGAGCTAGCGACAAGCGCAACCCCCGCGGGAGTGAACGCGAGCGGGCCGTAAGAACCTTCAAGCTGTGGCATGAGTTTGCCCCCCATCGCGTCACCCGCATGAAGGGGCCGGATCGGTTGATTCCGCGCACCCTGGTAAAGCTCGGGGACATCCGTTCCATTGATTACATTTCCGACAAGTACGAAAGGAGGCCCGTGACGTACACCCACAAGACTGACCGCCCGCGTCCGGTTCTCGCCACAGACCCGGACGGTCAGAACCTCCACATCATCGGCGGCAGAGTCAAGATCACCGGCGATGGACTCATTCACTGAAAGGAGCACAGCTATGGCAGGCGAGTTTGCTGTAATCAACCCGCGTCGGCGTCGTCGCAAGAAGGCCACGGCCAGGCGGCGCAAGGTGTCTAGGCGTCGGCGCCGGGTCGCGGTCAACCCGATTCACCGGCTGCGCCGGCGTCACGTCGCTCGCCGCCGGCACAACCCGCGGCGTCGGCGTCACTATGCCCGCCGGCATAACCCGGCCATGTTCGGCATCAACATCGTCAAGATCGGCTCGATCGCCGGCGGCTTCGTCGGCACCGAAATCCTGGCCGGCTACCTGTCGGGGATGCTCCCGGCGGCGTGGAAGACCAACCCCGCAATGGTGCGGATCGGCTGCAAGGCGGCCGTGGGCATCGGCGCTCCGTTGCTGCTCAAGCGGTTCCTGCCCCGTGGCATCGGTGCGGCCCTGGCAGTCGGCGGTGGTGTAGCGGTGCTGGTGGACGTGTTCAACACGTTCATCAAGCCCAATATCCCCGGCCTGCCGCTGGGCGAAATGGGCGAGTACAACCAGGGCTACATCACGGGCTACGAAGACCCCGGCTATTCCCCGGCGCTGTCGGGCGCAGATTCGGTCTACGGGGAGAGTGTCTACTAGGCCCCTGTCGGCCTGGTGGTGGTACGTACTCCAATGACGTGGGGACCGGAAAGGCCGGCCCCCACCGCAACGCACACACGGGAAAGGATGCCTACCGTGGCAGCAATTCAGGATGTTTTGGATGTGATCGTTGAACCCCGTTACGACACCGTTCTGTTGCCCGCTGCGGCAACGCCGGCGCTCCTGACGTTCTTTGCCGTTCCGCTCGGCCAGGCGGGCGGCGTGTTCATTCCGGCGGCCGCTGGTGCGAAGACGCTGGCCGATACCAATATGGAGCTGGCCGGCCAGCTCCCGGGCGGCTACAACTTCAAGCTCCTGGGATTCCGGGCTATGTACGGTTGGAACATGAGCACGCAGGATCTCCAGGCCGTGATCAACGGAGCGGTCTTCACCTTCACGATCGGCAGCAAGCCGTTCCTGCGGACTCCGCTGCGCATGATCCCATCCGGCAACGGCCCGTTCGGAACCGCGGCAACCATCAACACGAGCGGCTGGCCGACGCTGAGCAACAGCTACAGCATTGCCAAGAAGCCGCTCGATCTGCTTCAGACGCAGAATTTCCAGGTGACGCTTACCTGGCCGGGCGGTGCGGTTGTCCCCAACACGGCCGGCGCTACCTGCCAGTCCGCGGCCGGGCTGCCAATCACGATTTTCCTCGACGGGTTCCTCTATCGGCCGGTGCAATAGTTCTAATCGGGGTGCGGGTTACAAGCCCGCACCCCCCAGCCGGCTCAAACCCGGGAAGGAGTAGGATCATGGCGAACACCGCAACACGAATTGTAATCGGAGGGTCTTCGGTTCCAAGTCGAACCTTCGCCGCGTTTACGTGCGCCTTCGATGGTGCCAGCGGCGTGGTGACTCCGGTACTGACCAGCGGAGTGGACTTCACTTTCTACGACACCAACGGCGTGCTGGTTGGCCCGGTGGCATACTGGTACACCTTTGCCGGCGTTGCCCCCACGGCGTTGCAGGACATCGGCATCGTTTTAGCCGCCGGACCCCCGGCGACCGTCACGCTCATGGGGGTTGCCGCCGGCACACACACGCCGGCAATCTGCAATGGAATTCTGTTCCTGATCGGGCCGGGCTGCTTCCGTTAGCCGGCCAAGCAGACCGAAGAAAGGGCCGGCGCGGAGATCCCGCGCCGGCTAGTCAACCCCAGGACGGGGAACTCGCAGAATGAATCAGACCACGCAGGGGAGTCAGATTGCCGGCCGCAACCTCGGATCCGTTATCCGTGACAGCTTCTTCCAGTACGCAATCAACATCACCTTCGGCGCCGGCGGCGTAGACAATCAGACGCCGGTAATCCCGATCCAGTCGGACGCGCATTTTCTTTGCGTCCAGACCATGATGAGCAACCAGTCCGCGGTCGGCAATCCAGCGGCCACCACGGCTACGCCCTACGTGGACATCCTCCACGGCGGGGCGATCGTCCAGCTCACGGACGGCGGATCCCAGCGGTTGCTTTCGCTCATCCCGGTGCCGGCGAACTGCCTGTTCGGCTCCGCGAAAGAGCCCTACATCTGGCCGTTTACCCACCTGTTCCGTGCCAACACCTTCATTGGCGTGAACGCTACGGGTTCCGTGGCCGGCGCGGCTGGCATCGGCATGACGAACATGAACCTTCGCCTAATCTTCGCCGGCTTCAAGGTGCAGATCGGCGCGTTCCCTGATCTGGGTCTGTAACATGAACCGTCTGCGCCCGCAGAACGTTGGGCTTTCCCGGCTCGGCGGCGGCCTTGAGGCCGTTCGATCTGTCGGCCCAGGTTCGCCCGGGACATCCCAGCCCGGCGCACTCGGACCCCAGACGGGAACCTATGTTCGTCTGCCGGGGGCCAACTTCCCCCCGGCCGGCGCCCTGCCGGTGGACGAAATGGGTGATGCCACAATCGCCGCCGCCGCCACCGCGGTGCTGATTACCTACACCGTGCCTACCAACCTCATTCTGAGGATCGAAGCCATCGGCTTCGGGGCGGACGATGAAACCGCCCTGGCCTTCCTCGCCTGGTCTATGCAGCTCAACGGGGACACCGTACCGGGCTACGTCAACAAGCCGAGCGCGGTAGGCTCGATTCGCAACCTGACCCCGATCTTTCAGGTGGCCGGCACGTCTTCCGTTCTGACAATCACGGCAACGCCTTCAATCCTGGCGGTGCTCCCGTACCGCTACATCTGCCGGATTCGCGGCTGGTGCTACAGCGAAATGGAGGCCAGCTAATGCCACAGCCGCCGATCACGCCGGTCCAGGCCCGCGAGCTGGTCCGGGCGGTCCCCTTTGCAGCGCAGCGGACCTATGCCGGGGCGGCCGGGCTTGCTCCGCTGGTGATTGCCCCGGCCGGGGTGATCCAAGTTCAATGGGACATTGCTGATGGAATCACCGACGTGAGCCAGTTGTTGCTGGGAAACTATCCTGGCGCCGGCGGCGCGGCCGTGCCGCTGCCACACGCCACCGGACCCTTTCTAGATGCCGCGGCCTACAGCGTGCCAACGGTTGCGGGTGAAGCCGGATTGTTGACGGTTGAATACGCGATTGACCGGGGTTGCCTGTTTCGCCTGGTAACTCCCGGCACGGCCGTCCCCGCCAATACCTTCGTGAACATCTCGGGGTTGCGCATCACTGGCAGATTTGTCCGGGTGACGCTCGGCAACCCAGCGACCAACACGAATAACCTTACTGTGGAATTTGGCGTCTACGTTCGTAGCACGTAGGGGGGAGGGAAACAATGGCGGCCCCGGATCGCTTCGGACAATGGAAGGAAACTTCCCGCGAGGAGCCTACTTACCCGCTCACTCAAGTGGTAGACGTGGACGCGATCAAAAACGATTTCTTTGATTTGCCTTTCCTGCCGCGAGCAATCCATGTATCGGTTGCGGGCCTGGTCAAGATGCACGTTGGCACTTGCACGCCCAACGTGGTGATCACGCTCACGCTCGAAGTCGGCTGGCATCCGATCAGCCCGACCCGCATCTGGAACGGCACCACTACCGCCACCGGCATCACGGCTTGGGCTTGAAATGCTTACCGGCATCGGGGCGCCTACCGCCTGGCCGTTCTTCAAGCATGGGGTTGCCGCCGCGCCGGCCAGCCGCACCGCGCTAGGCACCGCACAGGGGTCTTCAGCCTCAACGCTCACGCTGGCCGGCATCAACCTGGCGCTGAATGATCTGTTGCTGGTCGGTACGGTGAACAATAACGCTTTCTCGGCCTCAGATCTCGAAGTGGACATCAACGGCAATATGCTCTCGCAGGACTCCAAGGAGAGCGGTGCCTCTGATCTGCTCGTAACCATCAACGCCTGGAAGGCGACCGTGGCGATTGTTGGCGGCACCATCACCGTCACCTGGACCGTTGACGACCCGGATAAAATGGCGCTCGTTGCCTGCAAGGTGAGTGGGTTGCTTGCCGCGGCGCTCCAGGCGGAAGCGTCGGTTTACTTCGCCACAACTACTAACCCCGATTCCGGGCTCACGGGGCCGTTTGCGCTGGGGTTTCATTGGGGAGTGGTGGGGACCGCCGGGAGAGCCGCCGACACCCTGGGCACTTGGCAAAACGGCATGACGGCTGGCCAGCGGGTTTCTACCGTCGCCGTCGGGGTTGATCTCAAAGAAGGCTGGCGGTTCTCGGCCGCCGCGGCCCGTAGCCAGATCCTCGGCCAGAGCAACCGGAAATCAATAGCCGCCGTGGTCTTCTACGTCTGATGGGGGAGCCATGCTTACCAAGCTGATGCTCGCATTTGCTCGCAAGGTTGTTGCCGTAGCAGGCGGGGGGGGTGCCGCCGCGCTGACCGGGACGGCCGGCCTCCCGGTCAATCTGCCCCGACTGACCCTGGCGGGCAACCTGGACGACCATGATCCCCCGCCGCCCCCGGTCACGCTCACCCTGATTGAACGCCGCCTGCTCCACGTCAACCCATTGAATGAGTACGGTGGGCGGGTGTGTTGCGGGCCGTTTGAGTGGTTCTTGTCCAATCGCTTGATTGCCAAGCTGGACGTGTCCACCAACACCCAAAGCGCCTGGATCTATCCGATCGCCCTAGGCCAATGTGCCGTCACCGTCACCGGGGCAAAGCGCGAAGTGACCCTGGCCGTGGCAATTGTGGAGGCCGTCCCCGTGACCTTGAATCTGGTGGCCGACGAGCCCGAAGTCTTCCGGGATCTGGCGGCGGTTGACAGCGCGGCCGGCGGTGTGCTGTAATTCCTTCCGTTACCGCTCGCGGAGGGAGCCGATGGGACGTATGGGATTGCAGGAAGTGCGGCAGCTCAAGAATGGCGCGGTGATCCTGACCTTTGCGCACGGCAAGGGGGAGCGGTCGCTGCGCACGGTGACGGCCGGCGGGTTGCTGTCGCTGCCCCAGGTGGCGAAGCTGTCCGGGACGTATCACCTGCGGGTGTGGCGGGCGATGCAGGGGAAGAAGCTCAAGGCCACCAACACCGCGAAAGGCTACAAGGTGACGGTGAAAGAGGCGGGACGGTGGGCGCGGACCTTGAAGGCGGGGGATTAGACCGTGACGACCGAAGACCCTCATATCCTCAAGCACCTGGGCGAAGCGTCGGAGCTGTGTGGGACGGCGGCGGTGAACATCATCGGCGGGACGGGTGAGGCCCGGCTGTGCGAGCTGGGCATCCTCCACGGGCTGATTGCCCTATGCCTGCTCGTGCGCCAGGGCCAGGAGCGCGAGGCGGCGGCCCGGCTGGCTCAGAACGGCGAGCCCCGTGCCTGAATTCTCTGGAATCCGCATTACGATGCTTGATGGTGGCTGCATCAACTTCTTGCCCGGGGCTTCCAGGCCGGGCGTGACGAGCTTCACCGCCCACGTTGAAGGTGTCTGGATCACCGTGCAAGCGATCTGCCCGGCCGGCGGCGGCTACGTCGCGGGCCGTTGGTCGGCCTTCGCGGTGCGAGGCTATGAGCCTATCCCGTAGGGATTCTGCCGCCGGCTTCGCTCGGGCGGCTCTGGCGGTCTGTGGCGACAGCGCAAGGGGGGTGTACCGGAATTATTCCACCGGGAACCCCCACCGCCTTTCCTTGGCGCGTGACTCAGGAGCGGGTGCGAGCGGTTCCGCTTCGGGCCAGGGCTGGCCCCACGCGCCTCATTGTTGCGCCGGCATCCCCGTGGGAGTGGACGGGGCGCCCGGCACGGATGCCGGGTTGCCGGCGCTTTCAGGGAGGTAGGCTCATGTCGTGGTCCTGGATCATGCCCGTGGTGCAGACACTCATGCCCGTGGCCGCGCTTGCCGTGGCCGCCTGGATTGCCAAGCTCATCAAGAAGCCGTCCGACAAGGAACGGGCTGACCTGCTCAGCATCGTCGCCAACGCCGCCGCCGCCTACGTCTACAGCCTGAATCCCAACGCCGCGTGGGCCGATCTGGTGCGCGACGTGATCCAGCGGATCTCAGCGTCGGCCGGCCTGCCTACCCGCAACGTCCAGGTGATCGAGCAAGAGGCCGTGGCGGCCCTGGTGAGAATGGGAAAGGTGCCCGTTGCCGCAAAGTGAGCGGATTTCGCTCGTGGTCGCCGGCGCCGTGGTCGGCGTGCTCGGGGTGCTCCTGACCTTGTTTGCCCTGGTCGGGCAGCTTGATGCCCGCTACCCCACGCGCCGGGAGTACGAGTCAACGCTTGCCAGCATCAATCAGAAATTGTCCGAGATCAACACCGATCTCAAGGTGCACATGAACAAGGAGCCGAGGCCGTAAGGTGCCGAAGCATCTCAGCCGCAGCACCTACCTATCCGATGCCGAGCTTGCGGCGTTCATGGCCGCGGTGCGCGATCGCCGGCACGTTCACCAACCGCGGGATTATGCCCTATTCGCCTTGCTTGCCAACACCGGCATACGGCCGAGTGAAGCCCTGGCATTGACCCGGGCTGACTGCCACCTGGGCGGAAAACAACCGTGGATCAAGGTGGCAAGGTTGAAGAAGAAACGCGCTGTACCCGTAGTGGACGAGCTGCAAATCAGCCCGCAGCTTGCCGAGATCGTGGGGGCGCACTTTGTTGACGTAGCATCCGGAGCCGAATCTAAGCTGTTCGGCATCACCCGCCGACAGGTGGAACGGCTGTTCCACGCCTATGCCCACCTGGCCGGAGTCAAGCGCCGCCATTGGCTCTACTCTCTCAGACACACGGCGGCAACGCGGATCTATCGCGCAACCCGGGACATTTCCATCGTCCAGGCAATTCTAGGCCACGAAACTCCCGACATGAGCTGCTTGTACGCTCACGTTGCGAAGGATCTGCTTGCCGAGGCCGCCAGCGCACTTCCCGTAATCATCTGAGGAACCAATGACCGAATCCCTACCCCCACGCATTCAAATGGCTGGCGGCAAAGCTGGCGGCATCCAGTTTCAAGTGATCTTCTACCCTGACTCGGAGCACTTCCCGGCCGGCGTGGACGTTACGCTACTGGCGCCGGGCGGCTTGGCCCCGGTTGGCATGGTGACGGTTGCGCCCGGCTGTTTGATCTGTGTCCTGCCGCCGGACGTTAGCCGGCACATCATTTCACAGGTTGCGCTTCAGCAAGCCGCGGCCGGCCCCGGCCAGATCAAAACCCCCGGCCTGAAGCTGGTCTAGGATGAAGTACGACGCCGAAGTGTCCGCCGCAATCGCCCGCTGGGGGGCCGGGGTGACGATTGACCCGGCGCTGGTCCACGCGATCATTCAGCGGGAAAGCTCGCACGGCGCCGCCCTGGAAACCGCCGAAACCCTGGGGCGCAAGAGTTACGGCCCCATGATGGTGCTCGACAGCACCGCCCGCGGCCTGGGGGCTACCAATCCCGCCAGCCTCAAGGATCCGGCAACCGGCATTGACTACGGCGTGCGCTACTTCGCCGGCCTGCTCAAGCGATTCCCGGGGGACATCGCCCGGGCGATCTCGGCCTACAACACCGGCCCCGGGAACGCGGTGCGCAACCCTTCCGGCCGCTTCCCGAATCAATCCTACGTTGACGCGGTTTCAACCTGGTGGAAGACCTATAAGTATGCCGCGCCGGCCGCCGGGTCTATCCTGAGCCTCATCCCGCTCGCGCTGTTCCTGTGGTCCCGCTTCCGCAAGAGGTAGCCCATGAAGATCCCGCCGAAGGACACCGCGCCGGCCGAAGACGCCGAGGACGATCTGCTGCTCGATGATGAGTTTGAAGACGATGAAGACGACGACGACGAGGAAGACGACCCCGAGGACGACCCCGAGGAAGACGACGACGACGAAGACGACGACGACCCCGAGGAAGACGACGACGAGGAAGAAGAAGGCGCGGGGGTGTGATGGGGTACGCTGAGCGGGCCGCCCTGCCACGGTTGCTGCGGACCCGGTTGGAAGGTCTGCGCGTGGCGGTGGACGTGCAGCACCTTTACAAGTCCAGCAACCCGCTGGACCGGGGCGCGGTCTTTGAGCTGCCCGGGGGTTTCCACCTGGCCGAAGCCCAGGCCGTGACGGTCTACGCTCAAGCCCTGTGCGCCTGGCTCACCGCCCGCGGAACGGCGGTGCTCACCAACCAACCGGCCGCTCAGGTGATGGTGGGCAGCTACTACCGGCGCATCAAAGACGCCGAGAAGTGGGGCGCCCACGCCTTCCTGGCCTGCCACCTGGACGCCGGGAACGGCTCCTATGCCCTGGTGGAATATGTGGTCGGATCCGCCGGCGTGGCGCTGGCAACCCGGATCGGGTCCAGGCTCACCGATGATTTCCCGGAGATCTTGAGCCATAAGGCGGTAAGTATGAGCCCGCCAGCCCGCGGCTATGTCTGCATCAATGGATTCCCCAACGACCGGGCCGCGGTGCTCGTGGAGCCCTTCTTTGGCGACAATCCCCGCCAGCAAGACCTATTGAGCACGCCGAAGTTGGTGGCGGTGGGGGAATCCATCGGGGAAGGTGTGGCCCGCTGGTGGGAGTCGGTGAGAGGATCGCGGCTAATCTAGCAGTCTGGCAGATCCAAAACGAAAGGCAAGCCGATGGTATGGATTCCGCCCACAAACATCTACGTGCCGATAACGCAGCAAGATGCGTTACCACTGTTTCAGCTCGGTCTAGCGGGGGCCGCGGGTTATTTCGTGTCGTTCGCCGGCACGGTATTCCGCTACTGGCCGCCGCTGGTTTTGAATTTCGGCGTGCCGACTTTGAATGTGCCGCTCTTGGCGAGCTACGGGATTGTTTCGGAAACGCTTGATCTCCGTGGCTGCCGTGAGCTGGCGTTGGTCACGAAGCGGGTAGTGCCCGGTGTTGCCCCGGTCGGCTACTCATTGAAAATCTACGTCTGGCCTCAATTCAGCGATGGTGCAGCGGCGCTATTCACCGCTGACGTTCAAGAATCACTGAATGCGTTTACGACTTCTCTCGCGCCTGTCTCGGGGACGGGGACTTATGTTTACAACGCGACCATCTCCCGCGGTGCCGGAGCGGGCGGAACCAAGAATCTAACCGCGGCCTTCGGGATCGGCTTTGCGAAGATCGTGGTAGTAGGATTCAGCGCAGCCGGAGCGGGAGATACGACCTTCACTTGGGAGCTGTGGGGGCAGGGCTAATGACTTGGTATCCCGGCACCCTGCGTATTCCCGTAGCACAACAGGAGGCGCTTCCATTCATCCCAATCGGAGGGCCGGTCACAAATTACGCGCCGGTTGTGATGAAGTACTGGAGTTCGGTTCAACTTGGCTTCGGCAATCCAGCAAACGGCGTGCCGTTTATTGGTGGAAAGGGGATTGTCTCAGGAACCATTAGCCTGGCCGGATGTAAAGAGCTAGCCCTTCTTGCCAAGCGCACGCTGGCTGCCGATCCGCCTGCGGCTGACTCACTTAGAGCTTACATTTGGCCCCAGGCCAGCGACGGGAGCGCGTCACTGGTCAAAGCTGACAATCTATTCGGGTTCAACAGCAACGGCAATGGGGTCACTCCGGTTGCGGGGTTCGGAACCTATGTTTACAACTTCACCGTTGCGGTGGGGTCGCAGTCCGGTGGAAGCGGCAATGCCACCGGCGCTTGGCCGCTAGAATTTGCCAAAATTGCCGTGATCGGTTTCGGCACCGTCGGGGATCTGTCGTTCACCTGGGAAATGTGGGGACAGAGCTGAGCCGTGGCCGGTCCCGCGTGGGATCTACGTGCGGGCGCAAGCGCCAATCCGGGGTGCGGCCCCCCGGGCGGCGGCCGGCCTTTCTGCAATGGGCGCAATGGCGGATTGACTTGACGGGTGGTGGCGGATGGTGTAAGGTTATGTAATGCGATACGGCACGCTAGATGCAATTCCTTCGTGTGGACCCCGCCGCAACCCCACAGGAGGCACGCCATGTTGAAGCTCTGGAACCTGCTCGATGCTCGCCGCGCCGCGGTTGCCGCTGACCGCCGCCGCCGCTCCAACCTCGCCGCTGATCGTGCGCTGTTGGCGCTGATGGACGAATCCCAGGAGCGTGCCCGCCGCCAGCTCTACGGCCCGCCGCCTACCCCGCAGTCCATCCCCGCTGGCCTGGTGCTCGGCCGGGCGAGCTGGTGACATGAGGCGCCCGGTCTTCGACATCAACCGCGTCACCTTCAACGGCAAGCTCCGCACGCTGGGATTCCGCCAGGTGACGGGCTCGATCTGGCGGTTGCCGGTGCCGTGCTCGGGGCACAAGGTTGACGAGCGTGAAGGCGGCGCCACGCTGCGCGAGCGGTTGGCGTGGATGATCGCGCAGAATGATGCGGCGATCGCCGCGTACCTAGCCGGAGGCGACAAGTGAGGCCGGCGCGTTGGTGGATGCTTATGGCCCGGGCGCACTCTGCGGCCGATGCCAGGTGCGGCCGGGCCTGGGTGTGCGGGTGCTCAGCGTGTCGCACGGCTCGCAACAACGGATTCATTCGTCACCGTCAGTCGCCGCGCTGGTGGCTGGATCCCAAATGGTCTGAGGATGCGAAGACGGCACAGCTAGCCGAAAGGGACTGAAATGCCTGAAATCATGTGCGAGCTGTGCGAGGAACGCCCGGCGATCGGCCGGGTAACAATCTCCAATCTGCTAGAGGGCACGGTTGAGGAAGATCTGCGCCTGTGTGATCTGTGTCTGCGTGGAGTCAAGGAGTCCATTGACGCATGAGGCCACGAATCAGCAACGGCGCCCGGCGCGGTCTGGCGTTCCTGGCCGCGGACGGCTGGCGGTCTTTTGAGGATCCCACGCACCCGTGGCATACGCTGCGCATGGTCGAGCGGCGCGAGCTGGCGCGCGCCCTGGCCTGGGTAGAGTGGCACCGCACGCACAACAGCAAGGGCGAGGCGGTGGATCTGCCGCCCCGGCCGCCGAAGGGCCGGCGCCGGCGCGTGGCGCTGGAGCAAATACCGATTCAATTTGAGGCGTGTCAGGATGCGGAAAGGGCCGTCTAATGGCCAGCCACCAGGCGCGACTGATCACCCGGACACGCTGCAACCGGCGTGCGAGCGTGAGGCGGCGCCCAGGGAGCGGTGCATCGGCAGGCGTCCGCATCCTGACCGGAGGGGACTGAAGTGTGTGCGCCGGTAGTCAGGTCCGCAGGATTCCGCGGTTACTGTCGGGCAACCTAGAAACGCCGGCGCACACTTGACCAAGGGGGACGCATGAAAACCTCAAGGCCGTGCCCGATCTGCCGCCTGGCGCTCCCCGGCCAGCGGTGCGGCTGGTGCGGTGGCTCCGGCATCGTGGAAATCCATTTCGCTACCGCGTGGGATTGGCTCAAGTGGCACCTGTGCCACCGCGCTCCGCTGCTCAAGCTCGTGCTCGGGACGGTGCGCCTGGCGCCGCCGACTTCACCGGAAGGGACGTAATCATGGCCGATCGGTTCGTTGTCGTGGGAGCTGCGAACGTGCCCTATGGTGGCACGCCGGCCCGGCGCGTGGGCGACAAGGGCGGCTTGTGGGTGATCTTCGATACGCATTTCGGCGGCCCACCGTCCAGCTCGCACCCCAGCACCACAAGCCGGGCGGCGGCCGATCAATGCGCCCGGGCGCTGAATCACTACGAGAAAGTAAAAGAAGCCTACGGGCACCGCTACTGCGCTGGGGATCATTGTTCCCAGCTCTGGAATTTGCCTTGCGATGATCCGGCGCACCGCCGGCCCGATCGGTCGCTTTGCCCACGCTGCGAAGGTCCAACGGTGGGGTTTGTTGATCGCTGCGGGTCTATGTTGTGGGCGTGCTCGCGGTGTCATATCGCGTTCGCGCCCTGGCGCTGAGTCAGGAGAAAGGGACGTAATGAGAACAAGCTGTTGCGTTGCTACCGCCGGCTTTGATGTGTTTGTCGGACGCGGCGGGCAGAAGCCTTCCCCGGTGCCGCTTGTCACGGTCGAGATTCAGA
>Ga0315284_10003501_pt1 | contig 22343 bp, 22 predicted proteins | sample YL17G09_16_MG_FD_203696 | JGI IMG/M metagenome (GOLD analysis project Ga0315284, IMG submission 203696) | Sediment microbial communities from Yellowstone Lake, YNP, Wyoming, USA - YL17G09_16 | ecosystem: Environmental > Aquatic > Freshwater > Lake > Sediment | place: USA: Wyoming | collected... | reverse complement strand
CATTTAAGCTGTGCATTCAACTCAACAAATTCGGCACCGTTGGCCGGAATGGGGAAATACGAGGTTTTGGGTGGAATCGAGAAGCTCCAAATATCACCCTTCCAGGGACTATTCGGATCGGCGTCATTGACCTCGTCAATTCGCCAGTAGTATGTGGTGCCGGGAACGAGGCCATCGGGATAAGGATATCCGGGAAAACCTACGACAAAATATGTCAAGCTCTTGTTGCCCCGGAAGGTATCGCCGGTGCCGTTGTTCACATCGTCAAAATTCTCGCCCATATATACATCGTGCGAGACGGCAAAATCTCCGGCCCGCCAGGAAAGGCTTACCCACGTATCCGCATATAGGGTGCCATTTTTCGGCACGGGTCCGTAGGCCCTGACGATGGCGCCGCCCTGATTCTCCATGCTTGACTTGATGTTGTCCTCGCTCAGTACATGATTGTAGACGCGCAAGTCGTCAACCATGCCCATATAGGACTCACCAGCAGTTCCAGGATCACCTCCAATGTAATAAGTCGCGTTCGAGCCATCTGTTGTCTGGAAGGCTGATTCCTGTGAGAGGGCCCCGTTGACGTAGATGCGAAAGTTCGTCCCATCCCCTGTCACTGCGGCGTGTGTCCATTGGTCGGCAGGAACAACATCTGGGGCTGTCTCACACATACCTCCCGCCCAAGCTCCGCCAACGAGACCACGCCATGAAAGCCTCCCATCGTTGTTAATGAACAGCGTGTCATTGGAGTTGCCAGCCTCTCTCCACGCCCGAAAAATCTGCTGCCATGTGTTGCCAGTTCGCGTCGGGTTAATCCAGGCGGACAGCGTAAATGATCCCTGAAACAGGTCGGCGGTTAACGAATCAGAGGCGGGGATTGCGACGCGACTGCCATCAAATGCGAGCGCTTGTCCAAATTGTCCGTCGACAACTGTCGGATCGTCTTCCAGTGTTCCATTGTTGCCGTTGCCCGTTGCGTCCATCGCGGTCGTGCCGGCGCCGTCGTCGAGCTTCCACTGCCCCACGAGTTCAGCCGAAGCATTGCCTGCTGTGCTCAGCACCAAAATAAAAGTTAATAAGCAAATCAATTTCCTGTACATGATAATCCTCCTGTTAAAAAAGTTAAGATTAAATGGTTGATAATGATTGCTGCCTTTATCACATTAAATGTCTGCCCAGGACAATTTGTTTCGATTTGCTGCTACCTCCTTCCTTTAGGAACTAACCAAATAAATCGATAAGTTAAGAATCTTATCTCCGAAGTGTATGACTTCGGTAGTTTTGTACGTTCCTTGTTATGTGGGATAACCTCAAGGATTGAAGATATTCCACCTTTTTGGGGAAGCATAGTCCCTTAGATACATGCCTCACCAGTCTTAGCTTATACCAAATTACCCAGCTTCCCGTCAAGAAAAATCTCCGGTTTTCTGCTTGATCATGACAGGGACGAGGAACCTGATTATGCTGGGATTTCCCGTATACATTCCACTGAAACACTCCTGCAAGCTTCAAGTCTTATAATACTGTAATTTCACATTAATGTCAACAATATTCGGTAGCTTCAGTACACCATAGAAGTCGATTTAAAGCACGATCTTAATAAGTATGGGCACGTGTTCACCCATCGAGGGCAGATCGTCTCCATTCTACGGCCACGAAACACCTCTGAGGGCTACGCTGTGAGATTCTGTGGGCTTGCATGAGCAAAGAAAAAGGCTGCAAGCGGATGCTCACAGCCCGTGGTAGTATTGGTACATTTTTTCTTTATTGTCTGTACTTTTTGACGCTTTCTACTCCAGAACCCATACGCAATCCTCACCGTGGATATTGGAGCGTAAATGAGAAATCCCAGTTAAAACTTGAATTTAAAGAACCGATTTTATATGATCTTAGAAACGGCATCTTGTAACCCATTTTTTGAAAGGAGACACTGTTATGAAAAAGATTTTTAAGATGCGCATGGTCAGCTGGGTTGTGTTAGCCGCGTTTATCATTACCGCCACGGGTTGCGGCTACATGTTGCATCCAGAACGGCGCCATGCCAAACTTTCTAATGAAGTCGATGGCAAGATCGTCCTGTTCGACTGCCTCTGGTTGATTGTCGGTGTCATTCCGGGAGTTGTCGCATTAATCGTTGATGGTGTAAACGATACCTGGTATTACACTGAGGACGAATGGAAAGCCATACAGTCCGAGTCATCTATGAATATACAGCCCGGTCAGCAGCTTGCGGTGGATATTCACGGTCTGGCTCCGGCAGATGCAAAAGTCACGCTGAGCCTTATAGATAATCAGGGCCGTCAGGTCACTTCGATAGTCGAAGCTCAGTCAACTGCCGGAAAGGATTTGGCTCCTCTGATGGTGAAAGTTCCGCAACAGCTTGATAATGGCGAACTGGCTTTGGTATTGGCGGTCAACGATCAGCAGCAGTGCCGCTGGAATCTGGATGTGACGCAGAACTAATAAATCGGTCAATTATCGAAGACCCCGGAGAGTTCCTTATACGTCACCGGACTTTTCTCAAATTGTATAACTTAATTCTTGTTAACCAGACTTTTTGGTTAGGCTAAGGGGGAAAAGCAGATTTAGCAAGTTCACAGGAGCTTGAGATACATATTATATCCTAATTGGCTTGCCAAGTCAAGGATGGCAGTGATAATTCATGCTTTCAGCCCAGATCGTCCATTCTACAGGCTCAGCCCCCCCTCTGAGGGCTACCCTGGGAGATACTGTGGGCATTGTGTGACGGAGATTAACGTTGCGCATAAAAAAGCCCCTGCTTAAAGGAAACAACCGAAACAGGGGCTTAACCAGTAGCACCTGGTATTTCTAATCATCAGAAACTTTAATTGAGGGCCACCTTGTCTGTCTTTCCTCCCAGCCTTCACATTTCCTACACAGTTTTTCGGCATTCTTAGGGGCTGGCTTAACGAAGTAAAGCCCCGGTGTAGACCTGGGCTGTAGACAGTTACATTTGCAGAGCCACATATATCCATTCTACTATTGTGCCTACGTATTTTTGCGAGAAAAAAGCCCCTGCCCGTAGAGGGAATTGGTGAGAGCAGGGGCTTGAAGGAACGGTACACTTCCATGCGTACAGCCTTCATTGAGTAATGTACCGGTACGGCTAATAGTTGCCTATTGTGGTAAATACGTATTTTCGTGGAGAAAATCCAGCTTGCAGAGGCTCTTTTGTTGTTTAATGGTGTTCTGAAGGGTTTTTTTAGGCCAGACTGAAAAAAAACTTAAAAAATATGATAAAGACTATCAATATTTTGGTTTGAGAAACGCTGTGTTTAATGAGGACCGGGAGTGTGTGAGTTATTAGGATGGTTATTATTGAGAATTTAGTTGATTTACGATGTTTGTAGTGCTAAACTGAGATTTCCACGAGATTTGCATCATGAAGAGATGGTATAGGAAAAGGCAAGATGGCAAAAGAATTGCTCCTTTGATGTGGGATTTCTGCTTTGTAGTACAAAAACAGGAGGAAGTATAGTGTCTTTATTGGCAGAAGGGGAGAAACTCTCCGATACATATACGGTTGAAAGATTTCTGGGAGAGGGGGCTTTTGCCGAAGTGTATCGTGTCCAGCATCGTTTCCTCGGCAGGCAGGCAATGAAGGTCTTCAAGACCAAGGGTATGACTCTCGAAGAAATCAAGGAAATGCTCGATGAAGCAGTTCTGCTTTCCCGAATAGGCCACCCAAATATCATCCGTGTCTTTGAGGCCAATATCCTGCAAATAGGCCGCACAACTTATGGTTTCTTCACCATGGAGTATGTCCCTGGCGGGACCCTTAACCGATACTGGCAGTCTTATGAAAGCAAACTGATGCCCGTCGAAGAGGCTGTTGCGATTATGAAACAAGTCTGCTCGGGTCTGTCGGTTGCCCATGGCGAAACACCTCCAGTCATCCACCGGGATATAAAGCCTCAGAATTTACTCATTGGTTATGACAGTAGTGGAATGCGCGTCAAGGTGAGCGACTTCGGTTTAGCTAAACGGGTTAATCCGATGACTCTTTTGGCCAGCGCCAAGGGGACTTTAGGCTTTAAGCCTCCTGAGTCTTTAGAAAACCTCGATTCCTGTGCAGCCGATGTTTGGGCACTCGGTACGACATTATATCTTCTGCTGACTGACAAACTGCCGTTCCCTTCTCTCGATGAAAGGTCAATCTCAGAGGCCAGTCGTTTCGTTCAGAAACTCCGGCCGGCGAGCTTATACAATATTCAAGTTGACACTATATTGGATTCTTTAGTTGCTCGGTGTTTGGCAAGGGAACGGAATGACAGGTATGCCAATGCCCAAGAGCTTTTGAAGGACCTTAACAATTGGAAACCCGCTGGAACCAGCGAACAGTTAAGGAGTAAACCACTGAGCGGAAAAAGCTCAAAGACTGTTTTTGCCGAGTGTAGCCCATTAGATAAGAACACAATCGAAGAGAAGATCCAAGAAGCAGTTGAGCTATCGAAGCTTCCGGGGAAGTTGCCTTTGGCCGCAGATATTCTGGAAGAAATTATCAGTAAAGATCGTTCTCTGAGGGAAAGATATGAATCCCGCTTGAAACTCTGGCGCAAAGGAATGACCATGTAATTTAGAGCATAATTAAGATTATGAACTGGAGTGTCAAAAGAGCGTATTGCAGTCGTGGCGGCTGGATTCCCTGCAGCGCCGATTCAGAGCACGCAGATAGTACAGTTACGTTTACAGGAAAACAAGAAGCTATAGAAGAAACTGTAAAACGAAATTCCACGGAAAATTTTGAAATAAAACAAGAGGAGGTGGTTGTTGGCTTCAAGGGTAATGACAGAAATTTGGATTGTTTCTTTGTAGGATCCTCAAGAGCCGAAACAGATGAAGGATGGGTATTATACCAAGGCGTTCCGGTTAAAGCCAATGTAAGCGACATTAATCATAATTTTTCAGATTGTTTGATTGTGGAAGATAAGCGAATTTTGAGCAGGGTGACATATTCCACAGGAATTGAACATTGTTGGCCGGAGTACACATGTTTTGATCTAACGGGCCTTCCGGACAATGTAAAAATTATAGATACACTGGATGACCCTCATTATGACGAAAGCGAAAACGACGAGACTGAGATTTCTTATGAACAAAATAATATCGGTGAAGCTGTAAGTTCGCATCAAGAAGATGAAGACATAGTACAAAACTATGAGCCGACATTTGATTCTGCGATCGACCATTGTGAGGTCTTGCTAAAGGCTGCTACCCCAGAATTATATCGAGACAATGCATTTCGTGTTCTTGGCCTTCCTACTACTGTAACTGCTCGCGAAATAGAACGCCATAGAAAACAACTCAAGATGATTGCAAAATTAGGTATGGATTCTCACGAACAACGTTATGGCTATTTGCCTTTGATTCCTTCCCCGGACGAAGAGTCAATACAACATGCAATAGAGCGGTTACGGGATCCGGAAAAGCGATTAGTTGATGAATTCTTCTGGTTCTGGCCAACAAAAACAAAACCAGCCTGTAACGAAGCACTTGACTTGCTTTCAGCAAACCGTGCAAACGAGGCATTGGATATCTTGAAGCGAAACAAAGAACATGATAAGTCAGGTAGAACTGCACATAACCTCGCTGTTCTATACCATGCTCATGCTCTGGATTTTGAGCATAAATATGCGACAGAACGATTCACAAAGGAAGAATTGGAAACTTGCGGGCACTGGTGGAAAGGCGCATATCAAGAATGGAGAGAGCTATTGGATAATGAAACCTTCTGGTCGCAAGTGACGGCGCGTATTCGAGAATTGGACGATCCGCGGCTGACAACAGGGATTGCAAGGCGTATTCATAATTCATTACCCAAAGCAATTTTTCAGATAAACTCTCTGCTTGCTGTTCGAGCTGCCGAAACAAATGATGAGGCAACCTGTAATTATCACATTCAACTTGCAAAGGAATTTGGGTTTGGCAAAAAATTATTCAACGATATCATGCACGAAGCGGTAACTGCAATCAGTGATCGTATTAACATTCGCTGCGAATCCGTTGCCCATAAAACAAAAGAAGATCCCAAAAATGCGAACAATGTAGCTCGTAACCTTCTCACAGAGACCAGATCACTGCTAAAAGCTATCGACATGCTTATTCCAAAAGATTCTTTGAAAAGAGAACACTTACATGATGTGGTGGCAGAAGCGGGACGGAGTTGCGCCGTTGTATATGGGAAAGAGACGGCCAATTTAGATGAATGCTTGGAAATTTCCCGTGAGATTCTTCAAGTGGCTGCCAGCAAATCCTTGAGAAAGCTCATTGAACACGATATAGATACTATTGGCAAGATTGTTGAATCGAAAGAGCAGCAAAAGAAGCAGGAAGAGGAGTACAAAAAATCTGTTAGTGGGAATAACGTATATGAAGTCACAGTCCCAGGTAGCAAGGTTGCAGTACCACCATTATGCACATGTTGTCTAAAAGGGGCAGATAGCAAACAAAGTGTCAGCTATTCTTGGACAGAACAAAAGACCTTCTCGAAGGTGGAGAGAAGCATGTCTTTGAACTTCCCTATTTGCGGAGAATGTGAAAAACATCAAAGCGAATTGAGTACGAAGCGGTTCTTATTGATCATTCTTGTATCTGGAATTTCAATAGCCTTGCTTTATTTTATAGGTTTAGCTTCAGGGACTTTTGAGTATATTGGATACATTGTAGCAGGTGGAATTATCTTATTGATCTCTTCATTAGTCTTAGGTTCCTTACTTCGCGTAAAAGCATTGCCAGAGGAACACGCTGCAAGAAATAGGGCTGTATCAATGACCGACGTAAGTGCAAATTATGGATATGCCACCTTTAGATTCTCGAACTATCTTTATGCTTTAGCTTTCGCCCAGGCAAACAACAGAGAGATAAAGAAGAAGGATTTCTTGAAGTACTCGCGAAAGGCTTCATTACTACGTGGTCGATCTGCTTATCACGTTATTGCGTGGATTACTGTTTTAGGTTTTATAGGGCATTCCATAGCCTATTCCGTACTTGAGGACAGTTGGAACGACAGTAAGTCGTATGGAACAAACACATACACAAGCCCCGGAACATCGGTGTATAGAAGTCCCGGGACTTCCTACAAAAGGTCTAATACTTCTGACAGTGGTTCACCTCCACGCGCTTATGTTCCAGTCGAACCCGATAGTTCTCTATTGTCAGAAATAAACCGGGGCAAAAGCAAACTCAAAGTGATGGAAGCTGGGCTACAACCAATGCAATCCCTATTGGAAAAATATTCAAAACGTATAACATCCCTGAAAACGGAAATTGAACAATACGAGTCTGATACTGCCCGAGGTAGATATGTGAATAGATCCAGTTATGATGAGGCCGTAACTAATCACAACAATTTAATCGAACAATACAATTCTGTCTTGAAACAACATCAAATAAATTATGCCGCGTATGAGACTGAGTTTAAACGAGTAACTGATTTGATCGACAAGTACAATCGTGGGCGCTAATTGATATGAAAGAAGAAAACATGGGAAATGAACCAGGAGATTGGGAGACAAAACATCCGGTTGGAATCAGAGCCAATATCCTTGACAAAATCTTTGGAAGTCCACAGACCAAACCGCCAAGTTTGAAAGGTGCTTCCAAACAAGAGAATGCCAAATGTCAAGTTTATGACTGCGAAATTCACAAATTGATAGGGTTGCTTGCCGATGTTGCAACTGGCATCTGGCGGATAAAGAATAAGTTTTCAGCAGTCGGTGTAAATGATCTTCCAGATGAAATCAAGAAAGCATACCGTCACGTCGAATCTACCTGGGATGCGCTGGCCAGTGCAAAAGTTGAGGTATGTGATCACACCAAAGAGAAGTATGTTGCCGGTATGGCATTAAACGTAATCGCATTTCAGCCTTCATCTTCGGTTCATACCGAGATGATAACCGAGACAATCAAGCCGTCAATCTTTTACAATGGTAAGTTGATTCAGATGGGTGACGTAATTGTTGAAACGCCGGAGAAAACACAATCAAAGAAAAGTAACATCGCGGAGGATGTTTGCGAGACCAAAGAAAGGAACGAAGAATGAGAACAACTATCGACTATGGTATAGATCTTGGCACTACTAACAGTGAAATAGCCGTATTAAGAGGAACAGAAGCAGTTGTAATTTCAAATAAAGAAGGCTCATCTTTTACACCTTCAACAGTTTGGATAGACAAAAGGGGGCAAGTGCATGTTGGACGTGAGGCATACCAACGTTTTGACGACCCAAACCGTATGGCGGAATTCAAGCTTCTCATGGGACAAGGAGAGAGGGGTAAGAAGATATTCCCTAACAGTGGGCGCGAAATGCTTCCAGAAGAACTCTCTGCCGAGATCTTAAAGTCACTAAAGGCTGATGTATGCCAAAGCACCGGGGAAGAACTCCGCGCTGCGGTTATTACGGTTCCAGCGGCATTTGAAGTTGATCAGTGTGATGCCACACGTAAGGCCGCGGAATTGGCTGGATTCGTTACGAGTCCACTTTTGCAGGAGCCCGTAGCAGCGGCCTTAGCCTATGGTTTTCAAAGCAACAGCGACAACGTGTTTTGGATGGTCTATGATTTCGGAGGTGGTACGTTTGATGCAGCAATTATTCAGATCCGTGACGGAGTAATTCAGGTAGTCAATCATGAAGGCGACAATTATCTGGGTGGGCAAAGGATTGATTGGGATATCGTAGAAAAGAAACTTACACCTCTATTAATCAAACAGCATAAGTTAGTTGACTTTCGCCGCGGTGATCCAAAGTGGATTTCAACATTTGCCAAACTAAAAATGAACGCTGAACAAGCCAAAATAGAGGTCTCCCGCAGGAAAGAGCCCAGCGTTATTTTGATTGAAGATCTCTTAGAAATAAGTGGCCAGTCCATAGATTTTGAATATGAATTAACACCAAGTGACTTGCAGGAAATCATATTGCCGTATGTAAACCGCTCAGTTAATCTTTCAAAAAAAGCCATGCAGGAGAAAGGACTATCAGGGCAAGACATTGAAAAGATCCTGATGGTTGGAGGGAGTTCACTTTTCCCTTGGCTTCGAGATAGGTTACGGGATGAGTTTGGACTTCCACTTGAGTTTAGTATCGATCCAATAACGGTTGTGGCCCGTGGTGCGGCTATATTTGCTGGAACCCAGAAGCTGGGCACTTCTGCGATAGAAGCTCCTGCTGGTTCATTTAAGCTTGAACTGGAATATGAGCCAATGGGATTTGATACAGATCCAATGGTAGGTGGCAAAGTCATCCATCCTGAAGATTCCGGAATGGAAGGATATACAGTCGAGTTTGTGGAAAACAAGAGCCAGTGGCGAAGCGGCAAGATACCCCTTAATGCAGCCGGAGCCTTTATGACGGAAGTCCACGCTGAAAAAGGATACAAATGCGAGTTCCTTATTGAGCTATGTGATCCAAGTGGTACTCGGCAAAGTATAATTCCAGACAGGTTCAGCTATACAGTTGGTGTGGTTATCACTAACCCGCCGCTCACTCACTCTATTGGCGTGGCTATGGCAAACAATAAGCCTGACATCTTTTTCGAGAAGGGAGCTCCTTTGCCAGCTCGTGGATGTCACGTACACAAAACGGTTTTACCTGTAAGAAAAGGTCAAAAAGGCGACTTGATAAAGATACCGTTTATTGAAGGAGAGTATAAAAAGGCTGATCGCAATGACCGTCTCGGTCAGATAGTAATACCTTCGGACGATCCTAGAGTAAAGCGTGATGTTCCTGTCGGAAGTGACGTCGAAATCACCATTCATATCGACGAATCCAGAATTATTACGAGCAAAGCTTATGTTCCTATCCTTGATGAAGAGTTCGAGAAAGTACTCAACTACGAGAAAGAAACGGAATCTGTAGCCAAACTGCAAGAAAGCTTCGAGCGTGAGAAAAAGAGGTTTGATAAACTCCGTGAAAAGGCCGGTGAAGTTGATAGTAAAAAAGCAGATGAGGCGATGGAGAGAATTGAGCAGGAACAAATCAGCGAGGAAGTACAGTCCTTGTTAGAGGCTTCAGAAGGAGACCAGGGTGCCGCCTCAGGAGTCCAGAACCGGCTGGCGGACTTTAAGGCGGCAAACGATGAAGTGGAAGATGCAATCGAGTGGCCCAGCCTTCTTGAAGAAGCCAGGGGCAATCTTGAATTTGCAAGATACTATGTGAATAAGGATGGCGATGCAGATGAAAAGGCAAGTTTGATGACCCTCGAAGAAAAATTGCAAGAGATCATTGATACAGGCGATCCTGATATGTTACGGAGACATACCGAGAAAATTCACTCCCTTGGTATACAGATAGCTCTCCGCAAGCCTGAAATATGGATTAGCTGGCTTGAGTATTGTGAGGAACGACAATCGAGCATACAGAACGTTACTCATGCAGAACAGCTTATTACTCAGGCACGTCGCGCGATAAACAACAACGATCTTGAGGAACTACAAGCGGCAATACGTCAACTGATTAGCCTATTACCACAGGAGCAACAATATGAACTCCCTGGTGGGTTTGGCGGAACAACCATTAAGTTAAATTGATTATCTCAAATGGTGATATTATGGCTGAAATCGACCCTATCCTTTTGAAGCTGGATAAGCTCATCAGTTTGTCTCGACTGAAAGAAGTAGCATTTATCGTAAGCACTGATCTTACAATGCGGATTTTAAAAATGGCCGAAGTTCTCAAACAGCTTAGACCAGGTGCATATTTATTAGGATCCGGGCCCTCTACTGTGGGTATAATCCCGCTCACTGTTAATGAAGTGGTGCTGGGCCGCTCAGCTACTATTCTTGAGGAGCCAACAGATACGATCATTGATTATGCAGCAGCCGACACGTTGTATTTTGTGCCGAGAGAGGTTTCCCGAGCACATGCAAAAGTTATACGAAAAATAGTTGACTCAGATGTGAAATACATCGCCGCAGATATGAAGAGCACCTGCGGAACATTTGTCAATAGTACACGCGTTGATCCTGACAGTGAAGGCGTTGTACTATCACACGGAGATGTTCTGTCCCTCGGCCCATCACAGATCAGCACGTATATGTTTTACGTGGTTAATGAAACAGAAAGCTAATAAAGAAAATCGATAAGTTATAAACGCCTACGGCGGCTGGCCGATAAGCTAAACAGGAGAGAAATTATGATAGAAAAGAATCCTACGAAGGTTGAGTGTATATGAGGTATGCAGGACTTACTGATGAGCCAGAAAGAAGAAAACGGGAACATGGCAACCCGAGCGACTTCAAAGTTATTCAGCAATTCACTTCGGAGCCTGCTGCCCGGGCCTGGGAAAGTAGAATGCTGAACCAGGGATATGAGAAAGATACGAGCGGCAAAGGCTGGAAATACGGCTATACCTTTTCAATACGACGTTAGTTCGCAGCTTGTTGCGGCGAAGGATGCCGCTCGTGATTGTGACGCACAAAGCAAAGGTAACACGCGCCAGATGTGCAAAAGAAGTCTGGGATAGAAACTAAAAGAAATCTTCATGGCGGTTGGTCAAAAATGAGAAGGATATTATGACATTAGAGGAAAGAGCACGGACAGCGTTAAGAAGGTATCTTATACGTTGCCATAAGGCTATATCTGCCGGTTATCCGGAAATTGCGAATATGGAGCCCGAAAATGCCGCTGATTACCTGATTCATCTCAGAGATACTGGTAAGATTACTTTAACTCTTGAAACGGTCGGCAGTCAAATCGTATGCAAAATCGAAGATACGGACAGATAATGGAGATCCAAAATGACAGGCCATAGGAAGCAACTAACATCCATCGTCTTACTTCTCGTCGTAATTCTATGCAAATCAGCTCATGCAGAACCGACAAACGGGCCTCTGCGAATTTGCCCCGACAATCCAAGATACTTCGCGGAAGCTGACGGAAAAGCAATCCTGCTTGCTGGCTCGCATGTCTGGTACAACCTCGTTGACATGGAGGCTCAAGACCCGCCCAAGCCGTTCGATTATGAGGCATATCTCGACTGGATGGGTAAGTTCGACCATAACTTCATGCGCATGTGGGCATGGGAAATGACCAAGTGGGACACGCACGGTAATAATGCAACAATCCGCAACGATATCACAGAGTTCTACGTTCGTCCGAATCCGTGGCAACGCACCGGCCCGGGCAAAGCCCTCGACGGCAAGCCAAAATTTGACCTGACAAAATTTGAGCCGGAATACTTCCAGAGATTGATAGATAGGATTGATCTCGCCCGCAAACACGGGATATATGTCTCGATCATGCTGTTTGAAGGCTGGGCGATGCAGCGAGTCGAGGACGGCTGGAAATCCCATCCGTTTCATCCCGAAAATAATGTCAACGGCGTTAATGGTGATTCGAACGGGGACGGCAAGGGACTGGAAGTGCACGAACTGGTTGTTGACGCCGTGACAGAAATTCAAAAGGCATATATCCGAAAAGTTGTCGATACAGTTAATCGCTTTGATAATGTCCTGTACGAGATTTCCAATGAGAATCATCCCGAATCCACACAGTGGCAATATGCGATGATACGATATATCAGGAAGTACGAAAAAGGCAAGACCACGCAACATCCGATCGGGATGACGTTTCAGTTTCAGGGCGGAACAAATCAAAACCTGTTCGACAGCCCGGCAGACTGGATATCCCCGAATCCTGAGGGCGGTTATAGAGACAACCCACCGGCAAACGATGGAAGGAAAGTAATCATCACCGATACGGACCACCTCTGGGGCATCGGAGGTAACCAGGCATGGGTATGGAAGAGTGTTACGCGAGGTCTGAATCCGATTTTTATGGACCCATACGATGGCATAGTATTAGGCAAGAGATTCGACCCCGACTTCGAGCCGATACGGCGCAGCATGGGATACGCGCTGGGGTTCGCGCAGCGGATGGATTTGAACAAATGCAAACTGGCGGCTACTGGCTATTGCCTCTCAAATCCGGGCAGGCAGTACCTGGCCTATCAGCCCACGGCAGGCGATCCCGTCAAGCTAAAGCTTAGTCCGGGAGAGTACAGCTTCGAATGGTTCGATCCAGGTTCGGGCAAGACTGTCGCCACGGGCAAAATCCGAGGGGACGAAAAGAAGGAAACAACCTTCTCCAATCCTGTGGAGGCAGATGCCGTATTGTATGTACACTTGGCCGAACCCAGGTGATTCCAGCCGCCTTTAAGACGTAGGTTCCTGTGATTCAACCCACGGGAATTCTGGCACAGAAGAATACTCCCCGCCTATGCCACTGGGACCTAAGCTGACTAAGGGTATATCAATTAAGGCGTCTGTTCGATGAAAGAGCCTGTTTAGATTGCTCTTCGCAACATCAGGATCGGGCATGATCTCATTTTGGACCTGTTCAAATTCTTTTGGATTTAGCGTGCCGATATAACGGCAAAGTATAGCCCATTCTGCCGGATCGATGCCTTCGGACAGATTACACCATACACCTGTTTCAGCAATCGATGGTTCTGAAAATAACAGTCCTTGAGAAGCCATGAGCTTATCTCCTTAAATAACAACTAACCTGAATTATTAAGAAGGGCTTCGGTTTGACTTGCTGAACAGAGGTCGGTTCCACCCTTGGAACGACTAAAGAGCAGAATAACAGAGAGATGGAAATCAATCAAGGGAAAATATTGTATTTTTTGGCTAAAATTCTATAGAATTCAAGGCATGGCAAAGGCTGAAATCAAGAAAAACACTTGGGTTGCATGGTCGGAAGATGAAATCAAGTTGCTCAAGAAACTTTATCCGAGCGGCAGGGCAAGGGAAATAGCCAAGCGGACTGGGCGGTCTTTGACAGGGGTCAGGCAAAAAGCATACAGCATGGGGATTAAGCCGGACAAATCTCGTCTCTGGTCGAGCCAAGAGATAACGCTGCTCAAGAAAATGTACCCAGATAACAGCCCACAGGATATAGCGAACAAACTTGGTCGGACTGTCGCGGCGGTAGTGTCCAAAGGATGCCAATTGGGGATTGGCAAAAAACCTCGTCTCTGGTCGAAGAGAGAACTGAATCTTCTGAAAAAACTATATCCGAACAAAATGGCAAAAGAAATAGCCGAGCAACTTGGAAGACCAGTAAAGGCGACAGAATTTAGAATATTCAAATTGGGTCTGAAGAAAAGGCGGTTGGCTGCGAAGAATTAAGAGAGAATGACAAAGAGATACTACAAGTGCGAAGAAACGCATCAAACGTTTAATGGCGTGAAGCACAAACGCTGTACAAAATGCAAGAGATGGAAAGAAGAAAGTGAGTTTTGCAAAGACCGTGCTCGCAAAGACGGATTGAGGATTTACTGCAAAGGCTGCAATAATGCGTATGTACTAAGGCATAGTAGGAGAAACAGGAAGGGAAAGAAGGCAAGAGTCTATCTACGATTTGAGGACCGTCATCGGGTAATTCACGGTTTCAAAGAGAAGCTTTGCAGCCGCTGCAAACAGTGGAAGTACTACAGTGAATTCTACAAAAACAGCCAGTCGAAAGACGGATTATCATTGGGGTGCAAAGAATGTGGGAGGAAGCGTTACGAGCGGATTAGGAAAACTGGCAGAAGGAACCTCCGATATGAAGACCGTCATCGGGTAGTTAATGGGGTTAAGCAGAAGTTTTGCCGAACGTGCAAAAGATGGAAAGACGAGAGTGAGTTTTACAAGGATAGATCACAGAAAGACGGATTAGTGGATCGATGCAAGAAATGTTCATACAAAGCCGCCAAGAAGTATCAGAAGTTAAGGCCGGCTGTGGAGGATTGAACATATATTGAACGGTTTGGAGTTGGATGATCGAGAGATACCACGTTAATTAATATGGCACGGGGCTGGCACTATGCCTTTGACTCCGCACCGGTAGCTGGCCCTGTGCTGAATTTGAGAATAGTAGCGAAAAGTTAATAGTTTTATCGGGACAGTCCGGCGGGGCGTCTTCTGGTGGGAATCTGCGGCGTTCCGTCTGGGCTGGCCCAACAAAAAGGGAGACGATTATGACTACTGACGAAAGAATTGAAAAGATGGAACGCCAATTGGCCCGTATGAGATGGTTTAATCGCTGCCTCATAGCCTGCATAGTCCTGTCTTTGGGGGCTTGGTTCATCTTGAAAACCTTTGGCCCGGAGCGGATGTGGGCACAGCCCAGCGGAAAAGTGATTCGAGCCAACAGCTTCATTGTTGAGGACGAGAACGGCAAGCAACGTGCCGTGCTGGGCATGAGCATGGAAGGGTCGCCGGGACTATCACTGTATGACGAGAACGGCAAGCAACGTGCCATGCTGGGCGTAACCCCATCCGGGACGGGGCTGGGGCTGTGTGACGAAAACGAGAAGGCTCGTGTTGGGCTGACGGTGAATAAGGACGGGCCGAAGCTGGAGCTATTTGACGAGAACAGCAAGCTCCGTGCCGAGATGGCGGCGTTCAAGGACATTGGGCCGTGGCTGTCGCTTTGTGACAAGAACGGCGAGCAGCGTGCCGGTCTGACAGTGCCCAAGGCCGGGCCGGTGCTGTCGCTTTGTGACGAGAACGGCGAGCATCGTGCTTGGCTGGCGGTGTTCAAGGCAGGGCCGGGGCTGGGGCTGTGTGATGAGAACGGCAAGGAGATTTGGTCAGCCCCAGAAGGCCTGATTATGTTTTTGAAAGAAGCTTCGCACTAACTTAGAGGCAAATAATGAGACGCGAAAAGCATACAACCAAAGACATTTACAAACATGGGCAGCTTAAAAATGGATAGAATTTACATAAGACGAAAAGCGAACGGTAAAATTGTATTCCAAAAACCGGCAACCAAAACAAACGCCGAACGGGTTAAGTTTTTACTCAATCAGCAATGCCAGGTCGGTTGTTATGTAGATTCTTATGAAGTCGATAAGCCGGTAATGAAACCCGAAAATCAGACAAGCAAATACTTCTATAGACATAGTGAAACCGGCGAAATCTTCATCATCGAGCGGCGCTGGGACGGCGTGTTGATCGGCAGTTGCGGCCCACTATCAGAGCCATTGAAACGCTGGTACGAATACGAAATAACAAATAAGAATAACCTATATATTCAAGAGAACAGCTATAGATTGAGAATGATTTGAAGCGGGCAATTGTTAGGATGGTGCGGTGAAGCCAGATCGTCCATTCTACGGCCACAAAACACCTCTGGGGGCTATTCTGGGAGATTCTGTGGGCTGGTTACAGATTCTTAATAGAGAATGTGCAAGATGATGACTTCAAAGATAGTGTGAGGACACAAACGGAGGAGATCAAGTAGTGCGTTTGGAATCTCCAGGCTTGCGTTTAACAAGGCTATATCCACCATGATCCCAGAAATAACGGAGTAAATCTTTCGTTTCTAATCCTTTGGGTAGTTCGGGTGTTTCATTCCACTCCCTGACGAAAGACCATAGTGCCATGGAAGCATTAGGATTCTCACGCGTGCACCATTTTTGGCACAGATTAAAACCGTCCTCAAAAACTTTGGATGAGAAATCATGGTCGTAAAAGTTGTTATGGTTGATGACAAGAGCAACTCCAGATAGTTCTGAGAAGCAGCCAATTGTATCGAAGACTTTATCAGCCGTGATCATATACCAGTCATCATCTAAATGGTGACAATGGCACAGATACTGAACTCCCCCCATAAAGAATATGTCAACAGCAAGTTTGGTCCGAGGAGACAATGCCAATTCATCGTCAGCACGAATCAACATGAGACTGGCTTTCACCCAATAGAGCATCTTTAGATATGCCGATTCAGAACGAATTTCAAGGGGTGTTTCATCAAGAGGTTTACCTTTGAATTCATCAAAAGGATTTTTAGGTTTTTTACGAAAAAGGGACATTACTATTCTCAGTTTATCATATCTTGCTCTTTTTGGTCTTTTCTCTTGGCACAGGACCGATTGAGACTGCGAATTCAGCGATTTCGATGAAAATGCCAGGGCCTCCGTGCGTCATAGTTGTCAACTCGCTGACCATAATATACCCACTGAGCGGCTGAGAATCAAGTAAAATCCTACAGGAATATGGACATTTGGCCCAAAATTATGTAGAATAACGGATATGGAAAAGGACGAAAACGAGCGACGGTTGGCTGTGAGGAATTGAAATAGTACTATGGCAAATCCTGAACATCTAAAGCTGTTACTTTCAGGAAAAGAAGCCGTTGATGACTGGCGGACGGAATTCTGCAGCACGATGGAGACAGAATTTGACGGTCTGGATTTGAGAGATGCTTCTCTGGAGGGGATTAACCTGACAGGCTATAATTTGACGGGGGCAGATCTGAGGAATGCGAAGCTTTCGAAAGCAAGACTCAGCCAAATGACACTTATTAAAGCCGATCTAAGGAATGCCGATTTGAGCAAGGCAAATCTCTATGAAGCGGTGTGTCACGGTGCAGACTTTCGCAGAGCTCAACTTTACTATATCTCTGCGATAAGGGCACAATTTATCGGTGCAGATATGCGAGAAGTGTGTTTGATTGCTTCTGAGCTTATGGAAGCTGATTTTGATAATGCTAACCTGGAGTGGGGGAACTTAATAGGGGCCCACTTGCGCCATACGAATTTTTTTCACGCTAACTTGGCTAATGCAAAGCTCAGCGCGATAGTGTTTGGTACTGATGCCATAGAAGGATGGAACATATCGAACACAAAATGCTATTACTATTATACGATGGATTATGAATTTTTACGCAGGAAAATCAAAGAAGAACGACGTCTGAAACAGAGTGAATTTGAGAAGCAGTGTAGTCTATTGATAGGGACGATAATCAAACCCGAATGGTATACTCGAATACCTAAAGAGGGATACCTAAAAGGCAACGAGTTTGAAGACCTTTTCAAAGCAAGGCGAACTGTAGAGTTCCTGTTCAAACATGGTATGAAAGTCCTCGATCCCGCTATTTTGGGAGCAGCGATAGACCTTGCGAATTCGGAGCATCCGTCAAAAGGTTTTAGGTTCTTGAGCATAGATGCCAAAGGAGGAGTGCCGAGAGCAGTAATTGAGATTGCCGAGAAGGTTTCAAAAGAGGATGCATTACAATTATTTCAAACTTACTATCAACAGACAATAACACAAATTAACAGAGAGTTGGAAGGACTAAGGAAAGACAAAGGCTCTCTGTTGCGTATGTTATCTGGAAAGACGCTATTGTCAACAATAGAACCGTTAAAATTGGAGGGCAAGCAACCAAAGGTCAAAACAAGAGGACGGCCTATAGAACACTCAGAGGATAAGGTGAAGGCTGCTGAAACACTTTTCAATGAGCTACAAGGCAAAGGGAAATCGGTGAACGAGTGTTGGTTTGAGGTTCACGAAAAGCTCAGTTTTAAGAGCCCAGAAGCTGCAAAACAGGCTGTATACAGATTCAAACAACAGAACAAAAAACAAAAGTAATTTCGTTCTATTTGTTCTGCCAGTTCACACAAAAAAAATATCAATTCGTTGTCTTTGTGTCATAAGCACTTAGGTATTGTCAATCAATCTTTTCTGGTCAATTCTATTCAATGATTTTGTTCCCCCTTTTAATAAGAACGTCAACCGAAAAAAACTTTTATTAAAGGGGCAAGATCATGAAACAGGTAATTAATGCAAAGGGATTGTCAGAGGAAAAAACTACGACACTAAGAGATGCAGCCGCAATCTCTGCCAAAGAACTGGCAAAAATGTTGTCACTATCGCCGCGAACCGTCTGGCGATTGCTGTCAGCGGGCAAACTTCCAAAGCCGGTATCCATCGGCGGCAGCAAAAGATTCTTGATGAGCGATGTCAGTTTATTTTTGGAGTGTGGTTGCGATATTTCGGTGTATCTGGCACGAAAGGAGGGCGAAAAATGTTAGCGGCGCATGTAACTCGGATACGAAAGCAAAGTGTTGGCCTGATTGCCTTTTTGAAGGGCAATACCGATCCGGCGGCAGGAATGCCGGGATGTGCAAACTTCGATCACCATCACAGTGGGTGTCAATTGGCAGAGACCTGCCTGGTCCAAGAGGGTAAGCGCTGCGGATACTTCGAGCGGGCTGTATTGCCAACGGCTGCTGACTTAAGCTTGAAGGACACGGTTTATTCTCAGTACGAGGCGCACGTCGGCATAGCCGGAAACGGCCTGCTTCAAAGGGAGCAAATACGACGATGCCCTGACTGCGGCGATGAGGTGGGACCGCGACAGAGGTACTGCTTGAAATGCTCAAAAACGCGAAGGCGGCAGTCATACCGCCGGGCGAGGGGAAAACGACGGTTGGTGCGCAACAGTTAACCAGATTTGCCCCCAAAATTCTGCACTCTAAGGGGCGTTTCGAGGCGGTTTAGAAATGAACTGTGAAAATACGTACATTTGCCCTCATTCTGGCTCTTGAGCAATTAACTGTTGCGCCGAGAATAGAGAAATTGATATGGATTCAGTGATAGTCTTAGATCAATGTTTGGTGAAATCCGAAGCTTGGCTTTCCCTCAGTGGAGCGGCGATTATTGTATATCTAATCTTTCGTACAAAATGTCGGATCGATAAACTGCAAGGCAAACCCGGCAAACGCAGACGGGTAATTGTCAATAATGGCGAGATTGTATTCACTTATGTTGAGGCTCTGAAAAAGTACGGCATAACTACTCCACGTTTTAAGCGGGCCATAGATGAACTGCTTGCAAAGGGTTTTATCGATATCGCAGCTACGGGGATGGGTGTCCACAAGGTAACGACATATTATGCGATTTCTGACCGGTGGCGGGAGTATGGAATGCCAGAATTTAAAGGTGCAAGACGGCCAAAGCGAAGTAGGAATTACCCCGGATTCAAACGTGGAAATAAATTCTGGCAGAAAGCCCACAAGAAAAAATCAACTGACGAAAACGTACACGGCGCCGTGTACGAAAACGTACATGGTGCGATTTTGGCCATGTACACAAACGTACACGGCGAAAAAGTGACAACTCTATACAAAAGGAGCAACGACAAATGGTTAGCTTCCAAAGTTGCCTAAACTACCACCATGTACGAAAACGTCAGCGTTCTATAGATAGCCACCCCCTACAGAACAGAAGCCCGAAGGCCAAGGGAAAAATCTCAAGATGGTAATCTTATTGGAATGGAGTGAATAGAAGATGATAAGAAAGAAATCAGTCGTTGTGAATGGCTTTGCTGAAGCTGCCCCCACAAGAGCAAAGCAAGGCAAAGACATGAACATGATTTCTTTCTCAAAAACGGCGCGAAAATTTTTATTTTATTGGGGATTTTATACTTGACACATATACGATATATCGTATAATAAAAATATGACAATGATTAGAAAAGCAATTACAGAACGTATGAAAGAGTTGTATCTGAATCCTAACCAGTTATCAGAAATGCTCAAGGGCAAGATACCACGTCAAACGATATATGACTTTTTGTCTGGCAAAACAGATGCTCGATCAGAAGTCGTATCGGAGTTGATAAAAGCTCTTGGGCTGGAGATAAGACCAGCTAAGAAGAAGTGCAAGAAAAAGGCAAGGTGATTTATGGCGAGCATATTCAAGCGCAAACGAAAAGTGAAACTGGCCAGTGGCAAGACCGTCACCAGGCAGTCGGCGAAATGGCACGTGAAGTACGTCGATGCTGATGGTATAGAACGGCGTGTACTAGCATATAAGGACAAGATAGCCAGCCAGCAACTGGCCGCCAAACTTGAAAAAGAAGCAGAGTTGGCAAGAGAAGGGGTTGTTGACCCATACAAAGAACATAGGAAAACGTCGCTTGTAGAGCATCTACAGGATTTTAAGAAATCATTATCGGCAAGAGGCAATACTGAAGAACACGTTAAGTTGACCTTTCGGCGTGCAAAAAACGTTATTGAAGGTTGCGGATTTGCCACTTGGAATAATATACAGGCAAGCAAAGTACAGGGCTACGTTACGAGTCTGAGAGATGGCGAGAATGGTATTTGTGCTTCGACATTCAATTACTATCTGAAAGCTGTCAAACAATTCTGTAAATGGATGGTTCAGGATAGACGGGCCAGCGAATCGCCACTCGAACATTTGAAGTGCGAGACTGTTCGGAAAGTTGTCGATGAAGAGCACCCGCGACGCGCATTGGAGATAGATGAATTAAGGCGCTTGTTGGAAGTAACCAAGGCCGGGATCAAGCGTTTCGGTATGACCGGCTACGAAAGATATTTGTTGTACCGCTTGTCGGCTGAAACGGGGCTCAGAGCCAATGAGCTAAGGAGTCTGAAGATATGTTCTTTTGACTTTGACAACCTCATTGTCCGTGTCTCAGGGGCGAACACCAAAAACAAACGAGAGGCTGTACAGCCTCTCAGGCTGGATACGGCGAAAGAACTGAAAAGGTCCTTCTCAGGCAAGATGCCGAATTTGAAAGCTTTCGGGGGGACCTGCAAAAAGCTTACTCAAAGGACTGCAAAAATGCTGCAGGCTGATTTAGCCAAAGCAAAGATCCCCTACGTTGTTAACGGGCTGTACTTTGATTTCCATGCGTTGCGCCACCAGACAGGTACGCTCCTGGCAGCAGCGGGGATTCACCCAAAAATTGCCCAATCAATTATGCGACATGGCGACATTAACCTGACATTGTCACGATATTCACACACACTCACCGGGCAAGAGGCCAAAGCTGTCGAAGCGATGGCCGATTTATCCTTGCCGAGCAGAGAAAAACAGATTGCAACCGGCACCGATGACAAGTGTGTAGCGGTGGCTAAAAATGGCCCGGCAAAGTTGACACCAAAATTGACACCCCAGTTGACACCTACAGCTTACCCTGAATGTGACTACTCGGCAGCAGTTGGCAACATGCTGTCTGAGAAAACTGAAAAAGCACTAAGCTATAATTCCTTGCAAGGTGGTATGTTAGACACAAAAATGAAGGCTTTGTCTGCAAATGTCACCACCAACAAGGCAATACGCCCTAACGTACTCAAAACTGAGGGCACCGTATTCAATGAACGGTGCGATCTCTTAGGCAATAACCTTACCGCCTGTGAAAATGAACGGGGCCTATACTGAGTCAAACAGTATAAGACCCGAGACGATGCAAATCATTATGTCAACGACTAAATCCTTAATCTCAGCTTATGGTTCCAGCTTAAGCAGCCGGATATCATCGAAGAACATTTTGCCCGAACCGCCGGCAACTGTTGTATTGCCCCTGGTTCCCAGGCCGATCGCTATCCTGTCAACATTGGTTAGGACTATGCCCTGATCTGCAAAGGTTTGAAGCGGGATAACCCATTCGGTCCAGGTATCAATCTGTGCCGCAGCCGGATCATCGTGTACCACAACCGCAGGATTGCCGGTGCTGTTGGAAACCGCCACGTACAGCGGCTCAGGAGCGTTGCTTAGTATTCCGATGTCCTGATTCGCCCACTGACCAC
>Ga0315284_10003500_pt1 | contig 22344 bp, 14 predicted proteins | sample YL17G09_16_MG_FD_203696 | JGI IMG/M metagenome (GOLD analysis project Ga0315284, IMG submission 203696) | Sediment microbial communities from Yellowstone Lake, YNP, Wyoming, USA - YL17G09_16 | ecosystem: Environmental > Aquatic > Freshwater > Lake > Sediment | place: USA: Wyoming | collected... | reverse complement strand
ACAAGTCAGCATGCTGCATCTGGCGTTGATCCATCTTCTCGTCCGACGGCAGGCGGCATGAAACCGGCGAGTAGCAAACGCTTATTCTTCAACAGGCTCTCAGAGAAGTCAGCCTCAGACCGACGCGCGTGGCAGCACGCGAGCAGCGAGAGGGATCCTTCCTTGCTGTCGCCCAAGATCACGACGGATCGAACCGTTGACACCTCCTCGTTGGACGCGATCATCGCGGACGTCATCTCCCCGGCGATGAGCGACGAGGAGAAGGCGCTGGCGCTGTGGCACTGGCTCTCTACCGCCATCTACCACTATGGCTGGCCCTACGTGCGCCCGCAACTGGAGGAGAACTGGGAAGACCCGATCAAGATCATCAACGTTCACGGCTATGGCCTATGTGGCACGTACGGCCGCGTGTTGGGGAGGTTATTCACGCGCGTCTTCGGGGAGGGAAGCGCGCGCCTGATCGGGCTGACCGAGGCGGAGCCGGGGGCCTGGCATCTCACAGAACACCCCGGGGCCTTTGTCGATACGGCGCGCCTCCGAGACTACCCGCGTATGGAGTACGCCGGTCACAGCACTGCGGAGGTCAACTACGGGGGGCGCTGGAGACTCTTGGACCCACACGTGCGGTTCCTCGCCTACCTGCGTGGGGAGGGCGGGATTGCCGGCGCAGAGGACCTGATCGCCGACCCCACATTGGTGACGGACCCGGAGCGACGCCTCGACGGCCTGATGCCGTGTGGCGACCTGAGTCGGGTCTTCTACGCCTCTGCTTTCACGGACTGGGGTCTCGTGGATCGCGCGGCTGCGCCGGATGATCATCGGATGGAGATCGCACTGAGGCGCGGTGAAGTGTACACACGCTACTGGGACCGCAAAGGACCATTTTGCTGGTTCGGGGAGATGGATCGGCGCTGGGACCCCGACTACCTCGCCCCCGGCCCTCGCCACCTCTGCGAAGGTGAGGCGGCCTGGCAGCACTATGGCAATGGAGAACTGGTATATCGCCCGGACTTCGCCGACGGCAGCTATCGAGAGGGGATGCTGGAGGAGCGCGGTCTGGGGGACCCGAATCCGCAAGGGCTGATGGGCGCCGCCTCCGGGCGCGCCGCGCGCGTGGTCTTCACGGTCCAGGTGCCCTACCTGCTTGTGGAAGGCCGCTTGGAGCTTGAGCTGACCCGGCGAACCGGAAGCGACCGGATTGCCGTGTGGGTGAGGCCGTCTGGGGGCGTCTGGAAGCTGGTCTGGCAGGAGGTGAGCTGCGGGCGCCTTCGTCGCACGCTGGACCTCTCCCCTTGGATGGCAGGCAAGTACGGCTATGAACTCCGACTCGATCTGAAGGGTGCGCGTGCGGTCGAGCACGCGGTAGTGCATGAGCTGAGGTTGCGAAGCGCGTTCGTGCTGAACTACCTTGCCCTGCCGCGGTTGCTGCCCGGCTGCAATCAGATCACCGTGACGGGGGCCGAAGTCGGAACACTTCGGAACGAACGCCTTGAGGTCACCTACGCCTGGTGCGACCGGGAGGGCGAGCATGAGGATCGGCGGATGATCTCCGTACTGCCGGAAACGTATGAGATCGAGATTGCGCCAGTCACGACTACCCCATCAGGCAATCCCAAGTACATGCGGCTTCTACGGATGCAGTTGAAGTAGCTTTACAAGTTAGCGTATGTTTTTTGTTGCTAGTTCCTGCGATCATGCTGCGCTCAACCCCTGACGATGCCGATATCATGCGCCCCTGCGGCTTGCTGGTCCAGGACATCCGTGGTACAATCTTCCTTGAGCAGTGACTCACCGACATCCTCTTTGGCACTGTCTTCACGTGGAGGGAGCCCAGTCGTGAGCAGATCAAAGTCCGTAGCCGCGCGGGAGGCCGAGCTTGACTCGCTGGTGCGCAGGGCAAGGCGCAATCTGACCGCAAGCAGGCAGCCCCGCGCCGGGTTCTCAGAGGAAGAGGCAGACGAGCTTTCCCACCGTTACTCGCAGTTCGAGGATACCCGCGACGACCAGGGATTCCTGACCGACAGCCGTCTCCTCGTCACACGCCCCGACACGCCCCGCCCCTGGCTGCATCTGATGGCCAGTCCGCACGATGGCGCGTACGATATCATGGGCTCGTTCTGGAGCCCGACCGGGCTGGGATTCCTGTGCTACGACAGTGTGCTGGCCGGGCCGGTCACGTCTCACCGCGACGCGAGCTACGTCCCCACCTCCCCGCGGGCCACGGATGGGCGCGAGCTGCTGCTCCGAGAAGAGGGGGCGGGGGGAGCGGCGGACATCTGGCATCTGCTGCCCCAGATCGGAAGGGACACGGAGGCCTATTCGGGCTACGCGTGCCGCTTCGGGGTGGGGTGGATGACGGCCGAGGCGGTGTCTCGCCAAGTGCAGGCGCGGCTTCGCGTTTTCGTGCCGCTGGACGAGACGTGTGAGGTGTGGAGCATCACGCTTACCAACCGCAGCCGCCGGTCTCGCAAGCTGCAGCTCTTCACGCGCGTGAACTGGGGACTGGAGAGCCATCCCGCGTACTACTTCGATCCCCGCATGACTTCGCGGGGTGATCATCTGAAGGACCTACGGGCGATTGTGGCGCTGAACCTGCACCTGGCGAACGCTCTGCCGCGCGCGGGGTTCATGATGTCCAGCGCGGCCTTCACCGGGTTCGATCTGAGCGGAGAGGAATACACCGGGGGAGGGTATCACCGTCCTTTCCCGCGGGCGGTGGAGGAGGGTCGCTGCCGCAACTCTCTGGGGCTCCAGCCCTACCTCGGCCTGGTCGGGGCGCTGCAGTTCTCGATAACGCTCGCCCCCGGCGCGTCGCGCGAGCTGCACCTCCTCGTGGGCCGTACCGAACGGCAGGAGAGCGACTACCGGAAGCACCTTACGCGCCTGAGAAAGAAGCTGCTTGCTCTCGGAGGGGTGGAGAAGGCGTTTTGCGCCCTTCGGGAGGTGTGGCGAGGGAGACTCGGCCGGGTGGGACTGGCCAGCCCCGACGCGGAGATGGACCGGGCGTACAACGTCTGGCTGAAGTACCAACAGCACAACACCGCCAAGTTCATTCGCGCGCTGGACCAGGTGGGGTATCGAGACATTCTCCAGGATCTCTTGGGGCTGTGCAACTTCAACCCCGAATTCGTGCGCAGCTTCCTCCCGTTGGTGCTGAACCACCAACTTCGCGACGGCCGCGCGATCCGGCAGTTCTTCAAGTATCCCGACACCAACGCGCCGAACGACGAGCGGATGTACAGCGACAGCCCGGTTTGGATCGCGGACACGCTGGTCAGTTATGTGGAGGAGACCGGGGATCTCGTTTTCTTGGAGGAGCAGGTCGGGTTCTATGACCCCAAGACCCATCGCCAGGACAACCGCGTGAAGAAGACGGTGTACGAGCACGCGGTGATCGCGCTGGAGGGGATGTTCGGGAATCAAGGGCAGAAGGGACTATGCCGGATCGGGTATGGAGACTGGAACGACGCCATGGACGGGCTCTCCAAGCGGGGAGAAGGGGTGAGCGTATGGCTCTCCATGGCCCTGGTCTATGCCGCGCAGCGCCTGCTCTCGCTGGCTCGGCATCTGGGCGACCGGCGCACCGCGCGTTCAATGGAGCGAATCGTCGCCACCACCACCGCGGCCATCAATGCCAACGCCTGGGATGGCGATCACTATGTCTTCGGTTTCAACGATGACGGCATTGCGATCGGTTCGCAAGCCAGCGAGGAGGGGCGGCTGCACTGCGCGGCCAACGCCTGGTCGCTCTTCACCGGCGTCGCGGCCGCGGCGGGTCGGGAGGCGCAGGTGCTGAAGGCGCTGGCCCGCCTCTGGACTCCGGTCGGCACGGCTTCGCTGGACATCCCCTACACCCAGAAGAGCCGGACGCTAGCCGGCCGCATTGCAGACATGGCCAGCGGCCAGTTTGAGAACGGGGCGGTCTACACCCACGGACACTCCTTCCTCGTCTTTGGCCTGGTAGAGATGGGGCGGGGCACCCAGGCGTACGAGGAGCTCAAGCTCTCCTTGCCAGGAAACACTTTTCCTGACATCGCCACCGGCCCGCCGCACCAGCAGTCAAACTTCGCGGTGGGGCCGTCGCACCCCCACTTCGGCATGAACCCCTACAGCAACTTCACCGGCTCCACGGCCTGGTACCTCAAGGCTCTGGACAAGATGATCGGCGTGCTGGCCGACTTTGACGGGCTGAGGATCGCCCCGTCTGCGCCGGCGGGATGGAAGGAGTACCGGCTGCACAAGCGCTTTCGTGGGGTGGAGTATCACTTCACCTTCCGACACGCCAGCGGCAAGAGCCAGGTGAGGTCGGTGACAGTGGATGGGAAGGCGCTTTCTCCAACGAACGGAGAGTACAAACTCCCCCCGCCGAAACGCAGACCGGGTTGCCCAGTGGTCGTGGAAGTGGAACTGTGAGCGAGGACCTGTTCCGTCGACGCCCTGAGTTGCGCGCCTGCGCCGAGCAGATGGAGGCGGCGCGGGAGGCGCTGGTCTCGGTATTCGCGCGAGGCGGCAAGCTACTGCTGTGCGGGAACGGCGGGAGCGCGGCGGACTGCGAACATGTTGCCGGAGAGCTGCTCAAAGGCTTTGAAAGGGAGCGCTGGCTTCAGGACGACCTGCGCGCCCGCCTGCGCGCGCAGGGGCCGGAGGGAGAGCAGCTCGCGGCGCGCCTTCAGCGTGCCCTCCCCGCCCTCTCCCTCACCACCCACATCTCCTTCGCCACCGCCTTCGCCAATGACGTCGCGCCGCACCTGGTGTTCGCCCAACTCGTCCAAGCCTTGGGGCGGTCGGGGGACGGTCTGCTTGCCATCACCACTTCGGGCAACTCTGAGAACGTGGTGCTGGCCGCCCGCACTGCGCGGGCGATGGGGATCACCGTAGTCGGCCTAACCGGCGGTGACGGCGGAGAGCTGGCCCCGCTCTGTGACGTCTGCCTCATCGCTCCCGGGCACGGGACCGCGGAGATCCAGGAGGGCCACCAGGCCATCTATCATCAGCTTTGCCGTGAGCTTGAGAATTGCTTTTTCTCGGACTAGCATGGGGCATTCACGCAATGATCCTTCTTGACGACACGCACCTTCCTGATCGAATCGGAGACCTGGAGATTGCCCGCCGCGTGGGACAGCGAGTCATCACGCACGCGTTCCACGACATTGACGGAACGCACTCGCTGATCCGCGACTGGCCGCCGGTGATGAGCGCGCTGATCTCCTGGGTCATCACCAACGGTCTGCCCGAGGGCTATGAAGACGACGCGAACGTGGCCTCGGTCGCGGCCGATATCTCCGGCCTTCGCACTGAGGAGACAGACCGCTTCGCAGTGGAGTCGGCCGGCCTTGCTGCGCTGACCCAGATGGAGTGGGCGATCCGCCACTCCCTTCAAGCCGGGACGCTGCTGCTACCCGGCGGAGCCCCAACCGAAGGGGAAGCAGCCGCCAACGCCGAGATCATCCGGCGCACCTGGGCCGGGCAGGAGCGCTACGCGGACCTCCCGGACTCCCCTCGCGTGAGCAGCTTCATGGCGCTCCATACCCCACGATTGTTTCACCTCTACGAAAGCATCCTCGCCAAGGCCTCGCGGGACGCCAACCTCGCCGCCGCGCGGCTGGATCCCGCTCCCTGGCGCGTCCCTGGGTCACGCGAGTTCCTGCAGAGACTGCACGCGGCAGGGGTGAAGAACTACTTCGTAACCGGCTCCGTGATGTCCACCGCGCAGCGACCGGAGGGAATGCTCGAAGAGGTCATGGCCTTGGGCTTTGCGGTCGGCCCGGGGCAGGTGATCGAGGCCGCGCACGGCTCGGACTGGGACCGCAAGATGCCCAAGGACGAGGTGATGCGCGAGTTGCTGGCAGAACTCCAGATCTCCGGCGCCCAGGTGCTGATCGTGGGCGACGGGCGCAGCGAAGTGCATGCTGGCGTGGCGATGGGTGCAGTGGTGCTGAGTCGGCTGAACCGCGAGGCACACCGGCTCCGCGAACTCCACCGGGAACTCGGGACCAACTACCTCGTGCCGGACTATGCTGAGCCGGCGTTGAACAGCCTACTGAAGGAGGAGAAGGCCTGATCATGGATTACCGCGGTAGCTTTCGCCTGTTTGATCCGAGCGAGATCCGCACCTATCCGTTGCAGGCGCGCGGCAACAAGGTGGGGGTGGAGCAGTTTGTGGATTGTTCCCAGCTCCGCAGGTCCGAGGTGGAGTGCCCCGATCCCCGGGGATTGGGGCTGCGGGAGAAGCTGACCGCACTCGCCCAGACCGTGGCCGAGCATCACCGCGCCGGCCGGCCCGTAGTTCTCCAGACCGGCGCTCACTCCATTAAGAACGGATTGTCTCCCATCTGGATAGACCTGATGGAACGCGGCATCATCACCTTGGTGGCGACGAACTTCGCCGCGGCCATCCACTCTTTCGAGCTTGCACTCACTGGAGCCTCCTCCGAAGCCGTTGATCGAGCGCTCCCCAGGGGTGAGTTCGGCATGGCCTTTGAGACGGGGGCCTACCTTAACCATGCTATCAGGGAAGGTTATCGCCGCGGCTGGGGACTGGGCGAGTCAATCGGCCGGCTGTTCTGCGATGAGGCCTTCCGAGAAGACGTGCTCTCTGCGGCCCTGGGAGGTATCGCCGACGCCTCCCCATACTTCACGCCACATGAGGGATTCCCCTACGCCTCCACCTGCCTCTTCTCCCGGGCCACCGAACTCGGCGTTCCGGTCACGATCCACGCCATGATCGGCACCGACATCACTGATCAGCATCCAAGTTTCGAGGGTGAGGTGAAGGGCGGCGCCAGCGCCCGCGACTTCCTGATCTATACTGAGGAGATCGGCCGCCTCACCGAGGGCGGAGTGGTGCTGAACGTGGGCACCGCGGTGATGGGGCCGGAGGTGCTGCTCAAGGCTGTCTCCATGGTGGTCAACCAGGGTCGTCCGCCCCAGGGGATCGTTACGGGCGATTTCGATATTCGTCCCTTCGCCTTCGACGATGCCGCGAAGGACGAGGGGCAGTACTACTACTACCTGCGCGACCAGAAGACCATCGCCACTCGCCTGCCGCGGGTCTTCGGTGGGACCGGCTATTACCTGGAAGGCGATCAGATGCACACGGTGCCGGCCTTCTACCAGCTTCTGATGCGTGCGTTGGGCGTGCGGTGAGCAACGCAGCAACTACCTGAAAGGCAGACCATGGCAAACGAGACAGTCTTCACGCGCTACGAGGGAAACCCCATCGTCACCCCGGCCCATCTCCCCGGCGCGAATAGCATCTTCAACAGCGCGGTGGTTCCCTTTGGGGATCGCTATGTGGGGGTTTTCCGGTGCGATATGTCGGATTTCGCGCCGGAACTCCATCTGGGGTGGAGCGATGACGCTCTGAACTGGCAGATTAGCCCAGATCCCATCTCCTTCGAGAGCACTGACCCCGAGGTCAAGTACTGTCTTGGCTATGATCCCCGCGTCACTGAGCTGGAGGGGAAGTACTATCTCACCTGGTGCAACGAATACCACGGTCCCGGCATCATGATGGCCGAGACGGAGGACTTCCGCACCTTCCGCCTGGTCGAGAATGTGCTGGCTCCCTATAACCGCAATGCCGTCCTCTTCCCCCGCAGAATCGGCGGCAACTACTTCCTGCTCCATCGCCCCAGTGACGCCGTTCACACCGCGTTTGGGGAGATCTTCCTCTGCTCCAGCCCTGATCTCATCCATTGGGGCCGGCACCGGTGGGTATTCGGCCCGCACGGCGGATGGCAAGCCAGCAAGGTAGGGGCAGGCCCGGTGCCGATCGAGACCGAGGAGGGTTGGCTCATGATCTACCACGGCGTGAGGATCATGTGCAGCACCTGGATCTATTCCGCTGGCGCCGCGCTCTTGGACCTGGAGGAGCCATGGAAGGTGAGATACCGCACTCGCGACTACCTGCTCTCTCCCACCACGATGTACGAATGCGTCGGGGATGTGCCCAACGTGGTCTTTCCCGTCGCGACCCTCTTGGACAAGGCCACGCGCCGGCTGGCCATGTACTACGGGTGTGCGGATAAGTGCGTGGCCGTCGCCCACTGCCAACTCGACGAACTCCTGGACTTCGTGAAGCAGCACAGCTTCCCTGACAACTAGCGAGGGGAGGGATGTCCGGGAGCGGCTAGAGGGTGACGATCGCGTAGACGATGTCCAGCACCAGCCCGTCCGCGAGCAATCCTTCAACGATAGGATCTACCTGGTGGGGAGGTCCGGAGAGGAAGTAGGTGCGGCCGATGAGTTCCTCCTTGATTAGCTCCCAGGTGACGGCCCGGCTTGGGGTCATGAGACGCTCCTCGGTCGCCTCGGGCCGGAGCAACAAGACCGCGCCCTTGCGAAGATAGTCCTCTCGGTAGACGTGCTCCTCGAGTCGGATTACCTTGCTGAGTCCTCTCACCTCACGGCTCAGCACCTCCTTCTCCTCTTCGGTACAGCGGAACACGACCAAGACGGTGCCGGTGTCGCCCGGCGTCTCGTCAGCGCCGTGGCCCACCAGGCTGTCTATGGAAATGCCCCGATTGGAAAAGGCCGAGGCGATGCTGGTCATTGCTCCGGCCTTGTTCACCACCGTCGCCCGCAGTAGCCAGCGGCCCTTGACCTCAGATGGCCTCTGCATCTCCGACCTCCTTTTCCGCGCTTGCGTCGGGTGCGAAATCAGCCCACCGCAACACCGGCTCTTCGCCTGAGAGGGCGCGGCCGGCCCCCGCGGCCATGGCCGACATCTCCAGGGACTCGGGATAGACCAAGAGTGGACCGAGATGGGACACCCGAGACCGCAACTTCTCCATTGCAGCCCGCGACCGCGCCAGACCACCGGTGACCACAACGGCCTCGATCTCTCCGCGGAGAACGCAAGCCATCGCGCCGATTTGCTTGGCGAACTGGTAGCACATGGCCTCCAAGACAAACCCGGCCTCTTCCTTTCCGGCCGAGATCTGGTTTTCGATCTCACCCAGATCGTGGGTGCCGAGGTAGGAGTAGAGACCAGCGCGAGAAGAGAGCTCCGCCTCCAGCGCCTCGCGAGAGAAGCGTCCTGAGTAGCAGAGCGCAATCAGGTCCCGCGTAGGCAGTGCGCCCGCGCGCTGGGGAGTGAACGGGCCGTCTCCAAGCAGGGCAGTGTTGGCGTCAACGATGGCGCCGCGCCGCAGGGCGGCGATGGTCACTCCGCCTCCCAGGTGGGCCACGACCAGGTTCGCCTCTGCGGGGGACCTCCCCAAGTCCTGACCGGCGCGTCGCGCCGCCGCCTTGATGCTCAAGACATGTCCCGTGCTGCGTCGGCGAACTGGCGCATACCCCGATACCTCTGCCTCCGGAGCGAACTCGTCCACCCCCACGGGTTCTACGGTGAAGGCCGACACCTGCAGCGCCCGTGCCATCTCGGCCGCAAGGGGGATGCCGAGATTGCTGGGATGCGCGAACTCGGCCTGCTCGGTCACTGCGCGCACCAAGGTCTCGTCAACGACTACCACCCCCTCCTCCAGGCGCGCTACCTCGTAGACTCCACTCGCCAGCTTACGCTTGCCCTGCGGCAAGAGACCACCGCGCCCACTCTTGCTCCTCCCTGCTCTCTTAGGAACTGCTGGATGAGCCTTCGTCTGGAGTCCAGATCGCTCTCGCCGCTCGCGCGAGTGGGTTGGCGCGCCTCGCAGGAGGCGACTTCACGCTCGCCCGCGAAGAAAGAGAGCTTCGTGGAGGTGGAGCCGGGATTGATGACCAGAACGCGATAGGATCGGGCAGCCGGGAGGGAAATCGTCCGCGGTCGACCGAGTTCCGCCTTGCGCTGGGCGTAGATGCTGGCCAACGCGATGGAGCCAAGTCTCGTACTCAGTGGATCGGAGCGCGACACCGGGGCCACCGGGACCTGCAGGCCTGTGGTGATGTTGGTGAGGCTGGCCAGGCCGTACTTGGCCATCTCCATCACGGCCTTGTAGGCGAGGTTCGCCTGATCTATCCCCGTGCAGGCGAGCACATCGGCCACTCCCGCGACAGCTGCGCTTTCTGGAAATCGTTCCGTAAGCTTCTTCGCGGTCACGGACTGAGGATCCAACGCGAGGTCGAAGGAGAGCGGCCCGTACACCTCCATGCCACTCCAGCGTCTGGCGCGCAGGGCCGCGGCCATCCGGCTCGACGCCAGCCCCTTCACCTCCTCCTCGGTGATGGAAAGTACTGCCACTTTCGGTCGGTCTCGCCCTAGCACTAGCCGCGCCACCTCGGCCGCGTTCTCGATGATGTCCACCATGCGGGGGTAGCTGCAGGACACGGTCACCGCGGGATCGGTCAGTAGCATCGGCCGCCCTCCCCCCAGGGGAGCCGCATCGAAGCAAGTCACCACGCTGATGGTAGGACGCTCGCGGATCTTGAGCAACTCGCGATAGAGCGCGGTAGTGGGGGTACCTCCCTTGACGATGATGTCGGCTTCTCCCCGTTGCGCGCAGGCCACGGCCTTGGCTGCGGTCTCCGCATCGTCTCGCGCGGGAACGATATCCTCTGCCGTCACGGCAATATGGGTCCGCTCCAGCGCCTCCCGGATGCGGCCCTCATCTCCCACCAAGATCACCCGCGCGACGATGCCGTGGTCCTGCGCCGCCTCAGCCAGCAGCACGTCGCTGAGGCGATCTCCGCCCGCCACCACCACGCGCTTGTGGGGCAGGCTCCCCGCGGCGAAGACCAGGTCGGAGACGGCCCGAATCTCACTCCTCTCCTGCGATGCGCCGGACTGAGATGGAACGCTGCTCATCACACTCTCCGGGTTGTGATCCCGCCTGTCGCGGCCGGGTATCCCTCTCCCGCCCGCCGGGACCATATAGTGAGGGGGAGGCTGGCTAGCCTCCCCCTCAGAGGTCAGTCTAGGGGGGACGTCTAGTACTCGTCCGCCCCGATGTCCACGGCCGCCCCCTTCGGTCGGGTCTCGCCGTCCATGTCGTACTTCACCCAGGCGGTGGTGTCTAACCCCTGGTTGATCGCAGTCGTGGCGGTTGACTTCAGGTGGAGGTTCCCATTCGGCTGGTCCACGAACAGCGTGGACTCATTCCCCGCCTGGCTCCACAGATTGTGGGAGTCGTAGGCCTGGCCGCCCTCGCGGAGATTCAGGGCCTGATTTGCGATGTTGTTGTAGAGCCAGCCCCAGCTCTCCGCGAAGCGGATGTCAATGGAGTTGCCGGCATCGCACGTGGTCCATAGCGTGTTGTTGTAGATGCGATAGCCCACGGCCTTGTCGGTGTAGATTCCCACCTCGTGGATGGGGATGCTGCGGCTGGTCCGCCGCACCACGTTGTTGCGCATGATCCCGCCGGTGTGCTCCTGCGGGACGTAGAATCGCTTGTAATAGGAGGGAGAACCGCTACCTCCGAAGGACATGGCGATGCCGCAGTCCTCGAAGTAGGAGTCCTCGATCACCGTGTCCAGGGAGTTGCTCTTGGCGAAGATCCCCCAGCCGACGTCGTTGGTGTGGTAGGGATCGCCGTAACAGGCGTAAACTTCCACTCTCCGGAACACCCAGTTGGCGCTGCCGATCAGATCCACCGCCTCAATCGAGCCGCGGGTGCTCCCGTTGGTGTAGCCGAGGACGCAATCCTCCATTAGCCCGTTGTCACTCCACGGGCCGGACTGGAGGGTGTAGGTGGTCTTCATCGGGCCCTCGCCCGCGTCCCACATGTAGAGGTTCCGGAACACGCAGTTGTTGCTTCCGCTGGTGTTCGTGTCGTTGTTGTTGAGCTGGAAGATATGCCAGTAGACATCCTTCAGCGTCATGTTCTCAAAGGTGATGTGGTTGGAGCCGTAGAGCTTGAAGCAGAACTCCGGGTAGCCGTTGATGCCATTGCCCTTGATCACCACGTTGCTGCGGTTGCCGGACTGGCTGCGGATCGTGAGGTCGTTCTTGTTGACGAGCAGGAATCCATCGTCCTGCACGATGTAGGTGCCGTCGGTGATCTCGATGATCGTACCCGGGGAGGCCGCGTCAATCGCAGTCTGAAGCGCACTCGAGCTGGACACCGTCACCACCGTCAGCGCGTGCGCGGTGGTGCTCGCGGTATTCGAGTAGGCCGAGTTGCCATAGCCGTTCTGGGCGTACACTCGATACTGATACTCCTGGCCGTTTGTCAGGCCGGTGTGCGAGTAGCGTGTGTATTCCCGATCCACCGTCGCCAGGTAGCTGAAGTTACCGCTGCTTCCGAGCCGATACTCGATCACGAAGCCATCTTCCGCACACAACGGGTCGTGCGCGTTGTCATACCAGGTCACGTCTATCTGCGATGCGGACTTGGCGTGGGCCTCGCAACCACTGGGCGCCTCCGGCGGCCCATACGGAGGCACGATCGCCTCTGCCTGGGCCGTCCAAGCCGAATCACCAATGGAGTTGTAAGCGCAGACGCGATAGTAGTAGGTGGTGCCGGCCGCTACGGTGTTGTCGTAGTAGGAAGTGGCATTGGTGTTAGCCTGGCCGATCTCCCCCCAGGTTCCGCCCGCTCCCGTCTTGCGTTGGATCCTGAACTTGTACTCGTTGGTTGCGTTGTCGGTCCACGTCAACTTCACCTGGATCCGATTCATGACCGTCGTCGCCAGGTTGGTTGGCGCGGCCGGGGCCGCGGTGTTGAAGTCCAGCTTGATTCGCATCAGGTCAATGGAGGTGGTGTAGTTGGTGGTGTTCTGGGGACAGCCGATGATCTCCATCGCGAGCAATCCGGCCTCGGACATGTAGGTGCTGATCTCCGTGCTGGACCAAGTGAAGGTCGTGTCGGTAGTCGGCCAGAGCGCCATCTCTCGAGCTATATACCAGGAGTCCCACGAAGGCTGATACACGCCCAGCGCGTAGGCCGGCGTATTCGCCCGGTTGCCCTTGAACTGCCACTCATACGTGAGTTGCGCCACCTGCATCGGCTGGTAGCTCGTATGGCAGTTGAAGTACGCGCAGAAGGTCTGGTTGGAGGTGTCGCTGGCGAAGACCATGTAGCTGCTGTCATCGGCCTGCAAGTTTGCCAGCCCGCCGGACTGGAGCGTGGCTCCGTTGTCCCAGTGCCCCCACTCGTCCGGATAGACGTAGACCGAGGAGGCGCCCACGACGATGTAGTTGCTCTTAGTCTCTCCGTCCGAACCTGCGGCGTTCGTAGCCGTCAGCGAAACGGTGTAGTTCCCGTTGCTGGTGTACGTGTGGCTCGGGTTCTGCGTCGTCGCGGTGGTGCTGTCCCCGAAGTTCCACGACCAGGAGGTCGGAGTGCCTGTGGACAGATCCGTGAAGGTCACCGCCAGGGGTGCGGAACCATTGGTCGGGGTCCCGGAGAAGTTCGCCACTGGCGGCTGCGGCGGAACCGTCGCGGTAATGTAGTTCGTCTTCACCTCGTCGTCGAATCCACCCGCGTTCGTCGCCCGCAGCGAGACGGTGTACGCGCCGGCCGCGAAGCTGTGGCTCGGGTTCTGTGAAGTCGAGGTGGTGGAGTCACCGAAGTTCCACGACCAGGAGGTCGGGGTGTTGGTGGAGGCATCGGTGAAGGTCACCGACAGCGGCGCCATGCCGGAAGTTGGCGTGCCGGAGAAGGCCGCCACCGGCGGAGCTACCGTCGCAGTGATGTAGTTCGTCTTCACCTCGTCGTCGTAACCACCCGCATTCGTCGCCCGCAGGCTCACCGTAAAGGTCCCCGCGGCGAAGGTGTGCGAGGGGTTCTGACTGGTGCTCGTGGTGCTGTCACCGAAGTTCCATGACCAGGAGGTCGGGGTGTTGGTGGAAGCGTCCGTGAAGGCCACCGCCAACGGCGCGGTGCCGCTGGTCGGCGTGCCGGAGAAGGCCGCCACTGGAGCCGAAACCCCGCCGGTCGGCTTGAGGGCGATGCTCATCATGCCCTTGACGGCCGAACTCGCGCACGTGACAGCGGTGCTGCCAATGGCGCCAGCCGTCGCTTTCGCACCCGTCGCAGTGCCGAGTCCGCCGCCGTTGCCGGCCGTCACCGTGTTGTCCGTCCGCTCGGTGAGGCTGGTGAGGTCGGCGTTGGTCCAGGCCGAGAAGTTCGCCGTGCCAGAGGCGTCCGGCAGGGAGGTGGCGATGGCGGTCACCACGAGCGTGTTCGCCACCGTCGTGGTCGCGCCCAGAATGGAGCCACTGGTGTCCGCGGTGGACTCCACGCCGCCCGCGGTCACGTCCCACGGATCGCCGGAGGTGGCGCACCCGCGGACCGCGATGATACGGCCAGCCTGATGGTTGCCCGAATCGCTCACCGTGGGCGCGCCTTGATTCCCGTTGTAGCGCGACCAGAACGCGGTCAGGCGCGTCGCACTGGTCCCGCCCGCGGTGCCGGTGCCCTGGGGCGAGTTCGTCACCGCGGCCCAGGTGCCGCCGTTCTGATTGGTGATGGAGACGGCTTGGTTCGCGGTCTCCACGAACAACAACAAGATGTCATCGCTCGCGATGCCCGAGGGCAGCGCGGGGGTGATCGTGCCGGTACCGGAGGCGACAGTCCCCGCGGCGACGAAGGTGGGAGTGCTGGCACCGCCGGAGGTGGCGGTGATGTAGTTCGTCTTCACCTCATCATCGTAGCCACCCGCGTTGGTCGCCCGGAGCGAGACGGTGTAGGTGCCCGCGGCGAAGCTGTGCGAGGGGTTCTGACTGGTGGAAGTGGTCGAATCCCCGAAGTTCCAACTCCACGAAGTCGGAATGTTGGTGGAGGAATCGGTGAAGCTCACCGACAGCGGAGCCGTGCCGCTCGTGGGGGTGCCGGAAAAGGCCGCTACGGGAGTCGGTGGAGTGACCGCGATGTAGTTCGTCTTCACCTCATCATCGTAGCCGCCCGCATTGGTCGCCCGCAGCGAGACCGTATAGGTACCCGCGGCATAGGTGTGGCTCGGGTTCTGCGCGGTCGAGGTGTTGGAGTCTCCGAAGTTCCAACTCCACGAAGTCGGAGTGTTGGTGGAGGAATCGGTGAAGCTCACCGACAGCGGAGCCGTGCCGCTCGTGGGGGTGCCGGAAAAGGCCGCTACGGGAGCCGGCGGAGTGACCGCAATGTAGTTCGTCTTCACCTCATCGTCGTAGCCGCCCGCGTTGGTCGCGCGCAGGGAGACGGTGTAAGTCCCCGCCGCGAAGCTGTGGCTGGGGTTCTGGCTGGTCGAGGTGCTGCCATCCCCGAAGTTCCACGACCAGGAGGTTGGCGTGTTGGTGGAGGAGTCAGTGAACGTGACGGCCAGCGGAGCCGTGCCACTCGTGGGCGTGCCGGAGAAGGCCGCGACCGGAGCGGGAACCGTGGCGGTGATGTAGCTGGTCTTCACCTCGTCGTCATAGCCCTGGGCGTTGGTCGCCCGCAGCGAGACCGTATAGGTGCCCGCGGCATAGGTGTGGCTCGGGTTCTGCGCGGTCGAGGTGTTGGAGTCTCCGAAGTTCCACGACCAAGAGGTTGGCGTGTTGGTCGAAGAATCCGTGAAGGTTACCGCGAGCGGAGCCGTACCACTTGTCGGTGTGCCGGAGAAGCCCGTCACGGGTGGGCCGACCACCTCCAGCTTGAGGCGCATCACGTCAGTATAGATGTTGTATAGGTTTCCCCCGTTGGGGCATCCGCACCAGGTGACTTGCACCACTCCTGCGGCCGTCATGTGCGTGGAGACGCTGGCGGTCTCCCAGGTGTGCCAGGTGTCGGTCGTTGGCCAAGGGGCAGAGGCGCGAATTGTGGTCGAGCCCCCAGCCACTTTGGTGATGGTTCCTTGCAGGTTGGGGGTATCACTGCGCGTGCAATGCGCCTGGTACTCAACGGTGATCTTCGTGACCTGCGCAGGCGTGTAGGGCGTGTCCCAAGAGAAGCTGGTGCAGTACTTGGGGTCACTGGTGTTGCACCGCACCACCATATAGGCGTCGTTGTCGGTCTGTACGTCGCTGAGACCGCCGGAGATGAGGGCGCAACCATTGCCCCAGTCACTCCAGCTATCCGGGTATACGTACACTTCGGCAGCGCTGCCCAGTCCGACCAGGGTCAGCACAGCTAACAACACGAGACCCAACTTCAGCATGCCGAATCTCTCTTTCTCTTGCCTGCCAGAACCTCTGGGAGGCCTCTCGGCCTCCCAGAGATCGGCAGTCCGCTGCCGGCGCGGGCTAGAACTCGTCCGCGCCGATGTCTACGGCTGCGCCCTTGGGTCGGGTCTCACCGTCCATGTCGTAGGGCACGTCCGCGGTGGTGTCCAGTCCCTGATTAATTGCCTGGGTGGCCGTGGAGACCAGATGGTAGTTGCCACCCGCCTGGTTCACAAAGAGAGAAGTGGGGGCGTTCCAGACGTTGTTGGACAGCGTCGGCGTGGCGCCGTCCCGGAGTCGGTAGTTCTGGCTGCAGATGTTGTTGTAGCAGGTGCCACTGGTCTGCGTGTAGCGGAAGTCAATCGAGCTGCCGCTGCGATAGGTGCTCCACACCGTGTTGTTGTAGCACTTGAAGTCGGTCGCTTCGACCAGGTAGATGCCGACGTCGTAGGTGCCATGCACCACGTTGTTCTTCATGATCCCGCGCCTGTGCTCGGGATGTTCCTGAAGGTAGCGGCTGTAGTCCCACGGGCACAGTCCATCCCCGAAGGAGAGCGCGATGTCGCAGTTCTGGAAGTAGTTGTTGTCAACCACGGTATCCTCGCCGTTGCCCTTCACGAAGAACCCATAGCCGACCTGCTTCTTCGCCTTGGCGTTGTAGAAGTCGTTGTTTCGGATGACGGTGCGGGCGCTGGCGATCAGGTCAATCCCCTCCACCACGCTCCGCATCCCGGTGGTGGTGTAGCCGATCACGCAGTTCTCAATCAGTCCGTCATCGCAGTACAGATCCAGCACATTCGGGAGGACGGTGGTCTTCACCGGCCCCTCTCCCGCGTCCCACATGTAGAGGTTGCGGAGGATGAAGTTGCTGGATCCTTCATTGAGCTGAACGCAGTGCCAGTAGACATCACGCAACGTCATGTTCTCGAGCGTGATGTAGTCCGATCGGAAGATCTTGAATACGAAGCCTACGTTGTTATTGCTGATCCCTTGTCCCTTGATGATCACGGCGTCGCGATTCCCGGACTGACTGCGGATGGTAAGGTTGTTCTTGTCTTGGATCATGATGCCGTCGAAGGAAGTCAGTGTGTAGGTGCCGTTCACCACCTCGATAATGTCACCAGGCTGCGCCGAGTTCACGGCGTTCTGGAGCGCCGCGATAGAGGAAATCGTCCAGACCGTCGCGCCGGCCGGGCCCGCCAGGAGTACGGCCAATGCGCACAGCATCACCAACGCCAATCCGTGTCTCATAAGCCTGCGTCTCCCTCTCATCTCTCTAGATTGTGCGCCAACACCCGCTTGGCAGAGACAGAACGATCGCTCTCCACCAAGTCTGTCTCCCTCCTTTCCGTCGCCACGAATGGCCTGTGTGCGCCTGCTACTGGGCACGCCACAGGCCCATTGATGATACACGCCATCCCCTGCAAGGTCAGTTGACAGCGTTGCTAAGGTTGTTGTAGGATTCTGCTAGCGAGATGGGGAGAAGTGAGTCCGTTTTCCGTGGAAGAGGAAGGCGCGGTTGTGCGCTACGGCCTGGTGCCGGAGCGCCCCATGCCGGCCTTCGCACGGGATGTCAACCTCGACGTGACCGACTCTGACCCGCTTCGCGCCCAACCACTCGACGACTCCGGTCGGACCGCGCGCACCCTCGCCTGTTGCTGCGCGGGAACCGGCCACGGGCCTACCCGCATGCATCTCCATGCCCATCGGGGTCTGGAGGTCGGCCTTCTTCTCGCGGGCCGGGAAGAGCATCACTGCGGCAGCTTAAGACTTAGCCATCGCCCAGGAAGCCTTTGGCTCTATGGGCCCTGGGAGCCACATGGATGGAAGGCGGCCTCCCCCGAGACGACCAAGGTAGTGCTGATCTTCCTGCCGGAGTTCCTGGGAGAAGACCCCTTGGGACCCGCCCCCTACCTTCACCTGTTTGCGCTCCCGCCCGCTCAGCGCTTGGGGATCGAGGTCCCCTCCTTGCGGCGTGCCACGCTTGCCGTCGGGCGCGAACTGGCGCGTGAGATTGAGACGCAGCCGCCTTTCTGGACCCATTTCCTGCGACTGCACTTGTTGCGACTGCTGGCCGAGGTGGTGCGCGCCTCAAACTTTCCGGAACTGATGGGCGAGAGAGCCGTTCCATACGCCAGCGGAAGCGGCCTCGCGCGGGTGCTGCCAGCCGTCGATTTGGTCCAGCGCGATCCGCAGCGCCGCGTCAGCGGTCCTGAGGCCGCGGCTGCCTGCAGCCTCAGCGTCTCACGCTTCTACCATCTGTTCCGCGGCACGATGGGGATAAGTTTCGGAGCCTTCGCGGTGCGGGCGCGTGTCGCCTTCGCCGCCCAGCGCCTACTCTCTTCTGATGAATCTTTGCGTCAGGTCTCCGAGCAGGCCGGGTTCACCGATGCCAGCCATTTGCACCGGGCCTTCCTTCGCCACTACGGTTGTACTCCAGGGGAGTATCGCGCCCAGGTCACGTGACCTCACCTCCGGGGCGTCTCCAGGTAGGTTCTTGGGGGAAGAGGAACTCGCCGCAGGGGCAGGGAACTGAGTTCCTCTCGGAGTGCGTCTCGCGGCAGAGAGAGGTGTCATGCGCGCTGTCTCCCCAGTGGTACTCGTCCTTCTGTCTCAGGGCCTAGCCCTGTGGGCCTCACCTCCTCCTCTGCCTCAGTGGGCACGTGGGAAGCCGCAACGGTTCGTGCTCTCCGGCCAGGTAACCACCCTCGACATTGCCTCCTGCTACGGCTCGGTCACCGTGGAGCCGGGGCCTGATCGCTCCCTCCGCGTCGAACTCATCAGGCTGACCCGCGCCGGTCTGGACCAGGCTGGAACGGAGCGCGCGGCCCAGGTCCGCCTCCGGCCGGAGTTGCAGGCTGGAACACTCGCCCTGTCCACCACCGGCCCAGAGGGAGAGAAGGGGTGGACGGACCTGGTTGACTACGACGTGCGGATCCTCACGCCAGCCTCCTGGCGCGCCGGAGGCCGAGGCAACGCGGCTCCCCTGGTCCGCGTCAAGAGCCGCGACGGGGTCGTCCGGCTGCGCCACCTCCAGGGCCGGCAGGAGGTGCATGCCTCCAACGGCGCCGTGGAGCTGGAGGATCTGCGCGGCGCGGCCGCGATCGGGACCGTGGAGGCGCCCATCACCGGCACAGGTCTGCAGTGGGATCGCGCCGCCGTGCGTAGTTCGGGAGGAAACATCACCCTCAGTCTAGACGCGCTCCCCGCGCAAGCCGACCTCCAACTCAGCAGTGCCATTGGCGACCTGAAGCTCACCTTGCCGCCCCGCGCGAACTGCCAGATCGAGGCCGATACCACCGCCGGACAGGTGGTAACGGAGATCGCGGAACTCAAGCCCGGACTGCGCTACAATGGCCGCTCCCTCCGCGGCGCGCTGGGCCGCGGAGAAGCGCGGGTGAAACTGCAGTCCACCAGCGGTCGTATTGAGGTCCGCCAGCCTACCTCCCCTGCGAACTGAGGTCCTTCCGGCCCCCCGTCACGGCCCTCTCCGCCTCCTCAAACACCTCCCTCATTGCCCGCCCGAAGAGCGGGTCCACCCACTGGGCGTAGTGTCCCAACACCTCGGGAAGCGCGGCCTCATGCTCCGCGCGCATCGCCTTGACGGCTGCGGCGTCTCCCCCCTGCGCCGCGAGACGCACCCGCGCGATGCGCGCCACATGCTCGGCCTGCAGACCCACGATCTCCAGACTCGTTCGCACCACCTCATCCTTCGTCTTCTGCGCCAATGTCACGAACCGCCGCCTCCGCCCTTCTGCATACGCGGCCAGTGTCGCAAGCTGCTCCGTCGTGCCCGCGCCATTGTCCGTGACGCACCGGTGCGCGTAGCTTCCTCCCAATCGCGTCCTCTTCACCAGCTCCGCCAGGTAATCCGCCACCTCCGCTGCATGAGGGCCGAAGGAAGCTTCCATCACCGCCTGACGATGCGCCTTCAGTGGGAGACGCCGGTTCCACAGCAGATCGGCCATCGCGCAGGCCAGATAAGGTGTCGGATAGAACGCGCGGATCGCCTGGCAACTCATGTACCCATCCAGCCCCAGATCCGCCAGGTCCTTAATGTCTTGTGCCATCACCCCGGCCACGTCCTGCCCCAGGCCGTCACTCCACACCGCCCAGACGTTGTGATAGTCGAAGACGAACGTGTCCTTGACACCCCAATCGCGCCACTGCCGCATGATCTCCGCGTGCGCCCGGTTGGTCTTGGGCAGCTTCACCTGGTTCCGCGGTTGCCGGGTCGCGCTCTCCCCCGCATCGCACCGGGGATCATCCAGCGCGTGGCGGAAGCACCGCGTGATCGGCGCGTACATGAAGGTCACGTTGTCGGTCGTGAGGCGCTCCTTCTCCGGCGGCCACAGCATATCCACATAGCCGAGGAAGACCACGCGCATGGTCAGGCCCTCCTCCTTCAGCCGCCTCCCCACCGCCTCCACCAGCATCACATACCAGTCCGTCGGACTAAGCTTCCGGCACGCCGCGCACTCGCATTTGTTATTGTACGAGTCCGACATCCACAAGTGGAGGTAGTCCACCTCCGAATGCTGCCGCGCATACCGAACCACCCCCTCGATGAAGGCCGCCTGCACTTCCGGCTGCGAGTAGCACAGCTCGGTGTTCGCGGGAATGCCGTACCATACCGCGCGCTTGCCCTTCGCCTCGGCCAGCCACCCTCGCTTGCTACGCGCCGGCTTCTCCTCCGCGATCTCCCAGTCCATTCCCTTCAGGCCCACCGCGGCCGCCGTCCACCCGTGACCCACGCGGTGCAGCATCATCCCCAGTTCCTTCACCCGCGCGATCACGCGGCCATCCAGCGCCTCGGCCTCCCGCTCCGACAGCCCCTCCCCTACCGCAGGCCCGACTTCCTGCGATTCCAGATAGCCTCGCCTCCAGAACACCCCGGCGTTCAGGAACTGGAGCTGAAACGCGTTCATCTTCTTCTTCGCCATCCAGTCCAGGATCTCAAGCACGTGCTCCAGCCGCGGATACCCCTCGATGCAGATGCCGCGGTGCCGATAGCTGGCCTGCTCGCGAATCGCCCGGGTGGGGAACTCCATATGCTTCAGACGCGGGACCACATATCCGCCCGGCCCAGGCCGCAGAAACACGCATCCCATCTCCTCCAGCAGCCGATAGATCGCGAACAGCACGCTACGCGGGTTGGAGCCCGCGAGGTAGATCACCTCCCCTTTCGGTACGATGGCATAGGCGTCATCGTGCGCGCTGGGGCTGGGCATCCCCCGCAGCCCCAGCCCAAGGCCCATCTGATGCGTCGTGCCCAACACGATCCGCGCCTGCGATCCTCTCGGCAAGGCCTCCCGCGGCGGCAGCGCGCGGGCTTCGCCACCCACCATCTGCGTCAGATACCGCGCCAGCTCTGCCGCGGCGAGGCTGGTCGGGGCTTCGAAGCCAAGGGGCTGAATCAGGACGTCGTCACTGGGGATAGGTTCGCCGGCCTTCTTCAAGCTCTCCAAGTATCCCCCAATCGCGTCGCGAATATTGGCAAGGGCCTCTTCGGTGGTCTCGCCGAAGCTGTTGCAGCCAGGCAGAGCAGGGCAGTAGACATGGTAACCCCCGCCCTCCTCCGGCTCCAGGATGACTGTATAGCGCACCGACGCCAAGGCCGTGCTCCTTTCGCGGTCACGTTTCCTTCGTCAGCATTGTACCGCACTCACTTCCCCTCCGCCGTAATCACGAACTGCTCCCGCGTCGCGCGGTCGTGATCGCTGCGGACGGAGGGGCGCGGGGCCTGGCCCGGCCGGGCCGACGGCATCCAACACCCCCACCGTCCCCTATCTCCGCTCCATCTTCCCGTCCATCTCCACCAGCCGGAGATGGATCTCGAGCAGCTTCTCGCGAACCCGGAGTTCGGATTGATGAACGGAGTTCCTGATCACGATCAGGGCGCCGGTCACCAGGTAGGAGAGACCAATCACCCCCAAGAAGACAGACCACTTGCCGGAGCCGTATTTCAGGTCCAGCCAGCCCGCGAACAGCAACGCGAAGAAGAACAGTAGGAAGTAGCCCCACAGCAACCGGGTGATGGCCAGCAGGTCTGCCCGCCGGTCCAGGGCTCCCCGGATCGCGATGCGGCCCGCAATGATGGTCCACCCCAGCCCGAGGGCGGTGAGAGCTCCGAACATGGCGCGTCCCCAGGCGGCGTACTGGCCCGTGATGTGCAGGGTGACCGTCAGCACCCCGAAGTCCACTGCGAACAGCAGGCCGAGGACGGCGCCGACGACATAGGCGATGCGTCTGGCGGGCGTGAGAGTCTGGTTCAGAATCTTGCGCAGCTCCATAGCATAGCGCTCCTTTCGTTTCTCATCCACTTGCTCCGCGGCGATGAGCCGGTCGGA
>Ga0315284_10003498_pt1 | contig 22349 bp, 19 predicted proteins | sample YL17G09_16_MG_FD_203696 | JGI IMG/M metagenome (GOLD analysis project Ga0315284, IMG submission 203696) | Sediment microbial communities from Yellowstone Lake, YNP, Wyoming, USA - YL17G09_16 | ecosystem: Environmental > Aquatic > Freshwater > Lake > Sediment | place: USA: Wyoming | collected... | reverse complement strand
ATCAATCACATTCAAGGAGTCAGACCTGAAATTTCCCCAATAGTGCCTATCTTGGGGGTTGGGCTTCTAGCTTTCCTTCTCGGGCTTGCTTTGGGCAGAGACAGATAGCGCACTCGCACTAAACCGTCAAAGGGTTCCGACGAACTCCTTCAAATGCAGTGTGTGTGCTAATCTAAATAAAAAAGAACAAAAGAAACATGGGTGAAAAAAAACGAAAATTGGCAATGATGTCCTCGGATACCGACCCTTCAGAAGCAAAAGAAAAAAATCCAAGAAATATGTTCTGAAGAGTCAATTTAGCAGATTTCTTTCTGAAATAGAGAAAATTAAGACAGTTGAATCACTCAATATTGTTCAGGGGAGTATTAAGAACGCATATACGAACAGAAAATTGAATGACGCTGAGTTCCAAGCACTGTGTTCTGAACTTAGCAAGAAAGCGTCCGAAGTTGGAGAAAAAAACCGAACAATAAAATTGGGGCCTTTCGGGGAATGGGGCATTGAAAAGAAAGGCAAGCTTTAGCAAGCGCTCGACTTGACTATTCTAGCTTTTCTTAGAACAGTGATGGTGAACAGACCAGCATGGGAAAATGATGGTATTTTTTCGACTGGAAACGAAAAGACTAAAGACTACAAAGTAGCGCGGACCTGAAGCGAGCAAGTGGGCCTTTTTGGTTCGACTCTTTGATTTTTACAGTCGGATTTTGAGGAGTTTGTGGAAAATACCTTTGAACCCTATTCCATGTCCCGTTAGTTAACAATGTCTTTTCACTCTGACAACCATGATTCTAGCGCTTTGATGACAGCTTTACTTAGGTATCCCTTCCTTATTCCAAACTCTTTTATGGCCTTCTGACGAACCCTTTCTTCTAGATTATTAGGCAACGAGACGCTAATTTTGCCCATAACAATGCCCCGTCAACGTTCTTAGCTGAGAGCTTATCTTATATAAGATTTGCTATATCCGAAAAGGTTATTAGAGGATCTGATGTAAGATATCGGATATAAGATAGAAGATAGGCGAAAAGCATGATTCCGTTATGGATAGTCCTGCCGGTAATCCCTGTAGTGGTTGTTCTAGCCATTCTTGTCAGGCGCTGGAAAGGAACTGCTCCGAAGCATGCAAGTGAAGCGAAGAATGACGGAATACTAGTCCAATTGGCGACGCTTGAGGAACGTACGAAACAACTTCAGGGTTTAGAGGAAAAAATCGAGAGGATTGAAGACAAGCAAGATTCTGATTCCCGAGAGTTGCGGGACAAACTTTACAACGAATATTCGACACGACTTCAAGATGCCGTGGACTTGCTGAAGGATACTTATGGAAAGATGAACACAACAACTGCGAATGCCTTTAAGGAGATTACTGGCCGAAATACCGAAGTTTACAAGCAGACCGCGACGCAGCTCATCAACATGACTGAAAAGTTGGAATCAGCGTTCAAGATGCTTGAAGAAAAGGAGCATGCACAAATGCGAGGGGAGATGGAAGAGCTCAAGCACAAGATCATTGATCTTGAACGTGACCCGCTCAGGGTTCAGTTGGAAGAACTTGGCGAGGCGAGAACTGCCCAGGCTGTGCATGAGCAGAGTGTGAAGAAAATCACGACGATCTTCTGGCCAAACAATGGTGAGGTGAAGTTCAATGAGAAGATCGGGCAATACATGCCGGACGTTTTCATTGCTAACCATAAATTGAAGATCGTTGCGGACGAGGTAACGACTGAAGATGTGAACTCGGTCCGAGAGAAAGTGAGGAAAGTGGCGGAGTATATGCGGGGGCTGAATACTAATGTCGGATACGTAATCATACCGAATGCTGGCGTTGACCCTGAAGAACTGAGAGAAATAAAGAGAACAGTGTCTGAACGCGGCTTGTATGTTGTCAGAATCACCGAGTATGCTGTCCATCTTCAGGTTTGGTATGACGTTGCAACAACTGGCATCGTTGATATTAGTTCCCTAGTAGAAAAGGGTCACAACTTCTTGCAGGTACTGGAGCCAATATTCGACGAGTTCCTAGCCATCGTACAAAACTTGGAACAGAGGGACGAACGAGACTTCACCTACAGACAAAACAGGTACAAGCAAATCAAATTCCTCCCGGGAAGGCTACTGGAGACAATAGAAAAGGCATCCAGAACCTCTGACCAAGCTTTCAGAATTGGCGATAATCATGGTTAATGAAGAAATGCTTCTTGGGACATCGCCTTCATCGGAAGCATCGATTAAACTTGACAAAGTGGACTTGAAGCATACAGTCGGAAATCGCCTAGACACGCCTGACAATTGTTTTGCTTTTCTCAGAGTCAATGGTTGGGAAAGTCATTATCCAAGTGTAAACTTGCTGCTCAGGCATCTTTCAAGAAAATGTAGGAGCGAAGCCTCGAGAAGAGCCTATTTGGGCCGACTCCACCTATTCTGCCTCCATACTGGAATGGATCCTGACAGACTAATTGCGATGCCTAAAGAGGTTATTGAGAAACAGGTACAGGACTATGCAGATCAATTCAATGACGCCAAACATAGTCTAAGGTACATGAACAACATAATCAACCTGCTTAGAGCATTCTTCATAATCAATGGTTTCAAGGGAGTTCAGGCACTTGAAGTCGAAGGATACCACATGCCAGCGAGATACAGAAAAATGCCAGAGTACATTCCAAGAAAAAACGAAATATACTTGATGGCAGACTCAGCATGTTCTCTCAGAAACAGAACATTGATTCTAATGCTTTACAGTACTGGCTTAAGAAACTCAACATTGAGGGCCCTGCTAATTAGAGATGTGGAAGAAGAGCTTGCCAAGAGCGTCAGCAATATCCTCATACCAGTTTATCCTGAGATGAAGCTGATAGACCCATATGCCTGCAAAGGCAACATCCCGTACTTCACATTCGCAAGCGACGAGGCAACTCAATCACTTCGACTTTACCTCAGGGAAAGAAAGGAAAAATACGGGAGTATTTTAAACACCGAACCTCTTTTCACTTCTGACTTCAACCAGATTAGTCGAGATGAACGAAAGTCGAAAACAATGAGTCCAAGGCAGCTTCAGCACGTTGTAAAGATGGCCTCGAAAAACGCTGGATTACGTCAATGGCAATACGTCAAACCAAAATGCCTCCGCACAGCCTTCGAGACAGTGCTCCACAGTGAACTTGTTGACGGCGGACGACTGGACGCCAAGGTTCAAGAATTTTTCATTGGGCACATTCTGCCGGGGTGTCAGGATGACTATTTCGACAAAACCGAGGTTGAAATGCTACGGTGTGAGTACGCAAAGCTGAGCTTTGGTCGAGTAATCGTTGAAAATAGGTTTAAGGTTTTAAGGATGGCTGTCGCCAGAGCTTTTGAAGGCTCAGGTATAGATCCAGACAAAGTGATCGAAGAGTACGTTCAAATGCAGCTTCACACGTCGCAACAATGAAGCAGTGCAGACCCAATCAGTTTTCCTTCAAAGAGCGAAAGTCGAACAGAGTTTTCTGTTTATGCTTCGTTTTGAAATTCTGTTGGGCGTTACCTTCTTTTGTGCCAGAGATTTCTGTTGGCAAGGAAGAATTTCGTGAAGGCTGGTTTTCTTCACTTTTGGCCAGAATGTTCGTTTTTTGACTAGAATCTTCCTGTCCTTTCTTTGTGATGGAAAGGTTTGTGCTGGATCCAATATCATTGCATACCTTTGGGCTGTTAGGTGGAGAGATGGATTCAGGAGGCTTTAGACATGTTTGAGTTCCTTCTTTCTGTATGCTTGAATCTGCAGCTTGAGTGCTGCTTGCAGTCTTGGTGTCTTCAGGCTTTGCGCTAACTTGCCTTGAAACTACGACCTTTCCAGACTGCAGAGCTGCCACGAAACGCCACCCTTGTTGGAAACACGTCGGAAGTTCATCGTCGCTAACCACGCGCTCTTCTGTCTCAATGACTACTGGCTCAAAAACCATCTTGGAGTATTTTGCGCGCATTTCCTCAATCTTTGTTTTGTCATAATACATGTCTTGGCTCCCGGGCAGCGTATGACCAAACACGAATTGCCTGTCCTGTATATCCAACCTCACGGTGTCTGGCTGATTCCTCAGGAAGCTGTCGTAAGTTTTACGCAGGCAATGTGGATAAACATACTTCCAGTTCCTGATTCCTGCTCTCTTGGCTGCGCTCTTCACAATATGTTGTAGTTCACGAGCTGAGATACATGTCCTCAGCCTTTCGTTTAATGATATTTGTCTATTTTCCGTATGAAAAATAGGCTGGTCATCCCTCAGTGCCCCGTACTTTCTTTCCAGCTCGCGAAGGTAAAGCTGAAGGCACTCTGTTACTTTCGGAGGTATGAAAGTGTAGTAAGGAATATTATTTTTGCAGGCGTTTGGAACGCGTTTTTTCATCACCTCGTCAACAACTATCGCTAGGTATTTCTCCCCTCTGTCCAACTGCTTCTTAATCGTGTATTCTTGAAGTAATGGATCAGGATAGGCTTCGTTATAGACAAGCGCCCTTAAAGTGGAGTTTCGCAACCCAGTATAGATCAAAAACAAATTAATAAGCCGATCCCGCAAGCTTCCAGCCACATCAGCCATTTTCAACGCTTCACCTAGGCTTGGAATATATTCTTGTCTTCTTCTACTACTTCTCGTATGCTTGGTATGTCCTTTAAGCTCAAGCTCTATCTTGTTGACCTCAAAAAATGTCTTAGTCACGGCAATAATGTGATTAGCGTAACAAATCGACCCTAAGTCAAAATATGTGTCTGCCAACTTTTGAATCAAACCAGCTACAACCTCAGGTTTTTCCTTAGCCATAAGAATAAGTCTGTCAGGGTCAATGAGGTCATGCCTAAGCTTTTCTGCGATTTCTGGCCACTTCTTTTTCGAGTTTTTTACAAGCTTCTCTAAGTCAAACTTAGGATCCTTAAGCCCCAAGGTAACCCACAAGCAATTGACCCATAAATGGTAGCAGTACACTTCTCTCGACGCAGGACTCCCACCCTTACGCTTCAAGTGCTCTAAAAGCCGTGCAACACTCTGAAATCCACTCGACCAACCATCCGCACCAATACGCAAAAACTCCCACCAACCATACACCCAAACTCCTCCCTTTAACGCAACTCAGACTGCCACAACGAAAACTTGAACGCAACCACCTTTAACGCAAGACATAAGAAGCTTTTACGCGACTGAGACAACGCACAAGACGCTTTGTGCGCTACTGGGCTGGCCGTAAATGTTCTTATGATTATTGGTTTGTCTGGGATGTCTGTTTTGAGTATGGCTATTTTTTGGCCTAGGAGTTTTTGTAGTTTTTTGGTTTCTGGTTGGTCTTTTGGGAGTGGGATGGCTATTTGTTTTTTGTAGGTGCATGTTAGGAGGGCAATGGTTTGTGTTTCGCTGTCTTCTACTTTGTCTAGTTTGCCGATGGCTTCTTCCCAGGGTTTGAGGTGTTTTTCTTGGTGGGTCCAGAAGATCCAGCCTTTGGAGGTCTTCTGGCCTTGGATTTTGCCTTGGAAATGGAGTTCTAGGCAGTGTTTGAGTGCTGTGTTCCAGTTTCCGATTCCGCAGGAGATCCGGATTTTTTCTATGTCTGATGATTCTGTTGTCCCATTCAGGTATGCAAAGATTTTTTCCTTATAATCGTTTACCATCTTAATGAGCCTCTGGTTAGGAGTAGTTTAATACGCTCCTGTTTAGTGTGCTTTTCCACGCAAAAATCTTTTAAAAAGTGGGTGCACATACTTTCTGGTATGAAAAAGTGGGCACCTCCGTATGTTAAGATGTCTAAAGCAGAAAAAGACGTTTGGATGGAGATTGCCAGAGACGATCCTCTGTGGCTATCTGAACTCGCGAGGAGAATGGAGAAACAACAATCGGTGTTTCGGGGTGGCAAAAAGAAAGGTTGGTCTCGGGGTGGCGTCGAGCAAGCCTTGCATCGGTTGCTGAAGGAAAAGAATTTAATTGAGGTAGTGCGCACAGAGGTAGATGAATCGGGTGTAAGGCAGGCATGGTACGATGTTACAATGCGTGGACTGGTTGCCGCTCTCACATATGAGGATACGTGGGATCATATTGATGAGATAGCCAAGCATAAGGCAGATAAACTCCCGCTTGTTTTCGGGAAATGGGACTATTTTGCTAAGAAGGGTGCGAAGGAGCAGTTAACTGCGGCACTATCTTGGGCGGTTGATGACCCTTTAGTGGCTTTCTATGTTGGCGCATGGAACGAATTGCCTGACTCTAAGCAAGCTCTAAGAGATCGTCTGACTGAGCGAGTTCTTTTCTTCAGTATGGACGTGACTTCTGGTTGGTCTCTGGATTATCAACTTCCATACAGCAGGAAATCCGTTATCTTAGATGCAAAAGAGTGGGTTGAGATTCTGATGGGAGACCCGGACCTGAAGGAGTACATGAATAGGAATCTTGAGCGTTTTACTGAGAGATTCGAAAGATACTTGGAAGATATCAGACTATTGAAAATGCTCGTGGCTGAGGCTGATACGGGCTCTTAGACAACGCTAGGTCATCACGAGACAGAGCCATAATCCTAACCATGTTACGGGACGGAGTGAGCCTTTCCACCATACGCAGCCTGAAGTATGAAGACGTTACGGAACACCTATCAAGAAATGAGCACTATCGAAATTAAGCCTCTTTTTGGCATTGAACAGAAATAGAATGTTACAAGCATGTTGCTAGACAAACTTAGCTCATGTAACTTAGATTGGCTTGCGTGTTTACGTTCTTCTTGCTTATGATAGAGAATGTGTTGGAATAGACCAAATAGTAAGTTCCTGAACCAGAGGGAAGAGGAACATCGAAGCTGGAGGCGCGCGCGCCTAGCTTTGAATACCATATTGCTCGAAATACTATCTACATGCAATGTAAAAGACTTTGAAAGCAGGCTTCTTTAGCGCGCGCTGTCGACGCGACAGTGATTCCTTACCCAGCAAACCAGAAGCGCAGTGTCAAAGGGCTCCTGAGGGTGGATAAGAAGTTTCGAACCTACGGCCGCCGGAAGACCAGAAACGGGAGTATCATAAGAGGCCGCATATAGAAGCAGTTTACAGTTTCCTGAAGACGCAGTACAGCCTGTCCATAAACAAGGTCAGAGGCCTAAGAAACGTCGCCTCGTACGCCCTCTACAGCCTGCTGTGCTTAGTTCTAAACAGGGAAGCAGCAGAAAACCTCAGAAGACCAGACAAAGCAGTCTCACCAACCTACTTCAACACATAATAAAGGGACAAGGCAGCGCGCGAGCTAAATTGATGTTCAAAACCGCAAACCTGCCCTGAGTAGTGTAACAAAACTTATCCTCTCACAGCTGACATACCTAACGTTTGCAAGGTTCAAGTATGGAAGCGAGACCAGAATTGACAAATTTCCAGAACTGTTGAAGGGAGCAGAAATAACACAAAACAAAATTGACTACATCATAACAAAGCCGACAAGCTAGGCCCGATCTGGAGTCGAGCGTAGGGGGTTCGGCACACGCTAGGAAAAGAGCACGTGCCTTTCCCCCATGGAATCTCACTTCTTCTTGAATATGCCGTTGGAATAGAAGCGCGCGCGCTAAAGAGGAAGCTTGTATAATGATTGAACGCCACATCAGATTCCGAAGCAATCACTCGAGTAGAAGTGAACATAAAAAAGAAGAGATGTTGAGTTATGACTGACAGTTTTAAGGATAACATGTTGAATGAAGAAAAGCTTTGGCTAGTGCCTCTCATAAATCTCGAGAGCAATGTTGAGAAGGCCAGACTGGATGATAGGACAGCAGTGGCAAGAATGAGCAGCGATGAACTCAAGAGATTGCATGACGTTCCTTACAACCCGGTGCAGAAAGCTGGTATTCTGAAAGCTACACATGCGATAAACACTAAGGGAAAAGATCCTCTTGGTTCAGTAAAGAGTTTAATTCTAAGTTTGAGACTACTAAAGAAAGGTGATGTAAAATACTCATTTGCCTTTACAAGATCACGTGGAAAGGGACTCGAGGCTATACACACGGGCTTTGGAAGACTCGACTTTTCTACAAATAAATATTATCTCGACAAGAAGGATCTAGAAGAACTCAAAACATTGTGGAAATCTTCCAGTCAGTTGAGTAAGAAACCCTATCTTAGCTTTTCGACAAATAGGTTCATGGAGTCTTATGACAAGAAAGATCTCACCGATAAAATTGTGAACTTCACGGCAGCCTTTGAATCCATAGTATTTTACAACAAGGATAAGTCGATTGAGCCAGCAGGAGAAGTTATGGGTATTGCAGTAGCTATGTTGCTGGGTAAGAATCAGAATCACAGAGACGAAATAAAGGAGCGATTGATAAAAGTGTATGAAATAAGAAATGCCATAGTCCACGGGAACGTCAAGAGAATGAAGGATTACTTCAAACCCGATTCGGAAAACAACATAATGATTGAAGAAATAGCTCGAAAAGCTGAAGACATGCTCAGATTGACTCTACGAAAACTAATTGAGGAATGACTATGTTGAAAGGAGAAGGGAAGGATAACGAAAATCACTAGCGCGCTGGCTTGTCCCTAAAATGGTTAAAAATGGTATTTATTCCTCTATTGGGTTTTGGGGGCAGTTTTAGGCCTCGCGTCGGCTTTCGGTCTTCTTGCAGTGTCCGCCTTTTTCGAACTGTGGAGGGTTAAGCTGAAGGTCGCAGTGTAAAGCTCCGCGATGATCAGATAGGCTTGATGCCCGAATCCATCTTCTCTCCTCACGGCCAAGACTTGACTACAAAACAAGCCCGTATCGGACGTGAACAGACAAAAGAAGAATAAATACCATTTTAGACCAATTCAGGAACACGCAACAACGTAGTGATTCTCCTAAGTTCATGGTGGTGGCGGAGTCAGAGGAGAACCACAGAAAGGACAGAATGTGTAGTTTCCTTGTGGTATCTGTTTGCCACATTTGGAACATGTTGGAATCTTGATAGCCATACGTTCAAGTTCTCTCATCAACCTGATTCTTACTCTAGAATAGAAAAGATTCTCAAGAATTCCGAATATTGCCATTATTACACCAACAATTCCTAGCACAAGCGGAGACCATCCAACAACCCAACCATAGCCATAGAAATTGAAGCACATGACAGCAAGTATGATTCCAAGCACCATGAAAATGATACCACTTCTTTCATGACTTTTCGCATCTTTGATTTTTTCTTGAAGAAGAGTCAACTTCGCTTGTTCAGACAAGATACAACCCTGTTTAGAACAGGGTCTTGTTAATATAAAAAACTATTCGCATAGCCTGGCTGTTACAAAGAAAGAAGGTCTTCTATCATTCTTTTGGGCATTTGTGACCCTTTGCCGCAATATATCTTTCTCCACACTTTGGACAAGTAGTCATGATTAAGAATTCCTTGTTTTCAAGTTTCTTGTTGTCAGATTTTTCGTTACTCATTTTTTCACATCTTCATCACTTGTGGCTCTGCATCTGTGACCGTCATGAGCCAGATATAGTGCTCCACACTTCGGACATTTAGCGGTCACAAGATGCCTAATTATCAGGCGTTCTTTCTCTGGTTTCTCGTTGCTCATTTTCCTCACTATTCTTGTCGTTTCTTAATATCTTGTTGAAAGATAAATAGTATGCGAACGTGAAACAAAGCAGAAAAACAACAAGAACCATGAAAACTATCGTTGAACCATCAGTCCATGAGAATCTGTCAGCAAGAAAGACAAGAAAGCCACAACTGATTGCCAAGAGACCTACGTTCAGCAGAACGTCTGAAAGATATATGAAAAATTCTGCGATTCTGAATCTCACCAAAACCGAAGACATGATTAGAGAAGAAAAGGCAATCGAGAAAAAGAGCAGTATAGAGGAAATCTGACACAGTTCTCTTGATTGTATGCCTATCAATATTGACAACGCCGTAAGAGAAAAACCAGCCAACGTTAGCACAATCCTTTCTTGATGCAAGTGGTATTCTTTTCCAGTTTTCTCATCTGGTGACTCTTTCATATCCTTCCAACGTCTCACACCCCATAACACAGCCAAGAAGAAGTAAACGGCAATGACGAGAAGTAACCAAAACTCGCTTGTCACATCTCTTACCTTCAATTAGACTATTTTCTGGTTTCAGCTATAACTTTTCCGCAAAACCAATACTGTCTTAATGAGACTAATGGAAATATCAATTCCTCAAAGAAAGCATGGTTTAGCCTCGAACTAACCAGAAAGTTATACCAAATGTTTAGAGACTTTGAAAGCTGTAATTGCTTGATCGTCGGACTGTCTTCCCGTGTGGTCTCTCATACTCCGTCATTATTATATATCTAGAAACAGAGCCTTAGAATTGCTCTGATTGCTCGCAAAGACCATCTGTCAATGGTCATCTATAATCTTATTAGATTAGATCCCATACTTCTGAATGAGGAAGTGGTAATGTCAGGTAGAGCTGTAGAGGTAGATCTGAGAAAGGTTAGACCAAACAGGTTCAATCCAAGGCTAGACTTCAATGAAGAAGAGCTCAGGAATCTGGCAGATAGCATTCGAGAGAAAGGTCTCTTGCAGCCGATTATCGTCAGACCTGTAGACAATGGGTTTGAGGTCGTCGTCGGTGAGAGACGCTATAGGGCTGCCCAGAAAGCAGGGATGGAACGGATTCCAGTGGTGATTCGAGAGTACTCAGACGAGGATGTAATTGAGCTAAGTCTGATTGAGAATATTCAGAGAACAGACCTAAGCGCGGTTGAGAAAGGTAATAGCTGCAAGCAACTTATGGAAAAATACCCTCAGAAGTTCCCGAACAAGGGAGCCATAGCGAAATCATTGAGAGTCTCCGAAACAACTATTTCGGCTTGGCTAGAGCTCGTTGAGGCGCGCGCCCTAAGGAGCTTCAGAGAATGATTGCTCCTGCAGGGAAAATCGGTGTTCCGAGAGAACAGGGGAAAATCGATTGGGACACAGCGGTTACTATTACTAGGCAGATAGAACAACCAGATAGACAAGTATCAATCGCGAGGGAAATCGCCAGAAGACCAATTTACAGAAGACAGGCGAGGGAAGTAATATCAAAGGCTGCAAAACAGCCTGAAAGGCCAATTGAGCAGATATTCAAGGAGGTAGTCGAGGCTCCCTATGAGATGCCCTTTCGGCTTGTACATATGAAACCGATTCTCGGCGGAGAAAAAATTCAGACTTCTAGAAAAGGCATTCCAGATCCTCGAGTCAAAATCGGATCAATAATACATGCAGCAGTTTGGGAACCGCACTTTGCCACGTTGCGCGTCGTTTCGATGGTAAGAAAGCGTCTTGGAGAATTCACTGAAGAGGATGCAAAAAGGGAAGGTGGCTATACTCTCGCAGAATTCAAGAGGACTTAGAAGGATCTTCATGGTGATTGGGATGAGAACGGGTTCGTCTATGTCTTTGGCTTCCAGCTAGTCAGGCAGTAGGCGAATGCATGTCATGGCAGAAAGAGTCTATTCTCGTTTTGGTTGAGGCCGCACCCAATTGGAGCGACAAATATGGGTCATATCTCGTTTGCACTGGTGGCATAACTGAATCAAATCAGTGGAGGCGCGCCCTAATCCTGATGGGCTACGGGCTCACCAAGAGAAACGATCAAAAGTGTATCCCATTATCTCAGAGCTTACCAGAAGCGCTATGGGTTAGCGTTGGGGAATGTTGATTGATGAGCATCGTTGCCTACCGCTTTATCAATGACAGAGCGCAGCTCCTTCCCAACTTCCTCAAAAGTGTCCAAGAGTTCCTCATAGATCGCTTCACCCGCGACGAAGTTCCAAAATTCTGGCCCAACGAACATCTCCCCAGAATCGTATAAATTGGTCGCAGTCCATCGGGCATATGGTTTAGGGTAATAGGGATTATAAGGAATAGCCAGCGCTGTGTTCACTTTCGCCATTCTATCTGTACTTAGCCGAAGTGCGACCCAACGGAGAAGCTTCTTTTTCAGTGTTCGAAATTCTTTGATGTTCGGTTTCACACTAGTCACATCAAAGTAGAACTCTTCTCCAGATGATGTCTTAACGAATACATCCACAATACTCTCTGGATCTCTATCGGGGGATCCTTGCTTGATGCTGTTTCTTATTCGTTTGATTTGCTCCGTCTTGCTGCCTTGCATCCTTGACCTTAGAATGTCAAGATGGATATCATTTATCATAGTCTCTGTATCTACGTCGATCCTGCCCAAGAGAACGTATTGCCTCTCGGCCGAATAGCCCGCGTTTTTCCTCGCCAGAAGAACGGCCATTTGTTCATAAATGGATGTACCAAAGCTTGTGTAGAATGACTGCATCAGCGAGGCAAGGTTAACGGTTCTCTTTGAAAAGATCGCCTCGAAGAAAGGCTTTGATTCAGTTTCCGGATTGTATTTCTTAACCTTATCTTGGATACTTGAAGTCAAGAGGGTCTTGAGTTCTTTCTTCACGTCAGGTTTCATAAATTGCTTTCAACCTCAATTTGGATACGTGCCTGGTTTTTTTCAGACGCATGCACCAGTCCAAAATCAACGGAAATATCTTCATTGTCCGAGCTAGGGAAAAAGCTTCTGTATCTGGTCGATCACGTCTTTCTTCTTAGGTCCTGGAATCTGAGCCAACGCTTTGTCCAGAATCGTCAGTTTTCTGCATTGTTCGATATATTGGCAAAAATCACAATTCTTTCCATTAGGATATCTTCCGTAACAAACTATTTCCTCTCTTGGTATTGATTGTTCGTAAGTCTCAAGTCCCTCGACGTGCGGATAGTTCATTTTTAGAACTCTTATTGGTGCAGTTCTGTACGCCTCCTCTGCTCCATTAGATTCAATCTTCTTCTCGAAACGAGTCACTCTTGATTTGATCAACTTTGCCGCTACAGGGTCTTTGTGTTCTCTGACACAACTATAATGATAATGATAGTCGGTCTCTGTTCCGAATTTTCTCTTCTGTCTGAAAAGCGTTTTCTCGCTTGTGTCTCCGTGATAGAGGGTATACGGGCATTCGCCTTTTAGAACCTGTTCGTACTTGTAGAGATTGCACTCATGGGCGCAGAAGATATCTTCCTTGACTGAAAGTAGAGGGTTCATATCAATATCTGAATAATCCTTGATAACCTTTGGGCAAAACAAGGTCTTCTTTCCGCAAATCGGACATCTGGGAGGTACTCTTGGGTTTTCCACAGTAACCATTTGGCATCCTCGCAAAGCAGAAGAAAAGCGACCTGATTGTGTTTCTTTTCCGCCCCCGACTTCGACTCCTACGAGACTTCCGTCCTTTCTGATGACTAGGTAGTCTGGCGGCTTAAGAGATTCTGTAGGGCCTCCATGCAGAATTCGCTGGTTTAGCAGGAGAGGAAGAATGTAGCCAATATTCCTTCTCAGCAAATACAAATACACAATCAATTCTCCCCACAATCCGCCTGCAGTCTTGGGCAGTAGAGAATCAAAGTACTCGTCGAGTCTATAGCGTATCTTCTTTATTTCGGCCGCATCACCTGAGAATTCCATCTTGTCCAGAACCTGCTGCGGAAGCGTTTCCTCTCGAGTATCAAAGCCTATGTCTCCCTTGTAGGATCTCAGAGCTTCGTGCCTCTTCTCCATCTCTTCTTCTTTAAAGAAATCGCGTTTGATACCTGTGGATAACTTGTCGAGAACTTTTTTTCTAAGGTCACTTTCAACCGTAAGAGAATCCCAAATTATGAGCTGATTCAACAAGTTGAGGATTATTTCTATGAAAATCTTTTTCTTCTCTATGCTCCATTCAGCGTAGTAGTACCCTCTTCCGTTTATTATGTACTCGTAAATGTCACTAAGAATCATTTGTCTCCCATAGCCACTTTCCCCTTTGCCTTTCTTTCCGCCAACATATAGTTCATCGGTGAATCTCTGAGGATACTTGACATTGAGCCTTTTGATTTCGCGTTTGAATTTGAGGTAGAGTTCTTTCTCAGGGTAATTCTCAGTGCTGAAGACTCTGTCAATGATTTGCAGATGATGGATTGATTTCTCCAATCCATTCAGAAGTATGTCCATTGTTTCACTCACTGTTCATCATTTCTAACCATTCGCACTTAACACTTTTGCAAAAAGCCATCTGTCGAGCGAGACTCCTCTTAATTAGAAAACGCTAATAAGTTCGGCATGACCACACAGATTCGACTGAAGGAAAAAATGACAAAAGTAATCAAAATTCATGATGAGAATTACAAGCTTCTACTTTCCTTGCTCCATGAGCTTGAGAATGCAAACAATCAACGGGCGAGTTTCGACGACGTCATATCCCTACTAGTTCGCGAGCACGAAAGAAAACGAAAGGCTAAATAGAGGCAATATGTAAACGGAGTAACTAAGTAACGGAGTCTACCAGAATTGGCAAATGCTTCAACGAGAGATAGGCTGACCCTCAAAGAGGCTTGTGAATGGGCCAGCTCTTATCTCGGACGGCAAGTCACTCTTAACAACATTTCTTATCTGATACAATACGCCAAGATTCATACATACGACAGGGAAGGAAATCTAAAAACAGATTCTAATGGGGACAAAAGAATTTCTCTCCACGAGTTAAAGCAATATTATGACCGAAGCGGAAAAGAAAAACGGTGGAAGGAACTTCTAGGCGAGGATATCAATTGGAATCTAAGTTTTGACAGTTTTAGAGAATCAGAAAGAACCAAGCATGTCCACCGCCTTCATCAATACAAAGGGAAATTTATTCCTCAATTAGTAGAATACTTTCTGGACAGTCACATAAACGATTTCAAAAAAGACGTCTTCTTTCACATTGGAGACATTATTCTTGACCCCTTTGTGGGGTCAGGCACCACATTGGTTCAGTGTTTGGAGCTGGGTATGCATTCAATTGGAATAGATGTTTCGAAATTTAACTGCATGATTAGCGAAGCCAAGGTGCAAAAATATGATCTGCACAAGTTAGGCAAAGCTTTGCGCAGGGCAGCAAAAGAAACTGAGGCGTTCAGTAAAGCTAGATTTTGGTATGAAGATGAGAATGACATCGACCAACTTCTTAGCTCCTTCAACGCGAAGTATTATCCAAACCCAGAATTCAAATTCTTGCTGGGCTATATGCATGAATTTGAAGGTAAAGTTGAAAATGAAGTCCTCGAGTTATCAAAGGACGCCTCTCTTGATAGACCGAAGATAGTTGAAGAAGTGCTTGGCAAACACAAAGATAAAATTGTCTCCTTGGAAGAGCAAATCGCAGGGTTGGCACGCCGAACCTCCGCTCCTATCGAATTCGGTATAAGTCAGAAAAACATTGAGAATCTTGGAAACGAGTTTGCAGATAAATATGCTGAGATCGCACTCAAAGAGCTCAACAATAGAATCCCACGCAAAAAACAAATGAAGCTTAGTTTTATGAGTGAAGAAGCACTCGCAAATTCACCATTTCTCTCAAGATGGTTTACGGAACGTCAAAGAGCGGAAATGCAGTACTACATAGACCAGATCAACCGCGAGGATGATCCAAAAATACAGGATGTAATGAGAATCGTTCTCTCCAGAGCTGCCAGGTCATGCCGAGCAACTACACACATTGACTTGGCGACATTAATCAGACCCCAGGCCGAGCCATACTACTGCAGAAAGCATTTCAAAATATGCAGGCCAGTAACTACAATAATCCGCCACCTCAACAGATACACTGAGGACACGATCGAACGTATAAGAGAGTTTGACAACCTCCGAAGGAACGCTTTCTGTGAAGCAATAAATGATGATTCCAGAACTGCAGATATCTTCGATAATATAGCAAGGAGAAACAAAGATTTCTATAGAATCCTAGAGAAGAAGAAAATTGATGGAATATTCACTTCTCCGCCGTATGTTGGGCAAATCGATTATCATGAGCAACATGCATATGCTTACGAGCTCTTTAATATCGACAGGAAAGATGAGCAGGAAATAGGCAAACAAACAAACGGGACGGGTAAAAAGGCTCAGAGTGATTACATCGCCGGAATTTCCGCTGTGTTGCTCAATGTAAGGAGATTTCTGAGGAAAAATGCACACATCTTCATCGTTGCAAACGACAGTAAGTATTTGTATCCAACTATAGCAAAAGCAAGCGGTTTAGAAGTTGTTGAAGTGTTCAGGAGACCAGTATTAAATCGGACAGAGAGAGATAAGCAGCCCTATTCCGAATCAATATTCCATTTGATGTTCAACTGAATTTCTTGCGCATGCGGTGAATGAACTGAGCTCCAGAAAAGGTCATGAAGGAAAAGTCCTACGTTGGCTGTACAAAAGTAGAGGAGCGAGAACTAGAAGTATCATCGCGCTTGCCTAGCTTCTTCGTGTGCGTCGGCTTCGTCTCGCCTTTCTGACTGCTTCAAGTTTCTTCTGATTCTCCTGAGAGAGCAAGCCCAATTGAATCAGTTCCTCTATCACAGCTTCCTGAACAAAGTGGGCTCTCCCTTTGAATCCCGCCTTTTGCAGTGACTTGCCATCTTCTAAGTTTTTGTCAATGATGTTCACACAGAGCTCTGGAATCTTGACGTTCACTTGAGATGTAATATCTTCCATAGCAGACCCTAAACTAAAATATGTTAATAAGCTTTGGGACTACCATACGCGCGCGCCATTTTACATATACAAGTAACTCATATTGCTGGGCGAAAATATAAGGATGCATTGCGATGACTCAGAAGCGTGCGCTATTCTGTAATTAGTTTTTGTAAGCCTAGTGTATAGAGCTAGTTACCTTTGGCTCTCGCCAAACTCCCAACGATCCGAGCAAGGCCGTTTGCCAGAATGCCAAAGGAGACTAGGACGCTTTCTTCATCCAAAAGAGACTTACTACCATCCACTTGCTAAAGGGACGGCGACTGTGCGTTCCCAAAGCAAACCAAGCGTCGAATTTTTCTTTCATATTGTGGTAACACATTTCAGTAATCTTCTCCTCGGCGACTTTTCTGTCTGCTTTATACCTGCTCCAAAGGATGCCTGCACCCCAATCGAAGCATTCCATGTGGTGAGGGTGTCTGCTGCACACATGGCACCGTTCTGGACAATTCCATCGATAGTAGAGGCCTACGTCTCTGTAGGGTTGTTCCTTGAACACTTTACCGTTTAGCGTAAGCTGCACTGGCTTATCTTTTCTTTCAACTATGTGGAAGTCAACTATCTCTGGTTTGACCAGAATGATAGACCGTCTTTCTCCAATTGCCACGTCCAGAGACTTCTCAGCCAGCTTGTTCAAGAGTACCCGACGCTCCTCTCTGTCTTTTGAAAAACTTCCACTAATCACAATTGAACTTGGATCTATTTTTCTGCTCTCAGAACGAGGATCACGTTCAGGTTCTGTAGTGTTGACTTCTATACTGTCCCATCGGTGTATCTTTCCAGCGATGGAATCCAGAGGCATTGGATACAGGCCAGCCTTCGGAGCCGGAGAACGTTGGTTCAAATCCTTCCGGTTCCCGCCAACACTTTCACAATGAAGACGCGTTAGAAATCCGCTTTGAAGAGACTATCTTATATGACCCTTCCGCAAGAATGATTGACATTGACCAACGAAAGAAAACGTTAGCCGGGGATTAACCTAATGTGAGTCCAAGGAAAAGCCATGAAGGAAAAGTTCCTAGGTGGCTCTATAAAAGCCGAGGTACAAGAACCAAACAGGTAGTGATAGGCCCTTACAACTGTCCAGCTTGCGGATTACAGGGCATAGTTATCAATATTGATAAAAAGAATGAGAAAGTTCTGGCCAGATGCTCATGTGGCTTCTATAAGGATCTGAACTTTTGTTCTGCATTTGAACCTGTGGATTACTATGGAAAGCTGATAGATGAGTACTACAAAAGCCCACACAAATAGCCGACAGTGTGTAGAGCTACAATTGAGCTTCTTTTCTATCCTTAACCCTTTTCATCAGAAATAGGTTTCCAGTTGCACTTCATCCAATTATATTCATCTATAATCTTTGTGCATGATTTTCCATATCGACTCTGAAGAGCACCTACAGGTGACTTCAGCTCCTCTAGCCAAGTCTGCATATTAACTAGAAATCTAACATACTCTGCCCCATTTTCTTTGAACACGTAATGATTTCTAATCGCTCTATCCCATATGATAAATAGGTTTGGGGCAACTAAATGAAGTGCTTTTGAGGCTGCTGTTGGTCCAACTCTTTTGGTTTTGCCCTTCTCGGACTTCCATTCGGTATTCATAATCTCATCATAAATATCTACAAACTCACTTGACATTCGGTCTAGGTCTACTGTTGAAAGGGCTTCTTGTCTTAACTTCGTCAATTGAAGATCCATTTCTCGAAGTTTATCACCTATTCTCTTGCAGCCTTTGAACCCCAATACTCTTCCCATTTTACCCCATTTCAACAAATATGGATGCAAAATAGATTCAACGTCAGAATAATTCAAGTTACTGAGCCTTTTGTTTTCAAAAAGTTGGAGAGCGGTTACATAGATGCTATCCAGGTTTTTGTATCTTGATTCATACAAATCTACAAGGCTGGAAAATTCTTCAGGGACTGGCACCCTAATAAATTCAGTCATTCACATCCCCACTGTATATCCCATTCAGTTCTTATAAAATCCTAAACACCAACAACCCCTCATCAGACATTTCACTTCACAAACAGTTCAAGGAAGTTAGTCTCTATCAAAACGGCAAGATTCTATAATCAGGCGAATACCCTTTTCTTTGTCGTTTTCAGATTTAATTATGAACAATGAAGGAAAGCTTTTCCGCCAACTTCCTGTCGCTGGGGACTGTTTCAGCTCGTTATCAAAGTCTGTAGGCAGTTTTGTGAATAGTCGTATTTGGGTTCTCTGGGGATGTAATTGAACAAAGTTTCTATTTGTTTCAGGATTTTTGAACGGGCAATAGCAGATTTTGTCCTCGTATCTTACAGAAGGAAGTTTTTTCTTAACTTCCGATTTAATCTGTTCCAACCATCTTCGGGTTGTAGGGGATGAATTAACAAGCATTTTTTTATTCCTTCAGCTATTTCACATTTCCTAAATTAGTTGTTTCCAAGGACATTCTGAGTTAGATAATTTCTCTCTTTATATAATTTGCTGGTTGATTCGATAGGCATAGTTGAACTATTGTAGTTTGTCATAAGTTTCTTTTGTTGGTTGGTGTAGTAAACGATAATGTTAGAATTGATTTTTGAGCGTGATTCTTTGTATGTGCGAAGAATTGCATTAAAAAGCGCCTCTGGTTAACAGACCTCTCAATAAAACCTAAAAGCGCCTAAGAGTTAACAGAACCGTCACGTAAGATCCGAAGAGTTAAGAAAACTGGCTGAACTTCAAATGCCTCATTTTGCAACAGCCAAGAGATCGCAAGCCTTAAAATGCAACGCAAGACTCATCTATGCAACAGAACCAATAGCCACAATTCTTTTTAGTTCCTAAACATGAAAGATTATCATGAACGCCCAAGAAGCAGGGGTACACTTCAAAGGCATCTTAGCAAACGTGGACTCATCAATTCTACAGGTGGATTTCAATCATGGGTTCAAAATAGAGTCTTTTTCCGAGGAAGAAGCTGCAACGCTTTTCTCTCTCCTCGAAAAGATTCCAAGAATGACAGTTGCACAGAAGTATTTTTTTCATTACCGATGCTTGAATGATTCTGAACAAAGAATGTATGTCATTAGCAAATCACTTGAGAACGTGTCTAGCCACAATTCTTCTATGGTATTTTCTGAGATAGCGAGATTCGACAACACACTAGTTCTAGGTTATTTGGAACCCATAATTCGATTGATGCGACTGTTCAAAGAGGGAGACATTCGCATGCCAGTAAAATTCTACTATCAACTTCAGAACGATAAAATCCAAGAAGTAATGCGTGGAGAATCTGGACGTTATATCTCAAATGAGCCTTATCATCTTGAAGCTTCTGAAATACCAGTCTTACGGAGTTTCATTCAGAGCGTGGAATTGCCATTCAAGAGAGACTTTTTGCATTTGGCGTTTGAGAACTTTGAGTTGTCCTATGAGATTTTAGATATGCAGCTTGCATTTCTGGTGCTTATGATTGGTTTAGAAACTTTGCTGAACCCCTCTCATTATGAGGTACGATACAGAGTTTCCAGAAATATCGCAGTTCTTCTGGGAAAAAACAGGGGAAATTCAGAGGAGATTTTCGCTCAAGCTAAGAAACTATATGACAAGCGCTCAGATATTGTTCATTCTGGGAAAAGAGGAATCATCGAAAAAGAAGATTTATTGAAATTGCGTGATCACCTGAGAAAAGCAATCAAAGAAATACATCACATAGGTAAGGAAAAGAGCGAAATCGCGGCTTTGTTAGACTCTCATGGGTTTGGTGAAGAAATCGAGAAATCTTGAATCTGCGAGCACCTCAGGGGAAAAGGGTGGGTGTTGATTGGAGCAAAGCATGATACGGCTCCAAGGGGGACTCTCGAAGAGTATTTAGACACGTTCTGGGCACAAGATAAGACTCATGCATCTGGAGCTTCTTATGTAGTACCCGTACTTGAACATCTTGCAATTGTTGAAGTTGACCACGGCACCTCCTCAAAAGTCAGGTTAAAACACGATCAACCCACGACTTGAGAACCTCATCCCACGACAATCAACACATATGCCCATCCTATGACAAGTTAACAGAACCGGAGAAAAATCAAAACAGTCGGATAGTCGATTGTAAGAGAGCCTGGCAGGTCGTGAAGGCTTTACTGCGCGCGCTACGTAAGACGCGCGGGCAACACGGATACTGTAAACTTATCTGTCATGGATTAGCCTTTTTAGCGCGCTAGGGCGTTGCAAAATTCAGACTTTAATAGATTTTATTCGACAACCATCCTTCCGTCAAAACATCGAGACACATGACAAGAAAAAACCCAGACCCATTAAAATCCATTTTTTGCGCGCGCGCATGTATCATAAGTGAAAACGGATAGCGCCAACACTCAATCTTATCTCTGTTTTCTTAACTTCTTTCTTATGGCTTCGATAGATTTTGAGTCTTCGTTGATGATGATCACTATCTCCTTGCCAAGAAGATTGTATTCATTAACGTTTAGGTTCAATTCTTTCATAAGCTGCTTTCGCGTTTCAGCTTTGTCAAATAACTTACGCGCCGCCAGCTTCCCAGCTTCATCCGTGAAGCTGCCTACGAATCGTGCAAGTCCATACAGAAAGATTGCGATTAGCCCACTAACCAAGAAATACTCAGGAGACACAATGCTTCCGACAGGTTCTTTCTCACCAAGTAACTTGTTGTATTCTGTTACGACTTTCCTTCCTTCCACTTTGTCAGTATACTTGGCAAGAAGATTCTTTTTGAGAGTTAAAATCTGAAATGCATTCTCACTAGTAGTCGCAAATCCGTTCTTTTCAAGAATTTCTGTAAGGTTGTCTACTTCGCCTTTGAATCCTTGAGGAAGATCAATATCCATCGATATACTTGGATAAAAAAACTCGTCAACTTTGTAGTTCTTCCTTAGATCAGCGGCAATGTCTTCAAGCACTATAGATCAACTCAAGACGACAGGTTCTTCGTGGATAGGAAGGTCGCTTCTTATATCTACTAGTTTCTCGAAAATCTCCTGTCTTCCCGTAATGTAGTCACCATCATAATCCAGTATCTTAGCGTCAACGAGCTCGCCCAAAATCGTTGGATAGGCATAGCTTACCCGTCTCGTTATTGGCACTCCTCTGTAATATTCTCGTACGATCTGCTTAAGGTGCTTTTCTGATATGCTGAGAAGCTTTCCAAATTGAATCGCGTTTCCATAGTAACCTGTGCTCGCTTTCACGTATGGTATAAATTGGAATATTCTCATTCCTCTTTGAAGATCATAATAGAATTCGGAAAGAACCATGCCGAGAACAGCATCGATAGTCTTGTCTTTACTCCCTTCTCGCATGTAAAGGTCGTTGAGTTTATTTGTTGCTATCAATTTGGCGCTAGGGTCACTGATTGATGGAGTGTACTCAGCGTAGCCGATGTCAAGAAGCAGACTGATCTGTTCTGGATAGTGTTCTCCTATTTGCGCACACTCGTCGTAAGTAGGATAATCTTCCCGCAATAAGCGAACTAGGGTTCTGGTAATCGGTTGCAAACCATAGAAAGCATACTTCAATTTACTGAATCCAATATGCATTTTTGGGTTTCCAATGGCTTTAATCAAATCTCGCTCTACCAATCGCCCTATCTCAATTCGTCTGCTCTGAATGTTTTTTCCAAGAGACCTTAGAGGAGTAGCTTTCATAACTCTCATAGTTGATTTTCTTATCAGTACTTCGCCAACACTACCAAAATTGAATGTTAGAACCCTCTCTTTTTCTGTTTTCTCGTCAACTATCTTTGACGGAACGTATACGCCGAAAGGCACTCTCCAGTGGTCTTCTCTTTCTTCTGTATCGTGCAAATAACAA
>Ga0315284_10003497_pt1 | contig 22350 bp, 28 predicted proteins | sample YL17G09_16_MG_FD_203696 | JGI IMG/M metagenome (GOLD analysis project Ga0315284, IMG submission 203696) | Sediment microbial communities from Yellowstone Lake, YNP, Wyoming, USA - YL17G09_16 | ecosystem: Environmental > Aquatic > Freshwater > Lake > Sediment | place: USA: Wyoming | collected... | reverse complement strand
TCGTGCCGATATTGGTCCAGGTGCCGGTGACGGTCGGGGTGGTGATGGTTATATTTCCACCGAGAGTCGTGACTCCGGTCGATTCGAGCGTGGTGAACTTGCCGGCGGCCGGCGTCGCTGCGCCGACCGTCGCCCCGTCGATCGTGCCGCCGTTCAGATCGGCCGTGGTGATCGTGCCGATGTTCGTCCAGGTACCCGTCACGGTGGTATTGGTGATCGTGAGACCGCCCTTAAAGAGAAGGGCGCCGTCGGTCGAGATATTGCCATCCGTCGCAATCGTGCAACCCGTATCGCCGTACCCGCCGCCGATGACGAGGCTCGCCGGCGCGGCGTAGGATTGTTCGCTCCCATAGCACACGATCACGGTGACCGTGCCCGAACCGTCGTCGGCCGTCAGGGCCTTGCCGGCGACCTGCTGGTCCGAGGCGTCGGAATCGTCGAGGACGTAAGCCTCGCCGCTCGCCCCGGCCGTCACGAGGTCCCCGACCGCAACCGCCTCGCCGGCGTTGACTGCCGTCCACTCGCCGGCCGTGGCGTAACTGGTCAGGGCGCCTTCGGCTGCCGTCTGCCGGCAGACGCCGACGACCGAGTCGCCGACTGCGGTTGCCGTGACGACCGTCCCGGCCGCTGAGAGTTTCACGAACGTATTGATCGTGACGCCGCCCGATCCTGCCTTGGCGGAGACGACGTCGGCCATGACCGGCCGGGCCGCAAGGGCCAGGACCAAGGTCAGGGCCAGAAGGATGGTGATGCGCTTCATCGTTCGCTCCTTTGTGTTGTCCCAGGGATTCGCTTCGCTCATCCCCGGGCGTTCGTGGCGGCTGCCGGAGGCGCCAGGCGTCGGCCCGACGCCTGCCGGCCAGCCGTGTATTCACGTCCTTACAAACGATTGTCTGTTAAGCCGCGAGCGGCGCGTGGGCCGCAAGCGGCGCGTGGCCGCAAGCGGCGCTTATGCACCGGCGCCGGTCCGGAGGACCGCGATCGGGTTCCCGAGTCTCGGGTGCGCGGCGATCTCGGCCGCCGTGAAGCCGACCACGGCCATGTCGATCCGCTCGAACGCCCGCCAGCAGTTCGTCAGGTTCTTGAATCCGGGGATCGGCGAGAAGTCGAGGCGGTACGCGCCCCGGCGTCCGATCTTGAGGCCCCGGCGGAAGTCGCCGAAGAGGAGGAACTTCGTCGAGGCGGCCGTCTCGCTCGCGGCCGGCATCTTGCCGCTGACGGCGTGGGAGTAGCCCATCAGTTGCGAGGGCTCGCCGCCAACGGCCGGCTGCCAGATCGGCATCCCGCCCGTGTCCTTGATCTTTTTCAGGAGCGCCTTGATCGAGCGGTGCATGAGCCAGGAGGCGCCCGTCAGCGCGCCGTCCCATACCGCGCTCTCCATGTCCGACAACTTGTCCATGGTGTCCAGGTCGGTGAAGGCGTCGTCGGCCGCCTCCATCGTCTCGACCGTGACGTAGGTCGAATTGAGGAGGCCGGTGATTCCGCCGTAATCGGCCGAGCCGTCGCCATTGACCGCGGCATCGTCCCGGGCGTCGCCGAGCGCGTAGGCGAACTCCGTCGCGATGTAGTCGCCGATCGAGATCTGGGCGTCCTCCTCGAACTCAATGGCCGTGTCCAGGATGGCGATCAGCGTCTCGGCGCTCATGCTATAGTTCCCGAACGACGGCGCGCTTTCCTCGGCCTCCGCCCCGGCGGCCTTCCAATAGGCCCTGGCGCCCGCCAAGGCGCGCGCGAACGGGTTCGACCCGGGGCCGAGCGGGACCGGTCCGGCCATGCCTGAAACGACGCCGACCGTCTCGACCATCCGCTCGATCTCCGAGGACATCGTATCGGGGATGACGTACCCCTCGCCCTGCCCGCCGCCGGGGATGAGGACCTTGTCGACCGGCCCGCCGGTCCTGGCCGCATAGATCGCCTTGGCCAGGTGGAACATGTCGCGGGAAAGGTCGGGGTGGGAGAACCGCATCCGGGGGCGGCCCTTGCCGTCCAGGATGGGAAGGCCGCTCGCGCCGACCTTGAGGATGCCCTTTCGCTCGCGCTCGCGCTGGGCCTCGACCTCGGCATCGAGGTCTTTGCGGAGTTGGTCGATCTTCGCCAGGACCTCGACGGCCAGACTGGGGTCCGGCGAGGCTGATTTCATCGCGGCTTCGAGGGCCGAGGTGGACGTTTCAAGGGCCTTCGCGTCCCGCTGGTCGGCCGGCTTTTTCATCTCGGCCAGGAAGGCCGCCAAAGCCTTTCGTAGTGCTTCGTTCATGGGATCATCCTTCGCTTGACTGGGTTCGGTTCATGGCGGCGAGCAGCCGATCGGCGCTCGCCGTGGCCGGGTCGCCGGCCGCCCTGGGTGCCCCGTTCTTGAGCGCCTCGCCCGCGTCCTCGTCGGCGATCGAGCCTGGGGCGGGGCGCCCCCGGGTCGCATCCTCCGAGAACGGATCGAGCAGGCACGTCGCGAACTCTTCGAGCCGCGTGTCGAGCGCGGTGAGGATCTCCAGTTTCAGGGTTCTGATTTCCGACTTGACGACGTCGACCACGCCCGGCGCATCCGGCAGCCCCAGGGCGACGGCCCCGACCTTGGGCGCCTTCGCGGCCACCCGCTCGGCCACGAGGTCCGCCAGGCGCTCGAGGTCTCGCTCGTCGAGGCCGGCGGCCGCCGCCGCGCGCATCCGGGCGAGGGCCTCGGGGTTCGACGGGACGGGCACGGCCGAGATCTCCCACAGGGCGACCTTCGTATGGATATAGACCCGCTTCCGGCCTTCCTTGCCGCGGTCGACTTCCTGCCACCGGCCGTCCTCGGGCATGAAGCCGACCGAGAACGCCCGCATGTGTCCCTCGTGGTAGAGGCCCTCGTACTCCTGGCCGAGGGCGCTTTTTTGGCTGAACCGCATCCGAAAGACGAGTGCCCCGTTCACCAGTTCGATTTTGTGCGCCGACCCGATCACGGGCGACTGGCCGGTGCTCGTCCGGTGGAGGTGCGTCGCCAGAATGACCGGGTTTTTGCGGTAGGCCTCCAGGCTTTCCCGCCAGGCTTCGGGGTCGATGATCTCGCTATCCCGATCGAGGGCGCCGGTCGAGGCGACCGCTTCGAGTTCCCCGTCCTCGCTGAATCCTTTGACCTGCGCGAAGATCCATTTTTCGTCCATGACCGTTCTCCCAATTGCCCCCGGTGTATTCACCGGGGGTTAAGCGTGGCCGCCTCTTCCAATGCCTTGGCCGCCGCCTCCAGGACCGCCGTTTCCGCCGCCTCCGTCCCCGGACTCCCGACGCCCGACGCCTGACGCCTGACGTATAGACACATGCACTGGCAGTTGACCGTTTCTTCCGGGTGCCCCGCCGAAAAGTCGCGCGGGAACTGAAGCGCGACGCCGTTGACGAGGAACGGTTCGCCCTCCGGGATCGCCCGCTCGCGCGGGTAGGCCGACTCGGCCGCGACGTGGGCCGGGCGGCGCTTGCCCTCTCCACGGGAGTGCATCCAGTATTTGTGCGTCAGGCCCGCCTCGCGGACGCCTTCCCGCCGGGCCTCGCCATGGACCTGGCCGAGGATGTTCCGCGCGTCCTGGAGGGCCTGGGCCCGGCTCCGGCCCGTCACGTCCGTGACGCGGTCGGCCAGGTCCGAGATGGATTCCCCCCGCTCCATGCCATCGAGGAGGCTCGTTTTCAGCGTCCGGCGGGTCCGGGAGTCGAGGAGACTGGAGACGCGGACCGTCTCGCGCTTCAAAACCTCTGACAATGCCGGGTAGGCGGTGATCCGCCGAACGGCTTCGGTGAGGGCGTCGCCCGACAGGCCTCCCTGGGCGAGCGCCTGCCGGAGGCCCAGGGTCTGGCCATCGGCCAGGAATGAGCGGATACGGCCTCGGAACTCGCCTACGCGCTTCGGGTCGCGGAAGACCTCGAAGAGGAGGCGTTCGATGACCGGTTCCCATTGCCGCGTCTCTATACCAAGGGTTGTCGCCGGCGGCGCATACACGTTCCGCTTCAGGGCCGCCACGACCGCCTCTTGAATGCGGACGGCGTGGACCCGGAGGATCGCCCCGCCGCGCCGGGCCAGGGCTTCCATCGGCCGGAATGCGGCCTCCCAAATCCGCCGCTTGAGCGACTCGGTAGAGGACGCGCCGTCCTTTTCGGACGGCGCGTCTTCACGGCTAAGCCGCAAGCGGACGGCCTTTTTCTCTGCGCCCTCTGCGTTCTCTGCGGTGAGATTTTCGTTGTTGGCCGGCCCTTCATCCGCCGGGTTTGTCGCCGTCGCGGAGGCCGCCTCGGACGCCGGCAACATCCCGGCGGAGATGAACCCCGTCTTGTACCACGGCCGGTCCGGCAGGCCGAGGTCGTAGAGGTCGTTCAAGTCGCCCATCGGCACGCCCTCACGCGCTAGCGGGATGACCGACTCGATCCTCGCTAGACGCATCTTCTGGATGATCGGCACGTCCTCCATGTCGAACCAGAGATCGAGGCCGCCTTCGAACCGAGGCACCAGGTGGACCTGGAGGCCGTCGGCGAACTCGTCGAGGAGCGGCATCATCGTATCCTGCCAGAACTGCTCGCGGCCCTGCTCGGCGAAGCCGTAGTTGGCGTCGCTATAGAACCCCGCGACGACCTCGGACACGCCGAACGCCGCGACCTCTTCGGTCCGGGCCATCCGCTTGCCTTGATCGAACTGCATGTCGGCCATCGTCGATGCGATCGACTGCCATTCCATCCCGCCCCAGAGGACCGCCGGCGACTTGGCCCGGGCCGGGCCGCCGTGCCGCTCGCGCCAGGCCATGCGGAGTTGCTCGTCGAGGTCGGGGTTGAAGGCGGCCTGGGTTTTCAGCGCGCCGCCCGGCTCGGCCGAGTTGGCGAACATCGCGGCGTTGTAAGTCGATGCGTTATAATCCGAGACGATCGCCAGCGCCGCCGGCTCGGCGGGCGACAGGCCTTCGTGCGGCCGGTACGGGTTCAGGCTCGCCCAACAAACGACCTCGTCGAGCGCGAGCGAGTAGCGGTGTCCCCACGGCGTCCGCACCTCCCACCCCAAGAGTTCTCCGTCCGGATGCCCGCCCGCAGTCAGGGGCCGGGTCCAGGACCCGGCGACGACGCGGATCCGCTGCGGCCGGCGCCCGACCATCTCGTCGAGGTGCCAGAGACACCGGCCGGGCGGGAGGAGCATCAAGGCGAGCGTCCGGCGCATCAGGCGCGACCAGGTCTCGTTCGGTTCGGGCCGAGTGAGGAGGTCCCACAAGGGGCCGCCCTCCACGAGGTCGCCCTCGCGGGCCTTCGTGGCCGCCTTCTCGCCACGGATCGGCGCCGCCCGGCCGCTCGCGAGGCCCTGGCGGAGATGCTTGAACCGGCCGACCTGCCGCGTGCCGGCGGCCTGGCCGCGCGAAAGCCTCAAGGGCACGCCGCCGCCGGTCATGGCGATGACGGTCACCGGCCGGTAGACCCAGAGGGCCTGCCGGTAGACGTCGCTCGGCCCGCCCATGGGCGACCCGCTTCCGATGTCGAGGCCCCGCCGAAAGAGTTTGCCGGCCTGCTCGATCGTCATGGCCTTGGCTCCGGCCAGTGCGTCGAGCGCGGACGCCGCCGCCTCGTGGCGCGATTGCCGCGCGAATTGGAGGGCCGATAGAGTCATGTCAATTCCAAACCGAGATCCACGGCTGGGCGCCGTCCACTCTTGCCGCATGGACCGCCAGGGCCAAGGCCCAGAACCGGTCGGCATGGCCCGCCTCGCTCCGGGCGGCGTCGAATCGTGGGTTGCCCGAGGCCGTCCGAGTCATCCGGACGGCGTGCAGGTCTTCGCGGACCTCCGCGCCCGGCGGGATGCGGACCCGGCGGTCCTCAAAAAGCCCCCTCAAGGGACTTGCCAACTCATCCTTAACCGGCAATGTGAACTTGACGGCCTCGCCCTTCCCGGCGCGGGCCGCTTCCTGCGCGATCTGGGCCCCGACGCCCGTCGCGTCGATGCACGCCCGGACGACTTTCGGGTGACGCAAGCGCGAGAGGAGCGCGTCCTGCTTGGCCTTGAGCGGTTCGCCGGTCATCACGAGGACCTCGCGGGTCCAGAGGACGTCGCCCGACCGCTCGATCGTCCAGATCACCGTCAGGTCCTGCGTCTCCCCCACGTCCATGCCGACGTACCGCTGGCCGTCGCCCGCCAGGTCGGCCCGGCCCGCCAGGTCGTGCTCGCACGCCTCCAGGAGTTCGTAAGGCAGCCAGGCGGTCGAGTCCACGCCGGGGATCGCCAGATACTCCTGATTCCATGCGTCCTCGTTCCGGCACCGGCTTCGGCGAAGGCGGAGGAACTCCTCGCGCTCGTAATGCGTCCCGGCCACGAGGTTGATCCGCTCGACGAGGCCCTGCTCGACCGCCTCGGGGAGGGTGACGCGGTGGAGGCTCCAGGCCATGTCGCCCTGGCGCGTCTCGCCCCGCGCGGCGCGGCGGGCCATCTCGCAGAACCGGTTGAACTCGCTCGCTTCCCCGTTGTGCGTCGAGAGGATCTTGAGGCGTCCGCCCCAGGTCGTGCACGGTTCGGCCGCGTCGTACATCCGGCCCGGATCGTCGTGATAGGCGAACTCGTCGAGGCCCACGTCGCCGCCTTTCGATCGAAAGCGCGTAGGCGACGAACTCATGGCCGTCATCCGGACGCCCGACGGGAACTTGACGATGAACGCCGTCCGCGGCGTCTTCGTCTTCGGGTCCTCGACGGCTTCGGTGAACCGGTCGGCGACGGCCTCTGCCGATCGCATCCAGAAATCGCAATAGTCCGCAAACTCGTAGGCGGCCGATTCGTCGGCCGACGAGAACCAGTAATTGAACGGCCGCGCGCCAGTCAGCCGGTCCATGACGCAATCGCACGCCTCGACGTAGGTCGCGCCGATCCGGCGCGACTTCTCCCACAGTTTCAGGTCGCTCTGGTCCCGCCGCCACGCCTCCTGATACGGCAGGAGCGCCCGGCCCGCTTTCGATTTGCGTTTCGTGAGGAGTTCGACGGCCACTTAAGCGCCTTTCAATGCCTCGTCAATCGCCTTGTAAATCGCTTCGCGCGTGGCGGGCTTGACCCGCCCCTTGTTGGCGACCGCCCCGACGGCCTTCAGGGTCTCGGCCCGAAGGTCCACCAGCCGCTCTTCCAGGACCTCCGTCTCGGCCCTGGATTTCGAGAGCGTTCCGACCGCCTCCATCAGGCGGATCGTCTGGGCCGTCGTCGCATCGCCCAGGGCCTCGGCCTCAAGGCCCAAAAAATACTCCATCACGATCTGGCCGATGAGTTTGCGGGAGGCCTTGAGCAAGTCGCCTTCGGCCATCCCGTCCACCGCCGCCAGGACCTCCTGGGTCCGTTTGACCGAAAGGGCCAGCCGCTCGGCCTGCTGCTTGTAAACCGCCCGGTCGCGGTTGACGCTCGACAAGGACACGGCCGCGCCCTGACTCTCGAGCCACGCCTGAATGCCCTCCAGGGTCTCGCCCTGAAAATCCCTGAGTCTTTTTTCGTACTCGCCCCAGAGCCGGTCCCGCTCGGCCCGGGCGGGTTTCGAGCGGGCGACGCGCTCGCTCGTGGGCGCATCGAGGCCCGCCGCCTTCCCGGCGGCGATGGCGAGCAACTCGTGCGCCTTTGAGTGACGGATGTTCACGATTCACAGTCCAAGGTCCAAGGTCCAAAGTCCAAAGGCCTAGGTTCAAGGTTCAAGTAGCATTGCGCCGATCCATTGGGCGATCTCCGGCACTACTGCATTGCCCGCCGCAAAACGCCGGTAGAGATTTTGGGTATCCATCCCTTTGGGAATCCCATGTAGGCGAGACTCTCTTTCCCGCTCAACCATCGCACCCCATCCGTCCGCCTCAGCGATGAGAACTTCAGTACCGAGATCGATGCGACTCTCCGCATTCGATGCCGTAAGGGTATGGCCAGCCCAGCGAACGTCCGCCCATGAGATGCGCTTCGAAAAAGCCGAGCAAGGTATTGCTTCCACTGGAGAGGCGTTAGCCAAGAACTCCAGTGGGGGATAGCGTCCAAGACCCGCGACCATGAAAAGGCGGCGACGTTTCTGGGGAACTCCGAAGCCCTGAGCATCAAGCACTCGCCAGCATCCCACATACCCGCTATCGGCAAAGGCTGTGATGACCGCTTGCAAGTCACGGCCATCATTCGTATGGAGCAGCGCCGGAACGTTTTCAAGGACCACCCATACGGGGCGAAGCGCCCTGACGATGCGAATGATCTCAAAGAAGAGTCCCGACCGCGATCCGGCCAACCCCGGGATATGGCCTCTTCGCCCGCCCATGGTCGAGATGTCCTGGCATGGAAACCCCGCCGTGATACAGTCGACCCGGGTGAGATCGGCCTCCCCGCACGCTCGGACGTCGGCGAAGCGCTCGGCTTTGGAAAATCGTGCGGCAAGGACAAGCCGGTGCGCCGGGTTGATTTCGACTTGCCAGGCCGTTTTCCATCCGGCCCGTTCGAAGCCGAGATCAAATCCACCGATGCCGGCGAACAATGATCCGAGAGTTGGCTTTCTCTTTTCATCCAGAAATCTCATTCCGTTCTCTGCGTTCTCTGCGATCTCTGTGGTGAGACCGTTGTTCACCGGCGATCGTCCTCCACGCCGGGGTCGGGCGGGATGACCTGCCGGAGCAAATCCGCCCCCTTCGGCGCGAGTCGCGATTCGAGCCACCCCGGATCGAGGATCGAGCGGTCGCGGACCTCGACCAGGACGTACCCCTTGTCCCGGAGGTACCGCAGGGCCTCCTCCACGTCTCCGAGCGTGAGGCTGTCGAACTCGCTGCCGAGATACGCATAGATCGCCCGGGCGGTAATCCATCCCTCGCCCAGGGCCCGGCCGGCGGCCTGGAGGACGTCGAGGATCCGCCGGTTGAGAAGTTTCGCCCGGACCGTCTCAAGGTTTCCCATCGCCCACCCTCCCGGCCATAAGCGCGAACCCCGCCTCGATCCGCGCCTGGCCCTTCTGGAGTTCCTCGATCTTTCCGAAGATGCGGACCATCCGATCGGTCTGCGCGGCCTCGCGCCGCAGGCATTCGTCGCGCGTCATGGCCGTCCGTGCCATGTCCACCTCGATCCGCTTGTCGTGCATGAGGGCGTCGGTCGCGCCCTGGGCGAGCCGCCCTTCGAGGCCGGCCAGGCGGGCGCCGTGGGTCTTCAGGTGGTCTGAGAGGCCGCGGAGTTTTTCCTTTTGGACCGCCCCCGAGATGAGGCCGCCGATGACGGCCGCCACGAGGGCGACGATGGCCGTTTGGGCGAACCAGGAGAGGTCAATCCATGCTGAAGCGTCGGCTGCCAGGATCATGGTGCGGAATCTCCTTCGGAGTGCGGAGTGCGGAATGCGGAGTTCATCCTTCGCAGCGGCAGCGGCGCAACCACTGCTGCGGAGAATGGATGCGGAGTGGACGGCGCGGGCGAAGCAGTGCATCCCCCGGCCCGTTCCTCGGCGGCGAGTGCGTACTCGGAGGCAGGCCGGCAGTTTGCGCGGAACATCGCGCCCTCGCCGAGCGCCAGCCAGTTGAGACTGGCTCCGTGTTCCGACAGTGCGAACATCAGGCGGTTGCTCGGCAGGCCCGCGCCGCTTTCGGCATAATGAATCTGCGCGACCGAAAACCCGCCGAGAAGTTGGCCGAACTGGGCCTGGTCCGGATCGCCGAAGGCGAACCGGTACATGCGCAACCGCTTGCTGATGGCCGCCCGAAACTCCGCGTTCACATGGCTCTCCCTCTCCGTCGTTTCGGGGAAAACCTAAGTCGGCGCAGAGTTTATCGGGCGAAGTGATAGCGGTCAATCAGAAAAAAGCAGGAAAAATATAAAATGATTCGTGGCTAACGCTTATGGGGCTTCCCGCGAAAAGTCCAACATCACGAGAGCATTGTCCGGGTTGCCGGGATAAACGACCAGAAAGTCCAAGACGGTCACTCGCCAGTTGCTTGGCGCCATCGCCGATCCCTCCCATCGAAGAATCCCGTCCTCGGAGGTCGCCCCTCGCTTACGCACAGCCCCCATAGCCTGCATGATTTGGTCCTGGGCCGATGGCAAGCAGGCAGACGCAGCAGATCGGCACAGGGCCAATCCTTCAGTCTTCGATCCCTTGTGGCCGAATGGCCCCCTGACTGCAAAAGCGAGAAGGCTCGGTTGCTCGTGGGGCGCAATCATCAGTTCGGCGCTTAACCGAAGATCCATCCACTCTCGTTCATATCGTATAAATCGAATGCCCGCAATGTATTCATCTTTGCTGAACGCCCAATGCTTCTCTTCAAGTCGCCGACAAAACTCCGCCACCGTCTCGGCATCAGTCGTCGGTCCGCGAAGCACTGCCGCAGCAGTGAAACACGTAATCACCGCCGCCGTGAACAGACCCAGCCAGACCAAGCCCAATTGCCAGCGTCTCATGTCTTGCCTCCGCCACGGCCAGGCGGTTGGCAGTCGGTCCTCGGGGTCACCCGCCGACCGCATTTCGATTTCCTTTTGGCGCGCCGCCCTTGGCGAGAAGGCGGATGCCGGCCTTTTCGGCCGCCTTGCGGGCCGCCTCGGCGCTGAGCGGTTCGCCCCATCGGCGGCCGAGCGTCTCGGCGATCCGCCGGGCCGACCAACCCTTGGCGGCGAGCGCCGCCAGGGCGGCCAGCCGCCGATCCGTCCAAAAGATGCGGGGCATATGAACCTCCAATCGGCCCGGGCGGGGGCGGACCGCTCGCTCCGCGCCAAGGCCGCAGATGGACTTTACCTCGGCGGCACCACCGCTTGCAGCATACGAGTCACTTCCTCACCTGCCGCGGTCCGCACCGCGCGCCACGTCCGCCGCCGCGTCGACCGGCTGCGATCGGGCATCGCCAGTAGGCGAGCCACCAACTCGGCTGGCAGACTTGCCGCTTTCGCGGCTCGATCCACGGCCGCCGCGTAAGCGGCTTGCGCTTCGGCGCGGGCGACCTCCGCTCGCGCCTGACCCTCCGCCTCGACCGCCTCCCAATCCTCGTCAGTCGTCGAACAGTCGGCGATGTAGGCGGCATAGGCTGCCTCCATCGCGGCATCGTCGGCGGCGTCCAGGGCCGCAAAGGCGGCAATCACCTCGGCGGGCGGCGGCTCGTCGTAATGCCCGCTCGTGATACAGTGGATTTTTGGCCCGTCCATCGCCCAAGTCAGGGCCTCTTCGTCAGACTCTTCCTCTTGCGCCGCGACGATCTGCGATTCAACATAGCGGCCTACCGCACCCGGATCGTTGTCGTAGCCGATCTCGGCGTCGATGACAAGGTCGCCGACGATGGCCGAGGCGGCGTCGAGCCAGGCCGATTGAGCGGCCTCTTGATGCGAATTGCCACAAAGACAACTCTCCATGTGTTCAAATGCGATTCGATTCCGCTTGATGCTGATGCTGGTTATCATGGCCTTCTCCTTCGGTTCCCGGACCCGCCGGGCTTCGGTCCTGGGTCTGGCCCAGGCCGTCGGGGCGGCAGCGCCGCCCCTCGGGCGCGGGTCAGACCAAAAACGCCTCTCGCAAAGCATCGGCCTCGTCTGCGGTAATGTCATTGTCGCCCGGCGCGGCGAGTACGACCCGAGTCTTGCGCACCAGATCGTCGGCGGTGCACCCCGCCGGCGAGCCGTCGTCCACACGATCGGCCGGCCCGTAGGCGTGGTCATCCAGCACCAGAACCGGCAAGCCGTAAGATGATGCGGCGTGATCTGTCGTCAGCCAGGCGCGGCGACCGGGTACATCCAGGCAGGTGCTGGCCATAACGGTGCCTCCTTTTTGTGCCGGCGTCGGCCGCCGGCGTGCCCTCAAAGGTCGCTGTGTTCATCGTCCATTCGTCGGGTTAAGTCCTCAGAGTCCCGGCAGGCTTGTGAGTCGCAGGCCAGAGTCACGATGCGGCGCTGCTCGATCCGTCGAGGTTGCCCGTCCGCCAGGCAGGATTCGATCGCCGCGAGCACATCAGCATCTTGCGCCGTGTACGTGCCGTCATGCACCAGACCGCGCGAGCCGTCCATGCGAGTGCCAAGTGCGTAGGTTGCCGACAGCGGCCCGGCTGTCACACCCACCAGCACCTGACCCGCCTTGGCCCAATAGGGCTTTACACGCTGGATCTCGATGACCGCGATTACCTGGCTCATCATCGTCTCCTTTTCTCGGCCTTCCGCGTCGCGTCCCATTGCCCGCCTCTTCTACTTATAATATACGTCATAAGGCGGGGGTTGTCAAGAGGAAATCCGCGAAAATTCCGAAGATTTTTTCATCCTCCCCCCGAAGGCCCTTTTGGGGCCCCTGGAGGCCGTTTTTGGAGTTCCGCAAGGATCGCCCGCATCTCCTGCACCAGTTGCGCCATTAGGGCGTTCGCCTCCTCGCCGGCGTCGGCCAGCGGCCCGGCCGCCGCCTTGCCGGACCAGATCGGGATCGCCCTGGCCGGCACGCCCGGCGGCTGACGCCCGCCGACAGGCGTCTCCTCCCCCCTCATCATCGGTCCTTCGCCAAGCATGATCCAGTTTGCGTTCACCCCGTGCGCGGCCATCCCGATGATCAGTTCCGCGGGAGGCAAGTTCAACCCGCGCTCGGCCCGGCTGACCTGGTCAAGCGTCAGGCCGCCCATGGCCAGGCCGAAATCCACCTGCCGCTTGTAACCCATTGTCAGGCGGGCAGTTCTGACCCGTTCGCCAATGCCGCGAATAATTTCGGATTTTTCCTGGTTTTTCACTTGACGACCTGCCGATTACAATGTACGATTCAGACAGCGAGCGAATGGCCAGCGCCAGACGCCAACGGAAAGCATAACCGAAAACGGGCAAAAGTCAAACGGTTCGAGCATTTTTTATGTCTGGCACCAGAAAAACTTCGCATTTCCGGCGAATCGTACCCACCGCGGGGGATGCTGTCAAGGGGCGAATCGTCGCAGCGGGCGTCCCCCTCTCGGACCTCGCCCGGGCCGCCGGCATCGCCCCGAACACCCTCACTAACTACCTGAACGGCCGCCTCACTTCCTACACGGTCCAATACGACATCTGGTTCGCGTTCCGGGCGTTCTCTTCCCAAGAAATCTCCATGCGTGAGTTCTGGGGAAGTCTCTTCGCCGAAAGAAAGGTCGGATGACATGAACGATCAATCCACAGAAACCGAGATGCCGAAAACGGTCGTCTCGGGCGCGCTCCGCGAGCAGGCGGTCCTCACCGTCGGCGCCCTCAAGATCGAACGCGACGGCGCCGCCTTTCACATCTCAGATGGACGCGGCTCGCGCGTGACGATCCTCTCGGCGGCCGCCGGCCCGGCGGGGTTCGTGGCCGTCACGACCTTGAGGATCACCTACCCGATGCTCAATCCGTCGCCCGATGCGCCGCCGACCCCTTGCGGCGCGGGATGCGAAGACCTGCCCCTGGCCCGCACCGGCCAGGGCGAGTTTGCCAAAGACTACAGGCCGGCCGCTCGCGGCTTAGCAAAGTTTTAATGTTCCGAAGGAGTCCGGCATGACGGCAGCAAACTCCGCACTCCGCACTCCGCAATCCGCACTGCCAAACCGTCCATCCGGCTGGCTGCCGGCGGATCGCGTCGCCGAGATCCTCGGCCGTTCCAAATCCTCGGTCTATCTGATGTGCCGCGTCGGGCGATTGCGGGCCGCCAAGATCGAGGCTGAGGGCGGCCGGTGGTTCGTGGACCCGGCAAGCGCGCCGGAACTCAGGATCGCGACCGGCACGGTCGGCCCGACCCTTTCGGCCGGGCCGATCGCGGGCCTCTCAAACTCGAAGCGCACCCGCGCCCACGCCCGGTTTGAAGCGGTCCAGGAATACCTCGCGGCCGAACATCGCCGCCCGGCGAGCCTGACTGTCCGAGAATTCCGACGCCGATGGGTCGCCGGGGTCTTGGCGCATTCACCCGATCGGCGGTTGAGCGTCCGCGGCCTCGAACGCTGGATCGCCGCCTGGCAGGCGGGCGGCGCGGCCGCCCTCGTGGACGGTTCTTGCGCGCCGAACCGCGAGACGATCTCGGCCGCCGCCTGGGAATTCATGCAGGGCCTGTGGCTTCGCGAGCAGCGCCTGACGGTCCGGCAGTGTTACGACACCGCCCTCATTCTGGCGGCCGAGAAAGGCTGGCGGCTGCCCGGGTTCCGTTCGGTCCAAAAACGCTTCCAGAAACTCGATCGCAAACTCGCCTGGGCGGGCCGCGAACCGAAGCGGTTCGAGGATCGCGCCCTACCTTATATCACACGCGACTGGTCGCGGACGCCTGCGATGGGCCTGTGGGTAGCCGATCACCGGCAAATGGATTTCCTCGTACCCCGGCCGCTGGAAGTGGCCGGCCGCTTGCGACTTAGCCATGACCGGCCACGGGCCGGGATCGCGTGGTCGTGGCACCGCCCCTGGCTCACCTGCTACCTCGACGCCCGGTCCTGGTACCCGGTCGCCTGGGCACTTGAGTTCGACGGGCCGGACGGCGACCGGACGATGGGGACATTCGTCCAGGGCGTCCGCGCCCACGGCCTCCCGGCCCACGTCTACCTCGACAATGGCAAGGATTTCCGGATGGTCCGCTATTCCGGCGGCCGGCCCCGGCGCGACGGCCGCTCGAAGATCGTCGAAGAGGGGGCCGTTCGCCCGCTCCTTGAGATGCTCGGCGTCGGCGTCACGTTCGCCGAACCCTACAACGCCAAGGCCAAGATCATCGAGCCGTGGTTCCGCCTGGTGGCCGACCGGTTTGATCGTCTCATGGACACCTATTGCGGGCGGCGGTCGGACCTCCGGCCCGAGGCGGCCGAGAAACTCCAGCGGCTGAAAGGCTCCGCCCAGGCCTGGGCCGAAAACGGCTTCACGCTCGACCGCGTCCGCGACCAGTTCGCGCGATGGGTCGAAGACGTCTACGCCGCCGGCGAGTGCCCGGCCGCCGCTTCCAAAGGCCGGTCGGTCCGAGACGCCTTCCGCGATCTCCGCTCAGCCGACTTCGTCGAGCGGAGACCCGACGACGCCTCCCTGGCGATGGTCCTTCTGCCATCGCGCAAAGTTTCCGTCCACGCCAACGGCGTCCCGGTCACCGTCTTCGGCCAGTGGAAGGCCTGGTACTGGTCGGAGGACCTCGTGGCCTACACCGCCAACTCCCGCCGCAAGGTCGTCTATCGCTACAACCCGCTCGATCCGTCGGCGATCTACGTCTTCGACGCCGCGTCGGGAGAGTTCGTCGCCAAGGCGACGCCTCGGAGCGAGTGCCCCGGCCTGGCCGAGGCCGGGAGCGACGACGCCGACGAGATCGGTCGCCAGATCGGGATGCGCCGCCGGATCCGGCGGGATATCAAAGAGGAGGTTCGCGGCCTCCGTTCATTTGCCGACGCCATCCTCGACGTTTCGGCCCGGCTTCGCCCTACGGGTTATGCCGGGGCAGGCCCGCAGGGCGAAGTTCATCCGCCAGGGAGGGCCAGGATCATGATCGCGATGGCCGACGCGGGCCTTGCCCGTGCCGGCCAGGCCCTCCGCCTGCACGAGCGGCTGCCGAAGCCCGCCGCCGCGCCGACCGCCGCCGAGCGACTGGCGGCCACCGGCACCGATCACGCTTCGCCCGACGAGGCGCGGCACGCCTCGTCGGTCCTCGACCGCCTCATACAAGAGCAGGAGTCCCTCGATGGTCCAATCGCAAGCGCCTGATCGCCAGATGCCGATTCCCACGCCCGCCGTCCGTCGCCGGACGCCTGACGAGGTCCTGGCCGAGGTCGAGCGGGTCCGCCGCGCCGACGGCATCAGCCTCGAAGCCCTCGGCCGCGTCATCGGCCGATCCGGTTCGACCCTCTCCCAGGTCGTCTCGGGCAAGTACGCCGGCGACGCCGGCCGGGTCATCAAGGCCCTGGCCGCCTGGCTCGAAGACGCAGGCCATCGGTCGCCGGGAGACGTGCCGTTCGCCGCGACGAGCGTCGCGCGGCGGATCCTCACAGTATGCGACCTGGCGGTATGTCAGGTCAAGATGGGCCTGGTCGTGACGCCGAGCGGCTCGGGCAAGACGGCCGCCCTTCGAGAGTTCTCGCGCCAGCGGCCCGACCGGCGGCTGTACTTGACGACGGGGGAACTTGTGACGACGAAACTCGGGCTCCTCGCGGAACTCGTCGCCCGGCTCGGCCTCGAAAAAGCGCTGCCTCGCGGGGCGACGACCTACGAAAAGACCCGGGCGGTCCGCGACCGGCTGGCTGCCCTCTATTCGGGCGGCAGGTACCCGCCGTTCGTGATCATCGTAGACGAGGCGACGACCCTCCAGCCGTCGGCCTTGAACCTCCTCAGGGGCCTCTATGACGACCCGGAAGTCCGGGCCGTCGTCATCCTGGCCGACACCTGGCGCCTCGAATCAGCCCTCCACTCCGCCCGGGGGATCCCCGGCGGGACCGAGCAACTCCGGTCCCGATGCGGCGCCCAGTACCGCATGGCCGTCTCGGGCCGTGGCCCGGCGGCGATCTCGCGGGCGGACGTCCAGGCGATCGGCCGGGCGGTCCTCGGCCGGAGCGGATTCGAGGGCGGCCTGCCCGACTCGTCATGGACCTATCTCTACGGTCTGGTGATCGAGTCGAAGGACGGGGCATGGCGGCTCCGGGATGGCGGCCTGCGAAACGTCGTGGATCGCCTCGACACCTGCCGCGACACGGCGGTCCGCCTCGGCGTTGAACCGACCTACTCGGTGGCGGAACTCGACGAGGTCGCGGACCTCGTGGGCCAGACCCGCCAGTACGAGCCGACGGCGGGGGTCTTTGCAAACCGGAAACCGGAAACCGGAAACTGGAAAGAACGAAAAACGGCGTGAAAACAAAAACGATTCACCGCAGAGATCGCGGAGAACGCAGAGAAAAAGGATTTTCGCTTGCGGCACGTGCGCCGCTCGCGGCTTAGCAATTCTAAGGAGTTTCACGTGGCGAAACGAAAAGTAAAGCCGCCCATCGAGATCGAGTGCCTGGCCGCCGCCGACTACGCCCTTGGGCTCCTCGCGGAGGTTGAGGCGGACGCCGTCCGGTTGCGCGCGGACCTGGAAAAAAAGATCGCCGGCATACGGGCGGACGCAGCGGCCCGCGTGGCGCCGCTCGAAGAGTCGGCCGCCGGCATCCGCCAGGCGCTCGAGGCCTGGGCGACGGCCCATCCCGAGGAGTTCCCGCCGGGCCGCCGCTCGCTCGACCTTTCGCACGGCCGGATCGGGTGGAGGCTCGACCCGCCGAGCGTCCGGCTCATTAGGCGCGCCGAGACGGTGATCGCGGCGCTTCGGGCGCGACGCCTCCAGGACGCCGTGATCGTCCGCGAAACGGTCAACAAGGAGGTCCTCGTCACCTACCCGCCCGATGTCCTGGCGGCCATCGGCGCGCGGATCGTCCAGAAGGACCGGTTCCACGTGGACCTCAAGGACGAGCGGGACGTCGGCAATGCGGAGTACGGAGCGCGGAGTGCGGAGTGAACAACGCGCCGCTTGCGGCATAAGCGCCGCTTGCGGCTTAGCAGACAAAGGCCCTTAACATGCTCGATCCCAAACCGACAGTCACCCGCCCGCGCGGGTTGCGCTGCCCATCCCCCCGGGGCGCGCTCTCGCACTCTCGCTCCCGCGCGGGCGGCACATTTTCGGGTCGGCAAACGGCGAACGCCGAACGCTGAACCTTGAACCCGGCGGCAAAGCCGCCGAAAGGAGGCAGACGATGGGTTATCAGCAACAAATTTGGGCCGTAATGGCGAAAAAGGGCAAGCGCGGGAAGTGGCGACTTAAGTATCTGGCGGCGACCCGCCGGACCGCAACAATTTTGGCCATCCGCTTCGAGGTCCCAGGGTCCACCGTCCGCGTCTCGTCGTTCGACAATTTCGTCTCGGCCGACGCACTCAAAAGCCTGATGGAGTACGCCCTGTAGGCTACGCCGTGGCAGGCATGGAACCTTGAACATGGAACTTCAGGACGAAATCGCCCGCCTCCTCGCCCTGGCCAGGGCGGACCTGCCCGACGCCGAGTGGCCGGATCGCGGGCCGGCCGCCGAGATGCTCGACCTGCCGCGCGGCCGGCCCTCGAACTGGGTCGCCATGCGCCAGGCCGAGGAGGCCCGGCAGGCGGCGATCGAGCGGCTCTCGGCGCTCGGCCTTTCAATCGCGGAGATCTGGCCCGGTTGCCGCGTCCGCCGGGCACCGCTACCGGTCGCGCGGGGCCGCGTCCGGATCTCGCCCGAGGAGCAGGAGCGACTGCTAAAAAGCCCGCCGTGGTGAACGGCCACGGCCTTAACGCGGAGGCGCGGAGGATGCAGAGGACAAATGGAGCGGGATTGAAACGAAAAGGCGTTTTTCTCGGCGATCTCATCGCCCTCTGCGCCTCTGCGTTAAATGTTGTATTTCGTGGTTGCGTTGTAAGGTTTTAATCGTGCTTAAACGCCTCACAAACAACCAGAAAAAGGCCCTTCACGCGGGCGCCCGCGAGGCCAAAATCCTCGACGGATCGGCCGCCGGCGAGGCGCGGTACCGGATCGCCTTGCGAAGTCTCGGCGGCTGCCACTCGGCCGCCGATCCCGGCTGGACGCGGGAAGGGTTCTGCCGCGTGATGGCGTTCTTCGAGTTGCAGGCCGGCGGCCGGCTCCGGGGAAACACCGAGGGGTACTGGGCAGGCGAGTCGCGGAAACTCGATTCGGGAGGCGAGCCGGCGACCGATCGGTACGCCTGGCGGATCGAGCGGGAGGCCCGGCGCCTCGGCTGGACGGCCGAGGACGTGGACGCCTTCCTCGCGTCCGACCATTGCACGCAAGGCCGGTTCGCCCGGGTCGCCGACGCGCCGTCCTGGGCCTTGTCGAAACTCCTTGAGGCCATGAAGGCGATGGCCGCGCGGAATGCGGAACGCGGAACGCGGAATAACGGCCTCACCGCAAAGAAAAGAGACTCCCGCTCGCGGCTTAGCAATCAAGAAGAGTTCACCGCAGAGACCGCAGAGAACGCGGAGAAAAACGGATCTCCGTTCTAAGGAAAGGCTTCACTTTGAGGACGCCCGTCATCATCGGCGAGGCGACGCTCTACCTGGGCGACTGCCTGGAGGTCTTGCCGACACTCCCGGCGGGCAGCGTGGACGCCGTGGTGACGGACCCGCCGTATGGCCTTGAGTTCATGGGCAAGGAGTGGGACAAACTCGCCCGCCCGAAATCCGGCAACCTCGGCGGGTTCACCGACGGCAACAAGCCTTCCTTCGAGAGGGTCCGCAAGCACCTGGCCGGGATGCAGGAATGGCACTACGCCTGGGCCGTCGAAGCCTTCCGCGTCCTCAAGCCCGGCGGGCACTTGCTGGCCTTCGGCGGGTCGCGGACCTATCACCGCCTGGCCTGTGCCGTCGAGGACGCGGGGTTCGAGATTCGGGACCAGATTCAATGGCTCTACGGGTCGGGGTTCCCAAAGTCGCTGGATGTATCGAAGGCGATTGACAAGGCGGCAGGGGCGAAGCGGAAAGTCATCGGGGAAAACCCCAACTTTTCTCCTAATAGAAAAGACTCTATAGGTACGGACAACGGCATTTACGGAGGGCCTGGTCCCGACAAAGGCGAGTTCGTCACCGCCCCCGCGACCGACGCCGCCCGTCAGTGGGAAGGTTGGGGCATGGCCTTGAAACCTGCGCACGAGTCGATTGTCCTTGCCCGCAAACCCCTCGATGGGATGGTTGCCGCGAACGTCCTCAAACACGGCACGGGCGGGTTAAACGTGGACGGGTGCAGGATACAACCCGGCGAGAAAAACACATGCTGTTCTCGATATGAATCTGGCCTTTGCCAAGAACAACAAGATGGCAAGTCCGGGATCGGTTACAGGCACGCGAACTACGGAAAGTATGCAGAGGAAAACACGAAACGTGCGGAGGCGGGTCGTTGGCCCGCGAACGTCTGCCACGACGGGAGCGAGGAAGTGGTGGGGCTGTTTCCGCAGACCGGCAAGAGTCGCGGAGGGCGGACAACCAGCCCTTTTCGCAATGGAGGTCTTTGGGGCAAAGGGAGACACGAGTGGGAGCAACGCGACCCCGGCCTCGGCGACTCCGGTTCCGCCGCCCGGTTCTTCTATTGCGCGAAGGCCAGTAAGGCGGACAGGGACGAGGGGCTGGACGGCTTGGACCTGAAACCAGCGGGGGCCTTGAAGTCCGGCGATGGCGGATGGGCGCACGAAGAAGAGCGCGGACGAAAACCGCGACATGCTGAACAGATTTGGGCCCGCAACCACCATCCCACCGTCAAGCCGACCACCCTCATGCGTTGGCTCTTCCGACTCATCACGCCGCCAGGCGGACTGGTCCTCGATCCGTTCATGGGGTCGGGCTCGACCGGCAAGGCGTGCGCCAGGGAGGGGTTCCGCTTCCTCGGCATCGAGCAGGACGCGGACTATTTCGACATCGCCTGCCGCCGCATCGAGGACGCCATAACCGGCGGGCCGTTGCTGACCGGGAAAAACAAGGCATGATTCTTCTCTGTGGTGAAGTCTTTTTGATTGCTAAGCCGCAAACGGGCAGCCTTTTTCTCTGCGATCTCTGCGGTCTCGGCGGTGAAACGTTTTTGTTTTGCGGTGAAAGGTTCCCCCGCCCGCGCGGGCGGCGGCTGGAAAGGCATGCGGTGGGACGGACTCCCCCTCCGCCGCCTGCGCGTGCCGCGCGCCCCAGCCGCCGTCCGCCCGGCACTTTCTGAAAGGACTTGCCGATGCCCTCTTGCGCCTTTGATGCTGCACGCCGCGCCGTCCAATTCGGCGGCCGTTGGCCGTCGCCTATGGACGGCCAGGCCCTGATGGAGGTCTCGCGGCGGGCCGCCGCCGTCCGCCTTCGCGGCGGCGCCTACGCCGCCGTCGAGGCCTCGGACCACGTCCGATCGTTCCTCGCCCGGCTGGATGCCGGCGCCGGCCTGGCCGGGGAGGGCGTCCATTGACCGCATCCCCCGCCCTTGCCGCCTTCGCCGGACTCCGCGACGACGAACTGCCCCGCGTCCACCTGGCCACGATCTACCGCCTGCGGGAAAACGCGGTTGACCTCCGGGAGGCGCTCGACCACCACATCGCCGCGACCGACCTTTTGATCCAGGCTTTGCGTCCGGTCGCCAACCGGATCTCCGGCGTCCTGGCCGCCCAGGCCCGCGCCGATCGTGGCGGCGGGCAGGCGATGCCGCCGGCGGCGCCGCCGCCCGCGGCGTCGCCGGCCGGCAATCGCCCCGCGCCGCCCGGGAGAAGCGGCCTGGCCCGGCTCGCCCTCTTGCCTCGCGGGGGAGAGTGGGCGTCCGTCGCGGAACTCGGGTCGACGCCTGATGAAAAGCGCCGCTTGCCGTGCGCACTCCTCTTGCTGCGGAGGCGCGGCCTCGTTGAACACAATGGACGCCGGGCGAGGGCGTCCCGGTGGCGGATCACGCGCGCGGGCGTCCGCGCGCTCGACGGAGGATGACGTGGACGCTCTCGGCCTGGCAGATCGCGCGGCGGACTACGGGCCGGACCGGCCGAGGCCGGCCGGCGACCCGCTCGGCGAACGGGGCCTGCCCCTGGACCGGCCTGCCCTGGACGCCCTCGTGACGGGCCTCTGTGATCGCCTCCAGGTGGCCGGGCCGGATGGCGTCAAGGCCGGCATGCTCGTGGCCTCCCTGGGGGTCCGCGACTCTCGGAGCCTGCGCCTCCTCGTTGCATATGCCCGCGTCCACCACCGGCGGCGCGAGATCATCGGCGTGCCTGGCGATCGGTACTATTGGGGGCCGTGGGTCCCCGAGACGGCCAGGCGCGAGGCCCGGCGGCAGGAACGGATGGGCCGGTGTGCATTCTTCACGGCGGCGCTCTTGCGCGGCGGGTCGAGCGCGGCCGCCCTCGCCCAACTGACCCTCGGCTTGGTCCGGCGCGGCGACGGCGACGACCTGGCCGCCCTGGTCGAGCGTGAGGGGCTGACGCTTCGTGATCTGATCGCTGAGATGGCTTCCCGAATTGACAAGCCCGTAGCGTTGGCGGGGAGGACTAGGTGATCTCTCTCGCTTGGTCCGCGGTCCGCTGGTGGTGGGCCTGGGTGCTGATGGTCGGCCAGGACGTTTGTCGGGTCGCGCTCAACTCGGCCGGGATTGGCTGGCGCTTCGGCCCAGGCACCGATCACGCGCCGATTTGGTGCCGGCATTGTGGATGGGCTGGCTCGACCGCCTGGTTGATCCACGAGCCGGTTGCCTCTGGCCGTTACTGGATCGACTACGCCTCACATTGCCCCCGCTGTCGGTCGGTTTTACAGTACCCTCGCGGCGCCAATTAGGGCGCGCAAAAAGCGCGCAGTTTTTTTGCGCGCCCCCCGCCTGGTGCCCCCGATAACGCGGTTTCGCCCTCTGTTTTTTGCGCACGGCGCCAATTTCTGACTTTGGCCTCCTACCCCCCTCTATTCCGCCTTTTAACGCCTTTTACCGCCTTTTTTCCCCCTCGCCAATCCTCTCATCACTACGTACTGGGGGATCGTCTCG
>Ga0315284_10003496_pt1 | contig 22357 bp, 16 predicted proteins | sample YL17G09_16_MG_FD_203696 | JGI IMG/M metagenome (GOLD analysis project Ga0315284, IMG submission 203696) | Sediment microbial communities from Yellowstone Lake, YNP, Wyoming, USA - YL17G09_16 | ecosystem: Environmental > Aquatic > Freshwater > Lake > Sediment | place: USA: Wyoming | collected... | reverse complement strand
TCGTTGTGTCGGAGTACCAAACCTGGAACCTAAAACTCCAATATATATATCGTATTGGCCTTGAATTTGACGGTTTATTTCACTTTGCAGATCTTGATTGACACCTGGCCTAAAATCGTTTGGCCAATTGACTACTTTCAGTAAAATCTTATGAGATTTAGCTAGCATTCGATTCAATTCTTCTATTACCGCTTTCAGCGCTGCACATTCTGCATCAACCGCAGAAGTACCAGAGAAGAATATCGTTAATTGAGTTAGTTGCTGTGCCATTAGAAAATTCCTTTCATGTTAAGTTTAACATAAGATTAGGTGTACTAATGAAAAAAGCAAATGTTACTTTTCCCGACTACCTATAAATGCTTTAAATATCTTTTCTCTCCTTTTATATCTTGGATTATGTTACTAGAAATAGCAACCTAATCTTTTAAAAGAATTATAAATCTGCGGACTTCTCACACCCTTGCCTCCTTGGTTAAGAAAAGAGCTTTTGGGTCAGGTATCGAAATGACAAATTTTCCATCAATACTTGCTTGTTGTTAAAAAAATGTGTCATTTCAAGACCTGACCCTTTTTTGATTAATTACTCAAATACTTTTTTGTAGCTTTATTTGTAGATTATTTCTTAGTTTAATGATCCAGAATAAATCTTATTTTAATTTTTAGCAATGAATTGAGATGAGACAATTGTTTTTAAATTATTAAATAAGACGAAATTTTTTAAATTCTTCTTTTTGAAAAGAAAATTTCATTTCAATTATTTTGGTTTTTCAGAAAAATAAAAATATCAATCGTTTTTAAACATTTCAAATGTGAAAATATGAAACCTAAAACCAGGTATTTTTTATACATACTTACTTACTATATCATATTATTATCTTTGTTTTTTCCCAATCTTCAATAAAAGAAATAATTATATTTTCCTTTATTAGTGAGAATCTATACTTTTTCTTAATTAAGATTTTTAATTTTTTTATGATTATTTTATTGATTCCTTTATTAGATATTTCATCTAAATAATTAATAATTAAAAAGTTTTTTCTGAAACTTGTAATATCAGTTTTGGCATGCAAAATTTCCAAATAGTTTAATGTTAAATTTATAATAGAATTTTCATCAGTGATTCTAAGTCTTTCTAATACATCTACATAAGGACTTAAATCAGGTTTATAATTTGCTCTTTTAAGTGATTCTGCCAATATTTCAGCATCAAATGTAATATAATTGTAATTACATTCAATTAGGTTAATCGTCTTGTCGACATATATTTCTTTTTCAATTTTTCCTAAGTTTAGCAACTTTAACAATAATATTTGTGTCCAAATTCCATCAACATTAAAATCATTTTTCGCTAATAACCTTAAAACTAAATCATCTGAAAATAATATATATTTATCTTTTTTAGCTATCAATATAGTATCAATAAACGATTTTCCGATAATTTTATCTAATTCTCTTTTTTTATTAGAATTAATCTCTAAAGCCTCACTACATGGCATTACCTTAAATTTTTCTGAAATCCAGGTTAATATTTCTTTTAAAAAAGATATTTGTTTTTTTATATCCTCTTTAGTAATTTCATATCTTACATATGTATCATTTTTCCGAGAAAGTATCATGTAACCTTTGGAGAAAAAGCCTTTCCTTTCACTGATCATATTTTCAATTTGATCAACAGTACTCTGGGAAACTACTAACCTATTGGTATAATTATCGACTATAACCTCTTTTAAATCTAAAATTGTAATTGTAAATAAAGAAATTATATCAATTACTAAATATATATTGTCATTTAAAATATTCAACGCATTTTTTTGCTCTATAGAAGTACCAAAGCAACATGTGATACCTAAATTTTTTCTATTAGTTAAAGCAAACCATACATCATATGTATCTCTTCCAATTAATTTTGCGAAAGCACCAATATTAATTTTTTTATTTTTATAGAATTTTTCTATTTCTTCGACTTGATTCTTATATGTATCATTAATTTCTAATATTTTTTTCATTCCTGAATCAAAAGCTTCTTTAGTTTTTGGAGTTCCTATGTTAATCCTAAACAAATCCTTTGCTTCGGGAAACATATTTTCAAATTCTGATAAGCTTTCATTATAGGCATGTATATATTTACTCTCTATTTCGATAATCTTATACTTTTTAATTAGAAAATCATTCTTTTTTATCTCAAAAGTGTCACCTGTTTTTTTTCCGATCATTTTTTTTGCAAAAAAATCCTCTAAATTAATTTCATCAAATTTTTTTTCTATTTTTTGCCTATTTTCAATTATGCACCATCTCTTTTCTATATTTTCTTGTACTGTTTCAATTAATACTGCTGTATTTTCCTCAACACGATCATTTTTCAATTTTCTAAAAATATTATTCAAGCAATCGCTTTTTATAAGAAATAAACCAATATAATGTAAATGGGCATTCGATTGATTGTAATATTCTCTTCTTGATTCATACAACAAATTTAATGCTTTTTCATACATGCCAATTTGAATACACAGATTAGATATGAAAACATTTTGCTCTAAGCTTAAATTATTAATAATTTCAATTTCTTCTAAAAATTTCCTTACAGCTGAAAAGTTTTTTAAAATATAATCAATTCTTGCTTTTTTAATTTTTATATTTATATCATTTGAAAATTTGGTTATATAATCTTTATATATTTTAAGAGCTTTGTCTAGACTACCAATTTCTTCATAAATTTCAGACTGAATTTCAGATACAAATTCTATTGGACCATAGTTAGTAGTTAAGGTTTCACAGATTTCTAAAGCACTTTTATGATCACCAATTTCATAGTAACAATAAATTATCTTGCGAGTTAATTCATTGTTTATACTCACATCTAATATATTTTTAAATATTGTTACCGCTTCTGAGTAGTTTTTACGATAAAATAACTCATTACTAATTTCCAATTTTTCTCTGAATGTTGCTGTTTTATCTTTTAATGAATTAATTGCATCTTTAATATATTCGTCTGCTTTTGAATCATTACCCGATAATCTATAAAACTTACTTAATATTGTTTTATCAATACCATCCAAATTGTTCGTTGAAAATAACTTATCTACGTAAATTTTTGCTCCTTTATAATCTTCATTCTTTAATAACAAGTTTATCAACAATCTTAGAACTTCTTTGTTTAGTTTAAGATTTAAGTCTTTTCCATCCAAATATTTTAATAAAATATTGATTGATTCTTCAATATGGCTTAATGAAATGGCTTCTGCTAACAATAATACAGATTGCGGAATGACATCAATTATTTTTTCAATTTTGTTTCTATTAAGTAGAAAATAATCTAAGTTATTTTTTTCAAACGAAATAATTGCTTTTTCAAATATATATTCAGGATCATTTGTTTCGTAATGTAATGCTAAATCAATATCTTTCTCAGCATCACTTAGATTATTTAATAACCGATATGTTTTTGCCCTATTTACTAACCAAAAAGACTTATATTGTGCTAAATCTTTATCTTTTATTTTTTCCCAAGCTTCGCTTAATAAATTAATAATTCTAAGAAGCAGTTCTTTTGTTTCCGAGCTAATTTGTAAACCAAAAACAATATTTTGCTGTTTAAATAGTAATTCTAGAAGAGTTATGGCTAAATTTACTTTTATTTCTGGATTATTATTCTTGTCTAGATCTAGAGCAATTTCTCCGTATTTCTTTGCACTTTCAATATCATTCTGTTTGTATGCTTGGAAAGAGAGCATGGAATAAACCTCTGAAGAATCTTTTATTTCATTCGGAATATTTTTTACAACTTCTTCTAAATTATTCTCTCCTAACTGGATTTGAGATTGAATCAACATTGAAAATGCGACATAATTTGTTGGGTTATTTTGTAAAACTTTTAATGCAAAATCCTTAGATTTAACAAAATCCTTTAAAATAAAATATGCTAACGATAAATTACTAATGGCTTTTTCTTCATCTTTATTATACTGATAAGCTTCAATAAAATATTTAGCTGCTTCTTGAGGTTTATTTATATATAACTTCACTGAACCAATATTAGTTAATATTCTAAATTTAATTTTAGCTGATGAATTATTCCAAATACGAATTTTAAGTTCTTCTAAATTAACTAAAGCTTTATCAACTTCAAATGAGATAATTAAGTTTTTAATATAGTTTAACTCTGCGTTATATTCTTTTTCCTCGCTCTCACTAATTAATTTTGAAAGATCAAAAATAATATTTTCTTTTTTTTGAGGTATTTCTTCGGTAACTCTATTAAATATTTTTTCTTTTTTAATCAATTTATCTATAGTAGAGTCAATTATTTTTTCAACATTTATTCCGACTCCTAAATATTCTCGTTTCTCTTCCTCTGTTAATAGATCTTTTATTATATCTTCCCAAAAAATTACATTAACACTAAATATTTTTAATTTTTTGTGTTCTAATGTAATATTTCGACAGAATTCCTGAATTTTAGCATCTCTAAAAGAGGTTGTAGCAATTATGTATTTACTTAATTTAGGTGTAAATTTTTTTGCTTCTTCTATTTCTTTTTTAATTTCTGCAATTGTTAATTTACTTCCATACATTTTGTTTTTGCATTTACATTGAACGCCAACGTACTTATTGTTTTTGTTGGGATTACCGTAAAAATCAACACCTTTTTGCACTTGCCCTTTTCTTCCGTTTCTTTGTGCATCATCATCTTTCCAAATTCTTTTCCAAACATTAAAACATAAATCTTCAAAATCTTCCCAATTTGAAGGAGGGGGGAATTGAAGATTAGAAATACTATTCATATAAATACCTCAATTATAGTATTTTAAAATATAAAAATTAAAACGACTTTGTATTAAAAAATTTTGATTTTCATAATTTTATTATTTATCACGACTCTGATTCATTATATCTCAAAAATTTAATGATTTTTGTATTAATTTATCCCTCATTTATTTTCTATCTAAAAAACAAATAATTTCCTCTTTTACTTTCTCCTGAGCGATGTCCTACCATACCTGACGTAAATATTAATCTGCTTTTGATAGACTTCTGCTAATTTAGGATACTCGTTTATCCTTTTAAGATCCCTCCCAGTAGCAGAATATTAAAACAAGAAATGTTTTAATGGTTACCGGGGTCAAATCTTTATTCTTGGCAAATAGTTTGATTAACTGTCAAAAATAAAGATTTGATCCTATTGATTCTTCCTTAAAGTTCAGCATAATAAAAATTGTAAATATAAAAAAATAATAGATTAAAAATATGTATTAAAATTATTTATAACAATTAATTTTATTAATTAGTCAGACATTTCGGTAGGGCATTTTGAATTTAAACAGGAGGGTAATGATTATAACTTTAACTATTTTAATACTTTTAACGTTTAAAGGCAAGGATGATGCGGCAATTTACTTGCTAAAAAATATCAAAAAATGGTAAAATATTGGAGAATATAAGATAATCTACTACTTTAGAAGATTAATTTTGGTAAAAAATAAATAGAGGTAAAATTAATGTCTGAAAACATTAATCCGCTTACTATCGAAGAAGTAGCGGAAGAATGTAGAAATTGTCAAAAGTGTCCTTTATATCTGACTCGTACTACAGTTGTTCCGGGAGAAGGAAATTCCAAAGCTAAAGTAATCTTTATCGGAGAAGCTCCGGGAGAAGATGAAGACCTGCAAGGGAAGCCTTTTGTGGGTAAAGCCGGCCAACTTTTAACTAAAATTCTCCAATCAATTGATATAAAAAGAGAAGATATCTTTATCACTAATATAGTTAAATGTAGACCCCCAGGTAATCGTAATCCCTCTCCGAGTGAAATAGAGACCTGTTACCCTTATTTGGAAACCCAGATTGCTTTAATTAATCCTAAAATCATAGTAACCCTGGGAAATGTACCTACTCAATATCTTTTAGATACTACAGAAGGAATCACCGCCTTGCGAGGGCAATGGCAGGATTGGATAGGTAAGATCAAGATATTTCCGATGTTTCACCCCAGCTATCTACTCAGAAACGAAGGAACCTTCCCGGGCAGTCCTAAAGAATTAACCTGGAAGGATGTAAAAACTCTTAAGCGGGCAATGACTGAACTTGAAGATTGGTGATGCTAATCATTGAAATTAAAGAAAAGAAAGGAGTAAATTTCTCTTATCCCTTATGGGGAGGAGGTCAGGGAAATAAAATTTAAATGACCATTAAAGAACTTTTAGATATTTTAGATAAGCTTGCTCCTTTTTCTTTACAAGAAAGCTATGATAATAGCGGAATTCAGTTTGCTGATAGGGAAGCTCCAATTATAAAAATATTACTGGCTTTAGATCTGACTTTAGAAATATTAGAAGAAGCTATAGAAAATAAAGCCAATCTAATTCTTACCCATCATCCTCTTCTTTTTGCTCCGCTAAAACAAATTACTAAACAAAATAATCCCCTTCTCTTTCAAACTATCATTAATCAAATAAATCTTTTAGCGCTGCATACTAATTATGACTTAGCCGAAAATGGGCTGAATGATTATGTCGCTAATCTATTGGGGATAACTAAACTTACTCCTCTCAAGAGCAGTTTAGAAAAAATTTATAAATTTGCAGTTTATGCACCCATTCAAGAAGTAGATAAAATAAGTCAGGCCATCTTTAACGCCGGAGCAGGGAAGATTGGCAAATATACGGAGACCTCTTTTCAGATTAAAGGGGAAGGAGCTTTTAAACCGATGGAAGGAGCTAAACCCTTTGTAGGGAAAATAGGCGAAAGAAAAGTAACTGAAGAGATAAAAATTGAAACCGTCGTCCCGGAGAGAAATTTAGAAGGTGTAATAGAGGCTATGAAAAAGGCACATCCCTACGAAGAACCCGCTTATGATATATATGAACTCAAAATAAATCAATCCTATGGAATAGGTATTTGGGGAGAAATAGCTAAAGAGGAAGACCTGACTGAATTTTCACTGAGCGTCAAAAATAAACTTAAAGCTTCCTATATCAGATTAATTAAATCTAACCATAATCGTAAAATAAAGAAAGTTGCTTTATGTTGCGGAGGGGGAAGCTCTCTCTTGGAGCAAGTTGGTAAGAGTGGTGCTGATTTATATATAACCGGAGATATTAATTATCACAGTGCTCTTCGGGCTAAAGAATTGGGCTTAAATATTTTAGAGATCGAACACTATGATACGGAGAAATTTTTCGTGGAGGCGATTTATAATCAACTAATTAAATTTAAAATTCCCCCAGATATTTTAATTAAAAGCAAGAAAATGAAATCTCCTTACCAAATCCTATAAATTATAAATTTATTCTTGCTCTTAACTTTTTTCAATGATAATTTTTGCTCCGGAGCGGACTTTTTTAAACACTTGGGAATCCCCTATAATCTTTCCGAAGATATTCACCGGACTGGCTGGTCTGATTTCCTCACCATGACTTGCTGGAGTAGGTCCAAAGAAAATACAAAAAGCATTTCCCGGTGGCCAATAACCTAAATCACCTTCTGAAACTACGGCTTTAGCATTCTCCAATCCAACCTTAACCGTTATGGAAAAATAAATTTCATCGCCCCATATGTTTACACTTCCTTCAATGGGAAGTGCCTTCCAGATCTTTTGTGCAGTCTCACTACCATTTAGCTCAGCGTCAATTTTAATATTTTCAACCTTAATAGTAATATTTTTACTAAACATTTTTTGAATCACCCTTATTTAAGATCATATATTTAAACTCAAACAACATTAACACTAAAAACAAAATATATTTAATTATATCTAAACTCCCATAACCCACTTAGGTGTAAAAAGATATTATAAAGTTCTTTTTTCATATATCTATCCCAAAACAATATTTAACCGATCAAGTAGGAGGTAGATGAAATAATCATCTACCTCCTACTTGATCGGTTCGGGTTAATAATCCCTATGTGTACCATGCTTAAGGACAATTTTATCTCTATTTTTATTCATGCTTTCTTTAACAAAGATTCATAGATTTTAAAACTTCCTTTAACTCCTCTTTTCTTTTATCATCTAAAGATTTAACAGGACATCTACATGGGCCAGCATCAAAGCCGATGAGCTTCAAAGCATCCTTTATTACAACAGGAAAACTTCCTAAACCAAATGCTATACGCAAAGGCACCAGCATCATCTGAGCCTTTTTTGCTTCCTCAAATTTATTCTGAATAAAGGATTCATAAATGCTAACAGCAAGCCTGGGAGCAACATTCGCTGTGGCTGCAATAGCGCCCTTACCTCCGTATAAAAGAGTAGCTAAAATAAGAGTATCCCGTCCAGCTAACACGCTGAAATTATCACTTGTTCTTCTTATATATTCTGTAGTTAATGTCAAATCTCCACTACTATCTTTTATTCCCACAATGTTATCTACATGAGATAGACGAACCACCAAATTAGCTGATATGTTTACCCCTGTTCTTTCCTTATTATTATAAAGCAAAATAGGTAATTTTATGGATTTTGCAATAGCTACAAAATGCTCATATAATTCATCCTCTGATGGAGTTATGAAATAAGGAGTTATAACTGAAACTGCGCTAGCGCCAATTTCCTCAGCCATTTTACTTAGAATAATAGATTCACTAGTAGTTATTGCTCCTGTTCCTACATAAACTGGTACTCTACTTCGAACCTCACTTACCACTATCTCCATAATTCTTTTTTTCTCTTGTTTCTCTAAAGCATAAAACTCTCCTTGACTTCCTAAAGTAAAAATACCATGAACACCATTATTAATAAGGTAATTTACGAGTTCCCTAAGTACTTTTTCGTTCACTTGTTTGTCTTTAGTAAAAGGTGTTACTATTGCTGGAATAATTCCTTTTGCTTCAAAAGTCATTTGACTCCCCTCTTTTTTTATATATTGATTTTTCACGAACTGCGAAAACCTTTTCCTATCAATGATTCTCTAGAACAATTATTCTTAATTACAGTTCTCTACTTAAATATTTTCTTTAATAACGATTGATAAGCCTATAAAAATATAACTATCTCTAGCCAGTTTTGTGGCACTCTTAGCACTTAATGTTTTCACTATTATTTTCATTTTAAACTATTTAGAACATTTTCATTTTTATGCACATATCATTTTACTCCTTTCCTTTTTTCTCTTACCCTTCTAATGTAATATGTTTATTTGCTTTTAAACACTTACAATATTAGGGATATAGTCCAACTCTTTTGTCCTGGATTTATTCAGATACTCTCCATCACATGTCCATATATCCATTTTACCTGATTAACCCCAATTCAATTCTTCTTTAAGGTCTTGATGTTTTCATTTTGCTGATTTACTTTAGTATGGATAGGTTTGAATTAAGTTAGGAATTTACCTTTACTACTTACCAAAATATTTATTTTATAATCTCCCTCTAATATTTATTTTAATTTTTTCTTTGACGAAATAATGATATTTTTTCTTATTTGATATAAATTATGTTTCACCTAATAATTTTAACTACTTTTTGTCTTACTTTTTTAGGTCTTCGGAATTTATATTCTAAACTTTATTAACCGGCCATGTTGGAGGTTTATTGCTTAATACTTCAATAATGCCCTGGGCAGCATGAGTTGCCATCTTAATCATTGACGCATGAGTATGTGCTGCCATATGAGGTGTAACAATCGTATTATTCAGTCTAAAAAGTGAATTGTCTTTAGCTGGAGGCTCTTCTGTAAATACATCAAGGCCAGCTCCAGCTATAAGACCTTTATTAAGTGCTTGAATAAGTTCTTCTTCATTTACGATTGGTCCTCGAGCACAGTTAATTATATATGCTGTTTTTTTCATCATTTTAAACTCTTTCTTTCCGACAATACCCCTTGTTTTATCATTAAGAGGTAGATTTAAGGAAATAAAGTCAGCCTCTTTAAAAACCTTTTCCCAGCTATTAGTAACCTCAATTACAGAATCTACATTATCCTGAGTAATAAAAGGATCATATCCAATAATTTTCATCCCAAAACCTTTTGCAGCTTTTATTGCAACTTTTCTTCCAATCTTACCCAACCCTAAAATACCTAGAGTTTTCCCTTCCAATTCAACACCTATATATTCATTTCTCACTTCAAATTTACCCTCACGTAAGGCAATATCTGCTTTTCTTATATTTTTAGCTAAAGAAATCATTAATCCCAATACATGTTCGGCAACAGAGACGTCACTCGCAGTTGGAGCATTAGTAACATAGACTCCATTTTCAGTAGCAGCTTCAATATCTATATTATCTACTCCAACACCATGACGAGCTATAACTTTGAGTTTCTTTCCACACTTAATAACTTCCCGAGGTATCTCGGCAGTCCTAACTAGAATGGCATCTGCGTCAATAACTTCTTTTTTAATATTTTCAATATTATGGTCTTCGAGCTGTTTAACTTCAAAGCCCTTTTCTTCTAACATTTTAACTCCCTCTTTAGCAATTGGTTGTATTATAAGTATCTTAGTCATTACCAATTCCCCTTTCTTTCCTCTATAATTATAACTAATGTCTATAAATCAATCTGACAAAATACTTTCTATTTTTTAGCACAGTTTGTCATAGTTAACTCAACTTTTTAGACTTTGATGGGTTTTACAATATCGGTTCATAGCCCAATCATCCCCCATAAACTTATAGCGTTTTAATCATTTGAAAAACCAGGTTCTATCTTTACCAAGACTCTGATAGATTTTTTTGCTTCTTAAAAAGTACCGATAAATTTCCTAAAATTAAAATACAGTCTGAAATTGAAATTGATATTTTTAATGTAAATCTTCCTTTTTATACGAAAATACTAGCAATTTCCCTTACCTTACTCCTAAATTTTTCATATTAGTTTTGAATTAAAGTTTTTTGATTGTCTATATCGTTAGTCAAAATTCATATTCTGACTTTACTCTTCTGTAGGTTTGTTAGAATTATTTCGGGTAATTGTATTATCTTTTATACACCTAAAAAGAACCCAACCAACTTAAACCAATAATAAAGTATTATACTGAAACACTTAATTTTACAAAGAAATTTTCCCTTTAATCTCTATTTATTGCATGCTTTTTTGCCCAACTAACTGCTGTATTAATCATAGTATCAAGATTCTCCCATGGAGTAGTGGTATATGCTGCGGCAGAATTAGTAAAAATAAATCCATTTAGTTTTGAACCTTCTCTCATTATTCTTATTGTCTCCCGTTTAACCTCAGTCACTGAACTAGTGGATAATACAGTTTTGGGGTCAAGATTTCCCATAATGGTCAAATTTGTACATATATCTTTAGCTTTTTTAAAATCTATATCGGGACCACAATGAAAAACATTAGACCCTAATCGACAAATAATATCTAAAATGTGTAATGTGCGCCCTTCATTGTGGTATATCTTAATTGCATTGGGAAACTCATCATTTAGTGATTTAATATAAGGAATATAAAACTTTTCAAGATGGTCCCTTGAAATCATACTACTTACGTGATCACATATAATGATTCTTTTCATCTTCCCAGAAATTTTCTCAACTGTTTTTATCCAGTCAATTAAAATCTGAACAATAATGTCTAAAAACTTAAGTGTCTGCTTGGGATAATCATATAGATCTATAAAAAAGTCTGTATATCCTCTAATTAACGCAGCTGTCTCAATTGGTCCTTGTATCATCATTACTCCATCTAGATATCCATACTTTTTCTTATATTCTGGTGGCATATTCTCCTTTAAAAAAGCATATTGTTCAAGAAACATTGGTGCTACACCGCGATTTGACAAGTTGCCTATACTACGATATTTATATTCAGCATCTTTCATATTATCTAAAGCTGGCCTAACATATGGAGCATTATTCTCTTGCCAAAAAATCTTACATCCAAAAAGAGATGATTCTATAATTGACCCAAATTCAGGAAAGATTCCTGGCATAAGCATAACCTCCGGATAACGTTCTTGTAAAGCAATCTGTAAAGCCATTCGCACATGCGGCCTATTATAGTATTCTTTAGCTTTAACTCTATACAAATGGGTTATCCAAGGACAATTATTTAAAAGACTTACTGGAATCATTTCTGGTTTTTTCTGAAATGCAGCAGCTGTATAATCTTCTAATATACTCATATAAATTCCTCCAAATACTATTACTATTGTTTTGGATATTTAATCTATTTCATTATTTATCAATCTCTATTCAAAATTCATGATAGAAACAACAATATCAACTATAGAATAAAAGTAACTAAGCCCATAGGTATATAGATACTCACAGGCATATCCATGGTATTCTGCCCTTCGGGTTAATAAAAGAAATAGCTCCTTCCTTAAGATAGAAGTAGCCATTTCTTTTATTTTTTATTTAATTTAGTTTCATTTTTAGTTTATTAATATATTGGATGGCGAAGTTTTGCCTCATTCATACTAATCGCGAGAGTATAGCTTATAATAAAGCTGCTTATAACCTTCTGTATTAATAGATCTTGGGTTATTAAATGTACCATCCCCAACCCAACATTTGCAAACGCTCTAGCGGCTAAGGTGCTTCCAATCATCATATTGGTTCTTGCTTCCACATTTTCTCCATTTGCGTATGCCTTTCTGATGCTATTCAAAATTAATTTTATAGCATGATAAGCGTTTGCATCACTAATAGGATTTGCACTTTTTGAGATGTATGCTTCTATCGCATGCACAAGAGCATCCATTCCAGTTTCTGCAGTTAATCTTGCTGGAAGAGAAAGGGTTAATAAGGGATCGGTAATTGCTACTACAGGTGCTATCGACCAACCAACTACTAACCTTTTTATATTATTTTTTGTGTCAGTTATCATTGCTGCAGGAGTTACTTCGCTTCCAGTACCAGAAGTAGTAGCAACAGCAATTACTGGTTTACCCTGATTTTCAAAAGGGTCCGGGGTTTAAAACCCCACTTGAGGCCGCTTGCTCCTTTGTTGCACTTGCTTATTGAATCCAGCTATTCAAAAACATAATATTAATTAACTAAGATAAGCAAAATTATCGTCAATGGTAACTTTTAACTCTTTTTTGGGACCAGCTATAATCCATAAATAATATAACTCTGTTCCAGGAGTTGCTACGGTGGGATGATAACCTTCAGGTAAAAAAACTAGATCATTGTTTTTAACCTTATAAATTACATCCATATCTTTTTTATTATAAAATAATTGCAAGCCAAAACCTTTATTATTTGGGTTTACTTTAAAAAAATATGCTTCCTTTAAAATAGATTCATTTTCATTAATAACATCATGCTTATGTGGAGGAAAACCGGACCATTTACCGGGTTGATTAATTGTTTCACCGATAATTAATTTGATACCTTCTGAATCAGGACTTTGTATAATTCTAACTTCTCTTTCCCACTCCCTCTCACCAACAATTTTACTTTCAATATCCTCCTTGTTTATACAATAAACTTTCTTTTTTATTTCACAAGGTGTTGTAGCTAAAATAGCTTCAAAATAATTATTAGTATTAATTTCAAATGTAGTTTTAATTGGAATATAGACAGCTTCAGCTTTGTCTGTAAAAACATCTTTTCTTTCAAGAGAATACTTTAATTCGTCTATTTTAATTTCACCTTTTCCTGATAAAATTATCAATAATCCCTCTTCTTCAAAGGTTTGATCCTTAATAACTTCGTTATTTAAGTTGTAACGTTTCAATGCTAAATAACCATTACTATCCTCTTTATATCCGAGAATTTTTTGAATCTTAGCATTTATTTCTACTTTATCAAAATATTTTTTATACATTATTTTTTCACCTCAATTAAGTTATTGACAAAATAAAATACAATCATTCAACCAACCTATTTTTACTAAAAATTAAAAATAAAATATTTGGATAATTTCTTCATAGTTTCTTTGGTTAAAACGCCTTTTATAAATCTTTTTCTAGCCAAAATTATTTTAATTTTATATTAATCCTAATCTTATTAATGTATCTTTAGTGGGAACCCCTTGGTTCCAGCCACGCAATTTATAGTATTCAACCAACTCGTTTGCAAACTCATCAGCTGATATACTTTCACCTTTGCTGCCACCCTCAAGAAGAACTTCTGAAAAACGCTTAGGTAATCTATCTTCTTTGAGTGGCTCCATTCCTTCTCGAAGATTAAATATTCGACACAGATTAAAAACCCTCTCTCCAATTTCCATATAATCATCAAGACTTATATTCCAACCAGTGATATAATTAAGACTGCTTATTACTCGCTCTGGAGTTAAAGGCCGTGGAGGAGTCATAAAAAACTTACATGTAACCAAGCAATCAGCCATGGTTCCCCAGTAATCTTGCGTTAATTTAACCAACTTAGCTTTACCTTTTAACGTTCTCCTGTCTATGGGTTCGGTAAAACCTAATGCAGGTAAAACATTTTCTCCTTGAAATGCTTCGTCATGCATACTCTCCATATGATCTGCACCTTTATGGGAAGTAGCATATGATAACCCCTGTCCTTTTTTACCACGTGGGTCATGCATAGCCACTTCCATCCCTTTTACATGTATTGCAAAATTCTCTGCGTCATGACCAACTTTTTCAGCAGCCCGTTTTACACCTTCAGCTAAAAGTTTGCCAATCCCCTTTTTCCGTGCTATGGATTCTAGAACTCTAGTTATACCTTGTTCATCTCCCCAGGAAACCTTAAATCCTAAATCTTTGTATGTTAAAATTTCACGATCTAAACATTCTAATAGAAAAGCAACTGATACACCCGCTGAAATGGCGTCCAAACCTAGATGATTACATAACATATTCAGCCGGGCTATAGCATAGGGATCCCCAATTAAAAGGAGTGAACCAAGAGCAGCAACTGCCTCATATTGTGGTCCGCCATAAGCAGAACTTTCTTTCTCTTCCGGGTATAACCGGACTACATTCCGACAGGCTATCGGGCAAGCAAAGCATGTCTTTTGGGCAACCTGAATCTTCTCTTCCATTGCTTCGCCATCAATATTATCAACTAATGCAAAAGTAGACATCTGGAAGTTTTTTGTCGGTATAACTCCATTTATGTTCAATCCGGCTGTGCTATTCCAAGTTCCAAACCTGCTTAATGTAGCACAGCTACCATCATTTATTAAATCGTGGACAAGTTTATTCCTCAATTCCTCTAGTTTATCAGCATTATAAATTTTTATTTTCTTATTTCCATAGACAACGATCCCCTTAAGATTTTTTGATCCCATTACCGCTCCAATTCCAGAACGGCCGGCAACATACCTTAAATCAGAAATAACACATGCATAACGTACCAAATTTTCTCCAGCTTCTCCAATTAATAAGGTACTAGATAATGTATTAATTCCTTTCAGATATCTATCAGCATCTAATATACTTTTACCCCAAATCTCCTTTGCATCTTTAATTTCTACTTTGTCATTTTCAATATTGATATAGACTGGATTATCTGATTTACCTTCAATAACTAAGCAATCGTATCCAGCCATCTTAAACTTTCTACCCCAATAACCGCCAAAATCTGTATCGCCTAGATATCCTGTCAGAGGGGATTTTGAAACTATACAGGTACGAGCACTACCAGGTAGGCTTGTTCCTTCAAAAGGACCAACTGCAAAAATTATCTTATTTTCTGGTGCAAAACAATTAGTTCCTGCAGGAAGCTCAGAATATAAAATTTTTGCACCAAATCCTTGTCCTCCAACATAATTACGTGCAAAATCCATAGTAATCGGCTCCTCAATTATTTTCTTTTCAGTAAGATTAACCCGTAAAATTTTACCTGAATAACCATACATTTTTTTTCTCCTTCCTTCCTAACATTCTGTCTTTCAAAATAATAAGATAAACATTTCTTTCATTGCAAAACAAAATGCTCTTTTTTATTAATTTCCTATATAGACTTAGATCCTGTTATTGCTTTTACTGTACTCTGATCGATTTTTTTAGTAGCTAATATATTTCAAATATTTTTAACTTTATCTACCCCCCGCTGATAACTGGGAAAATTGTAATCCGACCATTTTTTTCGATTCTATCAGAAAGGCTTTTTATATTTTTATTAACCCCTTCCTCCGAACTTTCTTGCACAAAAGAGTAAAACGGGGAAAGTTTTCCCTTATATAAAAGTTCATCTTTTGCTCCTGAAAGTTTCTTTTCTAGCTCTTCCATAATCTCTTTCAGGGTTGAACCATTGCACTCAAGTTCTTCTTTACCTGCTCTTAAAATATTAACAGAAAGAAACTTTACCCATGGCATATCGAACATCACCTTCCTCATATCGAGAATTAAAAACTCGATAAATTTAGGTAAAAGTTAGTAGGTTATTTTTACATCTAAAAATCTCTTATACGGCTATATGCCATACTACCTATTCTATAATTTTGAAATTCCGGCTAATCGTTTTTTGTTATCGATTTTCTCTATATTACTACATCATAATCATATAATCATTTATTTTGTGATGATTTAAGGAATTTTTTTTGAATTTTTGCAACATATGTGTAGAGAGGGTCGACAAACTGAGTACACCTCGCTTGTAAAACTTGACCCAACAAAAGAAATGCGTCTGTATCTGTAAAACCATAGCTCTCAACCATCCATTTAATCAGCTCTTGAACTGCTATACGAAATGCATCTTCTGCAGGTCGGGCACAGCCTATACTTATTATGTAGTCAGGCGTTTCTATTCTTGGCCAAGTCATTTCTTTAGGCTTTGATGCTAATTCAATCTTCAATTTAAGTATGGCTCTAGTTTCGATACCTCCTGCACAACAGATCTCGCCATCTCCCATAATGGCGTGAACATCACCAACATGAAGTAGCCCACCCTCTACAAAAACTGGTAAAAAAATAGTGTTTCCAGTAGTCACCTCTTGGATGTCCATATTTCCTCCAAATGGACCATTCTCGGTATTTTGAGGAACACCAATAGCTGGAGCGGTACCAATAAGGCCAATCATTGGCTGTATGGCGATTTTGAGTTCATCACTCCAGAGAATATAGCCATTTTCTATCTTTACTGTCTTTGTAATAATTTTTCCCCATTCCTTTTTTCTTATCCAATCAGGAAATGGGGTCATTCCAGGGGCAAATCCAGTATACCCCAAGTCTAAAAGCTTTATATCTAAGATCTTAACTGCGAGCATATGTCCTGATTTGGCTCCCTCAATATAGATACAGCCACTTGACGGATTCACCCATGAGACTTTTTCTGGAGACCATACATCGTATTCACATTGAAGCCAATCACCAGTATTTAATTCGGTCTCAACCTGGAAAATTTCACCTGGATCAACATTAAGCGTCACTGGATTAAAGCGACTCATTTCATTATAAAGTATGTTACGTTTTGCTATTTTCATTTTTTATTCCCCTTTACTAAAAGTCTTAACCGCATGCAAATGCAAGCAACTCGTCTTTGGTAGTTTTTTCGGGCAAAAATTCTCCTTTTATTTTACCATTAGAAAGAACAAGGATACGATCAGATAGAGCCAGAATCTCAGGTAGCTCTGACGATATAAAAATAATACACATCCCTTGAGCAGCAAGTTTAACCATTAACTCATAAATTTGTTTTTTTGCACCAACATCTATGCCTCTGGTAGGTTCGTTCATAATAAGGAGTCTAGGGCGAATCGCTAAATTCCTACTCAAAACAACTTTTTGCTGGTTTCCTCCGCTTAGATTAATAATTTTCTGGGTGATACTCGCATACTGTATAGCCAATTTTGATGTATAAGTTTTCGTTAGTTCATATAGTTCTTTAAAGGATATTACCCCAAATCGCGAGATCTTATCTATCACGCTCAGTACTACATTGTTACCAACTGATTGGGATAGAATTAAACCTTCTTGTTTTCGGTCAGAAGGGACATAAGCAATTCCTTTTCTAATCGCATTTATAGGTGAATCAATAGTTACTGATTTATTGTCTAAAAATATTTCACCTTGATTAGGATGTTTAACTCCAAAAATAGTTTCCGCAATATCATTTTTGCCAGATCCTTCTAAGCCAAATAATCCGACTATCTCACCTTTTCTCACAAAAAAACTTATATCCTGAAACTCTCTTTCTCTGGACAAATTCCGAATCTCAAATATGATATCATGACTAACAGGGAGAGTTGATTCCTTTGTAGGAAACATATCTTCAAATCTTCGTCCAATCATCAAGCTAACCACTTGTTTTATTTCTACTTTTTTAGATGCAATTAAAGTATCTACATAATGGCCGTCACGTAAAACAGTTATACGATCTGCAAGCTTAATTACCTCTTCTATTTTGTGTGATACATAAATGATCGTTACGCCTCTTTTCTTCATGTCAAAAATAATTTCAAACAGTTTTTTAGATTCGCGATCTGTAAGAGCAGAATTTGGTTCATCCATTATAACAACATTCGCTTTATGTAAAATAATCTTTGCAATTTCAATGAGCTGTTGGTTAGCAATCGACAAGTACTTAACTAGTGCTTTTAGATCTAGACTAATACCTAATTCCTTCAATAAATCTGAGCTTTTCTCGTACATGTTTGCCTTGTCAATAAAAATACCGTTCTTCAACGGCTCATGTCCTACAAAAATATTCTGGGCTATGTCCCTATTCGGAAATAGGTTAAGTTCTTGATATACTGTAGCAACTCCAAGTTCCCCTATTTTCTTAGGAGTTACATTACTTATTTCTGAGCCTTTAAAATATATACGCCCACTATCTTGTTTTATAATACCTGATAAAATGTTTATTAATGTGGACTTACCGGCCCCATTTTCTCCAATAATGGCATGAATTTCGCCAGGCATAATTTTAAAAGTTATATTATTAAGAGCCTGGGTCCCACCAAATCTTTTTGAAATATTTTCAATAAAAATAAGCTCCTGTGTAGACATTTTGAATCATCTTCCTCTTCTGGTTCCCAAATATTCAATTAGCTATATTCCTTCCTCAGTTTTTTTAGCTTCAAGATTCTTCATCCGTCTTGACTCAACTTCCTTTGCGCGAGCATCAGGCTTTCCAGTTTGAATCATGAATGCAAGTTCGCTCATACCTCCGCTCTCCGACCATACGGTATGACTTATTCCCGCAGGAATAATCACTAAATCTCCAGGAAAAAGATCTACTTCCTCACTACCAATCGTTGCTTTTCCTATGCCTTCAAGTATAAACCAATATTCTTCTTGATCATGTTTATGTGGAAGATCTTTCTTTGGTCCTACACGTCCATTCACAACATAATTCAATGTACTTCCTTCTGGCAACGGATATCTAATTGAATCTGTTACCTTAAATCCTTTCTCTGCTTCCTCTCGTCTTATTATATGCAATTTTTTTACCATTATCCTCGTTCTCCTCTCACTTTATAATTAATTTAATAAATTGCTTGCAGTCGTAGGCTATCTTTTAATAAATAATTACTCTCCTTTTAACTCTGAAAGAAGGACGACCTCAAGGCATAGTTTGCCGAGGGGCCGTCCTACATTTGAATTTACTTCTTATTTTTTAGCCTCACGTGCGATCACTGCATCCACATTCTTAATGGTTACAATCTCAGATCCTGAATCTACATTAGCTGGTAGAGATTTCCCTAATGCGACATATTCATAGAGAACCCTCACTGACTCAAAACCTTGCATATAGGGATCCTGTCCAATCGTCGCAGCAATGGCTCCTTCCTTAATCAATTCGAGTGTCTGAGTTAATAGATCCCAACCTACCACAACAACCTTAGGTACAAGTCCTTTTTCTTTCACAACCTGTCCTGCCATTGCAGTTCCCATACCTACTGTTGAAGCATGGGCAGCTAGATCAGGAATTCCAGTCATTGCATCTTCAACAACCCTTTTTGCAGCTGCAGATCCACGTGTCGTAACATCAAATACATTCACAAATTGGATAGCTGGGTAATCCTTTGTAGCATTTTTATAGCCCTGCATCCTTGCCTCTAACGTCACTTGTCCTGGCACATCTATATAAAAAACGACTTTACCCGCGGGTTCGCGTTTCGGAAGTTTCCAATATTCAGCCCAGTCTCCTTCACCAGAGAGTGCTTTAATGAGTTCCTTACCGATTGTTTCTCCAGCCGTGACATGATCTTGTCCTACATAGGTAAGTGGGCCCAAAGGATTATTCACTGCGATAACTGGAATTCCTGCAGCTTGTATCTTTTCGATCGTACTTGCCATAGACTCATAGTTAGGGGCTTGGATAACTATTCCATCAACCTTACGTGTGATAACATTTTCTAGTAAGCTAATTAATGCATTAACATCCGGGGTAGGTGGTCCAATCCATTCTACATTTACTCCAAACTTTTCCCCAGCATCCATAGCACCGGTTCGACCGGGTACCCAAAATGGAATCATACCAGCGTTAAGAGCTACCACAAATGTGAGCTTCTTTTCCTGCGCTTCAGCCGCTACACTCATTAATATTGAAAGACCAAACAAAATAACCACACTACATACTAAGATAAGTATCTTCTTGTTTTTCATTCTCATGATTTTTTTAACCTCCAAAAATTTTTTGAAATATCATTTTCAATTCTGTAACTGTTCTAATAATTTTCCATGGCATCACCTCCTAATTTAATATAGAATTTTTTAGTATCTTTTTTACTATTTTTCCATGCTTTTTATATAACAGAAAATTTTTCTTCACTTTCCTTTAACTTTTAGATAATCTTTTTCAGCATATAAAGATATTATAATTTTTAAATCCATTTATCTACTACAATATATCTTCTTTTTTACTTGTGTATACATTATCGACGTTTTTTAAAAATCAATCCAATAGTTACTGCTACAATGACTACCAAACCAATAATGGTTTGCGTCATAAAAGGTGATACCCCAAGCAATACAAGTCCATTATAAAGTACTCCCATTATACAAGCGCCAAGAAAGGTGCCCAGAATTGTTCCTGAGCCTCCACTAAGATCTGTGCCTCCAATTACGGCAGCCGAAATGGCATCCAACTCATATCCTATGCCAATCATTGGCTCGATTGCACTTATATAAGTTACACTGAGAACTGCAGCAATAGCACACAAAAATCCTGATAAGACAAATACAATGAGCTTAGTATTTTTAACATTTATTCCTGATATAAACGCTGCCCTTTCATTACCTCCAACCGCATACACTTTATAACCGAATGACATCCTCGACAGAAGGAAATGCAAAATTATTAGCACTATCACCATACAGATTGCCTGTATAGGCACTATTCCTATTTTTCCGTTACCAATCGAAAAAAGTAATTTATATTTTTTAGAGATATCATATAGTCCTATCGGCCATCCATTCGTAATTGTAAGTGCCATGCCCCTTAAAAAACTCATCATCCCTAGAGTTGCCACAAAAGGAGGCATTTTTATTCTACTAATGAGAATTCCACTGATAGCTCCCATGGTTGCCCCTGCAGCCAAACCAACAACTACTGCCAACCAAGGATTTATACCTTTCTGCATCAGCAGAGCCATCAAACACCCTGTGAAAGCCATCATTGAACCCACAGAAAGATCAATGCCCCCAACGATTATAGTAAAAGTCATACCAGAAGCAATAATCCCAATTACCGATATTTGACGAATAATGTTCAGCAGATTATTGACTGTTAAAAAATATGGCGAGAGTACCGTCAACAGCATACACATTACAAGTAAAGAGAAAAATACACTACTTTCACCCGTTGAAAATATTCTTTTTACATTTGATGCTGATAACTTTAGTCGCATAATAATTTTCTCTCTTACTCCTAATCTTAATGTATTTTAGGTCTTGATTAATTATGCAAGAAATGGTTTTTCCACAAACTTTTATTTAATATTCTTTAACTATTACTATTATGACAATTTCCTTTACTACTTTAATATGCCTTCTTGATCAATAGACTTCCCAAGCAATTCTTTCGCTCTCTTTGCAATATGTTCTGCGGTTAGACCGAATACCTTAGTCAACTCCCAGGGAGACCCCGATTCACCAAATCGATCTTCTACTCCGATCATATCCATAAGTAAAGGGGTAGAATATTTTTTATTCTGAGCTATTATTCCAGCTATGATGTTTCCAAAGCCGCCTACCTGATGTTCTTCGATGCTAATTATCAGATTAGTATCTTCGGCTGCTTTTAGGATAGCTTTCTTATCGATTGGTTTTAGAGTATGAATATTTAGGATTCTGCTTTCTAAATTATATTCTTCTTTTAAGATATAGGCTGCTCGCATAGCCTCAGCGACCATCGGTCCACAGGCAATCAGGGTGAGTTCTTCTCCTTCTGAGGTATAATCAGGAGAGAGTTTAGTCTGGAAGGCCTCCATAAAGTTTTTCTTTTTGGTTCGGTATCTTATTACATTAGCCAGACCAAATTGATAGGGAGTATCGGAAGTAGTGACTATAGGAGTAGCCTCCCGGGCATA
>Ga0315284_10003495_pt1 | contig 22360 bp, 25 predicted proteins | sample YL17G09_16_MG_FD_203696 | JGI IMG/M metagenome (GOLD analysis project Ga0315284, IMG submission 203696) | Sediment microbial communities from Yellowstone Lake, YNP, Wyoming, USA - YL17G09_16 | ecosystem: Environmental > Aquatic > Freshwater > Lake > Sediment | place: USA: Wyoming | collected... | reverse complement strand
GGCATTTCGCGCAGTTCACGCGCGGGGTCGTGAAGAGCAAGACCGTCACAGACCGGGACTACTACCTAGTCATCACCCAACCTATGTCTGAAGACGTCAGGCGGTCGCTCTGCGACCTTGAGGCTAAGACCAAGAACCTGATGGCGAGCCTCCGTGATGCTGGAATCGACTGCGAGCGGCTTACGACCGAGCGGCTCATCGGCTTCCTGGCGAACTTCTATAATCCGCGCCTTAGGCTGCCCACCGGCGACTGGACGCCCATTACGTTCCATGATAACATGGTGGCGCATGAGGAGGCGCAGGGATACGTCAGACGATTCAAGGATGCGTTGGACCCCTCATCGCCGCTTGGCCTGCCGAGAAGCATTCTCTTTGAGCGTGGGGGGCTGGATTACGTTCGCAACGCCGTAGACCGGGAGGCTTTCATCATCGAGCAGTTGATGCCGTCTTCAGTGGACTTCCATAAGACCTACGCCGAAGTCGAGAAGTTACATAGAGTCCTGTTCACGGTCCGCTTTCCTGCTGTCGTCCACCCTGGGTGGCTTACGAAACTCATCCGCCAGCCCATAGACTTCGACATAGTCTTCCACATCCACCCGCTGAGCCAGAAGACGAGCATAGACTACCTGCAGCATGAGATAACCAAACTCGAGACTGACGTGACCGCGAAGGAGCGGGAGGGACTGCTCGTCGCAGAGCGCGACCGCGTGAACCTGCAGAAGGTGAAGGAGCTCCTGAACCGCGTCTCACGCGACGAGGAAAAGTGCTTCGACGTCGCATTGTACGTGAACGTGAAGGCCTACAGCCTGAAGGACCTCGACCTTGCTGTGATGCGCATCAGGGACGTGCTTGAGGGCATGAACGCGCAGGTGCGGGTCGCCAACTGGGAGATGGAGGATGCGCTCATAAGCTGCTACCCGCTCGCCCACGACAAACTCGGGGAGCGCCGCGACCGAATGTTCCCATCAAGCGCGGTGCGCGACTCATACCCGTTCATACTAAGCTCCCTTGGGGAGGCCGGCGACTCCTCCATCATCGTCGGGTACAATCAGCTCAACGGAATCCCGGTGCTCCTTGATGTTTTCACCCAGCCTAACCCGCATGTGCTCGTCCTCGGCAGCTCTGGGAGCGGGAAATCTTTCATGGTGAAGAAGATACTCCTTGCTGAGGCGATGCAGGATGTGGACTTGTTCATCATCGACCCGCAGGGCGAATACGGGAAGATAGTGGAGAGCATGGGCGGTGAGGTCATACGCCTTGCGCCGGGTTCCTCCTCCACGATAAACCTGTTTGACCTCTCAAACGACACCTATGACGGGCGGAAGGGGAGCATTAAGGCGTTCTTCAACATCGTCCGCGGCACCATGGACTGTAAACTCTCCGGTGAGTCGGTGGGCATAATAGACAGGATGGTGGACAACGCCTTCAGGAAGGTGGGGATATACCCTGACGACCCCACGACCTGGAATAAGACGCCCCCGACATTCCATGACATCTACGAGGCCCTGAACCAGTATACCTCGGAATCAAACAATAGGGTGGAGTCCTGGAAGCGGGCGACCGCAGAGGCGCTCCTCACCTACATAACACCATTTGTCTCAGGCGACATGCGCTACCTCAGCCGCCAGAGCAGCCTGAACCTCAGGGGGAAGAACATCGTCTGCTTCGACACATCATCGTCGAGCGCGTTCAAGCCCATCGAGCGCTCGCTCGTCCTCTTCATCGTATTCGACTACATCCACTCCTGGTGCGAGAGAGCAGGCAGGCAGCGGCGGAAGATGATACTCCTCGATGAGGCCTGGAGCGTCTTTGAGAACAACCAGGACTACCTGGGGCCTATAGTGAGGACCGGGCGGAAGGACAATGTGAGCGTCGTCATAATCGACCAGAACGTGGAGGACCTGCTCGCCCCAGACGCAGCGGGGATGCCGCGCGGCCACGTGCTACTGAACAATACGTCCACCAAGTTCCTCCTGAGGCAGGAGTCGGCGTGCCTGAAGCTGGTTTCTGAGAAGTTCGCGCTCACAGATAGTCAGAGGCTGTTCCTGCAGAATGCGGGGACCGGTGACGTGCTCATGCTCACCCCGAACCTCAAAATCCCGCTTTACGTCCTCTCAAGCGAGCATGAGAAGCGGATGCTGTCAACGAGCCCAGGCGACATTAGGGAGACCGAGGACTCGGGACTGAAGACATTCGCTGGTATGAGATTCGACCAACATAGGGACCCGGTGTTGCCTGCCGGTATCCTCACAAACGGGGATGCCCCACGCCTAACCTCAGAAGGTTACGTTGAAGTCGCAGACACCGGCCTGAGTAGCACAGAACGGACCATATACTACGTCCGCAAGACGAGCGGGGAAGACATAATCCACTTCCTCAGGAAGAACCTGATATTCAAGTTCCTAGAGGGCGCGCGGCTGAGCCTCCACTTGACTGATGAGCAGATGCCTGTGCGGATGCACGAGCGGTTCATGCCTGACGTGACGTTCACGACAGCGGGCGGTATGCGGGTGGCGGTGGAACTTGTGAGCGAAGGGGATACGCAGGAAGATTGCACTTTCCTCCTGCGGAAAATTAAGGGCTTCCGCCTCCGGGATTACTCCACAATAATCCTCCTCGCATTGGATGACAGCGTAAAATCCGCACTTGAATCAGCAGGTTGCGCAAACGTCATCTACGCCCACGAAGTCAAACAGCGTCTGCGGGAAATCATATCAAAGGAGGCCTCGCAGGGCGCAGGATAATGATTAAAGATGGACTGGGCGAGCGGATTACTTGGTGGAATGGCTGGCTCCTGGAGCCTCCTCGGTGAGCAGGAGCGGGCGCTCGTCCTATCAATGGCCTGCCTCACAGCCGCAGCTGTCACCGTAAACCTAGCGAGCAAAATTAGGGTCTTTTCCCAATCAACCGAGATAGAGGATGATCCATACCAGATAGTGCTCACCGAACCTGTTGGCGTCGGTGGGGACCAAGAGCAGGAGATGACTCAAGTCAAGGAGAGCCTAACTCATCCATACGCTACACCCTCCAATCCTAGCTGGTTAGATGAACGTAGGAAAGACCGCCTATACAAGATGATACAGGACGGCCGAACCTGCGCGAGATGCAGCCGGATGCCGGAAGCTGAAACTAAGGGCATACCACCGGAACCCCCGAAGGTTACTGATGTCACACCAACCAAAGAGGGGCCTAAACGCAGCCTAAAATTATTCACCCAATCTATTCCCCGCGCGCCAAAGAAAACAAGCACTGAACCGATTCGCGGTGAGGATTACGCAAGTGTCGTCCATCACGACGCCGGCGTTTTTACCACCTCAAATGCATCACCCAAGATACTGCAAGTGCCTCCTGCCCCAGACCCGGCACCATTAGTCAAGATATCGCCTCCGCCACATCCATTCGCACCTCCCAGTAACTGCATAATTACTGAACTCGTACCCGCGCCTGCGGCACCCAAATCATATTCTGTCGAGCGGATGCTCCTGCCTGTTTACACTGCAGTCGCAGAATATGACTTCCTCAAGTCGATGACTGTCGAGGAGGCTCGCAGACTCAGGATGCGGTTCGGGTTCGTCTGCGTCCCACAGGACACATGGCTGAAGGCCGAAAAGTTGCCTGATTTCCCACGGTGGGCCAACGTGCTCGTGAAAGTGAAGGTGGTAGACGATGAATCCCCCTACCTGAGCGTCGCCTACGCGAAAAAGACGAGGGCCCTAGTGCTCACGGACTCCGTGAACATCAGAAGAGTCTGCGAGCGGCAGAACATCCCCTGCGTCTCAAGAGACGAGTGGCGCAGGCAAGAGGCGACAGCATGAGCGACACAACCCAAGACAAGATAACCGCAGTGCGCTCTCAACTTAGCGCCCGCATCATAGGCGCAGACGACACGATAGAACACGCCCTAATAGCCATCCTCTCAGGAGGGCACCTACTGCTTGAAGGCCCACCCGGTCTCGGCAAGACCCAGATGGGCCGTGCCCTCGCTGAGGTGATGGACATGGGATTCAAGCGGATACAATGCACCCCAGACCTCAGCCCATCCGACATAATCGGCGGCCTACACGCAGACGAACAGTTGGGTGGGAGAATCTTCTCTGCAGGCCCCCTGTTCACCAACATCCTCCTCATCGACGAGATAAACCGCGCGCAGCCGAAGACGCAGTCCGCGTTCCTTGAGGCGATGGCGGAGGGGGCGGTGACTGTGGGCGGTGCGACCCACAGGCTCCCTGAGCCGTTCCTGGTGATAGCGACGCAGAACCCGATAGACCATGAGGGCACTCACCCGCTCCCTGAGGCGCAGGAGGACAGGTTCCTCATAAAATCCTATATGACGTACCTGAGCCACCAGGATGAGCGGCAGGTCATAAAGTCAAACAGCAGGGGTGGGCAGCTCAAGAGGATACTCACCCCAAATGAGGTCATGGCCATACGACAGCACATCCGGGATGACGTCCTGATAGGCGATGACATAATAGACTACATAATCGCCCTCGCAGCGGAATCCAGGTCACGCCGTGAAGTACTCGCCGGAGCCAGCACCCGCGCTACAGTCCTCTACACGCAAGCCGCTAAGGCGAAAGCCTACCTCACAGGCCGAAGCCGCGTCAGCCCAGAAGACATAGTCGAACTCGCCCACCCCATACTCCGCCACCGCATCGTCATGAACCAGGACAGCCGCAACTTCGGATACACCGCAGACGACCTAATAGACGACATACTGAGGAAGGTAAAGAGGCCGAAAGATGCCATTTAACTTTTGTTTTAACTAATAGAATATTGGCTATGAATACCAGTGTGTTGCGGGCACAGATATCTAAGTCTGTCGCTGAAAGCTCTGACAATCGTTTCCCTAGGTTGCCGGATGAGCGGATCTTTGAGGAGCCGCTCCTGGGTTTCGCGGACGTGAATGACCATTTGTTCACGGAGTACAAGAGAATAATCGGTGAATTCCATCTGACTCCCCTTGAGTGGATGAGCCTAGGATTCCCGGGCGACAGAATAAGTGGGGGCACAGTCATATGCTGGGTCCTGCCCATCACAGAGGAGACCAAGAAAAGCAACCGCATACAGACGCAATTCCCGTCTGAACGGTGGGTGATGACCAAATACTGTGGTGAGAGATTCAACAACACCCTCAGAGCCCATGTCATGGAGCTGCTCAGACAGGAAGGCCACAACGCTCTCGCCCCGGCCTTATCCTCAGGTTTCAACCTGTTAAACGATGATAAGGTGGGGCGGACTTCCAACTGGTCGGAACGCCACGCTGCTTACGCCGCAGGCCTGGGGACGTTCAGCCTCAACGACGGCTTTATCACAGAGAAAGGCATCGCACACAGGGTAGGGAGTGTCATCACAGACATGATAATTCCCCCCACCAAACGAAAATATGAAACCCATCTTGTTAACTGCCTGCACTACCGGAGCAATTCATGCGTTGCGTGTGTGGAGAGATGCCCGGTCCATGCCATAACCCCCGCGGGCCACGATAAACTCAAGTGCAGGGAATACGTCAACGGAGCATCCAGAGACTACTCAGAAAAAACATATGGGATTAAAGAGAGCGCTTGCGGTCTGTGCCAGACGAAGGTTCCGTGTGAATCAAAGAGGCCGTGACACAAAATTCACTACTATGTGAGTTCGACGTTCATCTCTTTGAGTCCGGTTTTTATTTCGTCGAGGATTTTCTCCGACTCTGTTTTCATCACTTTCGTCTTATCCTGTAGGTCTTTGCGTTTATGCGTGTGGTTTACTATGGACGCCTTGAGTGCCGTGATGTCCTTATTCAGTCTCTCAATCTCCTCTCCGACTTTTATGGACTCAAGTTCCCTATGCAGTTTTGTTAACTTCCCTTTTAGATTATGATGTTTAGTTCTCATCTCATCGTTTAGCGTCTCCCTCGCATGCTCTATCTTCTTGAGGGTCTTGTCCGGGTCCTTAACGGTGATTCCGCCTGATTTTATGGAGTCTGACAGGCCCGCCAGAACCTTCTCGATTTCCACCTGATCCGCCGCAAGGAACGCCCTTGTGGCATCCTCGATGAGCGCCTTCACGAGATTCATCTGCTTGCTGTCAAGCTGCGTCTTCTCGTATTTCCTCAAAGCCTGCGTGAGGGGGCTTAGGTGGTAGTGTATGGGCGTTTCAGTGGATTTTACCTCTCCTGCTATTTCCTCAATCTCGGATTTTATTTTCCTTGCTCTTTCTGCTTCATGGCTCACCTCTAGTCTGCCAATCTCATGCTCCGCAGACTTCATCCCACCCTCATCATCTGATATCATCTTCGTTAGCGTCTTGGTTTCCCCCTCTAGGTTCCTAAGTTGCGCGGTTGTCTCCTGGTGTTTTTTGTGTTTTTCCTTGAGCCAGGTGAGTGCTGGGAGTTCGCGGGCTGACTGTATGATGGAGTCGAGTTCCTCCTTCTCATCGAGCAGCCTCTTGCATCCTGTCTGGATGAGCGTCATATCATCGCGGTATGCGAACGTGAGGAATTTCCCGTCGCCGAAGTTCACCTTCCCTACGGTGTCGAGGGCGTCGGGCAGTCTCCTCCTGTATGCGGCGATGTCATCATACGTCCTTCCGGAGTATTCGAGGCGCTCCAGTGCGTTGAGCATCGACTTCACGTACCCGGGTTTCGCCGAGCGCACTATCTTATCGTACCTCGAGTCTATCTTCTTGAGCTCGCGCTCGCCAAGAGCCTTCACATCAGCGCGTATCTGCGGAATCAGGTCATTAATGGACTCAAGCGCCCCCTCGCAGTCGGAGATTATATCGGATGTCTCAGCGTCAATCCTCCCCTGAAGCCACCCATCAAGCCCGGCCAGACTCACCTGCTCAGCGGTCTTCTTGCCGCCGAACAAGTCATCGAGGAAGCCCATGGCAGATGATTAAGTTGCCCAGAATAAAAGCTATCCACCGTGAAAAACGTGCGTTTTTATAGGTGAAGTGAGTATATTTAAGAGCAGTTTTTCTTTAAACTGCCATGCTTTTCTAGTGGTTAAGACCACTATGTGGCTTTTTTCCACTCCTTTAAAGAAGGCCTATGGCATCTAGGAATAAGCCCGTTGCGGGCTCCAGGCAGTTCCGTCCGCTTAAGCGGGCGAAGTCGGAGAAGCCGAGAATGAACTCTTGGCCTATTGGAGACTCTAAGGTTCTTGGTTTCACAGGTTATAAGGCTGGTATGACCCATTGTATCGCGCTTGATGAGGACAAGAATAGTCCGACATCCGGCAGCGAGATTTTCGTTCCTGTGACTGTCATTGAGGTGCCCCCGATGAAGGTCGTGGGCGTCCGCGTGTACCGTAAGGGTTACGGGGGCCTTGAGTCTTTCACCGATATCTGGTGCGACGAGCCCGGCAAGGAAGTTGCTCGGCGTACAAACTTTCCTGCTAAAATAGATTCCTCAGCGCGAATCGCCAAAGTCGAGAAGGACTTCGCGCAAGTCAGCGACATACGATTAATAACCTACACTCAACCGTACCTTACTCACGCGCCGAAGAAGACTCCTGATATCATGGAGTTGGGGCTGAAGGGTGACGTGAAGGAGAAGTTCGAGTTCGCAAAGAGCGTCCTTGGGAAGGAAGTGAAGGTCGGCGACGTCTTCAAGGAGAAGGGGTTCATCGACGTCACCTCCGTAACCAAAGGCAAGGGTTACGGCGGGGTCATAAAGAGGTATGGTGTCAGAAAGCAGCCAGCCAAATCCAACGGGAAACGCAGGCACCCTGGTACTGGCGGTTCCTGGCATCCGGCGCACAAACTGTGGGTCGAGCCACTCCCTGGACAGATTGGATACCACACGAGGACTGAATACAACAAACTCATTATCAAAATCGGAAGCAACGGCGCGGAAGTCACTCCAGCCGGAGGTTTCCTACACTACGGCCCGGTGAAGGGCGAATACGTATTATTATACGGTAGCGTCCCGGGGCCGGCGAAGCGTGTCGTCAGGCTCGCGTTCCCGAGGAGGGAGCATAAGGCGGTTAACCTGAGCGTGAAGCACATTGATGTTTCATCGAAGCAGGGGGTATAAGATGGTTAAAGTTTACGCACTCGACGGTAAGGTGAAGGGCAGCGTGGATGTGCCGAAGGTGTTCAGTACGTCATATAGGGTTGACCTCATCCAGAAGAGCGTCCTGTCTGACATCGCAGAGCGCCGCCAAGCCCACAGGACCAACCCAGGTGCTGGACTACAGACGAGCGGTGCCTACTTCGGTTCAAGGCGCAACAAATTCCGCCAGACTATCAACAAAGGCATGAGCAGGCTCCCAAGGCTCAAAACCGGCGGGGGAGGTTTAGGTCGCGTAATCAGGCTCCCGCAGACCCGCGGCGGTTTGAGGGCTCATGCCGCAAAGAGGATGGACTGGAGCCGCAAGATAAACAGGAAGGAATATGCGCTCGCGCTCAACTCAGCCATAGCGGCGAGCGCAGACAAGAAGCTGCTTGAGGCTCGCGGCCACAAGGTTACCCAAGAGTTGCCTATTGTCCTTGAGGACAAATTGGCTGAACTCAAGAAATCATCCGCAGTCATCGAGGCGCTTCAGAAAATCGGCCTTGAGGGCGAGTTGAACTCCAAGAAGAGGAGGAAGATACTGCTTGTCGTCAAAGAAGACAAGGGAATAGTCAAGGCGGCAGCGAACCTGCCAGGACTCGACGTGACAGTCGTATCCGAATTGAGTGTCGAAGCGTTGGCTCCAGGCACGATGCCTGGGAGGCTGACGGTGTGGACTGAGGCCGCAATAAAGAGTTTGGATTAAGATGGAACCATACGAAGTAATCCTGTATCCGCTGATGGGCGAGAAGGCGACGCACCTTAGGGAGAAGGAGAACGTTCTGACGTTCATAGTGGACAAGGCCTCGACGAAGAAGGACATCAAGGAGGCAGCTGAGAAGATGCTGAACGTCAAGGTGGTGGATGTCAGGGTCATGATAGCGATGGACGGCAACAAGAAGGCGCATGTGAAGCTCGACAAGAAGCACAGCGCTGATGAGATTGCCTCGCATATGGGGGTCTTATAATGCCAAACCGTAACATACCCCAGAGGAGAGGACGCGGGACGCCGAGGTACCGCTCACCATCCCACCGGTACAAGGGTAACATAATATACCCTAGGGTGGACTATTCGGGTAGGATGGTAGGCCAGATTATCGCACTCATCAACGACCCGGGGCGGAGCGCTCCGCTTGCCGAGGTCTTACTCGATAATTTCCAGGTCACGAGGCTCATAGCGGCAGATGGCGTAAGCATCGGGCAGCTTATTGAATTAGGCGCTCAGGCGAAGCCGAACGTCGGCAATGTCCTCCCGCTTGAGCGGATACCTCCTGGCTCGGAGGTATACAACGTTGAAATCCGCTCAGGGGATGGCGGCAAAATCGTGAGGACGTCGGGGACGTTCGCGTCAGTCGTCGCGCACGATCACATGTCAGGCCTCACTCAGATTAAACTACCGTCGAACAAGACGAAGTTCGTGAAGAGCACCAGCCTCGCCACCATAGGCAGGGTTGCGGCGGGCGGCAGGGTCGACAAGCCGATGCTGCACGCCGGCCAGAACTTCCATAGGAAGAGGGCAAGGAGCAAACTGTGGCCTGTCGTCGTGGGTCGCGCGAAGAACGCGGTCGACCACAAGCACGGCGGCGGAAGGCACCCGCACGTTGGGCGCCCGACGACGGTATCACGGAACGCTCCGCCAGGCCGCAAGGTCGGTCACATCGCAGCCCGCAGGACCGGGTTGAAAAAGAGGAGTTAAGATGGCAAAGAAGGAATTGACATACAGGGGACTCACCACCGAGGAGATGCAGAAGCTCCCGCAAGAGGAGATGCAGAATCTCCTCACATCCAGGGGGCGGCGCAGCCTCAAACGCGGAATCCAGGAGCAGCAGGATAAGCTCCTCGAGCGGGTCGCAGCCGCCAGGAAGAGCGGCGACCTAAAGAAGTCGATAAAGACCCACTGCCGGGACATGATCATCATCCCCGAGATGGTGGGGTTGAAGTTCGGGGTATACAATGGCAAGGAATTCGTCGAGTTCGAGACGACCCTCGAGATGGTAGGACACTACCTCGGGGAGTTCGCACTCTGCCGCAGGCCTGTTAAACACAGCGCTCCAGGAGTCGGTGCGACAAGGTCCTCGCTGTTCGTGCCAGTCAAATAAGGTAAAATGGAATTGAAGTACTCTATCAAGGATGACGAGAAGCACGTGTTGGCGATGGGCCGCGACATGAACGTGTCCTTCAAGGACATGATAATACTCGCGGAGACCGTGCGCGGCAAGAAGCTACCGAAGGCCATCCAGATTATGGAGGGTGTCATATCCCTCGCAAGGCCGGTAGAGTACAGGCGATACAGCACAGGCATCGGCCACAGGCTAGGAAACCAGCCGAAGTGTGCTAAGTATCCGAAGAAGGCGGCGAAGTACGTCCTTGGGATACTGAAGAACCTGGAGGCGAATGCCGAATTCAAGGGCATGGACCCGGAGAAGGTGAAGATAATCCACTCGCAGGCGCAACTTGGCGTGTGCAGGCCTCGCAGGAAGCCGAAGGGCAGATACACGACCTGGGAGACTGAGTACGTCCACATGCAGGTTGTGGGGAAGGAGAAGAAGTAAAATGGCGATTGAAAGGCACTTTATACAGGAGGGAGTGATACGCTCCGAGGTGGAGAGCTTCCTCAGAAGCGAGCTCAACCGCGCAGGATACAGCGGAATCAACATACAGAAGACGCCGCTCACCACACGCGTGATATTATACGTCGAGAAGCCGCCGATTGTCATCGGCAAGAAGGGGAAGAGGATAAATACCCTCACCGAGATGCTCAAGAGCAAGTTCGGCATAGAGAACCCGTCAATCGACGTCCAGAAGATTGAGAAGCCGACGCTCGACCCGAACATCATCGCAAGGAGGATAGCGGTCGCACTAGAGCGTGGGATGAACCGCCGTAGAATCGCATACAAGGCGGTTCGCGCAATCATGTCATCCCGCGCACGCGGAGTCGAAATCATACTCTCAGGGAAAATCGTAGGTAAAGGCGGCAGAGCCCGCAACGAAAAGTACCTGGAGGGTTACATGAAGAAGGCAGGCGACAGCCTGAAGCTCGTCAGCATCGGCTCCACACAAGCCTACCTCAAGGCCGGAGTCATCGGCGTCACAGTCAAGATAGTACCGCCTGACACGAGGTTCCCGGACCAGATATCCGTGCTCACGAGGGATCAGGTCAAACCCGAGGTCGAGAAGCCGAAGAAGAAAACCCGCAAGAGGAAGGCGAAGGCGGAGGTCGCGGAAACTGCGGAACCAGAGGCAAAACCGCAGGAAAACCCGGAAATCCCGGCTCCAGAGGATAAACCTTAAATACCACAATGGTATAATATACACTCTCAACATGGCAATAATACGTTCAAGTGAAATACGGGGTATGAGCGACTCTGAGATGGATGAGCGGTTAACTCAACTAAAAAAGGAGTTAATGAAGATAAAGGGCGTGCTGGCGTCCGGCGGGATACCGGAGGGCGTCGGCCGCGCAAGGGAAATAAAGCGCACCATAGCGCGCATAAAGACCTTGAAGGCAGGTAAGAAGGAAGCCGCGAAGAAGGAGGGTTCAGGAAAGAAGAAATGAACTGCCCCAAATGCGGTCTGCCAAAGGAATTATGCGTATGCGAGGAAATGACCCGCACGGGTCAGAAGATAAGAGTGCGCGGTGACAAGAGGCGTTACGGGAAGTTCGTCACGATCGTATCGGGTTTCGAGAACGTCGACGTTGACAAGGTCGCCAAGGACCTCAAGTGCAGGATGGCCTGCGGCGGAACGTCAAAGAACGACATCATCGAACTCCAGGGAGACCATGTCCGGAAGGTGAAGAAAGTGCTCATCGACATGGGCTTCACTGAAGACATGATTGACGTCGGATAACCCTGTAGGACACGTTCCTCAGCCATGATGATCACTCCATACAACATACTCCGGCATGAGCTGGTCGGGTTGGGTGTGAAAGCCACAATCGGCGGGAAAATCGTCGAGGGCGTCGTGGATGATGAGACGAAGAAGACAATCACAATCAAGACCCTAGCAGGGGTCGAGAAGATAGTGAAGGGCGCAAGCATGCTCGAGTTCACACTCGAGGGCGGGGCGAAGGTGATAATCGAGGGGAAACTCCTCGATGAGCGCCCCGAGGACAGGATAAAGAAAAAACACAGGATAAGGTTTTGAACATGGAATGCAAAGACAGGAACTGCCCGACGCACGGAACCCTCTCGACGAGGGGCACGGTGCTTGAGGGAGTGGTCGTGTCGGACAAGATGCAGGGGACGGTCATCGTCCTTAGGGACCGACTCGTGAAAGTCAAGAAGTACGACAGGTACCGCAAGAGGACGTCGCGCATACCAGCGCACAATCCCCCGTGCATAAACGCGCACCAAGATGACGTAGTCCGGATAATGGAGTGCCGCAAACTCTCAAAAACGGTCAGTTTCGTCGTCATCGAGAGACTCAAGGGTAAGGAAGCCGAGGAAGCAAAGCCCAAGGAAGTAAAGGCAGCCCCGAAGGCGGAAGCCAAGAAGAAGGCACCCCAGGCAAAGAAGACCAAAAAGAAGGAGGGAGTAGAGAATGGCTAAACCCCTGGGCGGTATGCCGAAGAACCTGCCACTCGGAAAAGCAATCACTGCGAACATCACAAAGACGCTCACCACAAACTGCAGGCTAGTGTGCGCAGACAACACGGGCGCAAAAGAGATTAACATAATCGCAGTACGCGGGTACAAGGGAGTCCGCAACAGGATGCCGGTAGCCGGCGTCGGCGACATGATAGTCGCCTCAGTAAAGAAAGGCCGCCCAGACATCCGCAAACAGGTCGTCCACGCGGTCATAATACGCCAGAAGTCCCCGTACCGCAGGGCAAACGGCTCACGCATACGCTTTGAGGACAACGCGGCAATCATCGTCGGAGAAGACGGGATGCCGAAGGGGACGGAAATAAAAGGTCCGGTAGCCAGGGAAGCCACAGAACGCTGGGGCAAAGTAGGCTCAATATCAAGCATAGTGGTGTAAGATGGCAAAACCAACATCATCGCAACCTCGGAAACAGAGGAACTGGCTCAAGAATGCGCCACTGCACACAAGACGCAAGATGTTAGCGTCAATGCTCGATAAGGAACTCAAGGAAAAATACAAGCGCAACAGCCTGCCGGTGCGCAAAGGCGACACCGTCGAGATAATGCGCGGCAGCCTCAAGGGACACAGCGGACAGGTCATGAGCGTCGACACCAAAAACTACAAGATATTCATAAGCGGGGTCATCGCGAAGAAGGCGGACGGCAAGGAAGTCGAGCGCCCGATACACCACTCAAACGTCAAGATAACCGCATTGAACGAGGACGACAAGCAGAGGCGACAGACGCTCCAGCGAAACCAGGAGGCGAAATAATGCACACAAAATCCATAGCATCGGGCGGCCACAAAGGCAGGAAGTGGACTGTAACCCCCAGGGGACCCCACAAGAAGAACGAATCAAAGCCGCTACTTAGCATCCTAAGGGACCTCAAGTACGCAGACAACGCGAGGGAAGCCCGCAAGATAATCGCATCAGGCTACGTGCTAGTTGACGGAAAGAAGTGCCGCAACCCAGTGCTCGGCCTCGGCCTCATGGACTCGTTCTCGATACCGAAGGTAAAGAAGAGCTACAGGATAGTGCCGGTGAAACACGGCCTCGTACCGAAGGAAGTCCCGGAGAAGGACACGAAGAACAAGTTATGTAAGGTCATCGGCAAGACTGTCATGTCAGGCAACAAGATCCAACTGAACCTGCACGACGGCACCAACTTTATATCAGACAAGAAGGTGAAGGTCGGCGACACGGTCATACTCGAGATGCCAGAGCGGAAAATCAAGGAGATACTACCCTACGAGAAGGGCGCGACCGCGGTAGTAGTCAGCGGACGCCACCGGGGGGAAAGCGGCGCCATAAAGGACGTCACACCAGGGACTGAGGCGCGCGCGTCACTCACGACAATAGGGGACAAGCAGACGCTCACAAAATACGTTTTCATAATCGGAAAAGACAAAGCCCAGGTTGAACTATAATGGCAAACCCAATGCAGGTAGCAAGGATAGAGAAGGTCGTCGTCAACATCGGCGTCGGCGAGTCAGGCGAGAAACTCGGGAAAGCCGAGAAGTTACTCGCCAAACTCACGGGCAAGAAGCCGGTGAGGACGGTCTCACAGCACAAGATACCGGCCTGGAACCTGAAGAAGGGCGAGCCAATCGGATGCAAGGTCACACTCCGCGGGCAGGATGCGGTCGAGGTGATCAAGCGCACCCTCTACGCGAAGAACAACTCACTGCGCCCGGGCAACTTCGACAAGACCGGGAACGTCTCATTCGGAATCAAGGAATACATCGACATACAGGGCCTCAAATACGACCCAGAAATAGGCATATTCGGCATGAACGTGAACATCAACCTCGAGCACCCCGGTTATAGGGTGCAGCGGCGCACACGCCACGTGGGGAAGATACCCCAGAAGGCGAGGGTCAGCGTCGATGAGGCGATGGACTACATGAAAAACAACTTTGGTGTTAAAATTGAAGAAGAAGACTAGTTCCAAGAAGAACCCCAAGCTGGACGCGAAGAACATCGGCTGCACAGTCTGCGGCACAAACAGGGGTATGGTGCACAAGTACGGATTAAACGTTTGCAGGCGCTGCTTCAGGGAAGTGGCGAGCAAGATAGGATTCAAGAAGCTGAGTTAAAATAAAATCAACATAATCCGCCCAGGCGGATTATGTCTCACAAACACGCAAAATGCAAAACAGAATGACAACCACGGGAGGTGCAAGCGCAAGGCAGGACACGATTAGCCTTGCGTGTTTGTAATGGCAGAAATAAAGTTATTCGGGAGATGGGATTTTAATGTGACGCTCAGAGACCAGGGTATGGCAAGATACATAAGCCTCATTCCAGTGCACATCCCCCACACATCAGGCAGGTTCATCGGCAAGCAGTTCAGCAAGAGCAAGATGAACATAGTCGAGCGCCTGGTCAACAAGATGATGCGCTCGGGCCAGGGAACGAGGAAGGTCGCGGGCAAATACATCAGGGGCGGCGGAAACACAGGCAAGAAGATGAACGCCCTCCACATAGTCGAAAAGGCTTTCGAGATAGTCGAGCAGCGCACGAAAAAGAACCCGATACAAGTCTACGTGGATGCGATACAGAACGCGGGCCCGCGCGAGGAGACCACCACCATCATATACGGTGGAATCAGGTACCACCAGTCAGTCGACGTCTCAACCCAAAGGAGGGTGGACTTCGCGCTAAAGTACCTGTCGCTTGGGGCATTCGCGACGGCATTCAACAAGAACAAGACAATCGAAAACTGCCTCGCAGACGAGATAGTCTGGGCCTCTAATTCTGAGTCAAAGTCTTATGCAATCCAGCGGAAGGAGGAGACCGAGAGGATTGCGCAATCAGCAAGGTAAGGAGTGAAAAATGGGCCGTAACGAACAAGTAGCTGAAAAGGTTATGCATGTTGTCAATACCCTGGATTTAGTCAGGAACATGGGCATCGTAGCCCACATAGACCACGGCAAGACCACGCTCTCCGACAGCCTACTTGCCAACGCCGGACTGATATCATATGAGACCGCAGGCAAACAGCTCGCAATGGACTTCCACGATGACGAGCAACAGCGTGGAATCACCATCAACGCAGCGAACGTCTCAATGGTCCACATGTTCGAGGGCAAAGAATACCTCATCAACATGATTGACACCCCCGGCCACGTCGACTTCGGCGGTGACGTCACACGCGCCATGAGGGCAGTCGACGGCGTCATCGTAGTCTGCTGCGCAGTCGAAGGCGTCATGCCACAGACCAAGACCGTACTCTTACAGGCTCTGAAGGAACGCTGCAGGCCAGTCGTCCTAGTCAACAAAGTCGACAGGCTAATCAACGAGCTGAAACTAACCCCGGAGGAACTGCAGAAGAGGCTCCTGAAGATCATAGCTGAAATAAACAAGATAATCCAGATGAAGCAGCCTGAAGGCATAGACTGGAGGGTCGACGTGAACGGCGGCTCAGTCGCGTTCGGCAGCGGGTTCCACAAGTGGGCGATAAACGTCCCATACATGAAAAAGAGCGGAATCACCTTCTCAGACATAATCAAATACTGCAACGAAGGCAACCAGAAGGAACTATCACAGAAGGCGCCGGTACACACCATCATCCTAGACATGGCGGTAAAACACCTCCCAAGCCCCATAATCGCCCAGAAGTTGAGGATACCACAGATATGGCACGGAGACCTAGAGAGCGAAACCGGAAAGAGCATGCTCACATGCGACGCCAAAGGAAAAGTCGCAATAATGATAACCAACATCCAAACCTTCGACAAGAGGGAAGGAGAAGTAGCTACCGGCAGGATATTCTCAGGAACCGTCCACCAAGGAATGGAACTATACCTCGTCAACCAAAAGATGACCGAACGGGTCACCCACGTCGGCCTATACATGGGCGCATCCAGGGTGAACGTCGAATCAGTCCCAGCAGGCAACATAGTCGCACTCAGCGGACTAAAACACGCCTACACAGGCGAGACCGTCGCATCAGAGCCGATAGCCCCATTCGAGCCAATCAAACACACCAGTGAGCCGGTCGTCACAGTAGCGGTCGAAGCCAAACACATGAAAGACCTGCCAAGAGTCATCGAAGTCCTAAGGCAGACGGCAAAGGAGGACCCGACACTCAGGGCCGCCCTCAACGAGGAAACCGGCGAACACCTACTCTCCGGAATGGGCGAACTACACCTTGAAGTCATCACAAACAGGATAAAAGCGAGCGGCCTAGAGATAATCGTCTCTCCCCCAATCGTCGTATACAGGGAAACCATCGAGAGCAAGTTCGGCCCACTCGAGGGGAAATCACCCAACAAACACAACAAATTCCAAATAAGCGTCGAACCGCTCGAAGACACGGTCTTCGAAGCCATACGCTCAGGCGACATAGCCGAAGGAAGACGCAAAGAAAAGAGCAAGGACATATGGCAGACGCTCCACGAATTCGGCATGGAGAAGGAGGAATCCAAGCGCGTCATAGACGTCTACCACGGCAACATGATGCTCGACATGACACGCGGAGTCCAACACCTGGATGAAATAATGGAACTCCTACTCGACGGATTCGAGCAGGTCATGGACAACGGCCCGCTCGCGAAAGAGCCGATGACGAAAGTGAAGGTCATGCTAGAGGACGCTTCGATGCACGAGGACGCAATCCACAGGGGCCCCGCGCAGATATATCCCGCAGTCAAAAACCCCATGTACGCGTGCATCATCAAGAGCAAACCCGGCATACTAGAACCCATACAGAACGTGTGGCTGGACGTCCCACAAGAGTACATGGGCTCAATAACCCGCGAACTGCAGCGCAGACGCGGCGTCGTCCTCAACATGACACAGAAGGACGAACTCATTACAATCGACGGGAAAGTCCCGGTCGCAGAATCCTTCGGATTCGCAGGAGACATCAGGGGAGCAAGCGAAGGACACGCCCTATGGAGCACAGAAAACGCAGGATTCGCAAAACTGCCCACAGAACTCCAAAACAAGGTCGTAACCCAGGTCAGAGACCGCAAGGGACTCAAGAGGGAGCTCCCGAAGGCCGAAGACTACATGTAATAATCGCAAGAAACTGTCAAATATAAAGACAGTTTTTATAGACAATAATGCAAACTGCCTCCTAAAGGCGGCAGATTTGCAGATTTAAAGGCGAACACAGCAATAAGTAAGGCTAAAAATAAACAAGGAGGATAAGCTTAAAATGGCTGACAAACCACACATGAACCTAGTGTTCATAGGACACGTAGACCACGGGAAATCCACCATGGTCGGCAGGCTACTGTACGACCTAGGCGAGGTTACCGAACAGCAGATGAAGAACCTCAAGGAAGAGGCGGGAAAGAGCGGAAAGGCGACGTTCGAGTTCGCCTGGGTCATGGACTCCCTCAAGGAGGAGCGTGAACGCGGTGTCACCATAGACATAGCGCACAAGAAGTTCCAGACACAGAAGACCTACTTCACCATAATCGACGCTCCAGGCCACAGGGACTTCGTCAAAAACATGATAACCGGCGCATCACAAGCAGATGCAGCGGTACTAATCGTCGACGTAAAAGACAGCGTCCAACCGCAGACGAAGGAACACGCGTTCCTAGCGAAAACCCTGGGCTTAAACCAGATGATCGTCTGCGTCAACAAGATGGACACAGTCGACTACAAGGAGGAAGCATACAACAAGACCGTAGACGACCTGAAAAAGCTCCTCTCAAGCATAGGATACAAAGTCGACCAGGTGCCGTTCATCCCGACCTCAGCATACGATGGCGTGAACGTCAAGACAAAGAGCGACAAGACCCCATACTACAAGGGCGACGCGCTCCTAGCCGAACTCGACAAACTTAAGGCTCCGGCAAAACCCACAGACAAGCCACTGAGGCTCCCAGTCCAAGACGTCTACACAATCACGGGCGTCGGAACAGTCCCAGTCGGCCGCGTCGAAACGGGCGTCATAAAACCGGGCGACAAGATAGTCTTCATGCCAGCCAACGTAACAGGCGAAGTGAAGAGCGTCGAGATGCACCACGAACAACTCCAGAGGGGTGAACCCGGAGACAACATCGGATTCAACGTGAGGGGAATAGGCAAAAACGACGTGAAAAGAGGAGACGTAGCAGGTCCAGTAACAAACCCGCCGACCGTCGCCGAAGAGTTCACGGCACAGATTGTCGTACTACAACACCCAAGCGCAATAACCGTCGGGTACACGCCAGTGTTCCACATACACACGGCACAAGTCGCGATGACATTCATCGAACTTGTCAAGAAAATCGACCCGAAGACAGGCGCAGTCAAGGAGGAAAAACCAGAATTCCTGAAGGCAGGCGACGTAGCAGTCGTCAAAATCAAGCCGACCAGGCCCACAGTACTCGAGAACGCGAAAGACTTCCCACAACTGGGCCGCTTCGCAATCCGCGACATGGGCACAACCGTCGCAGCAGGAATGGTGATAGAGGTCAAGAAGAAGGCGATGACATAAACATCCCTTCTTTAACCTTTTTTATCTTAAACCAAGATGGAGCAAGCAAGGATAATACTAATCGGCAAGGAAAACAACCTACTGGACGACGTATGCAACCAGATAGTGGACGTCACCAAAAAAACCGGGACCAAATTCAGCGGACCCATCCCCCTACCAACCAAAAGAATGCGCGTAACCACACGCAAAGCGGTAAGCGGAGACGGAACCGAAACCTGGGACAGATGGGACATGAACATCCACAAGCGCATCATCGACATAAACGCGAACGAACGCAGCCTACGCCAAATAATGCGCATACAAGTACCAGACGGCGTCCACATCGAAATAGAACTAACCAAATAAAACCCGAAAAAACGGGGTAAACCAGAACAAGCCTACCCTCCAAAAAACCCCGTAAAACCTCTTTTATTTTAGAATAACGTTATAACACCACTACGCGAGCCTTTTTTCTTTCTTCACAAGAAAGAAAAAACGTTCGCGAAACCCGAGAAACGCACGGCGTTTCAGGGCCCCAGAAGGCACAGCCTTCTGCGGGAAAGAAAGAACGGCGCATACGTCTACGACGTATGCACCACACGAAACAAGAAAGAAATGAACCCTGCCACGGCGGGGGGATAGCAAACAAAAACAATACATAGGCTCCCTTAGTGTAGACGCATCCGACGCTGCGGCGTCGTGCGTATCAGGCACTGCTGTGCCCGATACCGGCCTATCATACTGGACTACACTAATTGATAATGAATCTCAATATTGAGAGGATAAACGAAACAAAAATACATAGGCTCCCTTAGTGTAGACCGGCCTATCATACCGGACTTTCGATCCGGCGACTCGGGTTCAAATCCCGAAGGGAGCACTCTTATCTTTACATAGCGAATTCGTCTGTTTTGCCCTTCGGGATGTAAAAATTCCTGAAAGGAATTTTTTGAAAAATCCCGAAGGGAGCATAAGTATCAGAGTTCCGAAGTACGGAAAAATAGAAAGCATTATATAGAAGCAAATGCCTCTCCATACCCTATGGAGAGAGCCATCTACCCCAACCAGACCGATCTGAGGGCGTTCAAGAGTAGATTCTACGACAACCCCTCAATCAGCGAGTCCAATCGGAAGGCTATTAGGGAGTTTATCCAGAAGCAGGAGGCTCTTGGGGTAGGTCAAAAACGTGTTAGGAAGCTGTTATCATCCTTTTCTACAGTCTTGGGGAGCATATATCCGGGCTTAGATCTTACAACCGCTACAGAAAAGGAGTTGCTGGAATTATGTGCGAGGGTGAAGCAGAGCGACTACGCTGACCGCACAAAGGCTGATTTCATCATAGTGATACGCCGTTACTACAAGGTTATGGAGGGACGCAATGCACACTACCCTGAAAAACTCGATTACATCAAGGTTAACCGAAAGTTCAAGAATGCCAAAGGACCTGATGACTTGATAAAACGGGAGCAACTTGCTAAACTGGTCGCTGCGTGTATCAATGCCAGAGACAAGGCAATAATCTCACTGCTCTATGAAGGCGGCTTACGATGTGGGGAGATCCTCAATTTAGACATAAAAGACGTTAGATTATCGGAGGACGGTGTCGATATTCATGTCCCCGACAAAGAGGGATGTAAAACCGGGGCACGTGACCTATGGCTTACTGAATGTTTCTCGTATATGCGCGATTGGATAGAGTCCCACCCTCTGAGAGGCAATCACAACGCCCCGTTTTTCGTAAGCCTTGAACGCCACGGTCGAAGGGAAACCCACACACGATACGATGCCTACAGTCTTCGGGCTATGCTGAAAAGATGCACTCATAGGTCTGAGATTGACCTGAAGAAGGTTCATCCCCACGCATTCAGGCACACATGCGCCACCGAAAAAGCAATCTTAGGGTTCAGCGAAAGCCAGCTTAATGCCTTCATGGGATGGAAACAAGGCTCAGAGATGGCGGCAACCTACATCCACATGTCTGCAAAGGGCGTAAAAGACGCCTATAAACGAGCCTTAGGCATGCCAACTACAGAGAATGGAAATGAATCCAAACCCTGCCCAAGATGTGGCTACCTAAACAGCTTCCTAGCCGACAAATGCGGACGCTGCAGCATCTCCCTGAACGCGAAAAACCGTCTTGAGATGGAATCGGACAAGGACGAAGCCCTCAAATTCTTCAACGTCCTCATGACCGTAAATCCAGGATTGAAGGGTATGGTAGAGCAAACGTCCTCCCAGTACCGGAACGAAATCCAGAAAATGATGGAGGTTTCAAAAATCATGGGTGGCAGGGTGGAACAAAACCCCAGTTAGGCACTACATTCAAGGGAACGTTCTACTTAGCTCATAAATGTAGATTAAGTAAAGGGTTTATTCCGCAGCCGACTCGATTTACCTTCGCAGCCCTCCAGAGGGTACGAACTAACCAGTCAGGCTTCGCCCCGCCCCCAAAGGGCGGTATTGATGTACTGCGCGGCAGTACACCGCGACGGGGGGGGGGAATACAATAATTCACTTTGGAGGCGAAGTAATTATTTCATTGTAAAAGGAGAAAAAATGAATAAATCAATTAGATATTCCTTCTAATACTTCTATATCCTATTTTATTTTATGTCATGGATAAGTAGAGCTCGTTCGATAATAAGATCTGAGTTCGGTGTTTTTATTATGGTACTAATTGGATCAACATCATTCTTATTTTTTTCATTATCTAAGAGTATTGACGCCCCTAATTGTAACATTATTGCTTGTCTCTACAAAGATCAGATAATGCCCATATTAAACATTCTCAGTTTAATCATTTTCCTCCCCACAATAATGTTAATTCTACTCAAGGTATACCAACCATCTATTGTTATACTTAGCTTGTTTGTTACTATTGCATATTGGTATCTATTAGGAATGTTAGTTGAAAAAATTTTAACTCACTTATCTAAGAATAAAATTAAATTCCCTAAAAATGAAGAAGGTGAAAATTTAATTCACGTTAGATATAGATTTTCTGGTTATCTCATGTTAATTTTTACGTTTCTAATGGGTGCAAATACACTCCTTTATTATCCAGAAATTAATGTTAAAATAGATTTTGATAAGTATCTCCTAGTGGCAACAGCAATTGGGGGAATCTCTACTTTTGCCTTAAATTACTATAAGGGCAAATCATCTGAAGCAAATGCGTATAGAAAATATTTAAAGAGAATTAGTGGTGCTTCTATTTTTGCATTAGTGATGGGTTCACTGATCACATTTCTGTTTAGTTATAGGGTTCCTCCAGTAACAGAGACTCTCTTGGATAAAGCATTTTTCAGCTCGATAC
>Ga0315284_10003494_pt1 | contig 22367 bp, 32 predicted proteins | sample YL17G09_16_MG_FD_203696 | JGI IMG/M metagenome (GOLD analysis project Ga0315284, IMG submission 203696) | Sediment microbial communities from Yellowstone Lake, YNP, Wyoming, USA - YL17G09_16 | ecosystem: Environmental > Aquatic > Freshwater > Lake > Sediment | place: USA: Wyoming | collected... | reverse complement strand
GGCGCAATTACCGACGCTGTCACTAACGGGTCGGAAATAAGGGCATCAACTATCTCCTGAGAAGTCCAAGGGGCCGGGTGCGGTAGAGGCCAGTAGTTAGGCTCGCCTCCTGAAACATATGCCGTTACCGTGTCGTCCGGCCAGCGCTGGAACCAAATACCATTGCCGTCCGTACCGACTAACTTAGCCGTCAGCAGCACCATAGGAACGCCGAGGTCGTCTTGAATCTCCAAGGTTGCCGCTACTGAGGAGAAGCAGGTTATGGAACCTGTGCCAGCACCCGGTACGTGGATGTCAGAGCCGCCGCCAGTTCCCGCCTCTCCCTGAGGACCTTGTGGGCCTACCGCGCCGTCTGCACCGTCTGCACCAGCCGGACCTTGCGGGCCAACCGCACCAAGCTCATCCACCTTGACCAAATACTTGCGGACGCTGTTATCAATCATGCCCGCATTAATCTGAGTGGTCCCTAGCGGCACAGTCACCTTGGACAACGGCAGGATGTCGTCCGCTTCACCCGGCAGCGTGTCCTGCACAGATATAACGCCTAATTCGTAATTTGGTCGGTCTATGCCGTCAGAGCCCACGATGCGGGCAGGCTTCAAAACAATGTACGAAACCTTGTCGGCCAGCAGGGTTACGAGGGTGTAGTTGGTAGGCTCAAACTGTGACTTGTTCTTGTCACTCATTACCACACCATCTACCATGCCCACATAGTCTCGAACCTTGGCCTGCAGGCCCGTGCCCGGTATAACCTCACCGTTCAGGTCCTTGATGTTGCGAGTTACCCCGCCAACAACCATAGTCCCCTCAAGCGAAAAGAGACCGTCGCCCAGTTGGTTCAGGGCCAGCTGCAAAGAGTCTGCCAGCTTGAAAGCATCTGGAACCTTTACAACCTTTGCGGATGCGGAAGTTACGGGAATCTGAATTGAGTTAGCCATTTTTTATCTCCTCTACGTTTAAACTTTATGACAGGTTTACAGTAGCCGTGTCAGACCTGTCGAGAGTCGTGTTGCCGTTCTGCAGGGCCAGTAGAACCGAACCTGCATCACTTGCCGAAATAACAGCTGAAGCCAGCCCTCCGGAAACGGTTAAAAGAACCGGCCCGTCCTCCCCATTAATTTTAGGAGAAGTTGCAGTCCCACCAACAACAACCACTTCAACGGTTGCTACGTTATTAAATGGGTCCAGAACACCAACTCCATTGGTCACCCCTACGGAAACTTCAGTACCCTCCTTAACTCCGGAGAAGGTGTTGTCGCTCGAAGGGCCATTAACATCAAAAAACTGAATTACTGCATCGGTTGAAACTACATACGCCTTGATAGCGTTAATATCGGCTTGCTGTAACCCACCGGCAACAGTATCCATACCCCCAAAACCTTCCACATCGGTACCTGATAGCGGCTCCTCAGTGGTGTTAACGATTATTACTGCCCCATCACCAATCAAAGCGGCAAGGCCTCTAGACTGAGCCAAATCATCGTTAAACAAAATCTTATCTAAATCTGGGTTTGCACCAGCGTTAGGCTGCATCACCAACTGAACCCCAGCTGGAAGCCAAGGCTCGTTGTGGTTCTCCGGACTCCCTGGACCAATCAAAATCATACCACTAGATACGTTTCTTATTCTAGCCATAGTTAATCCTCCTTACCCCTTGAATTTATACAAATCCTCGACGAGAAACTGCAACTTTGAAATTTTGGACTTCACAGCGGATACGTCTCTGGCGTGGGCACCCTGTCCTTTTTTTCTGCCCTTTCCTGCTTACGCTTCTCCTTCTTGTCCTTATCCTTATCCATACGGTTCTCAAGGGCGTCTATGGCCTGAGTAATATCCCTAATATCAGGAGCCCTCTTAGCCTTTTCCAGCTGGTCCCTCAACATCCTCAGTTTAGCCCTTTCTCCCCTAGCTAGCTTCTCCTTCTTGTCCTTATCCTTATCCATACGGTTCTCAAGGGCGTCTATGGCCTGAGTAATATTCCAAATATACACGGTTTTTCCGACCCCGCGGAGTTCAGGAGCCCTCTTAGCCTTTTCCAGCTGGTCCCTCAACATCCTCAGTTTAGCCCTTTCTCCCCTAGCTAGCTTCTCTAAAAATCGGCCCATGTTATTTACCCTCTTTTGCTTTGCTTATTTCGGTAATCAGGTATCGGGTAGCTGAAACCAACCACTCTACATCGTCTTTAGGCCAATTACCTTCTCCATGCTGACTTACCGCCTCGTCAATCTGCTTGTTTATCCCTTGCGCCATCCTGTCCAACCCGGCTATATCCCCTTTTCCCTGTCCTGCCTCAAACGGGTAGTCCTCTCCTTCAGCCTTCTTGACCATATCTGTAAATCGGCCCATGTTAATCTCCCTTACAACCCAGGGTCCGTCCCCCTTTGCTGGTCCCCCTCAAACTGACCGAAGCCTTCCTGTGCGCCCATCCAGGCCTTGTATATATCAGGGTGGACACTCTTTAGGTGCTCCTCCCCCTGACCTGGCGACATATCCGGAAAAGCCTCGGGAAACGCTACCATAACCCTAGCCACCTCACAATCTTCTTCAAACCATGGCCCTCCGTCATAAAACTGAGTCCTGGTCTTCAAAGTGGCAGGCATCTCTTTTAGCCTTTCAGGACTCAACCAAACCCCGCCATGACCAGGCGTTCCCACAATATATATACCATCCCCCATCTGCTGAACGTAATCTATCTTACCCCAAGGTGACCTACCACCGCTAGCAGGAGCGGCCGCTGCATACTTGAGACTTCCTGCCATATAAGCTCTCAAGGTTTCCCCCGAGGTTATAAAATCCTTGGCCGTGTTGGCCCTCAAAACACCATCTGCAGTTTCTATTGATACTGTCCATAAAGAAGGTATTTCGTAAACTGCATCCTCAATAGCCGCCCACTGACCGTCTGACATTGCGCTGGTTGGAGCCAGGTCCACAGGAGCGTTCATGCCCCACTCCTGCGCATCCCTTGTATACCAGTCCTTAGGGTCCTCTATAAACTCGAAGCCCAATTCTCCACTTTGCCTCACCCTCATCCAGTGCCTGCCTACGTCCAAAGAAGGGTTTGCGTTCTTTAAAGCCATAAATGTATTTGAATGGGTGCGCTCAACGTAATACCACTTTCCATTAGGGTCCAACAGCAACTGGTCTCCAACGGTGAACGGGGCAGGCTGTGGACCCTCTTCTGGCTTAGGGGCAACAGGCTCTGTCTTTCTTTGCTTCTTCGCGGGAGACTTCTTTCTCCTCACCTCATCCGCCATCTTCTCTAAAAACCGTGCCATTACCGTATCCCTCCAACATTCAATTCATCGGACCCAAACCCCTGCTCCGGATGGCTAGAGCACCTTAAACCCTCATACGCCTTCAACATCCTATGGCACTCCCGGTTGCTCGTCCTGGCCTGGTGTAACAATACCTTTAACTGAGTTTTAGAGGGTCCCGAACACCCACAAAATAAACAAATAAAAATAAGCGCCAATAGTCGGCCCATGTTTTTATATACAAACATACATCCCCCAGATGCTACCCATACAGAAAGCGGCATAACTTAATCCTGAACCGTGACATCTTGACCTTTACAGCCGCGTTTAGCTTGTCTTGCTCGAACCATACCTGGACAGAGCCGTCCCAAGTGACCACATAAGGAGGAACAAAACCCTTATCGGTCTGCAGCCAATCCCAGCGCCAATCCCAGCTAGGCACCCTAACTGAAGGAGCGTCTATAATCTTTATGAACTTAAGCTTAGTCCCTGCTGGAACGTTAAATCCCGCCGTGTCGTTAGCATAAGGCGTAAATCCCGTTATGTCCGACTCTAACTCCATAATACTAACGTCACCCAGGTCGAATTCTGGATGCTGTTCTGTCTTCTCCTCGACCTTTTCTTCCGCCCTATCAAATCCTTCCTGGTACTCAAACATAGGGACGAACTTACCAAACCGTTCCTCATAATCTGACTTAGCTGAATCGCTTTTAGAAATCAACCATTCTGCTTGTGGCCACCTTTGCCCCAGCACCTCTTTTGCGTACTCAACTGCCCACTCAGCTGCTACCGCCCTATTGGTTTGCGGGGCAAGAATTAACTCCTCAATTTCTGGCACCCTGTCGTATCGGCCACCAAAGTAATCTATAGCATCTGACACACTATCTGTGCCTCCATGCCGGTGGATGAATCTCAAGTACACCTTCTCATACCCCTCCAGAGTTCCCGGCGCAAGGTTGCCAGGATGCCTAGCTGTCAGCTTTATTGCCTCCAACATATCGTCTACAGGCAGGTCCTCAAACTCTGCCTCCCCTTCTTCCCACCTCTCAAGCGGCGTTCTTTCATCCTCTTTGTAATCCCCCTCGTGCCTGCTCAAATTATTTTTATACGCCCTATTAAATAACGACTTCAGTTGTGCGTTAAAACCTGGAACAAAATAGCTCCCGGGTACACGAGTCAGTCCCTCAATAGAATACCCCGAGGCTTCCTTCATTGCCTCCTCTACAGCCCTGTACCTATGACCCGGGGGCCGCCCCGGCTCCTCCGTACTGACCTGCGCATTGTCCGGTCCCTCTAGCAGCCCATCAGAAGACAATAAGCCCCACGGGTCCCCGTTAATATCTATTTTATACAGAGGACCTTCTTTCAAATATGTCTTAGCCGTGTTCTTATTGACTACACACCAACCTGTATTCTTGCAAAGTTCTGCGGCGGCCTCATCATTGGTTATAACAGTAATCTCAATATTGTTCTTGTCGTATATAACCTTATTGCCGCTCTTAACCTTCTCCTGCTTTGACAATACTCCACCAAACTGTTCTACCACATCCTTAACGTCCTTATACCCCAGGGGTCCTATGTCCCTATACTCTGCCGGGAATTCTTTTTTATTCTTTATCTTATCAAAGGTCTTCAAGTATTCTTTTACATCCTCAAAATGCTCAGGACCAAAGGAGGTATCATCCATCCTAGACAAAATCCATGTCAGGTACTTGGCCTGTTGTCCGGTAGGGTCCGCTTTATCCACAACGTCTTTCAACCAACCATCTATAACAGTTTCTCTAGTGTCCCCAGTCCACATTTCCGGTGTGACTGTCCCAGGGGCCCCAGGTTGCCACGTCCACCAAATCTTAGCTTTCTCCTCAATCAAAGGCCCATATTGTTTAAGTAAAGCGGGAGTCCTTGATTTAACGTCGGATGTAACTATCTGGAAAGCCTTGATTATGGCTAATTTAAGAGTAAATCGGTTCACCCTTAAACATACAAATTAAAAGGCCCCGGTTGTAATACCCGGGGCCTTTTTTGCTTACTTACTTGCCGGCGCCGGCCAGCTCCAGGGCGGCGTTCCAGGCCTTCTCCTTCAACAGGGCCCCGCTCCCGAACAGCAGCGAGCTAGCCCGAGCCTCCAAGCGCTCCCGAGCATCATCCCCAGCCCGAACCGTCCGGTGGTGGTCCACGTACTCGGTTATCGAATTATACGCTCCCCAGGCCGTTCCGCGGACGCCCTTGAGGTTAGAACCCCGACCATTCTCAAAGAGCTTGGTGACCTCTTCCATGATGTTCTTTGCCCGAGTAGACATGGCTTGCTGAGCGGCATCACCCTCAGGCATCAACCCTATCTTCTGGATAAAGGCCTTCCACGCCTCTGAATTGACCTGAACCTCAGTCAGAGCCTTGGCGGCCTGCTCAAACTCCGAGAACATGGAGTTGATTATCCCCAGTCCTTCCCTCACATCCTTGACCCGAAGGCCCAGCGACTTGGTATGCCGCATCTTCTGCCGACCGCTGTTGTTCCCCAAGGCGGCGTTCAAGGTGTTCTGGCAGACCACCCTCACAGGCGTCAGCATCACGTCCGCCGTGGTCGTACCGTCATGGGTATTGGTCAGGAGCAGGTACTTCTCGGTAATGTCGTCCCCTATCACCCGAATGTAGCCAGGCATCTTGGCTAGCAACCACACCCGAGAGCCGTTACCCAAAGCTCCGGCCGTGTGGTACATCGCTTCCTTGACCCCCACGATGCCGTCCATAAGGCTCAGGGCCTCTTTGTTCTGAAGCGGCCGATACACTTCCCCCACCACTCCAAGTGCCGTACCGGTATCCTCTCTCACCGTGGCATAATGCCCGTCCACCCGCTTTCCGTCCGCCAGGAAAATGGGCTTCTTCTCCACCTTCCAATCCAGACCGGCCGCGGTCAACGCCTCAGCGGCCGTAGCAGCCTTTTCGAGTTTGGTCCCAAGACCGTGCCAGGGCGTCTCTCCCACGTACATCATCGCCGCCCTTCCGTTCGTCTCTCCCAGGTTCGCGCTCATGTTATCCCCCTGCTCCTTGATTTAACTACCCTCAAACTATATATACGAGAAAGCGGTAAACAAACTGTCTTGTTTAAGTCGAGTTGTGGTCGGCCTAATAAAAAGACCTCTTGGTTGCCCAAAAGGTCTATTGTATTGGTTTAAAAGACTAATTAATCAACATATATAATATCGCTCTGAATAAGCTCTGGGTTCCTTGCCACGCTCTCTAGTATCTGCGTAAGGCACCCAGAACAGGCGTTAAACCCCTGAGTCTGGTACTTTAAGAGCCTTCTTACCGTGCTCAGGCCATACGACAGCTTATGCAAGGCTAACTTTTTCCTTGCCAAATCCCATAAAGTGTAATCTCCTACATACATATTATCACCGTCGTAACCCAGCTGACAAATTGTAAAGTCGAATGAGTCTAGAACCTGCTCCAAATCCCTATAAAACAAAAAGTGTACTCCTTGAATTTCCACACTAACCCTCTTAAGAAAAGGGTCCACCTCACCACCTCGAACCGCATCTGCAAACGACGACTCTCCTTTAGGCCAGTCGTTTATCTCAAGGGCCAAATCGTACGTAACTTGGTGGTCGTTGCTACTGAGCTTCTTTGCACCTAGCTCCTCTACATCCTTCACCCACTCGGCGTACTGCTCCTCATCCCTAAAAAAGAAGTCTATATCGCTGTCTACAGGCTTTCCAGTTATTAGCCGCCTTAACGCACCACCAGCAACCCATGGCCCTTCAGGTGTACACTGTGGCAAAGCGTCCAATGTCTGCTTGAACTCCGACTTGTCAAAATCATGGTCCGAAGAACGTGCCCAAAACTCAGCCATGTCATACTTTTGCATTTATCCCCCTAAATAGTTTGGCCCGCCTGCTAGAGGCCTTTTTGCAATCCAGACTCGGCGAGGGTGGACTATACGCCACCCCAGCCTTGCCTCCATCTAGCTAGAACACCTTACCAGGAGCGACGCTGCACAAGTAAGGCATGGAGACAGTTGGCTTTTCAGGTTTCAGGAGTTCTTCCCTGCGCCTGAAATCAAATCTACTTCTTAAACGGTATGTACACCTCCAAGCTCCTAACACTATACGTCCCTGCGCCAGTTACGAGTTCCGGACCTTCTTTTACGTCATGTACTGCAAACCCATATGGTGGTACAAAGCAAGCAAACTTATCTACCCCTGTCCAGAAAAAGAATGGCTGTCCCCCTCGTTCTAAATCAAATCCGTTACTAAAAGTAAAACTTCTTCCTTTTACTGACATGCTTGCCCTAACCTCTTCCGCGGGTACTTTTACTTCGGGAGATTCAGGAGATTCTAACTTCCACTTTCGGCCCTTCATCTGAGTATAGTATTCCGATTCTTGCCCCTGGTCCAAATGCCTAAACTGGTTCTCCACAGGAGACGGCCCTGTTTCTGTGCCTGTTTTAATATCTACCAACCAGTACTGCCCATCTACACCATAAATAACGGCCTCTTGTTGGTACTTTTTCCCCAGTTCCACAGCATCCTCTTTTTTCGCATTGGGTATAAACACACTGTTCTCCGACACCCCTTTCCACCCCCCCACAGCAGGCATAAACCCATAACCCAAATCCCTAACCGACTCCTTTAAATCGGCTGTTCTTGTGGCGTTGTCCTGCTCATTAGACCCCTGCCTCTCAGCCGACACAATAGCAAAATCCCCGTGTGCCATATGCTCATACACCCTAGATAGACCTGCAGCAATCAATACCTTCTTTAAATTATACTCCCTCAGCGCATTAAGCTTCATCATATTCAGCCGCCTTGCAAATCTGGCACTCCTTATCTGAACACTCGTACTTATCGCCATGAACCAGACTAAAATTTATCCTCTCTTTACTATATCTACCCCTGTCCCCGTCCCACCCATAATGGTTACAAATCTCCCAGAACATGCTGGTCAATCCTCCGAAACCCTTTTCATCGTCGAACTCAAAAACCCTATCCTCTTTAATAATCTTCTCTCCATCATTCTCTATAAACCTGACTGATGCTCCATTTATAGCCCAAGAAATTATAGCCTTCATTTATCCTCTCCTTTCTTACGGCCCCTTTTAAGCTTACCAGGGCACTTTGTAACTTTCCTAGAATGATACTCACCACACACCAAGCACTTAGCCACCCTTGAATCTATAATGGCACACTCCGGACAGAATAGCCCCCTACCCTCATCCAGCCTACGAATCCCACAACCAAAGCACCTGTCAGGCGTATCCCCAGGACTCCCAGGCGGTTTCACATAAGGACGTATCGGTTCGGTTTGTTTTCTCTCAAACATAGACCTCATCCTATCCGGTTCCGGTACCTGTTCCTCTCTTATATATACGAAATCACCCAAATCGGGCGCATCATCAAAGTCCTCATCATACGCGTCATACATCCCATCACTCATGTTTATGCTCACAATGCTTAAACTTATAATTCTTATTGGTCAGTTCTCTATGACCACAACAAAACTCCCTAATCTTGTACCCCAGCTTAGCCATGAAGTACCTTACCCCAGGAAGAGCGAATAAAAATATCCACCAAATATCGGCTATCCAGTGAAACGAGCTTCCATGTGGACACGGTATCATTTTGTAACCTCCTCAGGACCTTCCACGAAATTGTTAACGTAAGCTAAATCCTCAAATACCTCATCTAAGGGCTCGTAAACTTCATATACCCTCTTACCGCAGCTGCACTTCCCTCTCCACATCATCCTACCCTCAACTGATAACTCGTCCGGACTACCTTCCCACACCACATTAAACTTTGGGTGCTTGCATTTCTGTTCCATGCTCCACCTCCCCAGTTGGCCAAATCGGCAGTCGTGCCAGGTGCCTGTCACACCACTTCCTCCCCTCTGTAACGGGCTCCCCACACATCTTTCTAGGCTCTCCAAAATCCGACACATCCCAAGTACAAATCATGCCTTAATCCACCCAGGGAGAGTAGGGCCCCCCGTCTTAATAATCGTCCCTTTATCTTCGGCCCACTCCGTCAACTCCTCAACCGTAAACCAACCACAACGGTACTTGTTCTGCTCCTGTGGGTTGAGCCAGAACATAACCGGGTACTTGGTCCCACCCTCCAAATTACTAAGGTTCCGAGCCCACTCAGGGGACAATGCGTAGTACCTCTTACCCCTCTTACTTAAAAGGTCTACAATTCCTGTGCTATCCGCCGCGGCCTTCTTTAACTCAGAGTCCAAATCTACAGCCTCCAAAAGCTGCCTGTGACTCTCCGTAATCCTAGAGGCGATAACCAAGCACAGCCCGCCATTCTGAAAGGGGTTGTTAGAGCCTCCAACCCAAATAGCCACATCCTTTCGGTCAAATGCGTCCTTTAAAGCGCAAAGGTTCTCCACGTTATGCAGCCCCTTGACCACGACCCCGAAACCTCTCGCATCCCACGCCGAGCTAAAGTCCTTGCCTTGTAGTAGTCCCAACTCCTCGTTAAACCTGTCCTTTGTACCCTTTACCAGCGAATCGGCCACCCTGTCCGAGCCGCCATCATAAAACCACTGGTATATCAAGCAGGCGTGGGCCTCTTTTCCTTTCAACCACTCCCTGTACTCAATCTTAGGCACTTTGGTAATGGTTCTCTTCTCCACCCCTATTCCGGACAACCCTACACCCAAGGACGCACAAATTTCCTGTACACCCCACTCATGTTCCGCGCAATGGTCTGCACCTAGCCCAAAACCGGCAAATTTTCCGGCCTCATCTATCTGCCCACCGTCAAAACCTCTTCTCATTGTACCTCCATGGTATGCCTTAGTACCTTCTTATGGCATTTCCCACATACTACCCACTTGGTGTCGTTCCAATTAAGATTGTCTGTAACCGTATCTTCAACGTTCGTCCTGTCGGCCCCCCATTGTCCCTGCTGCTGAACATACCCATACGCCCTGCAGTTAGCGTACCATCCTTCCTCTGTGTCCCCACAATGCGGGCACGACTTCATACATCGTCCTCCTTTCTGAACACTACTCTCTTAATGTACATTTCCTGGTTACTGGTCAGCCCCTCTCCCAATCTCCGAAGACTATCAAAAGCGTGGTTAAGCCTCTCCCTCAAAACCTTAGCCCTAGTCTGCTCTATTCCGTCCAGGGTCCCGGCTATCTTTTCCTTAAGGGTCAGCATTTTCAGCAGCGCCCTAGTACCCCGCTTGCTCATCCAGTCCTCCGATTCTGTCTATTTTGTCTTTCTCTTTTTCCTGCCTCTCAATCTGTTTAATCTTTTTCTTCCACATCTTATCATACTCCTGCTTACTCCGAACCTTCACCCTAGCCATAAACCTGTGCTTCTTAAAACATGACGGACAGGCCCTTGCAGCAAATCCGGCAGACCTAATCTTATTGAATGCCACCGAGGGCCCTTTAAGCCCACAGTAGTAGCACTCCTGAGTCTTAATGCGCAGAGCCACCTAACCTCCTAATAACCTCATCTACATGCTCGTCCTGTAGCCCTTTTTCCCACGATGTCTGGACCAACTTCTTTTTGAACTGGCCCATGTCAGAACTATCGTCCAATATCACAAAATCCTTAACTCCAGGGTTCTCCTTCAACCACCTACCTATCTCCACCCCTCTACTTCCTGAAAGTGTAACCAAAGGAGTCTGACTCACTAAATTTACATACACCTTATTTGCCACCAACAGCCGTCTAAAATCAGGGTACGGCGTACTGAACCTCCATGAAGACGACAAAACAAATTTAACGTCTGGCAGGGCTTCCGCTATCCTACTTAGCCTGTCCATACACTCCCTCTGAAGGTAGTGAACATATCCCGGCTTGTCTCTATGGTAACCTTCAGCTGAGTTCAGCACACCATCCACATCAAGGAATATAACTTTCATACCTATCTCCTACACTATGTATACGAAATAGGTCAAAAGCTTATTTTACCTGGCCTATTTAAACTGCTCTTAATGGCCGATAAATAAGCTACGGTGTAGGGTATGTTGTTGTCCTTATGAAATTGTGTAGGAAAAACATTGTCTAATCGAAAAACCTGAAACCTTATTTTATCATTTCTAATATACCTAGCCTGCTGGTCCCTTGTCCAATACCAAAAAGCGTTAGAATTCCAATAAGAAACGTGCGTAGGGTCTTGGAATGCCCCTCTACCATCAGTTGAAGGTACCCACGCCATCAACCATCCACCATCTGCCAACACCCTCCAAATCTCAAACATAATCTTTTGTTTATCGGCTATGTGCTCCAAAAAGTCATGCGCCCTGACTACCCCACATGAATTATCGGGAAGTGGTATGCCCTTACTCAAATCGGCAATTATATCCCCACCTACCAAATCAATAGAAGTATACCCCGCAGGCTTATCGAACCCGCCGCCTAGGTCCACCTTCATCAACCCATTTAAATCGGCCCATCTTTCGGCTACTTGATATGCGTACTGGTAATAAATCTCTACGGTCTTCTCCTGAATCTTTGCGTTCTTCTTTAGCCAAGTGTTATCTCCTGTAATCCGATACAAATACAGGCACTTATTAATAAAATGAACCTTAGTCTTCAAGTAGGTCCGTATCAACAGGTCCTGGTCGTCTAACACATCCAAATCTTCTTTATGCCCACCCAGCTCGTTATATACGCTCTTTCTCCACGCTCTCACATGGTCCGGCATGTACCAAATAAAACTGAATGATGCCGCCGAAGGTTCAAACGACAGCATCTCCTGACACTTCTTTCCCTTCCACTCAAACTCCCTTCTCTTCCAACCATAGACGCTGTTGTAAGGTATAAAATCATCAGAAAGCTTGGCATTGTTAGAATACACAAAACCTACTTCCGGGTCCTTAAAAGCTTGGTTCAACTCCTCTAAACAATCGGGAGTCAGCAGGTCGTCATGGTCCACCTCTACCAAAATGTCCCCTGAAGCCTTACCAAATGCCGTCTTCTTAAGCTTTCCTACTCTATCGCAGGTCTCAGTAAAGGTATGAATCTTAACGCGGGAGTCATTTAGAAAATCCAGTTTGTCCTTTAGCGCATCCCCGTTGACCAGCAGAACCCACTCCCAGTCCGTAAATGTCTGGTCCTTAATGCTCTGAAACAACTCACCTAAATACTTTGAATTGTGGGTTGGCGTTACTATTGAAATCATTTACGGTATATACGAAATAGGTCAAAACGCCTTACGAATCTCTAAAAGTGCTGCATCTGAAGCGGTCCTGACCCTCTCTAAAGTCTCCCGGTAAACTTCATCCTCGCCCCAAATATTCTTATACAGCTCCAAAGAGGCAATGTCGGGAACCCCATTACCATAAAGACTATTTGAGCCGTGTTTCCAGTCTATGAGGTGGAGCGATTCGTGGACCATAACCAATCTACGTGAACATAAATCCATCTTCTTCCAACAGTCAGCCCTAACCACTATCTTCATGTGACTGGGCCATGCAACAGCCGTATAACCACCTCTCTTGACCTCCACGTTGACCCTGGTGACCCCTAAGCCCCATATGTCCGTGAGTACAGCCCTGGCCTCTGAAATGATGTCCTGGCGCTCTTGGCTTGTAATCTCTTTAGGCATGATACCCCCTACCAACCCTTCTCCATCAACCACAGACCAAAACCGATACCTAGTTCACAAGCATCTGTATTAGGGGACTCAATAATCCGGTTGGTCCAGTAGTGCCAAATCCAGAACCCTATCATAGTACCCCCTTAACTATATATACGAAAAGGAGGTAAAGTGATAAAACCCAATTAAACTAAGGCTTTAACTCAGAATCCCAGTACTTTCGGTCCACCAGGTTCTGCCAGCTTACAGGAATAGGTAATGGGGCATGCATGGTTACAGTCTTAGCTCCCTTCCACCTTGGCTTTGAAGGCTTAACCAACAGCGTCATTTTCTTACCTGCCAATGGTCGAAGATATGCATACCCCATCTCTGAAAGCTTTGCGGCCCCTGGATACTCCGCTTTGCCAATCAGGTGGTCGTCTTTTACCACGTTGCATCCCACACACGAAGTCACTATGTTGTGCCAAGTTGTAGACCCGCCCTTGGACTGTGGAACAACGTGGTCTAGGTTCAGCTCCTTTGTCGAAAACTTACCTCCACAATAGCAGCACTTGAACCCGTAATGCTGATATACGTTGCTTCTAGAAAACTTAACCTCTTGCCTAGGGAGCTTGTCGTACCGGGTCAATCTAATAACCTCTGGTACGGCAATCCTCATGGTAGTAGTATTTATGAACCCCTTGTCATTGGTCTCCATCAACTTAGACAGCTCACACCAATTGTCAAAGTCATAGGTGGCCATGTTCTCATCAACAGCCTGAGCAGCGCCTTGGTACAATAACGACATGGCCTTCTCCCAGTTTATGACGTGAATGGCATAGAAACTCTTATTCAACGTCAACACATTACGGTCCATATGCTCTCCCTCATTCTAATATAAACTACAAATTGGAGCCCCCGGACGGTTACGGTCCGTCGTCTGCAGCTTACCATGCTGCCGTTCTACCATTGAACTACGAGGGCCTGGAGCCACCACCCAGTAACGCTCTGGGGTCTTTCGGTTACGGGCCGAACGCTCTACTATTAAGCTATGGTGGCGTTATACATCCTGCGCTTGTATAAATTGGTACCAAGGGAAGGTTACGCTCCTTCGTTTCGAGGTTATGAGTCTCGCGTTCTTCTATTGAACTACCTTGGCATTGGACCAGAAGAGAGTTGAACTCTTGTCTCCTGCATGCCATGCAGGTGTTCTCCCATTGAACTACAGGCCCTAAATGGTCGCCAGGGAGGGACTTGAACCCTCAAACCCTTTCAGGCACTCCGGTTTAAGCGGAGCGTGTCTGCATTTTCACCACCTGGCGGTTGCGCATGAGAGGACTTGCACCTCTACGCCCTTTACAGGCACCGGCATCTCGAACCGGCGTGTCTTCTTTCCACCACATGCGCTAAATGGTCGGGGAAGAGAGAATTGAACTCTCATCTCACGGTTCCAAACCGTGTGCTTGACCCTCCAGCTATTCCCCGCAAAATCTGGCCCGTAGCGGTTACGCTCCGCTCTCTGGTGATTGAGAATCACCTGTCCTGCTAATAGACGAACGGGCCGTTGGTGGCTCCAGCGAGAGTTGAACTCGCCTTTTCAGGTTGAAGGCCTGGTGTCCTTTCCAATAGACGATGGAGCCAAATTGGTGGCCTCGGGGAGATTTGCACTCCCATGACATTTCTGCCGTCCGGTTCTAAGCCGGGTGTGTCTGCGTTCCACCACGAGGCCGAATTGGAGCAGGCGACCGGACTCGAACCGGCACCATGACCTTGGAAGGGTCTTATGCTAGCCATTAACACCACACCTGCTTAAATCTGGACCAGTCCGGTTACGCTCCGGAACCTCCTGCTTGCAAGGCAGGCGTGCAGCCTACTACACCACAGGCCCTAAAATTGCCCTTGTCGGGAATCAAACCCAAACTTGTCCCTTAGGAGGGGACCGTGATATTCATTTCACCACAAGGGCCTAAATTGGTGCCCCGAGTAGGATTTGCACCTACATGACCTTTCGGCCGCAGCCTTCTGAGGACTGTGCGTCTGCGTTTCGCCATCGGGGCTTAAATTGGAGCAGGGTACGGGAATCGAACCCGTGCCTAAACATTGGCAATGTCTCATACTGCCACTATACGAACCCTGCTCAAATGGTCGGGGAACTAGGAATTGAACCTAGACCTCTCCCCTCCGAAGGGAGTATGCAGCCATAACAACTTTCCCCGGTGTTGGCGTAGGGCGAGTTGCACGCCCCCTCCGGATATAACCCTTGCGGGACCCGGTATGCTCTGCTACACCACCCGCCAATCAAGCTGGTGCGACGCGAAGGAATTGAACCCTCTTCTCCTAGGTGTAGGCTAGGCGTCCTAACCACTAGACGAGCGTCGCAAATATGCCCAACCGAGGAGTTGAACCTCGCCATCCACCATGTCAAGGTGGCACCCTACCGATAGGTGAGCTGGGCGAAAATGGCGGGGCGTACGAGAATTGAACTCGTATCTGAAGCTTGACAAGCTCCTATGTTTACCATTGCACCAACGCCCCAAACTGGTGGGCTTGAGAGGAATCCAACCTCTATCTTGGAGGTAGAAGCTCCAGGTCCTATGCGTTGAACGACAAGCCCAAATTGGAGCCAGCGACAGGATTTGCACCTGCTTAAACACCCTTACAAGGGGTGGGCCTATCTAATCGAGCCACACTGGCATGGGCGAGGGAGTTGTAGCATTCTCCAGGGTGCGCACTACTGTAGCCCTCTTTCTCGCCTTAAATTAGTCGGGGAGGGACTTGAACCCTCAAACCCTTTCGGGCACACCGGTTTGAGCGGTGCGTGTCTGCATTTCACCACCCGACCTAAATGGAGACCGGTAAGGGATTTGAACCCTTGTGTACAGTTTTGCAGACTGTCGGCTAACCACTTGCCTAACCGGTCATGGCGGCCTATGTAGGTAACGCTCCCACGCACTTCCGCTTTGGAGGCGGTGTGGCTACTTTAGCTATAGGCCCTAATTGGCGGAGAGTGAGGGATTTGAACCCCCGGGGCTTTTACACCCTGCGGTTTTCAAGACCGCCGCCTTAAGCCGCTCGGCCAACTCTCCTAAAACGGAGGATGTAAGATTTGAACTTACGGGCCCTTTCGAGCCTCACCGCTAGCAACGGTGTGGATTAAGCCTCTCTCCCAATCCTCCAAAACTGAATACTGAATAATTGAGCCTATTCAGAGATTCCTTATTCATCCGACTGAGAACTGAATAATCCTGAATAAAAAGACTGAATAAAGTGGTGGCCACTGTAGGTGTCGAGCCTACCATACCCTCTCGGGCGTCTGGTTTACAGCCAGCAGCGTTCGCCGGTTCGCATTAAGTGGCCTAAAATGGCTCACCCGAGGGGAGTCAAACCCCCGACCTCTCCGTTAACAGCGGATTGCTCTGTCACTGAGCTACGGATGAGAAAATGGCTCCAGGGGCAGGGATTGAACCTGCCTACAGCCGGTTAACAGCCGGCCCGTCCACCATTGGCCGTTCCCTGGAACTAAATGTATTGTTGCAAGGTCAGCGGGCGTCCTAGGTTCCCACCCCATGTCTGACATTTAAGGGCTTGCAACAAAGTGGTTCCCGTAGATGGAGTCGCACCACCATTCTCCGCTTCAAAGGCGGTTGTCTTGCTTTTAGACGATACGGGAATAAATGGTTGCAGGGTCAGGAGTCGAACCTGATTCGCCAGTGGCAGCGGCTTATGAGACCGCCAAGCAGTGCCGTCGCTTGGTCCCTGCAAGATGGTACCCGTGGATGGTATTGCGCCACCGTCTCCTGGTTCAGAGCCAGGCGCCCTACTTTTAGACCACACGGGTATTAAATTGGTGCACCGCCCCGGTACTGCCCCGGGTTCTCTCGGTTAAGAGCCGAGTGCTTCGCTTCATAAGCTTGCGGTGCGTGGTGCGCTTACTAGGAGTTGAACCTTAGATTTCCGGCTTCGCAGGCCAGTGTCCTTTCCATTGGACGATAAGCGCTTAAAGTCAGGAGTGTTCTACCACTGAACTAATCGGCTTCCGGTCGAACTCTCCTTTATCTGGTGGACCCGAAGGGAATCGCACCCTTACCTCCTCGGTTAAAAGCCGAGTATGCTTGACTGTTACACCACGGGTCCAAAACTTTAGGAAGTTGGTAAGCGGGGTTCTGTTTTAGCTCACATTTCTCTGGGATAAGTGTCGCCACCTACCTCTAGCCCCTACCAGTACAGCATTTGGGTTGCAGCGCTGTGTCCATTTAGCCGTTTCACCCCCGCCTTGTTGCTAACCTCCCACTACTGCGGGTATCTCCCTATGGGTTGGGGACTCTGCCTCTCGGCTCGGTCGTCACTGGTCGCAGGACTCGCCTTACGGCGGAGAGGTGTTACCTCCCACATTCTTGGCCCTCGCCTGTCTATTCAGGCTAGTGGTACATATGGTCTGCAGGGACCCGGACCCGCTGCCCCGACTTTCCTCTGCTCATGGGAACCATTCCCCGACCTTCCCATCAACAGCGTGAGTTCAACTTCCTAAATGGTGCTCCTGGGTAGAATCGAACTACCGTCTCCGCTTTATCAGAACGGCGTCCTGACCGTTGGACGACAGGAGCTAAATGGTAGACCAGGGTGGGGTCGAACCACCTTATCCGCTTTATAAGAACGGCATTCTACCGTTGAATTACTGGTCCATGGTGCCGCCGTCCGGTACTGCCCCGGCATCTCTCGCTCTTCAGGCGAGCGCTATCACTTGACTAGCTCCAGCGGCAAATTGGGGTGCCCGACGGGTTCTGACCCCGCACCAGGAGAGTCACAATCTCCTATGCTTCCATTACAATACGGGCACCATTTGCTTATTGTCCTAGCCGCGCAGGGACTAGAACTTGTCAAAGAACAGTGTGACTTCTCGGGTCCTTACAAACTGCTACTTCGTTAACGACGACAACCCACCTTTTACTGCTACTTCCGTCTGCTACATCAAACTTGCCCTTGGAACGAATTGCACGCTCACCTTAGAGGTCGAAGCTCTATATGCTGTCTGTTACACCACAAGGGCCCTTTTAAATCAAAAACCCCGAGTCTTTTTGGCTCGGGGTCGAGTGTCTTTCTTTCTGGACCTTTCTTTACACTCGGTCCCCCGTGCCCTGGGTTTTCCCTTGTCCCACGAACAGGGCTAACCCTATCGCCGGTGTGAGCGAATTATAATGTTCGCTCGCCCACCGACGCATGGGCTTATTATCTGGCGTAATTGATGAAGTCATATCTCCTTACCTTCAAGTTAATCCTACAACAGATTTAACACCTGGTGCAACTCCTGGTCAAATTATACCAGGACTTCCCGTATTTGTCAAGGCCCAAATGCTACCCTTAAACTATATGTACGAAATAGCCGTAATCAACCTCCTACAAACTGACCGCCTTTCGGGACTGGGGTATCTCACATATTACCGAATTACAGCCCTCACACTCTAGGCACCTGCTACCATCCCTGTACGTAGCCACGACCACGTTCTTGGACCTACATGCCGGACACTTCTTTATATCCTTCCAAGACTTACCCATTAGATTCATTTCGTCCCCTCCACCATCATCCTCTTAAACATAACCCTATCCTCATCATTGGCAAAACCGGCTCTAACTGACTCGTCTAGCCTATGAAACGTGCACATCCCGCTTGACTTCATACGCTCATCCGTTCCCAATGGCCTACACCAAGCACAGTGAAAATCCGGACCCATACAGGTTCCCGTCCTATGTGGCCTATCCTCTACCACCTTTGCTATCTCCTTACCACAGAACCGGCATAAGAACGTTTCGCCCTGAGCCTTTACTGCCGTCAACTGCTCTAAAGTAACAGGCGTAAAGTTCCACACGTCCACACCGACATTGATTAAGAACTTACCAGACGTCACCCAGTGTTCGTGTATATGCCCGCACAGAGTCAGCTTCCAACTGGGCCTAGGTACGTGGATTAGAGGTATCCCGTTGTACTCTGCCTCCAAGTGCACCTCGTCAAATCCCAGCTGCTTCATAATACCCATGCCCTTATCGTGGTTACCCTTAATCAATATTTTCTTGCCGTTGAGGGTCTTTAGTATATCTGAAACGGCCCCATACCTAGCCTTGGACTGAAACGCAAAGTCTCCCAGGCAGTAAACGGTATCTCTAGGTCCCACTACACCATTCCACCTACCCATAATCTCCCTGTGCATTTCTGTAATGTCTTTAAACGGTCTCCCACAATAACGGCGGATATTATCGTGAAAAAAATGCTGGTCCGAAGTGAAAAACACCTTATCCACAACTGCTCCTTTTAAACCTGTTATTGACTACTTGAGGTCTAAGTGCTTCTTTCCAATATCTTATACGCCCTACGCTTCTGTATCCCAAACTTAAGTCCTTCTACCGGGTCCGGTATATAAACGTCCACCCATTTATTTTGCAGAAGCCCTTTATGATTCCTTATAGCCATTGTGTCCTTAACCACACACGGCTCCTTAAACCCCTCCACCCAAATCTTATCATCCACCTTGATACTGACACGAAACCAATCGCGTCCTACAGCACAGACCTTACCGTCGTCTGAGTCCTTCAAAATATATCCGGAAGCTGTCAACCTGCCACCTTCAAAGTGGCTGTATCTTGTTACCCTGACTTGCCCTAATGACTCGGCCTCGAATCCCCTATGACTCAAAACCTGGTCTCCTGATTCTATTGCACACAACGTTAAAATTAAAATAATGACGGTAGCCCCTAATGTCCACCTTGCTTTATAAACCTTCTTCTTAATCCTTTTTCTCACCCTCTATCCAATGGCGCTATCTGAAGTTCGTAGCCATCAACCTGTGTGGCTATTTCGGCAAAACCCCAATCAAACCGGTATCCTGCAGTAAATCGTGGATGGTTGGAGTACACTACCTGCATAGCAAATCCATAGGGGCCTGTTTCCTGGCGCCAAACTACCCGAATAATCTTACGGTCCTTAGCTTCCCCATGCATCTGATACGGACTGGGTTTACCATCTTCCCCCACAAACAAGCCTTCCTTTGTTTTCATAATGCCTCCGTCAGAATACCCACAAGCAGCTCCTCTGCCTTAACGATATCCACCTTGTCCGGAAGCTTACTATTGACCAATGCCAGCTCTGCCAACTTGAACAACCTCTCTGCTTCGGCCTTAATAGCCTCCAGAGTGTACTTGCCCTGCTTAATGTCCACCAGGTAAGTATTGTCCTCCCTCTTGACGTTAAGCTCACCCGTGGATAAAAACTCGATGCCGGTCTTAAGCAGGCGTATCAAATGACTGGCGTTCTTTGAATCGTAACCGTACTTTTCAACCAGCCCCTTTCTCTTGGCTCCCATATATCCCTGGCAGGCATTGTGCTCCATCTTGTGAAACTGACTATATGCGTATCCGGTAAAGCTCTTGTACGCCTCCTTAGACACAAAAAGGTTACGGTTATCTATTAATGCCTTACCTGCTGGCGTGACTTTAAGATAGTAATTAGGCTCAACCCAAAGCAGGCTCATAACATTAGGGTTCATCTTACATAACAAACCCACAAACTTCTTCACGTCATAAACAACCACATCCCAAGGTCCCTCCATCCTCTCATACGTATCCTGCCGACCAAACCCTAGATATGCTTCAGGCCCTTGTACGATAACCCCCATAACATCTATATCATCAATGGAATCAGGGTCGGTAGGCGGTCTCCAAGTCCCATGAACTCGGCTACCCCTATACCCTAAAATAATAGCCTTTTCATAAAACTCGGCCCACCACTTAGTCTCTTTTGCAGGTATCATTTTACCCTATATGGCACCCTATCAGGATTGTCCCTATTCCACTCATCCTCGGTTATCTCCACGTTCACACCATTACGCCTGACGAATATTCCAGAGCCACATGATGCCTGCTTGGTGTGAGCTTCAAAATACCAGTCCTTTACCGCCTTCATCCAGTCTGCTCTACACTCCTTGCAAACCCTAATGCAAAAATACTTATGGTCAGACTGTAAGGACTTCTTGCCTGTGGGTTTTTTAAATACAGGTACTTTAAACCCAAACGGCTTGCACTCCCTCTCACCCTTCTTACCGCAAGCCTCTCCCGATATCTGATACTGGTCGAAAGGAATGCCTAGTTCGTCCAGTTGATAAAAAGCGGCCATGTGTATTGTCCTGCGGTCTTCACCAACCTCCCCACACCTTTGGCACTTGTCCGGATTATATTTGTTGTCCTGCTTCATAGTGCCTCCATCATTTGAATAATACGCACAGCCGACAGTCTTTCGGCCCCGATGTGCTTTGACCTTGGTCGCGTAAACACGCCACGCACCATTCGCAATTCATATCTTCTCCTTTGCCTCGATGAGGGCGAGGGCATTAGCCTGATGGCAACCGGTAGCGTGTCTTTTCTTATCACCACTCAGGACCCGCATACAAAGACAGGGAACAGACAACGCCCCCGCCGCCTTCGCCAGAAGGGACTCGGCCTTCTCGGCCCGTTCTTTCATGCCTATCCATCCGGGGAACTCATCGTCTGGTTCTTCCGGGAACCCACACGACGGACACCTATCGCCTTGGAGAACGGCAGATGAAATAGCCTTCGCCACCGCCAGTTCCTCGCGCAAAGTTTCAAGCTCACCCCTGTGCGCTGATGCCGTTTCGGATGCGTGCATCTTTTCCGTGGCAAGCTCGAACTCTAAATGCCTGATGATTGAGGCTCCGTCTTCGACGCTACCGCGCTCGTGGGCAAGCTCGGCATCCTTCTCCTTGAGCCGGGAGCGCAGGAAGTCTATCTCGTCGCAAGCTAGTTTCATTTGTCCGCGACTTGGGTTACTTTTGTTTTGAGCTGATTGCGTATCGAAGCTCATATACCCTCCCTGCACTTCGCCAGAAGGGACTCGGCCTTCTCGGCGCGGTCAAGCAACCGACCATTTATCGTCAACATATCCTTATCGCTCAGGTTAATCATGGACGCTTGGTGCATCTCTAGCGCGGAACGGTCCTCCCCCAACAATGTCCGCAAGTTCTCTACCTCGATGTTGCGCTCGGCAAGCTCGGCGCAGGATTCTTTGAGGCATTTGCTAACTGCCTCCAGTTCCTCGCGCAGAGTACGGGACTCATCATGGGCTAATTCCCCTGCCGAATGTTCATCAAGAACTTGTTGACGCAACTCCTTGACCCTCGCCTTCGATGCGGCGAATCGTGTTATTTCTATTGTGTCTTTCATGCTTGAATCTATGCGCTCGGCCAACTCCCCATTGACCTTTTTTAGCCGGGAGCGCAGGGAGTCTATCTTTCTGTCCCTCTCAGCTAGTATAGAGCCGAGAAACATAGTGGTGTCCATTCCCCCGGCGTATATTAATTCAACGATTCTTCTTGCCTCGGAGGACTGTGATTCATTTGGTTCTGGTCGGGACTCGTTCATATCATTTCTCCTTCTCCCCGGCGATGAGGGCGATGGCTTTGTTTGCCAATTCCTTCATCGCCTCGATAGTGTTGCTTGCGTGTTCCATCGGGTCCATCGAATACGGCCCTGCCCCAAGTTTTATTTCCTCCAACGCCTCCCTGCACTT